>Ga0181536_10000059_pt1 | contig 111197 bp, 87 predicted proteins | sample PEATcosm2014_Bin_41_FD_121105 | JGI IMG/M metagenome (GOLD analysis project Ga0181536, IMG submission 121105) | Peatland microbial communities from MTU Mesocosm Facility, Houghton, MI, USA - PEATcosm2014_Bin17_60_metaG | ecosystem: Environmental > Terrestrial > Soil > Wetlands > Peat | place... | reverse complement strand
GACTGAGTACTACGAAGAACGATTCCGCCAACAACAAATCCAATTACTCAGAAAAAGGGCAGCTAAACTTGGACTTCAGGTTGCGGAGATTCAAGCTTGAGAGTTAGTTTTTGGAGAGGGAAATCGGCAGCAGGAACTAGCGGGCGCACAGTTCCCACTGCCTCTCGCTTGTTATACTCACCCTTCATGCTTAAAGAAACTCTCGCCCAGGGACGGCGCCTGACCGACGCTGCCCTGGACCGCCTCATTCCGCTGGAAACGCAGCCTCCAGTCTCGATTCACAAGGCGATGCGGCACAGCGTATTCGCCGGGGGCAAGCGCCTGCGGCCTGTGCTCTCGATCGAGGCCGGACGCATGGTGGCCGGATCGTTGCCGGATGGAATTGAAGAGCTCGGCGCCGCCTTGGAAATGCTTCACACCTACTCCCTGATCCACGACGACCTGCCTGCGCTCGACAACGACGATTTGCGCCGCGGACGCCCGACCTGCCACAAGGCGTTCGGCGAAGCCATCGCGATTCTGGCTGGGGACGCCCTGCAAACGCAGGCTTACGAAGTGCTGGCTCGGTTGAAGTGTCCAGCGGAAGCACGGGTGCGCATTGTGGAAGAAATTGCCCGCGGCACCGGCACGGTAGACGGCATGATCGGCGGGCAAGTTGTAGATCTCGAGGCGGAACACACTCATCCGACGGCGGAGATGCTCGAATACATTCACCGCTCGAAGACAGCCGCGCTGATCACGGTGAGCCTGGTGAGTGGAGGGTTATATGCCGGCGCGAAAGAGAGCCAGATTGCGCATCTGCGGGCCTTCGGATTGGCCATCGGCTTGGCGTTTCAGATCGTGGACGACGTGCTCGACGTGACTCAAACTTCGGAGCAACTGGGCAAGACTGCCGGCAAGGATTCGGCCTCTGAGAAAGCGACGTACCCCGCACTGTTTGGAGTTGAAGCGTCAGTCCGCAAGGCGGATGCGCTGGTCAACCAGGCGCTCGCGGAGTTGGACAGCTTCGGCGAGCAAGCGGATACGCTCAGGGAACTGGCCAGGTTCCTAGTCGAACGGAAGAAGTGATTCCGCACTTAGCAATTAGGAGTTGGGTATTTAGCTCACACGCCTTCGAAGTAGAAGCGCGGCACACTAGGTGGCCACATGCTAACTGCCAATTGCTAATTGCTGGTGGCCATTGACTGATCCCCGTGATAGAGAACAAGCACGGCGATGGAGTTCGCCATAACCGCCCGTTACACTGGCTGATGACTCCTACAAAAGCTAATCTATTCTTGTAGGAGACTCGTCGTGAAAGATTTCCTCGCCATATCCGTCGCTGCCATTTTCGGCGCCAATCTGCGGTATCTGCTGAGCCGCTTCGCCGCCAGCGAGTTGGGCCCGATCTTCCCTTACGGAACGCTCGCCATCAACATTCTGGGCAGCTTCATTGTGGGTTTCTTCGTCATCTGGACCAGCGAGCGCGTGCTGGTAGATCCACGCTGGCGACTGCTGGTGGTGGTGGGCTTCTGCGGGTCGTTCACTACCTTTTCCAGCTACGCGTTCGAAACCATGTCATATTTCGAGCAGGGGCAGTGGGCGTTAATGCTGGCTAACATCTTCAGCAACAACCTGTTGTGCTTGGGCGGGGCGCTGGCCGGCGTAGCGCTGGCAAGGGCACTCTGAACATGACTGCGACTCCCACCCTTGAAACGGCGCGGTTGAAGTTGCGCCCGTACTGCGAAGCCGACATCCCGGAATTGCTGCCGCTGATTGGCACGCGTGAAGTGGCGGCGACCACGCTGCGCATCGCGCATCCCTATACGGAGCAGGATGCGAGAGCTTTTCTGGCCCTGGCGCAGGAGCCCGGCAGGATATGGTTGGCGATCACGCTGCGCAGTGATGGCCGCCAGATCGGCGGCGTTGGCCTGCGCGTCGACGAGCAGCATCAGCACGCAGAGCTTGGCTACTGGCTGGGTGTGCCGCACTGGGGAAAAGGCTACGCGACCGAGGCAGCGCGGGAAATGCTGCGCTACGGATTCGAAGATCTGCAACTGCACCGCGTCTTTGCCTCGCATTTCAAGCACAACTCCGCCTCGGGCCGTATTCTTCAAAAAGTGGGCATGCGCCGCGAAGGCTGCCAGCGCGAGCACCTGCGCAAGTGGGACCATTTCGTCGACTCGGAGCTATACGGCATCCTGCGACACGAATGGCAGATTCCCAAGGGGGTTCGCGAGTAAAATGCCAGATGCGATGGCAGTGCAAGTCACGATCTATCTGAACGAAGCCGATCAGTGGCATCATCGGCCGCTGCACATGGAGATCCTCAACTACCTGCGCAAGGAGAACGTCTACGCCGCGACCGCGATCCATTGCGTGGCGGGATTTCTGGGCCGGCACCGCGTGGAGACGGCCCATCTGGTCGAAGCCGGCGGCAAGCTGCCCGTGATCATCATTTTCGTGGACACCGATGAGCACGTCAGCCGCGTGCTACCCACTCTGAAGGAAATGGCGGCGCACCGCCTGATCGTGCGCGAAAACGTGGTGCTCGAACAAGGCAATCTCGACTGATATGTCTTCCCTTCCCCTCAACCAGTCTCTCGGCATTCTGGCCATCGCCGCACACCGCGACGACGTGGAGCAGACCTGCGGCGGCACGCTGCTGAAAGCCGCGCAGCGCGGGCAACACACGGGCATTCTCGACCTGACGCAGGGCGAGATGGGCACCCGGGGCACGGCGGAGGATCGGGCCCGCGAGGCGGACGACGCGGCCAGGATTCTCGGGGTGAGCTGGCGGCGCGCTCTCGACATTCCTGACGGGCGTGTCGAGAACACCTGGGAGAACCGCCTCAAGGTTGCGAGGGTGATTCGCGAGACGCGGCCTCGCGTGGTTATTCTGCCCTACTGGAAAGGACGCCATCCCGATCACTACACCGCGTCGGTGCTGGGATATGAGGCCTGTTTTCTGGCGGGATTGGCGAAATTGGACCTCGGCCCTCGGGCGTCACAGGCCAGCCACGATCAACAATCGGAGCGGAGGGCGGGGCACCCTCAAGACAGCCGGCAAGATGCCGGCGCCACAAAGCTCGCTCCCCACCGTCCGTTTAAAATTGTTTACGCGACGCTCTACTACGACATTCGTCCCAGCTTTGTCGTGGATATCAGCGCGCAGTTTGAAGCGAAATTCGCCTCCATTCTTGCCTACAAGTCGCAGTTCAGCGACCAGGAGGCGGGCAAAGACGTGTTCCCCGCCCACGCCGAGATCCGTGCCCGCGTCGAAGCTATGGCGCGGTTTTATGGCATGCTCGGTGGCGTCACTTACGCCGAACCCTTCCTGCAAAAGGAAGTCGGGCTGGTCGAAGACTTGCTGGCGATCCCAGTCAAGTCCATTTGACGGCCCAGAAGTCCGCGTCTAGAAGATCTTCCGGAACAGCCAGAACAGCGATCCCGACAAGACCATGGCCACCGGAAGAGTCAGCACCCAGGCCAAGGCCAGGTTGCGCACTGTGCTCAGTTGAATGCCCGAGCGATTGGCGGCCATGGTGCCGGCCACGCCCGAGGAAAGCACGTGCGTGGTGCTGACGGGCAGGCCAAAGCCATCAGCCGCTCCGATCGTAGCCATGGCGGTGATTTCCGCGACTGCTCCCTGGGCATATGTCAGGTGCTCTTTGCCGATCTTTTCGCCCACGGTGACCACGATGCGCTTCCAGCCGACCATGGTTCCCAGACCAAGCGCCATGGCCACGGCAACCTTCACCCAGGTGGGAATGAAACGAGTGGAATGGTCCACGTGCTTTTTGTAGTTCGCCAGAATGGCAGCGTCGGCAGCCGAGAATTTTGGCTGCCCGGACTTCTGGGTAAGCCGCAGAGCCTCACTCACAAGATACAGATCGTTGCGGAAATTGCGAACCCGGTCATTGGGGACATTCTTCAGCTCTTTGTAGATGCTGGTTTCGTTACCGATATCGTTGACCAGGGTGCGCATGGCCAGCATCGTATTGGCGTTGAACTGCTTGGTGCGGATGTAGTCGGTGACGTCGTCGCGCGCGTCGCCGATGACCGCATCCGGCTCGACGTAATGATCGAGCGCACTGGCGGCTTGCTGCGAGACGGCAATGAAGTCCTGTGATTGCGTAAACGTGACCGCGTGATTCAACGCATAAGCGGTGGGGACCGTCCCAATCAGGATCAGCATGATCAGTCCCATGCCCTTCTGGCCGTCATTCGACCCGTGAAAGAAACTCACACCCGTGCAGGTGAGGACGAGCAAACAACGGATGTAGAACGGCGGCGGCGCATTGCCTTCCGGGGCGCGATAGAGTTTCTCGTCCTTAATGAGTGCTTTTGCCGCCAACAACAGAAGCGCGGCTACCCCGAACCCTACCAGCGGCGAAAGTAGAAGGGCCTTGCCAATGTTCGTGGCTTGTCCCCAATCGACGCCCGACGTCCCCGTTTTGCCAGACATCATCTGGTTGGCGATGCCCACACCGATCACCGAACCAATCAGCGTATGAGAACTCGAGGCGGGCAGGCCGAAGTACCAAGTGCCCAGATTCCAGATGATCGCGGCAACGAGCAGGGCAAAGACCATCGCAAACCCAGCCTTGCTCCCTACCTGCAAAATCAATTCCACCGGCAGCAACGAGATGATGCCAAACGCGACCAGCCCGGAGGAAGCCATAACTCCGAGGAAATTCCAAAAGCCCGACCAGACTACCGCAACGTGAGGCTGCAGCGAATGCGTGTAGATGACCGTTGCGACAGCATTGGCGGTGTCGTGGAATCCGTTGACGAACTCAAAGCCGAGCGCAACCAGCAAGGCTACCCCGAGCAGCACATAAGGGAGCACGGACTCGTTGTGTATCGTGGAAAGGTCGCCCAGCAGGTGCGATCCGGCGTATGCAAAGCCGATCACCAGCACGATTCCGAAAACGATCATGCCGATCTTGCCGGGCGAACGGGAGATTTTGGCATCAAGCACAGTGGAAGTTGCGGTGGCCATAGTGATCCTTTGTGGTCTGAGGAACCTGAAGTTGACCCCGAAATGACTTGCGGAAATATAGTGAAGGAATGTTAAGGCTGCGTTAAAAGGCAGCCAAGGTGCTGTCTGTCTGAAAAGTGCGTTGAGACAGTACCGCAGCCAATTGGTTAGCCGCTCGGGACAAATCTATTTAACAAAGTCAAACTCACCGTCGCGGGAAAGCTGGTAATATGCCGCCAGACGCTGAGCCGGACGTCGGCATCGGGACTCTTTTCTGCAGGGGATTCAACTCTGAGCTGGGGTGCAGGATGACGTCAAAGATCACGCCAAGAAGTATTCGTTGGCTTTGTATTGCTTTGGTCGGAGTTCTGGGTTTGGCGGGATGCGGAGGCGGAGGTATGCAGCCCCCGCAGCCTGGTTTTACTCTTTCCGCCGCCCCCGCCAACCCGACAGTCGGCCAAGGTGGCACCGTCACGAGCACGATCACCGTAACGCCGCAGAATGGCTTCAGCGGCAACGTGGCCTTGTCCGCATCGAGCCTGCCGTCCGGCGTCTCGGCATCGTTCAATCCGTCCAGTACCGCGAGTACGAGCGTGCTGACTCTGACCGCAGCCAGTTCAGCCGCCATGGGCACGTCCGCTCTCACTATCATCGGTACCTCCGGCAGCCTCGCGCCAACCACGCCTGTGAACCTGACGGTTGCAGTTCCCAGTGTGACCGTGACCGTGTCTCCCAAGCTTGCCGCAGTGGTCACAACTACCCAGACGCAGCAGTTCACGCCGTCAGTCACCGGCAACATGGGCAATCCGAACGTCACCTGGGGCGTCGACAGCATAACCGGAGGCAACGCGACGGTAGGAACGGTCACCGCCGGCGGCCTCTACATCCCGCCCGCGACGGCAGGCACTCACACTGTCACTGCGGCCAGCGCCGCGCTCCCTTCCTCTTCCGGCTCTGCCAGCGTGGCCGTCACGGATCTGCCCGGCGTCTTCACGTATCACAATGATGGCGCGCGAGACGGAGCAAATACGCAGGAGTATGCACTCACTGCCTCTACCGTAAACACCGGCACATTCGGAAAGCTGTCTTCCTGTCCCGTTGACGGCGCGGTCTACACTCAACCGCTGTGGGTACCTGGACTGAGCATCGGAGGCAGCACTCATAACGTAGTGTTCGTGGCTACACAACACGACAGCGTTTTTGCCTTCGATGCTGATGCCAGTCCATGCGTGACGTACTGGCAGGTGAACCTGCTGGACACGCTGCATGGCGGCACGGCCGCAGAGAATCCCGTGGTCTGGAATGAGGTTGGTTACTGCTATGGAGACGTCTATCCCGAAGTGGGAGTCACCGGAACACCCGTGATTGATCCGGCCACGAATACGATTTACCTGGTCAGCGCTTCCGAGGTGGGCGGTGCTGGCGTGGGCGGATGTTCCTCTTATTCGGGCACGTTCTACCACCGGTTGCATGCCCTCGATCTGCTCACAGGGAGCGAGAAGTTCCATGCGCCAGTCACGATCGCGGCCTCCGTGCCTGGAACGGGCGATGGCTCCTCGGGTGGCATGGTGAGTTTCAACTCGCAATTGCATCACCAGCGGCCTGGCCTGGCTCTGTCCGGGGGAAGCGTGTACGTGGGGTTTGCGGCACACGAAGACGCGACCCCTTATCACGGTTGGCTCATCGGTTACGAAGCGTCTGATGTGCAGCAACAAACCGCCGTTTTCAACACCACGCCGAACGGACTGAACGGCGCCGATGGAGGAATCTGGGCAGGAGGAGGAGCACCCGCGATAGACAGCGGTGGAGACATTTACGTGGCCACCGGAAACGGTGTGTTCGATGAAGCTCCTCCGCCGCCCGAGAACGACTACGGAGACAGCATCCTGAGACTGCACCCTTCCGGCGTAACCACGCCGAACGGAGCGAATCTGAGCATAGCCGGGTGGTTCACGCCTTACGACCAGTTGACGCTTGCGCAAAATGATACCGACCTCGGTTCGGGAGCGCCTGTCCTTTTGCCGGATCAGACTTCGGGCTCCGGTCCGGTGCATCTGCTGGCGCAGGTAGGCAAAGAAGGAGTTGTCTATCTCATTGACCGCGACAATATGGGGCAATACAACCCAACGAATAACGGCCAGATCGTGCAGACTTTTTCCGGTCCGTTGTACGGCTTGTGGGGCACTCCCGCCCTGTGGCAGAACAGTCTCTACATCGGCGGCCAGGGTGACTCCTTGCGCCAGTTTAGCTTTGATCCAGCGACGGAATTGTTCAACACCACAGTTAGCTCGCAATCGGCGCAGGCTTTCGGCTATCCGGGCACGACGCCGTCGGTTTCGTCGCTAGGAGCATCCAACGGCATCGTGTGGACTGTTGATATCAGCCTGTATGGATATGCCAGCCCGAATGCTGGGGGTGTCAACTGCTCGGCCGTGCCGGTGCCATCAGGCTGCTCGGGACCCGCGGTTCTCCACGCCTACAACGCCGCGAATCTGCAGATCGAATACTGGAACAGCGCACAGGCTGCAAACAACCGCGACCAAGCGGGAAATGCGGTCAAGTTCGTACCGCCTACCATCGCCAACGGGAAAGTATATGTCGGCACGAGCACCGAGGTAGACGTGTACGGACTGCTGCCGAACTGACTGCGTATCCTACTTCTTCACCGCCACCGCGAGGCCGTCGCGGATGGGAAGAATCGTCGTGTAGAACTCTTGTGAGTCATACAGTTTGCGATTGAATTCGAGGATGGCCCTGGTGCGCGGGTCGGCTGGATTCTTTTGGGCGACTTGTCCGCTCCACAGCACATTGTCAGTGACGAAGAGGCCTCCCTTGCGCAAGCGCGGCGGGACCAGGCGCAGCACGCGCGGGTAGTCCTCTTTGTCAACGTCGCTGAAGATGACGTCGAACTCCTGCTTCTGTTCCGAGAGCACCTCCAGCGCGTCGCCGGTATAGATCGTGATGCGGTTTGTGACTCCGGCGCGATCAAAGTAGCCGCGGGCACGCTCGGCGTTCTTCCTGTCGCCGTCGGTGTAGACGACGCGGCCGTTTTCCCCCACAGCCTGAGCCCACCAGATGGTCGAGTACCCGATGGCTGAGCCCAGCTCAAACACCGTGCGGGCGTTGATCATCAACGCCATCTGCTGCAGCACGCGCGCCACCGCCGGGCCGACGATAGGCACGTCATGTTTTGTAGCGTAGTCCTCCATCTCAGCCAGCACCTCGTCGCGCTTCGGCAGCATGGAGTAGAGGTAGTCATCCACCGGTCCGGTCGTGGTGAAGTTGTAGTGGCGCCAATTGGCTTTGCCGTCTGGCTTCTTGCTCTCGCTCACACGCTTCCCTTTCACAGATCGCTTGTTTGCTGGACCTCTGTCTACTGGACCTCTGTCTACTGGACTTCAGCCGCCGATGGTAACGCCGGGCTTCATTTCCATAACTTCAACCTGGGGCGCCAGCTTCTGCAGCTCCCTTGGGCGTCCCGTCAGTACTGGGAACGTTCCAAAGTGCATGGGAATTACGGTCTTGGGCTTCAGCAGATTGCACGCGTAAGCAGCTTCGCGCGGCCCCATGGTGTAGTGGTCGCCGACCGGAAGCATGGCGATTTCTGGCGCATACAGTTCACGGATGATGGCCATGTCGCCGAACACATTGGTATCGCCGGCGTGGTAGATCTTGACACCGTTAGAGAACTCGACCACGTACCCGCAAGCTTCGCCACCGTAGACGAGTTCATCGCCATCCTGGATGCCGCAGGAGTGATCGGCGTGCACCATGGTGATTCTGATGTCGCCCACGGTTTGCGTGCCGCCCTTGTTCATCTCGGCCAGCTGCCGGGCGCCTTTCTTTCCCAGCCATCGCGCCAACTCCGGGATTCCGACTACCGCCGGGTTGTGCTGCCTGCAGATTTCGACGGCATCGCCGATGTGGTCGCCGTGACCGTGGGTGCAAAGCAGAATGTCAACCTTCTTCACCACCCTGTCGGCGTCGGGACACATGGGATTGCCCATAATCCAGGGATCGATGATGACGGTCTTCCCACCCGGAGTCTCGATGCGGAAGGTGGCGTGCCCTAACCACGTGAGTTTGATGCCTTTCAGATTCATGTACGTTCGCGGCTCCTGGTTCCTGGCATTCAGCAGTGAGCATTCAGCACTCAGCATTCAGCCAATAAGCGTTGCAGATGATTCGCCAACTCCCGGCTGAGTGCTGAGGGCTGACTGCTGAATGCTTCTTCCTGCAATGCCTCCGCTAGTTTAATATGAAACGCCATGGCAGAGCTCAAGGTGCTGATTCCACGGGAAGAGATCGCTAAACGTGTGAGCGAACTGGCCGCGCAGATTACGCAGGATTTCGCAGGGCAATCCATCATCTTCGTCGGGGTGCTGAAGGGAGCGGCAATTTTCCTCTCCGATCTGGCCCGGCAGGTGAAGCTGGACGCGACGTTTGACTTCATCGGCGTGTCGAGCTATGGCAACCGGCCAACTCCGCAAAAGGAATTGCAGAACGGATGGGATTCCACCGGCGAAGTGAAGCTGACCAAAGATGTCGATCAGTCCATGCAGGGCAAGAATGTGATTGTGGTCGAAGACATTCTCGACACCGGACTGACGCTCACCTATCTCAAGAAACTGCTGCTGGCGCACCAGCCGCGATCGCTGAAGATCGCGGCCTTGCTCGACAAACCATCGCGGCGCAAGCTGCCGTTGGAAGGCGATTATGTCGGCTTTAAAATTCCCGATGAATTCGTGGTTGGCTACGGACTCGATTTCGCGGAGAAATATCGCAATCTCGCCGATATCTGCATCGTGCCTCGCGAGTTGAGCACAGCGAAAACCAAGGGCTGATGTCATCTCCTCGCGCTTCCGGAGCGGCAAGCCACCGGAATCCGCGAACCCGGCTGCTATCATACAGAGAATGAGCTCTGTTTTGTCCAAACCGGAACGTTTGCCGGTCGAGTCGCTGCTGCTCGACGTGGCTGACGTGCTGGCCACGTCGCTCGACCTCGACACGACTGTGCGCCGGGTTTCCGAAGTCGTGCGCAAGGTCATTGATTACGAAATCTTTGCCATTCTTCTGCTCAACGAAAAAACCCAGGAAATGCGTTTCCGCTTTCAGGTGGGATATCCGCCGGAGTTTGCGGAACGGAGCCGGATCAAAGTCGGGGAAGGCGTAGTGGGCCAGGCCGCACAGCTCCGTCATGCGGTTCTGATTGACGACGTCACCAGGGACCCGCGCTATATCGAAGCGGTGCCCAACGTGCGATCCGAACTGGCCGTACCGCTGATCACCAAGAACCGCGTTATCGGGGTCATTGACCTCGAAGCGCGCGAGCCGGGCTACTTCACCGAAGAACACCGGCGGGTGCTGACGCTGGTGGCTTCGCGCATGGCCGCCGGCATCGAGAACGCGCAACTTTACACCCGCACCACGAAGCAGGCGCGAATCCTGCTGATGCTGAACGAGATTGCGCGCGAGCTGACCTCCATCCTGAACCTGGATGAACTGCTGGGCCGCATTGCCGAACTGGTGCGGCGTTTGATCGATTACCAGATGTTCAGCATCCTGCTGCTCGATTCCACCGGCGAAAAACTGCAGCACCGTTTTGCCCTGCGGTTCAACGAGAACATTCACCTGAAGCGTGAGATCCCCCTGGGACGTGGGTTGGTGGGCACGGCGGCGGCGAGCATGCAGGCCGTCCTGGTACCGGACGTCAGTAAGGACCCGCGCTATATCGAAGCCAATCCCGAGACGCGCTCGGAACTGGTTGTCCCCTTGACTTACAAGGGCAAGGTCATCGGCGTGCTCGACCTGGAGCACACGCGGCGGGGATTCTTTACCGAAGAACATCAGCGGACGATGACGACGCTGGCGGCCCAAATCGCCATTGCCCTGGAGAATGCTCGGTTGTACGAGGAGATCGGGCGGCAGGAACGGCGCCTGGAGCGCGATCTGGCGCTGGCGCGGGAACTGCAGGGCAGGCTGCTGCCTCAGGTCCGGCCCAAGCTCGGCCACCTGGACGTTGCGGCGAAGTTCGTGCCCGCCCGCGCGATCGGCGGCGACTTATACGATTTCATTCCCTATTCCCTGTCCCGGCTCGGCATCGCGATCGGCGATGTCAGCGGGAAAGGCGCGCCCGCCGCCATCTATGCCGCGCTGGTGAGCGGGATCCTGCGCTCGCACGCTCCCATCGAACCCGGATCAGCCGAGATGTTGTCCGCGGTGAATCTATCGCTCGCGGAGAGGCGCATCGAAGCACAGTTTGTATCACTCATTTATGCTGTGTGGGACGACGAGCACCGCACACTTACCGTGGCAAATTCGGGCCTGCCCCGCCCGATCTACGTACACGGCGGAAAGAACGAGGTCATCGAAGCGACCGGCCTGCCCCTGGGCCTGTTTGACGAAGCCGAATACGATGAGTTCAAGTTCCGTATGAAGCCCGGAGAGATGTTCGTGTTCTTCAGCGACGGCATTCTCGACGCCAGCAACCGCAAGGGTGAACTCTTCGGACGGACCAGGGCGGAAAAGATCATCGCCGAATGCACCGACAAGACAGCGGACTGCGTCGTGGACAGCCTCTTCAAGGCGGTCGCTGAGTACTCGGCCGGCGTAGAGACCTTCGACGATCAGACCGTGGTCGCAATCCGCGTGAAAAGCGGCCCGCAGGCCCCCGCCAGAAAAAAATGACCCTCCGTAACGAGAACCTGACCACCGGACGTCCTCCGGGATTCGCCTATCGTGAGATCAAGCGCGGCGTCTTGCGGCGTGGAAGACAGGCGGTGTTGCACGCCGAAGACGTCGCACTGCCGAAACTGGCCGCGCAATACGGCACGCCGCTGTATGTCTACTCCGCGGCGGCCATCCACTCACGCTACGACGCATTTGACGGTGCGTTCCATGCCGTACCGCATACCGTCTGTTATTCCGTCAAAGCGAATTCGAATCTAAGCATCCTGCGTCTTCTGGCCCAGAAAGGGTGCGGCTTCGACGTGGTGTCCGCGGGTGAACTGGAGCGCGTGCTCACCGCGGACCGCAAGGCTGCCAGGAAGGTGGTCTTCTCCGGTGTGGGGAAAACGCGTGAAGAACTGACCGCAGGCCTCAAGGCCGGAATTCTGCTCTTTAATGTGGAGAGCGAGTCAGAATTGTGGGGGCTGGCGGAGTGCGCGGGCCGCCTGCGCACCACGGCGCCGCTGGCGATAAGGGTGAATCCTGATGTCGCCGCCGAGACCCATCCCTACATCTCGACTGGACTGCATCAGCACAAGTTTGGTGTTCCTATCGAGGACGCGCGAGCGCTCTACGCCAAAGCCTCGGGTGCGCGCTATCTCAAGGTGCGCGGCGTGAGCGTGCATATCGGTTCGCAGATCACCGATGTCGCTCCTTTCGGTGAGGCCATGGGGCGGGTCGCAGACTTCGTCCGCGAACTGCGCGACGACGGCCATCGCATCGCATACGTTGACGCGGGCGGTGGGCTGGGAATTCCGTACGATAAGCCGGCCCCAGGCGAATTTTCTGCTTATGTTGAATCTTACGCGCGCGCGCTCACCACACCCCTTCGCGGATTGGACGTGCATCTGCTGTTGGAGCCTGGGCGCTCGATCGTCGGCCCCGCGGGCGTTTTGCTCACGTCCGTGGTCCATCGCAAGGAAAACAACGGCAAGCGGTTCCTGGTAGTGGACGCGGCGATGAACGACCTGATCCGCCCCGCGCTGTATGGCGCTCATCACGAGATCATTCCGGTCACACTCAACCAGTCTTCGGAGTCAAAATCCGAAGTGGTTGATGTCGTCGGTCCGATATGCGAGACGGGAGACTTTTTTGCGCGCGACCGCGAACTACCCGCGGTCTCTGAGGGCGACCTGCTGGCAATTCTCGATGTCGGCGCTTACGGCATGGTCCTGGCGTCAAATTACAACACGCGCCTGCGGCCAGCGGAGATACTCGTGGCCGGTAAGTCGGCGAAAGTGATTCGGCGGCGGGAGAAGGTTGCGGACCTGCTGCGGGGTGAACTCTGATCCGACCTTAGCACCGTCCGGCGCAAATGCGTTTCGTATCTGCCTTCAGAGCCTGCTCCTGAAGACGCTTGTCATCCCGAGCGTAGCGAGGGATCCAGGGCCTAGCTTGCACCACCAGTATCGCCGCCGCGGACAAACCCCCGGGTCCCTCGCTGCGCTCGGGGTGACAGTTCGTAATGGGGCACAGGAACTGCGAAAATGCCCTACCCTCAACCTAATCGTGTCTCTCTCGTTCTCCCCACTTCAGCTTGCTCCGCAATACGTGGAAGAAATCCAGGCCGGTGCGAAACAGGATCACCTGATGCTCAGAGCGGCGGCAGCGCACCCGGTCGCCGTCGCTTAGGTCGAGGCCGGGCTGCCCGTCCAGGCTGAGGTAGGCGACCTCTTCTTCGCTGCGCAGCAGGATTTCAATCTCGACGGAATCCGGTACAACCAGCGGGCGGTGAGTGAGCGAATGCGGCGCGACCGGTGTGATCACGAAGGCGCTGACGGTCGGCATTAGAACCGGCCCGCCCGCCGACAGAGAATAGGCGGTTGATCCGGTCGGCGTAGCTACGATCATGCCATCGGCCCGGTAGCTGGAAACGAAAGCCTTATCAACATAGAGGTCGTAGTTGTTGAGGCGGGCCAGGGCGGTTTTGTTCACGACCGCATCGTTGAAGACGAGATAGCTGCCACGAACCGAATCTCCGCGCAGCAACTCGCACTGCATGAGTGAGCGCCGCTCGACCGCGGCGCGGCCTTGCGCGATCGCGTCCAGCATGGAGTACAGCGACTGCAGCGGCACCTCCGTCAGAAAGCCGAGCGAGCCGAGATTGACGCCAAGCAGCGGAACATCAATTGCCGCCGTGACCCTCGCCGCCGAGAGCAGCGTGCCGTCGCCACCCAGCACGACCACCAGGTCCAGCGGATGCGACGCCATTTGTGCCCGCGGAACGATTTTCTGTCCGGTCGTGTACCTGGCCGTCTCTTCATCCACCAGAACCCTGTAACCGTGCTCGACAAACCAGGTAAGAAGTCCAGGAATAACTTGCGCCACTTGGGAACGGTCGGGCCGCGAAATAATGGCAGCGCTTTTCTGAGAAGATGCTTGCGAGCTGGGCATAGCGGTGATGAAAGAAAGATTGTACAGAATCCAGCGGTTTTAACCACAGCGGACGCCCAGGGTCAGGAAGACAAGATCAGGAAGCCGCCTCAGAAGACGCCATAGAGAAGGAACTCGCGATTGCCCTCCGCGCCCAAAATTGGCGACTCGATCACGTCCATCTGCGCAGCGCCCAGGTTTCCCAGCGCGGTTCGGACCCGGTCCACCGCTGCCATTTGCGCGTTCTCGTCGCGTACGATGCCGCCTTTCCCGACCTGTTCCCTGCCCGCTTCAAACTGCGGCTTGACCAGCACCACGATCTGCCGTCCCCGGCGTTCGTCGCGCGATTCAGGAAAGGCCGCGCCCACTACGGCAGGAAGAACCAGCGTTGCGGAGATGAACGAGACGTCCATGACAATCAGATTTGCCTTGATGCCGATGGCTTCGCTGGTCAGATAGCGGGCGTTGGTCTTCTCCAGGAGCCGAACTCGCGCATCCTGGCGAAGCTTGAAATCCAGCTGGCCATAGCCGGTATCCACGGCAATCACGCGCGCCGCGCCATGCTGAAGCAGGCAGTCAGTGAATCCTCCCGTGGAAGCTCCAATGTCGAGGCAGACTTTGCCCCTTACATCAATATTCCAATGGTCGAGTGCCCGCTCGAGCTTCAATCCACCGCGGCCGACGTACTTCAGATCTTCGCCGAGCAGGCGGACCACCGACTCCTCGGCAACTTGAGCGCCGGCTTTCTCCAGTTTCTGATCGTTGACCAGCACTTTGCCGGCGAGAATCAGCGACTGCGCGCGTTCGCGCGAGGCCGCAAAGCCACGATCCACGAGCAGCTTGTCGAGTCGAACTTTCAAGATCGAACATCCAAGCCAGGATTTGCCTGCCGCTTCGCCACAAAAGTGTCCGCACCCGCTCCAGTGCAAAGTGTTGAAGCATCTTCCGCTGAATCACTTACGAAGATGCCGTGCTGCTTTTCCACAAGATTTTCCACGAACATGTTGAAAACTTCGGCGCACGGATTGCTCCACGAGTCACCGGAATGATCGACCAAGAACAAAGCCGCCCAGTGCAAAGGCGGCCCTTGTGTCCTGACTCGCGAAACTTCGCTTGCTGAAAGTTAACCCGCGACTTCTTCCAGCAACTTCTGATCAATATCGAAGTTGGCGTGAACGTTCTGCACGTCATCGTGCTCTTCGAGCGCCTCCATCAGACGGATCATCGTGCCGGCCGCAGCCCCTTCGAGCTTGATGTAGTTCTGCGGAATAAAGGCGACGCTCGAAGATGCGGGCTCGATCCCGGCCTTCTTTACCGCTTCGAGCACGGTTTCAAAGGAGTGGGGTTCGGTGATGATCTCCCAATTTTCGCCGTCGTCGTTCAAATCTTCCCCGCCGGATTCGAGAACAATGTTCATCAGGTCGTCCTCTTTGGCGGCGGCCTTCGGGATGATGATGTCGCCCTTCTTGTGGAACATATAAGCGACGGCGCCAGCCGCGGCCATGTTGCCGCCGTTCTTGCCGAAGACGTGGCGAATCTCGCTGACTGTGCGGTTGCGGTTGTCGGTGTTGATCTCGAGCAGAATGGCGACGCCGCCGGGACCGTAGCCCTCGAGCGAGAATTCTTCATACGTGGCGCCGGGCAGTTCGCCCGTGCCGCGCTGGATGGCCCGCTTGATGTTATCGGCAGGCATATTCTCGGCCTTGGCCGCAACAATGGCGCCGCGCAGCCGCGGGTTGGAATCGGGATCGCCTCCACCGTTCTTGGCGGCGATGCTGATTTCCTTAATGAGGCGGGTGAAAATCTTGCCGCGCTTGGCGTCGAGCGCGCCCTTCTTATGCTTGATCGTGGCCCATTTTGAATGGCCGGACATAGTTCGACCTCGTGTCTAATGATTCGTGTTTAAAGAACGCTGGATGGCGCAGGATTCGCCTTCAGAGGAGATCACGGATTTGCCTCATAAGCATGCCTTCGGTACGCATGCAGGCGAACATAGATTATAGCACGACACACAGGGCTCAACCGTTCGTTGATTCGACTCAAACACCTGTGTGGGGACAGGCGCCCGGGCCGTCCGGTCGAGCGAAGCTCGACAGCGCTGTCCGTCCGAGTCCGCCAAACTGCTGGGTAAGGTCCTCCGGCAGACCGCAAGTTCACGACAGCTTCCTGATTTGTGTTCTCACTTTTTCGAACTGATAGGTCCCGAGGCCGCGACTGGCCGCCATTTTCAGATAAGGCAGAGCATCCGCGTCCAGGTTCCAGTAGGCCTTGGCGACATAGGCGTCGAGGGCCACCGGATCGGTGCCAGCGACCAGGGTCTTCTTGAGTGCCACATCTTCCAGGTTGCCTCCGGTCGGCCCGTTCCGCAGCAGAACCCGGTAACAATCGAGGATGGTCAGAGTGGGACGCATGAAATCAGCAAGATCCGCCAAGCTCTCATGGATCTTCTGATGCAACTGGTGCCGCGGTCCACCCAGGATGCCGTACCAGTTCTTCATGCCCAGGGTCGTGCCCGTCAGGCTGTGGTGCTTGGCGATCGGGACGTTGATGATCTTGTCGGCGTTCAGGAAAGCATCCAGAATCGGCCAGGCGCGCAGCACTTCACCCTGCACGTCCACTTCTTTGAATCTGGCAGGATCGGGCAGGACGACCTCGGCGTTTTCGCGCTGCGCCGCCTCCGCGATCCCCGACCGCTGAAAGCAACGCCGCGGATCGTTGCAGCTTACGTCGGTCACAATCACCCGCTTGGCCCCCGCGTCCCAGCATTGCCGGACGATTTCGGCAACCACCAGCGGGTTGGTATTGGCTGCCTGTTCCGGCGTGCGATCCCAGCCGATGTTCGGCTTGACCACTACGATGTCAGCGCGGGACACGAAACGCCTGATCCCTCCCAGCTCAACCAGGGCTTGCCGCATCAGTTGGGTGGGGTCGTCCCCCTGGATGATCGCCATCTCAGGCAATTGAAGATCGCTCGCGACGGTGTGGCTCCGCTTGGCGTTGAGCGCCAGCTCCGGCACCGGACGAACGCTGCGCGCGTTGAGCCAGAGTCCGAGGCCGGCGGTTCCGGCAGCGGCCCCTCCCAGGCGGAGCAACCGGAGAAGCGCGTCGCGGCGGCTGAGGGTTGTGTTGTCGGCTGGCGGCATATCCGCTCCCTGACTTTTCTCGGACAGAGAATTAGACTAATCCGTTCCCATGGCATCGCCTGTGAGGCCCGTCACAATACGGTGTGAGCAGCGCCCTACGCCCAGCATCAGGGCGGCGTTGGGCCTTATTGGGTTCAGCGCGGTCGTCGGCCAGATCGTTCTGCTGCGGGAACTTATTGTCGTCTTCAACGGCAATGAGATTTCCCTGGGAATCATGCTGGCGACCTGGCTTTTCTGGACGGCGGCCGCCAGCTCCCTGAGCAGCCGCGTTGGGCTGGGCACGAAGAGCCCTCATAGGGCCGTGGCCCTCCTCGAATGCCTGCTCGGCTTGAGCCTGCCTCCGACGATCTGGGCCTTGCGCGCATCCAAGGCGGTTTTTCAGACCGTGCCCGGCGAGTTGGTTGGCCCCGTGCCGATGCTGCTCACGTCCCTGGCATGCCTTAGCGTATTCTGTGCTCTCTCGGGAGGCCTCTTCGTCGCCGCTTCGCGCATGTTCCAGCAGGAGTGTGGCGTCTCCCCCCGGATGGCGACCAGTACCGCTTATCTGCTCGAAGCTGCCGGTTCCGCTCTGGGCGGAATCGTAGCCAGCCTCGTGTTTCTGCGCTTTCTTGACTCCTTCCAGATCGCGATTATCGTTGCTTTGCTCAACCTGTGCACGGCCGCAACTCTGTTGCCCGCGGTTCCTCTCCGAAGTGCGGGATGGAAACATGTTTCGGCAGTCGTTGTGGTCGGAGTCTGCGGCGGGGTCGCTCTGTGTGTATACGTCGCACCGCCCCTGCTCCGTTCCTCGCAGGCACGCGAGTGGCGCGGATTTCGCGTACTCGCATCGCGCGACTCGATTTACAGCAATCTGGTGGTGACCGAGACCGGAAATATTCGCAGCATCTATGACAATGGGGTCATCCTGGCGAACGCTCCCGACCAGGCCGCCGCCGAAGAAGCAGTTCACTACGCGCTCCTGGAGCACCCTGCGCCCCGGCAGGTTCTGCTCATTGGCGGCGGGGCGAACGGCAGCACTACTGAGGCGCTGAAGCATCCAACGCTGGAACGGCTCGACTATGTCGAGCTCGACCCCACGCTCATTGACCTGAGCCGGCAGTTCTTTCCCGCACAATCAGCCGGAGCGGTTCTGGATCCTCGTTTGCACATTCACCATGCGGACGGGCGGCACCATCTCAAGACGGTTGGCGACAGGTTTGACGTGATCATTCTCAATCTGCCCGACCCGCAGACCGCGCAGCTGAACCGCTTCTACACAGCCGAGTTCTTTCGTTCCGCCCGCGACCATCTCGCTCCCGGAGGAGTGCTGGCCTTACAGTTGCGTTCGTCCGAGGATTACATCAGCCCCGATTTAGCTGAATTCCTGCGCTGCATCCATCACACTCTGCGACAAGTGTTTCCCTATGTCGTCGCCATTCCGGGCGAAACCATCCACTTTTTCGCGGCAGCGCAGCCGGATGTCCTGACCGATGATCCGCAGGTGCTGATTGCAAGACTGCAGAACCGGCGCCTCGACACCCAGTACGTTCGGGAGTATTTCCTTCCCTTCCGCATGATGCCCGACCGCATGGAGCAAATTCGTGAGCTGCTGCGACCTTTGCCGACGACGCCGGTTAACCGTGACTTCGAGCCGATCGCGTACTACTTCGACGTCGTGCTGTGGAGCTCTCAGTTCAAGTTCGGCTACTCCCGCTGGTTCCGGGGTGCGGCGCACGTCAGCTTCACACAAATCATGGATTGGTTTCTGGTCGTCGTGTTGTTAGTGGCCCTCGCGGTGGCGTATCTACCCTCGCGGGAAACGCGCGCCCGCGTTTCGGTGGCCTGCTGCGTGGTGGCGACCGGGTTCACGATGATGACCCTGCAAGTCTTCGTGCTGCTAGCATTCCAGGCGGTTTACGGTTACGTCTACCACCAGCTTGCCATCCTCATCGCCATGTTCATGGCCGGGATCGCCTTCGGGAATTGGCTGGGCATTCGGCGCATCCGCTCCGGCGGTCTGCCATTCCGTGCGCTTGCCGCTACTCAGTTCTCTTTGGCTGTTTCGGGCCTCGTGCTGATGTTTCTGATTAGTCTCTTATCGCGGGTCTCCAGTACCAGCGCAACGTTGTGGGCCGCGCAGTTTGTCTTCCCCGCGCTCGCTGCCCTCGGCGGAGTGTTGGGCGGCTATCAATTCCCGATCGCAACCGAAATCTACCTTCGAGACAGCAACCCCAGGGCGAGCCTGGGTGCGCTCTATGCGATCGATCTGCTGGGTGGTTGCGTGGGCGCGCTGCTTTTAAGCGGCTACTTCATCCCCGTGTTCGGCTTCTGGAAAACAGCATGGCTCAGTGCGGCAGTGAACCTGGCCCCGGCGTTCCTGGCCGTCCGCCTGGCCCTGGAGGCACGGGCGTCTCGGGCGTAAGCGGTTGCGGGCGGGTCTCGCCGAACACCACGGCAGTGAACATAAAGATGTCTGTATTTTCGTCCTTCCAGCACTTGGACGGCATGCCTGCCTTGGCGCAGGTTTCTTCCAGGAACGTCTGCCGGTCCCATTTCTGCTCCACCGGAACCTGGGGCAGGAGAAGCCCTTCATAGATTCCGTTCTTCATGAGCAGGCCGTGTTCGCCGACCTTGATCTCTCGAATATCGCGCACGCGCCGCAGCGGCGACAGCACCGAGATTTCGTAGTCGAGCTGGCCCAATTCCCCCGCCGAGACCGGCTGGAATCGCGAATCGCGCAGAGCGGCAAAGGTGGCCGTGTCTCGCACCGTCATGTAGAGCGGCTTCATCGCCGAGGTGTAGCCGACACAGCCTCGCAGTTCCCCCGATTCCTTCAAGGTGACGAAGGCGCCGCGCTCCTGATTCAACGATTCGCTCGAACTTGCGGGCGGTTCGTACGCCTTCTTTTCCTTCACCGCGTACTCCACCGACTTGCGGGCCAGAGCCAGCAATTCACTTTTTTCGTGCTCGCCCAGTGAGAACGGTTTCTCGGCAGCCCGCTGATTTGAGGCCTTCACTAGCGCCCAGGCGCTGTATCCCACCACGCGCGAGTGATCTCCCGTGGTATCGCCGGAATTGGCATACTTGAGCAAGAGAGCCTGATTCGCTCCCAGACGCTCGGCGGCGATCATCGCCGCAACGATCGGAGCTCCGCCACAGGCTTCCCAGACGCGCGTTTCGAAATTCTGCGACATGCTGAAGTAGTCCCAGGCCTGCAGCGCGTTCAGGGTTTTATGGTCAATCGCCACCGCCTCGTCGTAGGGGTGATAGTGCGACAGATCGGAGCTGGCCAGAATGAGCGTGTCGCCGCTGCCCTGGATCATTTTCGCCAGCGCCACTCCCAGAGCGCGGCTGCTCTCATAGCTCTGGTCTCCCATGATGATAGGAACGAGTTCGAAATCTCCCAGCACGCGCTGCAACCATGGCAACTCGACCTCGAGCGAATGCTCAGCTCCTCTTGGCGTGGGCGTGTGCCCCTCACTGGAGAGCCGCATGGTTGGGCTCATTTTCGCCAACTGCGCGGCAAACGCCTTGTCCACCGGGACCGTCCCCAGCGGCGTCGCGTACGCATCTCCGTCGAAAATCGAAGTGAAATCAAAAGCCTCGAAATGCGATGGGGCAATCACGACCACCCGCGAGAACTTTCGTCCTTTCAGCGCAGCGTACGTGTAAGCCGCGACCGGTCCCGAGTACTGGTAACCGGCGTGCGGAGCAACCACCGCGATGATCGGGTCGTTGATCGGCGGCGGCGACGCATGCGCCAGCAGGTCATCGATCATCGCCGTCAGCACTTTTGGATCGGCAGGATAGAAGCCGCCGGCCACTCCCGGCTGCCGCACATTCTGCGGGTTGGCCGCTAGAAAGGATCTCGGCGTTACGACCGCCAGGGCAACGATCAGCAGGACCAGCTTCAAATGTCCTGCGGAGCGCAACATCCTTTTCATACGCGATTCTCCTCTCGCGCTCTCATGCATGCCAGACTCCGGGAATCTGCTGTCCACAGAAGGGACAACTGCCCTTGCGGATCAGCATCTGCTTGGCCATCATTCCCACCCGTTCGACCACGATTCGCCGGCACTTAGGGCAGTAGGTGTTTTCCGCGGGATGTCCCGGCACATTGCCGATGTACACGTAGTGTAGCCCCTCGGCGTCGGCAATCGCTTTGGCGCGCTCCAGCGTCGGGACGGGCGTGATCGGCAGATTCTTCAGCAGGTATTCGGGATGAAATTGCGTGAAATGTAACGGCACATCCGAGCCCAGATTCGTCTTGACCCAGTGCGCCAAGCCGCGGAATTCCGCGTCGCTGTCGTTCAGGGCGGGCACCACCAGGTAGACGATCTCGGTCCACTTGCCCATCTTGCGCAGAGTAACCAGCGTTTCCAGCACCGGCTTCAATTCGCCCGCGACGACGTCCTTGTAATACGACTCGAAAAACGCCTTCAGGTCGATCTTGACCGCGTCCATTTTGCCGTAAGCCGCTTTCAGCGCTTCCTGCTGTATATAGCCGTTCGATACAACCACGCTGCGGATGCCGGCCTGGTGTCCGGCATCGGCTGCATCCATCACATATTCGCTGAAAACCACTGGCTCACTGTACGTGTAGGCGATGGTCGGACAACCATTCTGCTTGGCCAGGTCGGCGACCAGGTTCGGGGGCGCGTACTGAGCCGGGACTTGCTCCGGCCGCACCTGCGAGATATCCCAGTTCTGGCAAAACTTGCAATTGACGTTACATCCCGCGGTAGCCAACGAAAAAGCCAGCGTTCCTGGCAGGTAGTGGAACAACGGTTTCTTCTCAATCGGGTCAATATGCGCGGCGCACACGCGGGAATGCACCAGGCTGTAGTACGTTCCGCCGTGATTTTCTCGCACCCCGCAGTAGCCGCGTTCCTTGTCTCCCACGGTGCATTCCCGGGGGCACAGCTTGCACTTGATCTTTTTGTTCTCTAGCTTCTCGAAGAACTTGGCTTCAACCGTGAATTGTGACTCGTCCTGTTTCTGCGGATCACCCGCTGAGGGAATCGCTACCAGAGACTGAGCTAGCTCGCAGATGCTGAGCGCCGCCCCAGATGCCAGGGCGCACTTCAGGAATCCGCGGCGATCGATCCGGGGTGACAACAACGTGCGCCCATGTTCGAGAACAGAACTCCGGCCCTCCGTCGCGCTCGCAGCGGGCAGGTTCACGATTATCCGCGAACGGGACTTGCGTGACATATCAAACCTCAAATCACGCCGACACTTCGACGACTTCAATTCGCCGTGGATCGTTTGTGCCCAAACGATGTTGCGCGTCCGCCGCTGTGCTGATATAGCACGGCGGTCTGCCGGCCGCCTCCAGAGTCTTCAGCTTCTTCTCGGCCCGCTTCCGCTCGATGATTTGCCAGCCGGTGTAGTCCAGCGCGACCGGATCCTGCGAAACGATCACACCATTCTCTTGCCATGCGTATTGCGGTTTGAATCCCGGTCCGCCTTCATAGCAGGCTGTGGTCGCGTCGCAGATGGTCAAACGCATTTTCGTCTTGATGGCCGGCAGCATGTTCAAGTCCGCGACGTAGGGATCGCAGCCGTTGGGATGGCACTTGTTGGGGTTGTGAATGACCCCGTACATGTTCTTCATGGCGATGGTCACTCCGGCGCCCTCATGATCTTTCAGTATGGGCAGGTTGATCATCACGTTCGTGCGTTGGGTCAGAATTTTCGACAGCCGGCTGCCCACCTTGCCGTATGTCGCCAGGTCGTCTTCGTAGCCCACACGATCGGTTCCGATGCACTGAACGCGATTGTCAGCCGTAGAAGTATGGAATCCAACATGGTCCATCTCGTCCGTTTCGCGGTCCCAGATAATGATGTCGTGCGCCCTGATTCCGGCTTCCTGCAGCCTTTCACAAATCGCCTCGACCAGTTGAACATTGGTGGAGAGTCCCCGTCCTCCCAGCGTGTTTATCTTGAGTCCCACGGTGTCGCCGGGACGGACCAGTTTCTTCCACGGCTCCGCCGGATGATCGACCTTGAGATGATCGGCGTTGAAAAGACTCTGCATGGCGCGGTCCAGCAGGCTCAGAACGCGGCCCGAATCCACCGCCGCTCCATTGCCGCGTAACATCGCGTCCCGCGCAAAGACGACCCTGGATTTGCCGGTCGCACCTACTTGTTCGGTTGCGGCGAGCAGCGGCATCTTGCCCGCGGCACGCAGGACCGCAGCTCCCGTAACGCACTTCTTCAGAAAATCCCGCCGACTCGTGCCGCCGTGGTTCATAAATGCTGCCTCCTGAAGACCAGTGTTCGCGAACCAATGTTCGGGAACCGACTTGCTCCATATACCTCAAAAGCGCCCGAAGTTCAGTGACCCGGCGCACAAATCTCGTATCCGGCTCATTTCGTCAGCCGCCCTGCAATGCTCCGCCCTAAATCGAGAATTGCCTGCGAGGTCCCGGCCGAGTCCTCATACGCCACAATTCGCACCAAGGCAGGTCCCTTCCGGAAGACCAGGCTCTGGCCGTAAAGGCGCGCGCCGTCGCCCAACTCGACGGATTTTGCATCGCCGGCCGGTTCCGAATCGAAAATCTTCGCGGCCCCGGCAGGATTCTCCATGGTGTAGATGTCCACCACCGCTTCCGCCTTGTTCTGGAACTTGTAATCCGCCGTGGAGACCCGCTGTGCCCCTGCTTTCAAATAGCGCTCGGCCTCGCCGTCAATGTATTTCCACAAGTCCGCCGCCTCAAAGGTGCGAATATCGCCGGTCTTTGTCCAACCGGCCACTTCGTTGGAGGCGGGAAACGACGTGCCATTCGTGGACGGTTTTCGATTGCATCCGGCGACGGCGAATAGTGCCAGGCACAATGTGACAATCAGAAGCCTTCTCATCCCTTTCGTCTTATCCCTTTCCCCCTGCTTTGCTTCGATTCAGCAGAATCTGGTTGGTGCGGGAACGGCTTTCCCCAACGCTGGTCACGTAAACCGCCGGCCGGTCCTGCACCGGGCAGGCGTATTCGCAGGCGCCGCATCCCACACAGCGGGAAGGATCGAGATACGGCTGCTTCACCTGCTTGACGTTGCCGGCGGCATCGCTCACGTCCGCGGGGCGCAGGTAGATTGCTTTTGGCGATGTCGGGCACCACTCCTCACAGACGATACAGTCGGTTGCCATGGCCCAGGGCAAGCACCGGCCGCGATCGTAGAACGCGGTGCCCAGCCGGATCGGTTTTGCGCCGTCACCACCGTCCGCCGACCAGCCTTTCTCTTTCGCGGTGATCTCCCAGATCGCTCCTGTGGGACAGACTTCGGAGCACAGCACGCAACTGGTCTCGCAGTAGCCAATGCGCGGGATCAGCGCCGGCGTCCAGAGACCTTCCAGCCCTCCCTCGGTCAATGTGGGATGCAGAGCGTTGTTCGGACAAACCTTCATGCACTCGCCGCAACGGATGCACCGGGACAGGAAATCTGCCTCGTCCAGCGCGCCCGGCGGGCGCAACAACCGTTCATGGCGTTCGACCGCGAACCCAGGGGTGCTGCGTAACAGCGGGACCAGGGCCGCTCCCGCAGCTAACCCCGTGAGCACCTTGCGCCGCTGCAGGTTCGCGCCAACCGACTTCTGGGCGGGGAAGAACTGAAAATGCAAACCATGTTCCGGGCACTCGTCCACACAATTCAGACACAGGTGACACTCCGCTTGACGCCACGGAACGCCGCCGACCGGATCATCGCCTCCCTGGCAGCGCAGCAGGCAGCGGTTGCAGGTTTCACAGTGCTCCGGATTCTTGACCAGCCCAAAAATTGCCCAGCGTGAGACCAACCCGAGCAGCGCGCCCAGCGGGCAAAGAGCACGGCACCAGAACCGGGTCACACGGAAGTTCAGCGCGACGAGAAAAATGAAGATTAGACCCAGCCAGATCCCCTGCCTGAAATAAGGCTGTTTGAAGCTGAGCAGCAGTAGTCCCAGGATGAAGTGCAGCACACTGCCCAGGGTCTGGACCGACGCATACCGGCTGTGTTCGAGTGTGCCCAGGAATGCCCGCAAGCCATAATCGGTTGCGGGCAGAATGGACAAACCCAGAGAGCGCACCAGGAATGAGAAAGGATCCAGCCATCCGACGATCCCAGTGCCCATAACCGCGCCGATCAGAGACACAATCAACAGGTAGTACTTCGTGGTTTGCCAGCGCTTGTAGCGGTTGGACTCAATCAGTTGTTTCCCGCGTTTCCGCTCCGATTTCAGGCTGCTGAAGAAATGGTGGATCGAACCCAGCGGACATATCCATCCGCAAAAGAAGCGTCCGAGCAACATCGTCGGAATCAGAATCAGCAAGCTCCACAACAGGCCGCGATACAGAGCGTGACTGGCGAGGGCATTCGACATCGCCACCAGCGGATCCAAGCGGAAGAACAGGTTCACCGGATAAGGCAGGCGGATGTCACCGGCACTGGTGTGCAAGGACCCGCGAAACTCCGTGCGCAGCAGGAGAATCAAAAAGAGCAGGAAGAAAAACACCTGCGACAGCCAACGCAATCTGGTTGGTTTGACCAGAGCCACTCTGCCACTCCTCGTCGAAGCGAATCGACTGGCCGACATCGCCCGGGCACACTGCAGCTATTCTGCCCGGACTCCCATGTTCAGGCCGGAACGAAGCCCATTGCTGTGAGCAGGATCACGTCACACCCTGCGCCATGTCACTGATCCAGCCCTCCTTAGGTTTGCCGCTGAAGGTTTGCCCGCTGAGATTTTCTTCCCGGCGCACCTGGCCCAGGGTCAACATAACGTTCGTAATCCATATCCACCTTTGAATGTTGGAGCCTGGTCCCCGCCTGCCGATGCGTTCAGCAATGGCAATGCTGTCTCATCGGCAGGGTCAATCATCCGCTCTGGTCGCGTTCCTTTTCCCCTGTGTTTTCATTACCGGCAGCGCGAATCACACCCCTATGGTCACGTATCACTCGGACGCCTCGGAAGTGCGCGTCACTTTCTTCGCCACCGACCAGAACAACCAACTGGTTGACACCGTGGTGAAGGATGACTTTGCGGTGGTTGACGGCGGAATGGTGATACGAGACTTCCGCAGCCTCACGCGATCGAACGAGACCGCGCTTGATGTGGTAGCCGTTGTGGACGCCAGCGAATCCGTTGCGCCCCGTTTTCACACGGCCATGAACGACGTTTTACAGCTTGTCTCGCAGAGACCTTTAGCCACCGACGACAACATTTCTGTTGTGTCATTCAGCGACCTGCGGCCCGTTCTTCTCTGCACCGGTGACTGCCGCAGCCCGGCAGCGGGACAACGGCTCCTCGCCGTGAAACCCGCCGGGCCAACACCACTATTTGACGCTCTAACCTATGCCGCCAATCTCTCTTCCAGCCGCCGCGTGCCCGGTGTGCGCCAGGTCCTGATTCTGTTTTCCGACGGCAACGACACCATCAGCATGACTTCCGCTCGCGATGCTCTGAAAGCAATCACCGCCAGCGGCGCGCTGCTCTACACGGTTGATCTGAACGAGTCCACGGAAGCCTCCGGCGGAAGCATTGTTCTCGAGCGAATGGCAGAAGCAACCGGCGGCAGATCCTTCTCGGCTCGGGAGGGCGCTGTCAGCGCGCTGCAGGCTGCGCTGGCTGACCTGCGTGCTTCCTATGTGGTCACTTATCCGCTTCCCAGCCACGAGGCTGGATTTCACTCCCTTCATATTCTCCCCAAACACACCTGAACCTGCGATTTCATTGCCGGAGTGGCTATTACTATGAAGACCGTATTCCGTAGCAGATGTATGAAGCAGTTCTTTGGACTGAACTTCCTTGGATTGATCCTTGCCGTTTGCAGCGTCTCGCTCGCGTGGGCCGGGCCATTTGGTGTCTATCAGCACGGAACGGTGGTGAGAATGCGCACGAGCGACTGTACCTTGTCCCATCGCCGATTCACTTTCGGCAGCCCGGCGGCGCAAACGCCCGAAGAGGTGTGCCCTGAGTACACGCTGGTTTCAGACAAGGTGGTGTATGTGATTGTGGGACGGTCGTCGAGCCAGCTGATCCCGCTGGCTGATGTGATTGACTTCCGTCTGCACAATAGCGAGATGGCCGTGCGCGTTGACGACGCCAAACACGAAGTCAAGTTCAGCATTAAGGAGATGATTCTGCGCTCGGAATGGGATCTCGTGCAGAAGCACATCACGGACCAACTCAGTACTCCGCCTCACGCTACAGACAGCGCCATGGCCATGCGGAATCAGAATTAGGTGCGTCTCGAGATGGGCGGCGTGAGACGTCGCGGACTCGAATTACCGGCGGATTGCGGCGGACTCCCACGCCAGGCGGGCACAACCCAGCAGGTTCACCCTGTTTCCCAGCTTGCTCACGGCTACCCTCACTTGCCGGACTGCAAGCGGTTGAGCACGTTCGAACATTGCCTTCTTCAACGAATCGAGATACAGATCTGCGGCGGCCGCCATTCCTCCTCCGATCACCACGATTTCCGGATTGAGCAGACTGACCAGGTTGGCCACGCCGAATCCGAGGTATCGGCCCGCGCGCTGAAAGATGTCGCGAGCCAGCGGATCGCCCTGGCGCGCCGCGGCGGCGACATCCGGGGAAGTTATTTCCGCCACATTCAATCGTGAAAGGCTGCTTTCTTCTCCATTCCGTAAGCGTTCCCGGGCGGCCCGTGCGATCGCCGGTCCGGCAGCGAGAGACTCCAATTCTCCCTGCTGTGAAACCTCAGGCACATGCTCGCGCGTCACGGTGAGCCATCCGGCACAACCCGAGAGTTCATGCGCGCCGCGAAGGACGCGTCCCCCGCTCAGAATGCCCGCGCCAATCCCGGTGCCGATCATTAACAGGATCACATCAGACTTGCCGCGCGCCGCTCCTTTCCAGCACTCACCGAGCACGGCGGCAATGCGATCACTCTCCACGATCACCGGAATTCCCAGTAACCGCCGCAACCGGCTGGCCAGCGGCATTCGCTCCCACCCGGGGAGATTGGGCGCCCAGACCGTCGCGTTCCGGCGCACCAGCCCCGGTACCGCTACGGCCGCTGCAGCAAAGGCTTTGGCCGGACTCTTCCCGCCAGCCAATTCTTCTGCCAGATGCTGAATCTGGCGAACCGGAGCCGATGGCGTCGCCACATCGACAGGCACGGTGCGGCAGGAAACAACGCGGCCCTTGCGATCAATCACTGCGGCCGAGCACTTCGTACCTCCAAGGTCAACCGCAAAAATATGACTGGACACCTTCGATCCTTCCTACGATCCTTTCCTCGATCCTGCCGCTCTCGATGTCTACAGCTTGGCGCCCAGCCTGCGGAGACTGGGGCGAGTTCGTCGCCGTCATCATACCAACCCTTCCGGTTCAGTCTCCAGATCAGTTACCATGCGTGCAGAGCGACCACCCCGCGGAGTATGTAATGTCTATTTTTCGCGGATGGCTGCCGGATCGTGCAGCGTTTACTACGCCGGAACCCTAATCCCGGAACCATAATCATTGCGCCCGGGGAAAGAAAGGTAACTCTGCGATGTCGGCTCAGCAATACTTGGATCGAATCAGCGAAATCATCTCCGCAATCCGTACCACTCAAAACGAGAAGATCGTGGCCGCGGGTGAACTGTTTGCCGCCTCCATCGCGAATCGCGGGCGAGTTTACTTGTTCGGCAGCGGCCACTCGGTGATACCCGTTCTCGATATCTTCCCGCGCTACGGAAGCTTCGTGGGCTTCCATCCCATCTACGACCCGCGCCTGATGTGGTTCAACATCATCGGCCCCGGCGGCGCCCGGGAACTGTTGTGGCTGGAGCGCCAGGAAGGATACGCGCGCGTCATCCTGGCCAGCTACGATCTTGAATCACGCGACTCGATTCTGATCTTTTCTCACGGCGGTCTGAACGCCGCTCCAGTGGAGATGGCGCTCGCCGCGCGGGAAAAGAGCGTTAAGGTCGTGTCCGTTTCTTCCCACCAGAACTACCGCCAGGCCAAACCGACTCATTCCACCAAGAAGAAGCTCGCGGACGTTTCCGACATCGCGATTGATAACTGCGTGCCGCCGGAAGACGCACTCATACCGGCTGAGGGAATCTCCGAAAAATTCGCTGCCGGATCCACCGTAGCCGCGGTTTCCATCGCCATGGCTTTGGTCGCCGAAACCGGCGAGCGCCTGGTGCGAAGCGGAAAACGGCCCCTGACTTTCGTTTCCCCCAACGTTGGCTTGCCCCCGGACCACAACGAACAGGTTTTCCAGGAATACACACGCACTCTGTGGCGCCGGGACTGAGAAGCCGCTTTATTGGCTGCGATGCGCGAGTGAACTTCGAGGCACGTGATGAATTCTTTCCGGATTCTGATTTCAATTTCATTGGTTCTGCTGGCGATTCAAACCGGCGCATCGCACCCTGCGCAGAATGCAGGATCGGCGAAGCCGGACGAATCTTTTTTCCCCGTAGCGGTCTGGTACGGCGGTGGAAAAGTGCGCGCTCCCATGCTGGAACGCATGGATGCGTCCAGTGCCCAACGCTGGGGCAAGGATCTGGACCAGATCAAGGCGGATGGCTTTAATACGGTCAAGACGTGGGTGGACTGGGCGACTGCAGAGCCGCATCCCGGAGAATACGCTTTCGCCAATCTCGACCTCCTGCTCCGTTCGGCGCAGGAACGCGGCTTGCGAGTCATCGTGCAGGTATATCTCGATTCGGCCCCGGACTGGGTCGGCCAGCGTTATCCTGACGGCCGCTTCGTCGATCGCAGTGGCGCCGTCATAGATTCGCAGGCCGCACCGGGCTACTGCATTGACCATAACGGAGTTCGTTCGGAGATCGTCAAGTTCCTCGAAGCCCTCTCGCGGGATGCAAACAAGAGTGCGGCGCTTTATGGCTGGGACGTGTGGAGCGAGCCGCACGTAATCAACTGGGCGGATTTTTCCTATCTGGGAGACCCCGAATTCTGCTTCTGCTCCTATAGTCAAGCCCGTTTCCGCGAATGGTTAAAGGCGAAATACCACACCCTCGACGCCCTCAACGCCGCCTGGTATCGCAGTTTTGAAAACTGGGACCAGGTGCAGCCGCCACGCTTCTCCACGATTCTTTCTTACACCGATTATCTGGATTGGCGAGCTTTCATCGAAGACAAACTGGCGGCCGATCTGAAGACCCGCGTGGATGCGGTCCGCAGTGCAGATTCGATCCATCCCATCACAAGCCATGCCGCGGTGCCGGGGCTGTTCACTTCTCCCACCGACGGTTACGGTGAGCCGGATGATTGGAAAATGTCGGCCAGCGCGGATTTCTTTGGTACTTCTCTTTATCCCAAGCACTCCGAATCCACCAAGCCATGGACATATTCCATGCTGGCCGCCGGTCTCGATTTCAGCCGCTCGGCCGGACACAGTCTTGATAAGGGTTTCTGGATTGGTGAACTGCAGGCCGGCCAGGGCGCTACCGGCATGCGCATCGCCGATCCGGTCACCGGCCACGACGAACGGTATTGGATGTGGCAGGTCGTTTCCCACGGAGCGCGCGAAATCGCGGTCTATGCCTGGTATCCCATGAGCTCCGGTTTTGAATCGAACGGCTACGGGCTGATCAACCTCGACAACACACTCACCGAGCGTTCGCGGGCTGCCGGTCAAACGGCGAGCACGATCGCGCGTCACAGTTCCGATCTTTTGCGCTCCACGCCGGCGCGGGCCCAGGTCGCCATTCTCTATAACCGGCTCTCCTACATGGTGGGCGGTTCGCAGCCCTCGCTGTCCAAGCTCGGCAATGCCGAACGCGACTCGCTCCTGGGTCTGCACCGCGTCTTCTTTGAACAGAATATTCCCGTCGATTTCGTTAATGTCGAAGATGTAGTGCAGAACCGTCTGAGCCAGTACAAGATTCTGTTTCTTCCGTTCCCGGTGATGTTGTCCCGGGATGTCGCCGAAGGCCTGAAGCGCTATGTGCAAGCCGGAGGCACCGCGGTCGCGGAAGCGCGGCTGGCCTGGAACGATGCCCGTGGTTTTGCCAGCGACGTGATTCCCGGCGCTGGACTGGCTGAGATGTTCGGGGCGCGGGAGAAAATCATCAGCCCCGCCGACAAGATCCAGATCGAGACGGAAGCATCGGCCGCTCTCCCCGGCCTGCCGGAGCACACGACCATCGCGGGAGAGGCGTTCGAAGAACAGCTTGAGCCGCTGCCGGGAGGCGCAGTTCTTGCGCACTTTGCCGATGGCACCCCCGCCATCGTGAAAAAAAGTGAGCGTAAGGGCGAGGCGGTTCTGATCGGATCCTTCCTCGCCCTGGCCTACCACCGCCAGCACGACCCGCCAGTCAAACGATTGTTCCTGTCTCTCGCTCAGGCAGCGGGAGTGTTGCCGGAAGTGGAGGTGTCGGGCCCCGGCACGTCCGAGGTAGAAGTTCGGCAGCTGGTTGGCGACAAGCAGCATACGATTTTCATATTCAATCACGCGGACAGCCCCGCCGACGCCACGGTAGCGCTCCAGCTTCCGTGGACAGCCCGGGAAGCCCGCGATCTGGAGAATGATCAACCTGTGCGCTTCGAGAGCAAGGCCGGGCGGACCACATTCCAAAAGCGCTTGACTGCGGGTGAAATCTGGGTGATCGGCGTGCGTGGTCTATGACCTTCTCAGCCAGCGACAATGGTCCGCCTACGATAGCGACGCGGGGCAGCTTGACTGGGAGACGCGACTCTAATCAGAGTTCCCTTCTCCTAGCCGCCAACGCCTGCATGTTTGTGTTCGGAGCCGTACTGCTGCTGATGGGCTCGCTGCTGCCTTCGCTTCAGATCTCTTACTCGCAGGCTGGGAACCTCGGATCATTCCCCCTGGCGGGCATTCTGGTAGCGACTGTGCTGGTCGGCCCGATCCTCGACTTGACCGGCGCCAAACCAGTTCTAGCAGTGGCGCTGGGGTTGATTGCGGCTTCGTTGGCACTGATGCCGGCGCTGCATTCCTACTCCGCGCTCGCCGCGTCTGCTTTCACCTATGGTCTGGGTGGCGGGCTGCTCAATACGGGCGCCAATGCCCTGGTTGCCGATTTGAGTGCGGCTGGGCGGGCCGCCGCTTTGAACCTGCTTGGGTTTTTCTTCAGTCTGGGGGCGATCTCGGCACCCATGGCGCTGTCATCTCTTGGCGGCAATCTTTCCGCGGCAGTGGTTCTCCGCGGTTTGGCCGTACTCTGCCTTGCGATTCTTGCCCTCGTGCTTGCACTCCGATTCCCCTCCGCGACGAAAGCTGGGACTCGCCTCTGGAACCTGCTTGCGGTCCTCGGTCACCCTGCTATATGGTTGCTGGCCGCGTTACTGTTTTTCGAATCCGGTAGCGAAAACTGCATGTTCGTGTGGGCGGGCAAAATCGTTGCCGATACCTTGAACGCTCCTCCGAAACAAGCGAATGTGGCTTTAGTCGCCCTGAGCTCGGCCCTGGGCGCAGGCAGATTGCTGGCAGTGCTCTGGCTGAGGTGGATCGGCAACCGCAGGACGATCTGGCTCTCGACCGCCGTCGTAGTCGTAGGCAGTCTGGTTGTGCTGAACGCCACGCAGTTTCCAAGCATGGTCGTAGGCATGCTCGGAATTGGTCTCGGACTCTCGGCGATTTTCCCGACGGCCCTGGGTATGGCGAGTGATCTGTTCCCCGCGGAAACGGGCACTGTGTTCGGCGCCATCATGGCCGTGGCGCTGGTCGGCGGAACCGCCGGGCCAAAGCTCGCGGGCTGGGCTGCCTCCTACGATCTCAGGCGGGTGCTCTGGATTCCCGTTCTCGCGGCGGTGGCCGTGGCCGTATTGACGGCTGCCATCGGAAGGCGCGGCCGGATGCCGCTTCCTCGAGATGCTTAGATTGGAAGCGCGACGTGCCTCGGACTCTAGGGCCTTTGGAAAGGTCAGTGATGGCATGAAGGGAGACAGCATGAACCGGCGTTCCTTCGCTCAATCAGTGGGAAGTGTGGCTGTATTGTCCACCTTGGCCAGAGCGTCTGCCTGGGCGCAACCATCGGCAGCGGCGAAGCCAGGCAAAGTCATGGCCATCGCTGCTCATCCGGGCGACGGACTCTTCACTATGGGCGCCGTGCTGGCCCAGCAGGTCGAGCGGGGAGGAGCAGGTGTCCTGTTAAGCCTCTCGCTGGGAGAAAAAGGAGCCCCCAAAAACATTGCCGTTCCGCAGTACGGAGAGATGCAACGTTCAGCCACTCAGAAAGCAGCAGGCTTGCTGGGCGCAGAGGCAATCTTCTTTACATATCCCGATGCCGAGATACCTTTCAACGAAGAAATTGCGCTGCGGGTGTGCGACGCAATCCGCGACCAGAAGCCCGAGGTCGTAGTGACCCACTGGAGCGGGAGCTGGCATAAGGATCATCAGAACTGCCATCTGATCGTTCGCGATGCCATTTTCTACGCGGGCCTGGAAACACTGGCGCGGAGCCAATCGGCACATCCGGTCTCCAAAGTCTTCTATGCGGAAAACTGGGAGGATGCCGCCAATTTTCTGCCGGATACGTACGTCAATATCGAACCGGTCTACGAGAAATGGATGCAGGCTTGTGACTTCTATCCCATGTGGCGGGGGCAGACGGGATTTTTCCGGTACAACGACTATTACAGCAGCCTTGCCGTCATGCGCGGATGCCTTTCCGGCTCGAAACACGCCGTAGCGCTGATGTCGGACGTGAACCAGCGAACCGAGCGCCTGCCATCTCTTTGAACTTTAGGCCACTGGGTCTCCGTGTATCTCGATCTCTCTCACATCCACGCCGGCACGTTCCGGTAGGGGCAACCGCCCCGTCCAGTTTGCCCAACCCCAGAAGATTGCCGTCGTCGAACTCAGCAGTCCGGCAACAGTACCGATCATGCGCGGGCTGTAGTGGGTCGAGGCAATCCCTGCTCCCATCATGGAAACCATCATCATGGTCCAGGTGAGTGTCTCCATCGTGGCAAACACGCGGCCACGGTACTGGTTAGGAACGGTGCGCAGCAAGTACGAATAATTGAGGACCGAATTCACTGCGATGCTCGCACGCGACAGCGCGATGAACACCAGGGCAAGATCAAAGCGCTGCATCCGGCTAAAGACCACATAGGCCATGCCGTGCACGATGTAATTAATGAACACGGTCACCTTGTAGTCATCAAACGAGAGCCGCTTGCCGATCCAATTGCCCACAACCCCGCCGAGAAGCAAACCCAGGCCGGCGCATCCCCAAAGCGCGCCAATTCCCGCCGCGCCGGCTTTGAAAACGACTTCGCCGAACAACGCGAAAAGGATCTGCGCCGCGCCTCCGCCGGTTGCCCACCCCACCGACAGCAGTACAACGGCCAGCACCAAAGGGACCGAACGCATGTAGCGCAGCCCTTCTCTGTATTCGTGCCACGGACGCAGCACTTCCGCCTCCGTCAGGTCCGTGCGCTGAGCCCGGAATTCCGTTCCCCGGGGCGCTCGCAGATTCCAGATCGCCCACGCCGAAAACACGAATGACAGCGCATTGAACACGAACGCCCACTTGTAGCCGACGGCAATCACCGTCGCCGCCAGGAATGCTCCAACCGTCAGCGTCATCCACTGCGTGGTCTGAGTGAGCGAGTTCGCGGTGTGAATCTCATCCCGGTTGGCGATGGTGGGCAGAATGGCGGATCGCCCCGCGGTAAAGAAGGGGGAAGCGACCATGAGCAAAGCGCTGAACACATACAAGACCCACGTGCGTTGGTGCGTGAGCGCCAAAATAAACCCCAGCGCTACCGCCGCCCGCATCAGGTCACTGGCAATCATGATCCGCTTTCGGTCGAAACGGTCGAGAAGGACGCCTGCCAGTGGACCCACGGTCATAGCCGGGATGGCGCGGGCCAGCATGATCCCGGTAACAACCATTCCCGACTGCGTGAGCGCGAGCGCCAGCGCGAACACCGCAATGTTGTTGAAATGGTCGCCGATCTCGCTGACTACCTGGCCCATCCACATGTAGCGGTAGTTACGATTTTGGCGCAGCAGTTGGAGAAAATCGCGCATCAGTGGAAGAAAATGTCCGCTATGAATCGTACCCTTTGATTGGTCGAAAAGAGATAATCCGGCAGGCGTCTATCGTTACTCTATGGGTACAAAATATCGGGCCGGTCAGGGCGCGACCCCGGTTGTGCCGGAAACAACACGCGGATCATCATAGAGTTTCTTCAACATCTCGGAAGAACCGGGTCCGCCCGCGGGCGTGCCCACATTATCCGCAGAGATGAGAAACCACGCCCAGCGGTTCTGCTGCGCCAGCGTCGCCGGATCGGGGACGCTCCCAGTCAGCGCGACGCCAATGACCTTGCCCACTCCCATCAGTGCCAGGGGCGTGTCGCTGCGCCAGAACGGAATCAACGCGATCTGGTTCGCTTCGATCGCGTCCACATAGAGCAATCCCGGAAAGAAATCGCTGTACGGCCCGTTCCCGCCCTCACTGGCGCCGGCCGCATCCACGTTCCAAACCCAGATCAGATTGTGCAGCCCGTCATGATTCACCAGACGGTCGAATAGTTGCCGGTAAAGCACTGCAGCATCGTGGGTTCCTTTGCGACCAACCCACCAGAAATCGTTCCCATTCGGCTCCGGATAGGGCCGCCACAGGACCGGGACGCCCGCGTCCTGCAACTGCTTCAGATACGCTGCGACCACATCTACCTGCGCCGACCATCTTTGATTCAGCCGGGTGCCCGGCGTGAACAACTCGTTCCACTCGAAATCAGTCAGCTTGCCCAGCAGGCTCTGTTGCCCGTTCCCTGGTTCATCGTCGGTGGGACGCATGGCATGCCACGTCAAACTGACAATGGACTGAGCTTTATACCGGCGCTTGGCCTCATCCACAATCGCTTGGCGCGCGGCAGAGACTTCGGCTGCGGTCCCTTTTTCAATGCCAAGGTCCTCCCCGTAGATGGCCGGATATTTTCCTGCGATCTGGAACACTTTCTCCGTGGAGCCCGCAACCGACTGCGGAGAATTCTCCTGTCCACTTAAGACGCTCTGTCCAGATACACTGTACAGCCGGGCCAACAGTGCTTTCGCTTCCGCCGTTGCCTGGGGCGTGACCGGAATGGGGCTGGGTGGACCGGAAGCCTTTCGGATCGCCGCCATCGAACCAGCCAGCCGTGGATCGTCGCGGTTCAACGTTGTCGGGGCGTCGTAAACGGCGCGCAGCGCCTCCAGAGAGTTCCCTTCTTCCACAAATTCGCTCCAGACCATGAACCACGCCCACTTCGGCTGCTGCTTCAGCACCGCCGGACTCGGTACCGTTCCTACTTCACCGAGCGCGATCAGCTTGCCCGCTGCCAGCGCCAGCGCATCGTCATAACGCGACTGCGTGAACTCCTCGTAGTTGTCCACCGACACCACATCCGCATATTGAGTCCCGGGAAAATAGTCGGTCAGCGGACCCGCGCCTCCGTTCGGCACATTCGCATTCCACACCCAGATCAGGTTGTTCAGTTTGTGATAGTTGACGAAGCGATCGAAAAGCTGGCGGTAAAGCGCCATGGAACCGTCTTGTCCCGGCCTGCCGCCCCACCAGAACCATCTCCCGTTCATTTCGTGGTAAGGCCGAAACAGAACGGGGATCCGGGCATCACGCAATTGCTTCAAATACCCGGCGATCACATCCACCTGCGCGCACCAGTGCTTGTTGAGCGCTGTGCCCGGCGTCAGCAATTCGCTCCACTCGAAATCCGATAGATGGCTTTGCACATTCTCTTTAAATGTGACCGGCTCATCGCTCGAAGGGCGGACCGCGTGCCAGGTCAGCGTGGGCACCGCGCCGTTCCGGTACTGCCGCTTGATTTCCTCGATCAGGAATGGCCGCGCCTCGGTGGAGTCTTTATCGTCGCCGCCCTCAAAACCGAAATCCTGCCCGAACACCGCGGGATATTTGCCGGTCAGGTCGTAGGCGCGATCGGTCCAGCGCGCAATGTGGTTGGGATAATTGTGCTGCCCGCTGAGCGTATAGTGCCCGGAAATCGAGTAAAGATACTTCAACAAGGCGCGGGCCTCAGGCGAAGCATCCGGATTGACCGGCGCGATTGCTGGAGAAGCAGCGCCTGCCTGCGATACCGCGTTCGTGACTGCACAGGCCAGCAGGAATACTACGGTTGCGAGCATAGTTCGTGCGAGCATGGTTCGCCGGTTCATCGAGACTCACTCCTTCTGAACCTACGGAGGTTAAACGATCATCCGGCGCACCGCAACGACTGTGCTCACATTGATTTCACTTTTCGCCCGGGCAAAAGCTGAGCGCGGCGCTGATCGCAAGCTCCGCTTGCTCTATAATTCCGATTCGCAGAAAACAAGATTCACGAAGAATCCCCGCAATATTGCAGGAGGTCCTCTTGAAACCGATCCACCTACTCATCTCTTGCTGCATATTTTTCACCGCACAAACGAATTGGGCACAAACGCCGCCCCCGAAAACGACTGGTTCCGGCCAGTTCTCCGGATATACGGCGCAATCCTCCAAGTCAGAGCGCGAGTGGGAAAAGAAATTTCAGGATGGAATTTCGCGCGACAACCTGCGCGAGAATATGCGCCGCATGAGCGCTCGTCCACACCACGTTGGCTCGCCTTATGACAAGGACAACGCGGACTGGATTCTCTCGAAATTCAAAGAGTGGGGCTTCGATGCCCATATCGAAACTTTCCAGGTACTGTTCCCCACACCCAAAGATCGCGTGGTTGAACTGCTGGAGCCGGCGCAGTTTCGCGCCAAGCTGCAGGAACCCGCCATTCCCGGCGACCCGACGTCGAACCAGACCTCCGAGCAGCTGCCCACCTACAACGCCTATTCGATCGACGGTGACGTGACCGCGTCGCTGGTTTATGTGAACTATGGCAGTCGCGAGGACTACGAAGAACTCGACCGGCTCGGAATTTCCGTCAAAGGCGCGATTGTCATTGCCCGCTACGGGGAAGCCTGGCGGGGCACCAAGCCGAAAGTAGCGGCGGAGCACGGCGCCATCGGCTGCATCATTTATTCCGACCCCAAGGATGATGGCTTTTTCAACGGCGACGATTATCCCAAGGGCGGCTGGAGGCCCAAGGATGGCGTGCAACGCGGCAGCGTGATGGATACCGATTATCCCGGCGATCCTCTGACTCCCGGAGTAGGAGCCACCGCCGACGCCAAGCGTCTCCCTATCAGCGAAGCCAAAACAATTACCAAAATACCGGTGCTTCCCATTTCCTATAGCGATGCCCTGCCCCTTCTTTCGGCGCTCGCAGGACCGGTGGCCCCGGAAAAGTGGCGTGGCGCGCTGCCCATCACCTATCACATCGGGCCTGGCCCGGCGAAAGTTCATCTCAAGGTCGCCTCGAACTGGGACTTGAAGCCCGTGAATGACGTCATCGCAACCATCCGTGGGGCGGAGGCTCCCGATCAATGGGTGATTCGTGGCAATCATCACGATGCGTGGGTCAACGGAGCCGACGACCCTTTGTCGGGCATGTCCGCCGTACTGGAAGAAGCCCGCGTGCTGGGAGAGCTGCACAAGCAGGGATGGACCCCCAAGCGAACCATCATTTACTGCGCCTGGGACGGCGAAGAACCCGGATTGTTGGGCTCGACCGAATGGGTGGAAACGCACGGCGATGAGCTGCAGAAGCATGCCGTCGCCTACATCAATTCCGACAGCAACGGCCGGGGATTTTTTCACGCTTCCGGTTCGCACGACCTGGAGCGGCTGATCAACGATGTCATTCGCTCTGTCAACGATCCCGAAAAGGATATGTCAGTCTGGCAGAGAGCTCGTCTCGTCCGTATCGCCCGCGCCAGGAACCAGGAAGACCGCAATGAGATTCGCAAACGCCCGGATCTGGCCATCGGCGCGCTGGGAGACGGTTCCGACTACGCGTCATTCCTGGACCACGCCGGCGTCTCGGCCGTGAACATTGGCTACGGCGGCGAAGACGATGCGGATTCCTACCATTCCATCTACGACGATTTCTACTGGTACACCCGCTTCATGGACACCGATTTCTCCTACGGACGCGCCCTGGCGCAAACCGGCGGCACCACCGTGATGCGCCTGGCCGATGCTGAGTTGATTCCGTATGAATACACGGCGCTGGCCGACACCATCGGCAAGTACGTGACCGAACTGGAGAAGCTGCTCAAGGACAAGCAGGACGAGATCAACGAGCGCAACCTGGAGTTAAAAGAAGGAGTCTTCACAGCCGTCGCCGATCCCCGCAAAACGTCGGTGCCTCCGCCGCGGGAGGCCGTGCCGCCGTTTATGAATTTTGCCCCGCTGAAAAATGGCGCGGAATCCATCAAGCGCAGCGCGGATCGCTACCAGGCCGCGGCGGCGAAAGCACAAACCGAGGGCGCGCCTTCGCTCTCCCCGCAGATGCTCGATTCTCTGAACACGGATCTGCTCAAAATCCAGCGCGCGTTCCTGACCGAACGCGGACTCCCCGAACGCCCATGGTTCAAGAACCAGGTCTACGCGCCCGGCGCTTACACCGGTTATGGCGCCAAACCCCTGGCCGCTGTGCGCGAGTACATGGACGAGAAAAAATGGGCTGAGGCGGATGCTCAAGTGCCGATGGTGGCCAAGGTGCTGGAAGATGCAGCCGCAGCAATTGGAAAGGCCGCCGACGAGATCGAAGCAGCGATAACATCGCCGCACTGAGGCCCTTCCTGGTGGCTCGCTTCGAGGGGCACAGGAATTGCCGCCCGCCGCCCTCTGATTCGCAGCCCAGCGCGATCGCTGGTCCGTGAGCTCTTTGGGCGTCGCTGCCGCTGTCAAGATGGATTTTGGCAAAACACCAGGTACTGCCCTCCGAAGGGCAGACCACGAAACCACCGTTCGGCAGGACGGAGCCAGCGCAACTGCCGCGGGAAATAGAAGAGCGAATCCGTTCGCAGAACCTTGAATCCCGCGTCCGACAGGATCCTGCGCGCCTCATGAGGGCTGATCGTAATCGCATTTTCATCAAATGCGCATTGCGCCATCACGTATCGTGTGCCGGGATTCCAAGGGTTGTTTTCCCAAAAAGCGAACAACCCTCCCGGACGGAGCGCGCGGCCAATCGCAACCAGACAGTCATGCCGCTCGCGCACCGGTATGTGATGGAAGACGCCGTTGCTGAAGGCGAGATCCATCGTGCCATCCGGCGCCCACTCGTCCGTGCATAAGAATGACAGCCCAGTTCCCGTATGAGACTGGCGGGCCACGGCGATCGACCCACTCGATATGTCCACGCCCAGCACGTGGTTTGCTTTGAACTTGGCTGCCAGCATCGGCGCATTCGCACCGTCGCCACAGCCGTAATCCAGAATCCGTTGCACTTGGCATCCGATCCGCGCGACGCACTGTGCTGTCCAATCGACTCTCCCCCCGGCATAGAAACTTCTGTCCTCGCCCGTAATCCCGAGCGACTTTGCCAGGTCCTGATCGTAGCTGCGGGCGAAGCGATCGAATTCAGCTTGACTCATAGCTTACCGGCGGCGCAGACCAAGGATGCTCAGGAAAAAGCTGCTGAAGATGACTTGCGCTCCGAGCGTTAGAGCAAAGACGGAAGGCATGACGATGCGAAGCATGCTCTCCGAATTCATGGGACCGAAGCTGGTTCGAGCCCAGGTGGACAAAGCAAAAACTGAGCCGGAGATTCCCAGGACCACAAGCAGCCCTCCTGCGATCAGGCCTGTTTCGAGCTTGATGTATTCAAATAGGCGATTCAGTCGAGGATCTTCGGGCAGCAGCCCTTCGGTAATTGCGAAGACCTTGGTGAACACGGCAAAGGCCAGCAATTGGAACCCGACCAGCATCGAGCCAAAAGCATAGGCGAGCGTGTGGACGTCAAATACAGTGCCTCCGATTTTACGCGGACCGGGCAGGAGCCAGAAACAAACCGCCAGTCCCAAAAGGATCGAAGCTATCCCAGGGTACAGGAAAAGCCACCGGGGGCTGTACATCAGCAGAAAGCGCAGGTGGCGCCAGCCATCGTGCCAGGTTTGCAGATGCGGTGGGTGACTGCGCCCGTCCGGAGACAGTGTGGTTGGCACTTCGCTCACATTCATTCGCAACAAGCTGGCTTTCACCACCATCTCGCTGGCAAATTCCATGCCGGTCGAGCGGATGTCCATGCGTTCATAGCTGTCTTTGCGGAAGGCGCGTAATCCGCAGTGAAAATCCCGGCAGGGAGAACGAAAAAAAAGTCTGCCCAAGGCCGTCAGCACCGGGTTGCCGAGATAGCGATGCAGGAGGGGCATTGCTCCCTTGTGAATGCCGCCGTGAAAACGATTGCCCATCACCAGGTCGGAGCCACTTCTCAACTGCTCGATGAAGCGGGGAATGTGCCGGAAATCATAGCTGTCGTCGGAGTCGGCCATAACGACATAGACGCCGCGTGCAGCCTGGATCCCGCCCTTGAGAGCGTTGCCATATCCGCGCTGCTCGACATGCACCAGTCTCGCCCCGGCGGACTGGGCGATTTCGATAGAGCCGTCAGTCGAGCCGTTATCCGCGACAATAACTTCGCCCCTGAGGCCCGCCGCCTCTAAAGCAGCGATTGCCTTCGAGACGCAAATGCCCACTGTTTCTCGTTCATTCAGACACGGCAATACGACTGAAACCTCAATCACCGGCGTGGTGACGGCGGCGTTCAGGTCGGCCGAAAATCCTTGCGTAGATCGGCTCATATACGCGATGAAGCACTGACAGTCGGTCAGGTCGCGGCTCGAAGGTACTGTCGGCGAACCGTTATTATAAAGTGAATTCCGGCGCTATTTTCGAGGCTTTCCCACGCGCGCCGCGGTCGCGAACATCTTCGCAACCGTGTCCATATCTTTCGGCTGCACCTTACCGGCGGGAATGCGTTTGTGCGTGAGGTCTTCAAGCTTCAGCAACAAATCCACCAGTGCCATCGAGTCGATCAGCCCCGAGGAAACCAGCGGAGTATTCTCGCCAATGGTCACACCCGGTTTGCGGATGAGTTGAATGATGTGCTCAATCATTTGCTGTTCTTCCGCGGTCATGCCGAAATCTGCCCCCTAAGACTCGACGTTGAGCTCTGGATGCTCGTGCAATAGCTTCTCTCGCGTAGCGGAACGCGCCGCTTTCCCCGCGGTACTTTTCACGATCCACTTTGGCGGTTTCAGGAAGATCGTTCGCACCGCTACCCCCAGCCCCGCGACGACCCCGCTGCGAATCTCCTGTTCGAGTGCGACGGCGTCCGCAAGCAATCCTTCCTGCTCCACTTCCGCCACCACGACGATCTCTTCGGTCCCGAGATCGGGATTGTACACGCCTATCGCAATTACGCGGCCGTCATGAATGGCGGGGTGGCTGCCAACGATTTCCTCGACGTCCTGCGGATAAATATTCTCGCCTCCGATGATGAGCAGATCCTTTTTGCGGCCAACAACATACAGCTCACCTTCCAAGTAAAACCCGAGGTCGCCGGTGTGGTACCAGCCATCGCTGATGGCCTGGGCCGTCAGGTCAGAACGGTTGTAGTAGCCCTCAAACAGACAATCGCTCTTGACGACAATTTCACCGACGAAATCGGCCTCGAAAACCTCACCGGAATCAGACACGATGCGAACCTGCTGGTTAGTCAGCAGCCGTCCCGACGACGTGAACGACAACGCTCCCGGCGTTCCCTCCCGCACCGGGACAATGCGATGTGCGCTGCGGAATTGCTGCCCATCGGCCCAGATCCTCGCCGGACCTGATGGCCGGTCGATATCCGACTGGGTCACCGCAAAGACATTCTCCGCCATCGCGTACGAGGACTGCAGCACTGCACTTTTGATCGCGAACGCCCTCTGGAACTCGGCCATGCTGCTCGCTCGTACCGGCTCGGAGCAGTTGATCAGGAGGCGAAGCGACGACAGATCGTACTCCCCCCAGCGGCTCTGCGGCGTGCGCCGGGGCACAAACTGAAACGCGAAGTTCGGCATCCATGCCAGGGTGCACTTGTAGTCGCTGATGATCTGCAACATCGTTTCCGGCCGCATCACCCAGTCGAGCGGCGACTGCATGACGAGTGGAACGTGGCACACCATGGGCAACATGAAGCAGGCGATCAGTCCCATGTCGTGGTAAAGGGGCAGCCAGCTGTAAACGCGGTCGGTCGCGTTGTCAACCTTCAGTGATTGCGCCAGATGATCGAGTTGGCGCAGCACGGCAGCGTGAGTCAGAGCTACTCCTTTCTGGAGCCCCGTCGTGCCGGCGGAGTGTTGAATGAACGCCAGGCTCTCGGGCTGGATTTTCGGCGCTTCCCTCTGCAAATCACACTTTTGCAAATCAAGCGGTCCTTTTTCTCCGCCGAGATCCTTGCCTCCGGCGCGAAGCAGCTTGGTTTCGCGGCCGACAGACACGCACCCCAGCATCTCCTCCGGAAACTCTTCGTCTATCACCACCGCTTTTGCGCTGAGGTTGGCGGTCACTCCGGCCAGTCCGGAACGGTACTTGGACGGCTCAATTTTGAAATTGGGGTATGCGAGAAATGCCGGCACCGCGCCCAGCATCATCGCCGCCACGAAGGTTGTCATCGCCGGAATTCCCTGCGGCATGATGATGACCACACGGTCGCCGGCCGTCAGACCACGGTCCCGGAGCGCGTCCGCTTCCACGTGGGCGCGGCGGCGAAACTCGGCAAAGGTCACCCTTTGGCGCTCGTCTTCGTCGATCCAGACCGTCACAAAAGGCCGGTTGTCCGGTGCCGCCCGAAGCGCTTCGACAAGATTGGCGAATCGAATCACACGCCATTGTATTCGATGCGGTCGAACCTTCTTGTAACGGGCGTATGGCGTGGCGTGCGTCAGTTTAGTTCTGCGCGGCGTTTATACTCTTGACTGCCTTCTGTCGGGGAGTATTGCTGAAATGATGCTTTTGCCGCGGATTGACGATCTACGCGAAAAGCGCGTATTGCTGAGCGCGCTGCTCGTAGTCGTTACTCTGCTCTTGTATCTTCCGGTCGTACATCACGATTTCATCAAGCTGTGGGACGACGATGATTACGTCACCGAGAACATCCACGTCCGCTCCGGATTGAATCTCGCAAATGTAGCCTGGGCCTTTACGAGTTTTGAAGTGTCCAACTGGCATCCGGTTGCATGGCTTTCCCATATGCTGGATTGCCAGTTCTTTGGTTTGAATTCCGGCGCCCATCACTACGTCAACGTGTTGCTGCACGCGGTCAACGTTTTCCTTTTATTTTGGATATTGCAGCAAGCCACCAAAGCAATGTGGCGCAGCTTTCTGGTCGCCGCAATCTTTGCTGTGCATCCTTTGAACGTAGAAACTGTGGCTTGGGTAGCGCAAAGAAAAAGTCTGCTCAGTGCGTTTTTCTCTTTGCTGGCGGTCGCTGCCTATGGATGGTACGTACGTCAGGGAGGATGGAAGAAATATCTGCTGATCGTCTGCGCATTCGCCCTCGCACTGATGTCGAAACCGATGGCAGTGACTCTTCCTTTGCTGTTGTTGCTCTTCGACTACTGGCCGTTAAAGCGACTGGAAGAACTTCCCTTCTGGCGCAGGTGGACCCGATTGACGATTGAGAAGTTGCCATTGTTTGTGATGAGCGCAGCCAGTTCCATACTCACCGAGATGGCGCAGGGGGCTGGGGGATCTGTAATGGGATTGTCGCTGCTTCCAATCTCAACTCGCATCGAGAATGCCGCCATCTCATATGTCGTCTACATCGGGAAATTATTGTGGCCGGTCAGGCTGGCAACTTATTATCCCCTTCGCTTATCAGCGCCTTTGGGAGACGCGATTGCCTCCGGCGCAATTCTGATTGCGATAAGCGCGTTGGCCTTGTACTTCCGCCGCGATCGTTTTCTTGCAGTCGGCTGGTTTTTCTTTCTGATAGCGCTGGTTCCCGTGATCGGCATCGTTCAGGTTGGTTTTCAGGGCATGGCAGATCGATACATGTATATTCCCGCCATCGGTCTCCTTATTGCATTGGTGTGGGGCATCGGCGGTACCGTTGAACATCTGCCGGTTGCGCGTGCTTTCCTCTCATTCGTTGCACTGTGTCTTATCGCCGGTCTTGGTTTTGCCACAAGTCGCTACCTCAGCTATTGGCAAAACGGTGTGACATTGTTTTCGCATGCGGAAGCCGCCTGGGGCCGGCCTGACTTCTGGCTCGAGCAGCTTTATGGGAACGCTCTGTTTTCTGAGAGCCGGATCGATGAAGCATTGCAGCACTACCAGGAATCCTGCGCAATTCAGCCCCGGACCGAATATTGCCATTACAACATTGCACACATTCTGTTTGGTCGAGGCCAGTTTCGTAATGCTGTCCGCGAGTATCAGCTCGCGCTACGGTACACCGCCAGCCGCGACATGGCGCTGCTTTGCCTGAACGAATCCGGCGAAGCGCTGCTGCAACTCGGCGAATACGATGAGGCACAACAAGCATTCGACAAGGCACTGACTATTAATCCCGGAAACGTCACAACCTTGCGCTTGCGGGAACAGGTCATCCAGCGGAAGGGGGTCGGGAACTGAGTTGGAAAATGGGGGAATGTTGTTCCAGGGCATCTGCTATGTTTTGCTTTTCCTGACGTGCGTTTTGGTCTTCGCCAGGGTTCGTTCGCGAAGAGTGCGGCGGACGTTTCTTCTCCTTGCCAGCTTCGCGCTCTACTTCACGTGGACACCCTGGTTCGCCGCCGTTCTGGGTACGTCGATAATCGTGAACTTTCTCATCGGGAAATGGCTCCGGCGGAATCCATACTGGGTGCCACTGTCAACGGGAATCATTTTCAACCTGGGCCTGTTGAGCATTTTCAAATACCTTCCTGAATTAGCGCTCCACGCTCCAATCAACGCGCTGCAGAGCTTTTCGAATCTGGCGCTGCCCTTAGGCATCTCGTTCTGGACGTTTCAGGCGCTGAGCTATCTTTTTGATCTGTATCGCGGCGAGGAACTCGATCCGTCGTTCGTCGAATTCGCCCTTTACATGGTCTTCTTCCCGGTTACGATCTCTGGCCCGGTCTGCCGCATGCCAGACATGCTGCCGCAGTTTCGCTCCCAGGAGACGACCTCCAGGAACGATGTCTGGCAGGGCCTCCGCCGCATCGCGATCGGCGTACTGATGATGCAGTTCGCCAACTTGCTGGGACAAGGGATTCTGGCCGGCGACGGAATCGTAAGCGGGTTCGACCGCGTCACACAGTGGAGCGGCGCCGACGTTTGGTGCCTCGCGTTCGGCTACGGATTGCAGCTCTTTTTCGATTTTGCGGGCTACACGCACATCGCTGTCGGAGCAGCCAAAGCGCTGGGCATCACTGTGCCGGAAAATTTCGCCCGGCCGTTTGCGTCAACCAACCCCTCGGTCTTCTGGACGCGCTGGCACATGTCGCTTTCGTTCTGGATTCACGATTACGTTTTCTTCCCGCTCGCCCCTCTGCGCCGTGAGCGCTGGTGGCGCAATCTGGCATTGGCCCTTTCCATGGTCGTTTTCGGGCTGTGGCACAGGGCTTCCCTGCTCTTTCTGATCTGGGGCTGCTACCACGGCGTGCTGCTGGTGTTGCATCGCCAACTGCAGCAGTTGCTGCGCAAATTCAACTGGGAACCTCCCGCAAAAATCTGGACGCTGCTCTCGTCGTCCTTGGCATGGTTCGCGACTGCGACTCTCATCAGCCTGGGATGGATCTTCTTCCGCGCAAATTCTGTGGCACAGGCAAGCCAAATGCTATCCGCGATCGCCTCGCCAGCAAGCTATTCCTCGCACTTCCTGAGCTCAAGCCTCTACGTCTTGGTTGCGGTTCTATCGGCGGGATACTTGATTGTCTTGCGGGTGGGCGATGCCATCGATCAGCATGCGGGGAGTCCCGAGAGTCCCAGTGCTCAATCGCACTCGGGGACCTTTGCGTTCCTTGCTCGCTGGCGCTGGTTTTGGATCCCGTCTCTCTATGTTTTGGCGTTGATTTTCGTTTTGCTGATCACGCATGGCCAGGAGGCCAGCGCCGGGCAGTTGATGTATCGCCGCTTCTGAATTCGACCATGAAAAGCCTTTCAGCGGACCTGTGTTCCGTCCGGCAGGAACACCGGATAGCCGTCCCAGGGCTGAGCCATCCCCAACTGCTCCGCGGCCGCCGCGCGATTATACGGATAAAGAAACATGCCAAAACGCAGCCGCAGCATCGCATCTTCCGGGCTTCTCATGATGGCCCACTGATACTGCGCCGCCGTGTCGTTCGGGGTTTCGTCTGGGCGCTGCGCCTTCGCCGCCATGCGAAACATTTGCTCAGAGTGATTCAGCTGAGTCGTGAAGGGCGGCTTCTGCAAACGGTTGAGCATCTCTGCCGCAAGGCGAGAGCGATCATAGCGAGTTAAGGCCAGGAGCCGCTCACAATCGCCTTCGGACAAAACGTCAGGATCAGTCGAATGAGTTGAGTCGGCGCGAAGGTCTTTCGCGATTTCGAGGAACATCGCGCGTGCCAGCAGGTAATTGCCTTCGGGAGTCAGATGCACGTGCTCATAAACAAAGTCGCTGCCGGTAATCCCGTCTGGGCTTGCGTTGGCCAGGATCGCGTCGGCGTCCACCAGGCCCACGCCAGCAATCGAAGAAGCCACCGATCGATTGATTTCATTGATCCGGCTGTCCGCGCGAAATCGCAGCGTGTCCAGGTCCCGGGCACGGGCAAAATGCTCCTTTGCGGCTCTGTAGTCTCCGGTCGCCCACAGGCAGCGCGCGATGCGGAACTCAAGTTCCGCGTAATCGTCATCGATCTTTGCCGCGGAAAGATATAGCTTCAAGGCCTCAGCCGGGGAGTTGGCACCTTCCAATTCGTTACCTTGCTGAACCAGAGCCGACCAGGAGCGCAAATCCTCGACTTTCAGGCCGTCCCGATGCAGGGATGCAAACGGAGCACAGTCTTTCAGATTGGTAGCTACCGTGGCGACAATGACTTTGGCCCCCGCCTTGCGAGCGACCGCAATTGTGTCACGCAGATTTCGTTCGAAATTCGCATACACATATCTCATCAGAGGCGAACTGGCTGGGACCTGTTTATCGAGAAACATCTCCATGCCGCGCCATTCCTTCTTCTGAGTGCCGAGCCTGGTCACAAACTGGCCAATGCGGGTGGAATGATAGAAAATGCTGCTGCGGACGACCGGCATGCTCATCGCGGACGACGTCAGAACCGTGCCTGCGCCGTAAGGGCCAACCACTTCGTTATTTCCCGAGTAGCTGATGAAAACGTCCGGGTGCTGATCCGCCAACCCTTGGACAATCGGCAACTCGACGTGCGAATTGATCGCCACGCTCCCCGTGTTAACAATCTCGAATCGGAGGGACGGGTAGCGTTCGCGCAGCATGACCTCCAGATACCGGCTGAATCCATAAGCGGAATCGGGGTCTCCCATCGCCGCCGATTCTCCCAGGACAAAAATCCTGAACGTTCCAGGCGGCTTGGTCCCTGGAATCGAATACAGGCGCGGGGTTTGCACCATGCCTGCAGGAAAGAACGGTGCGGCAAAAAACAAGTTGTAGCAAGAGGCTGGCACGCCCTTCACCGTGCACTGAACTAAAAGGTCGGTGCTGTATCCGACGCCCGCTATTCTCAGGCTCAACTCGATCATTCCGAGAATCAAAAGCGGAACAACAATCGCAACTGCTGCGAGAAAAGTCCAGTGATGACGCCGGACAGGCGCCGCGTCTTTCGTTTCAGGATCAGAATTCACGCCGATACATCCATTCGTTCCCATCCCTCGCTTGCCGCAGCACTGCCCAGCTATTGCGCCGTCTCGGCTGCCTTGTCAGTTTTCGTACCTGGTTTCACGGTCAGGTGCTGTTCCGCCTCGGCGATCAGACGCTGCACGCGATCACGCTGTGGATAATCGGGATTCGTTTCCAGCAGGCGCTTCCACGCTGCAATGGCGCCATTCATGTCCATCTTGTCCTGCCACTTCACCATGCCTTCGTTGAACAGTGCATTCGCATGCTTGCCGTCGATCTTGAGAACCTCGTCGTACTCCTTTATAGCTCGATCCGATTGACCCATGAAGTGGTATGCCGTGCCCATATCCGTGCGGACATCGGTCGCCTTCGGATTGATCTTCAGAGCGCCCTCGTAATACTTCACGGCTTCCGGATATTGCTGGGCGTCGTAGTACAGGTTGCCGATCTTGACGAGCAATTCCGCATTGTCTGGGTCGCCTTTGAGTTGCGCCAGCAGCGGCGCCGCTTGTGTGTCGGCCATCTCCCGCATCTGCTCCGGCGCGGGTGTTTGCGCTGTGCCCATCGGCGGCACGCCGCCTGCCGCGCCGGTGCCAGCCCCGCCCGCTTGCCTCTGCGCGGGAGCGGCAGTTTCCGCCGATTGCGGCGAAGCGGAACCGCGCAGAAGATATCCGACCGCCACGCCCACCAGTAAGCAGATAACCGATAGCACGTAAGCTTGCGTGCTCGTCCAGTTCCCGGACGTAGACGTCTTAGTGTCATCCATGACCAGTCTCCCTTTTGAAATCGCCCCGCAGTTTGTGTAGGAATTGTCCCGTGATCAGCGGCTGGCACGGTGTGATTGAAATCACATGTGCTCGTGCGCTGGCACCCAGCGCAGGGTCAGCGCCCAGTTCCAGTTCAGGACTGCCGGACTCCAGATTATGACACCCTGCGGTGGGTGATATACCCCTGGCCGACGCGCGATTTCTGGTTTCCGATTCACCAGGAGTCGTTCGACACTTAGCAAACGGCGCGTAAGTGATTGAAACTATTACGGATTTCGCTCGCAGGGGTCGATCTTTTTGGCATCCCACGTGCTTAAATGACTTCTGACGTGGGGTCGGCAGATGAAGGCCCTGCCGTGTGTGTGGCATTCTGATCCCACGTCGGAAAACACGAAACTCCCTCCGCTTCTTTTAAGCGATAAGGAGATTTATGGAAGCGAACCATCAAGATTCGAAGTCCTGGAACAGTATTCAAACCTACAGCATGGCAGTCACTTGCCTCATTCTGGGCATAGCCGCCGGGTATCTCCTGCACGCGCCTGCGGCGGCCAACGACCGCGTCGCTACGGCCACAGTTTCGCCGAGCCCTGCGCCGGGAAATGCAAGCCCAGCCATGCCGAGCGCGGCGGATTTGAAACGCATGGCGGACAAGAAAGTCGCTCCCTTGCTCGAACAATTGCAGAAGAATCCCAAAGATGCTGACTTGCTGGCCGAGATTGCCCATTCGTATATGGCGGCGCAGGAGTTTCAGAGCGCTCAGCAATACTATGAAATGTCAGCCGCGGTGAAACCCAAGGCAGACAATCTGAACGAACTGTCGTTCGTCTATGTCAAACTGGGTGATCTGGATAAAGGGATCGCCACGCTAAATCAGGCTCTCAAGCTCGAGCCTAAGAACGCAAAGGTTCTATTCAACCTCGGTTTCTTCGAATGGAAAGGAAAAGCGGACCCGAAAGCGGCGATCGCCGCCTGGCAGGGTTTTCTGAAAGCCGATCCTAACAGCCCAAGACGAGCCGAAGTCGAGCAGATGATGGCGCAAGCAAAAAAGCACCTGGGCATTGCTCCCGGAACGAAGACCGACAAGCCGGCAATGTAGCGGCCCGAAAACTGTTTTCTCGCACACGGCTGATCATTCACATCCATGCTTGCCTTGAGGCACTCCATCCCATGAGCGTGAAGCAGGACTTGATCGGGCTTCTGAAACTCCGAGTGCTGCGCTTGGCCGCCTTGACGGCCTTGCTGGTCGGGGTCGGCACGGAGTGCTTTGTCACCAAGCTGTCCGTTCTCGATCCCGACATCTGGTGGCATCTGAGCGTGGGTGATTGGATCGTTCACAATCACTCTTTCCCGCATAACGGCATCTTCTCCAGTACCGCCGCGACTCGCCCGTGGATGGCCTATAGCTGGGGCTACGAGGTTCTGCTCTCGCGTGCCTATGACTGGTTCAGTTTTGTTGGCATCGGTCTGTTCGGAACCGGACTCACCATAGCAGTCGCGCTGGCGGTGTTCGCAATGCTGCACCGGATCTCCGGGCGCTTCTGGACAGCCTGGGCGCTCTCGGTGATTGTGTATGCCGCGTTCCTGTTCAACATTGCGCCCCGGCCCGTGTTTTTCACGGTAGCGCTATTCACGGTCACGTTGACTCTATTGTTCGAGGCACAACGCAGCGGGCGCGGGCGCCTGCTGTACTGGCTACCGCTTGTATTCTTGATTTGGGCGAACATTCACATCCAATTCATCTACGGACTCGCCGTGGTTGGTTTATTTGCAGGAATGAACCTGCTGCAGCGGATCGCAATCCGCCTTCGCGTCTATCCGGATTTCCTGACTACGCCCACGCTTCCTGTGCTTCAGCCATTCGCTGTTCTGGGCTGCTGCATTCTAGCCTCGTGCGTGGGACCATATTCGTACCACCTCTATCAGGAGGCCTTTGTTATCTCGAAATCGAAGATCATGTACAAGATGATCATCGAGTTGCAGGCCTTAAGCTTCAAGTTCTCCAATCAGTACCTTGAGTTGCTGCTCGCCATCGGAGCCTACTTTGCCCTGGGCTGGCAGAAGAAAATGGATCCCTTCAAATTGGCCCTGTTGCTATTCGCCAGCGTCTTCGCATTCCGGACGTGGCGCGACGCGTGGTTCATCTGCGTCACTGCGGCGGCTGTCATCGCGGACTTCCCTGCCCCCGAGGCCGACAGCGAACGGTCCATTCGGTTTTCAGGCTGGGCCGCCGTGAGCGTTGCCAGCATTCTGCTGTTGGTGCTGGCGGTTCGTAATACGGATTTCAACATGCGTGGACTCGATCGTGCGATCAGCAGCGAGTATCCGGTGGATGCAGTCAACTTCCTGCGCAGGAATCCGGTGGGAGGCCCGCTCTACAACAGTTTTGACTGGGGCGGCTTCCTGATCTTCTACCTGCCGCAGTATCCTGTGTCCATCGACGGGCGCACCGATCTTTACGGGGATGCGATGGACGAACAGTACTACGCCACCCAGGAGGCAGAACCCTCGTATGTAACAGACCCCGTACTCAACGCGGCCGGGGTGGTGATCCTCAAGAATAAGTATCTGATCGCGCAAATGCTGCTTACGGATCGCCGGTTCCGGGTGATTTACCGCGACAATCTTGCCGTAATTCTTGCGCGCAATTGGTAGCCGCAAGCCTCCCGGCTTTTCCGGTCGGCGTAAACGGCCCGGACTTTACTGATTGGGTTGCGGACTGGGTTGCGGCACAAAAACGCTCGCCAGACCGTCGCTGTAAGCAAGCCGGTATCGCGCGCTCAGGGCGGGCAGATTCGTTAGCGCCTTCGCCATCGCGGACTGCCGCTCCAGCAGGAGCGTGCCGGCATGCGCAACCATCGGATCGGACTCCAGCAACTGCTTGCCGCCGACCACGTTGAAATACGAGCCAAGGATATCGTCACCGTAGAGTTCGATCCGGCTGTCGACAGCTACCGGATATTGCGGCAAATACCATGTGAGAAAACCTCCCCAGGAATAAGCATTGAAAAGCGGCTGCCGAAGCCGGTTCGCCAGGATATAGTCACAAGCCTTTACCGGGAAATAGTCGCTGATCTTCTTCATCAGGACGTTTGAACCCGGCACACAAGCCGCCGCGATCACCACGACGGCAACCGTCAGCCCCGCAGCCCAGGCGCGCTCCCATGCGAAGCCTCCGCTCCGCGGCAACTCACTCTCTGTGCGCCCGAATTGGAGTCCGCCGGAAAGCACCGCAATCGCCGGTAAAACCACAAGCCACCCATCCCGCTCGATTCGGAACGCGACCAGCGTGCCCGCAACCAGCGTCATCAACTCGAACAGCTCAAGCGAGCGCCGGCGCCCAAGCGCGAGAAACGCTGTCATCACCAGCAGCATGAGCACGAATTCCTGCGGCCGGCGGAAACTCATCGCGCTCATTTCGGTGAAATGATCGAACGCGACCGGGCTGTAGAGCACCTTGAAGGCGGCTGGTAACAGGTGCACCGTATAAGGATTCACGAACGTGCCCAGAAGCGATAAAACGCTTACGATGCCGGCCTGCCTCAGATCGAGAGGGAGAATCCGTTCACTGAGCCGGCTTACGCGCAGTTTTCTAAGCACTTTCTCCAGCAGGAGAGCAATTACGAACACGCCCAGCAAGATCAGTCCGGCTACGAATTGAATGTGCAGATTTGCCCAGAACACGAACAGCACAGGCAGCCAGAATAGATTTTTCGCCGTACCCGTTTGCCGGCTGTGTACAAGCAGTTGCAGCTCGACTGCGAAGAAAAGGATCGAGAACGCATACGGAAGCGGCTGCAGCCACGGAATCACGTACTGCGCAACCGCCGAAAGAAAAATGGCGGTCCAGAAGTTGGCCCGGCCTGCCCGTGCCAACCGGAATGTGACTACCGCCAGCGCTGCTTTGAACCCCATCAGCAGGATGGGAAGTGCACGCAAACCGAGCAGTTTGTAAGCGGTGGCGAGCAGCGCTTCATACCCCCAGCTCGAATCATTCCAGGGCAGATTGGGATACTGTGAGAAGAGGCCAGTCCGCGGAATCGAGTGATTCTGCAGCGTCCAGAGGCCGGTTCGCAGGTGCCACCAGACGTCGTTGCTGGATAGTGCAGAAATGTGCGCGGCTTCGTAGACGGTTGACGCCGAAAATAACGACGTAAGCAAAAGAAGCCGGAACGACGATCGCAGGAATTCCCGCTGCATGATGACAATCACAGGTTAAGATTGGCAAATCGAATGAACCGCCATTGTAGCCGATGAGATTAGGCTTCCTTGTAACCTGTCTACCGGCCTATTATCCTTGTTCCTGTATTCTTGTTCCTGTCCGATTGTTCCTGTTCTGGGGTCCGAGAGGCTGGTCAACTGATATGAACCGCAGGATTCTTCGAGCTTGCAGTCGCCTGCTTGTCGTCGCTGGACTGTTCGTATTCACGATCCGATTTGCCAATGCCGGCGACGCCTCCCAGCTGTCGGGCTCCTACCGGGTGGTCCATAAGACTGACCTTGGCCGACAGACTCGCGTCCGGCTAGAGCTCCACCTGATAAACCACGGACAACGCGAACTCCACATTCAGCGGCTTACGCTCTGGGATTTTTCTCATCCCGATAAGGGCGGAACGCAAGTCTGCTCCATCGTCGTCCATACCGGCGCCTCAGCGGATACTACGCAGGAGTTCACCATCCCGCGCTCGGAATACGATTTGTGGAAACGCGGAACACGCCCCCGGCTGGTTCTGGAAATCAAGATGCCCGGTGACCAGCAAACCACCAGGGTCGTCCGGCTGGATCGCGTTTCTGGTGGGAAGGTGGACTGACCATGCGCCCACTGAACCTGGCTGCGTCGTATTGCATCCTCCTCGCCGTGGCGCTCTGCTCGCCCCAAGTCGCTCCGGGCCAGTATTCGATCAGCTCAATCGCGGGAGGCGGCCCCAATAACCTGCCTGCGCTTAAGTCCAGCATCGGATACGCAGTAGGAGTGGCGCTGGACAGTGCCGGAAATACTTACATTGCGGACTCTTACTCGAGTCAGATCTTCCAGGTGTCTGCGTCCGGTACGCTCACCGTGGTGGCCGGCAACGGCACACTCGGCTACTCCGGCGACGGTGGGCCCGCCACCAGCGCTGCGCTCAACCGGCCCCAAGGCATTTTCGTGGACAGCTCGGGAAACATTTTCCTCGCCGACACGGACAACTCCGTCATTCGTGAAGTGGTCGCCAGCACCGGCAACATTCAAACCGTGGCCGGCAACGGCACGGCGGGATTCTTTGGCGATGGCAACCCGGCTACTGGAGCACACCTTAATGATCCGTTTGGCGTTTTCGTAGACAGCTCGGGAAACATTTTCATCGCCGACACGGACAACTCCGTGATTCGTGAAGTGCTAGCCAGCACCGGCAACATTCAAACCGTGGCCGGCAACTTCACGCTGGGCGCGGGCTACTCCGGCGACGCCGGACTAGCCACCAGTGCGCAACTCGATCAACCTCAGAGTGTCTTCGTCGACGCTGTGGGAAACATCTTCATCGCCGACACCTACAACTCAGTCATTCGCGAGGTGACCTCCTCGAACGGCAACATTCAAACCGTAGCCGGGGTCTACTACGCTTGGAACGACAGTTGTAAGTTTTCCGGTGATGGAGCCGCGGCCGCCAGTGCGCAACTCTGCCTGCCCAACGCCGTGCTTCTGGACGGTTCGGGAAACATCTTCATCGCCGACACGCAGAACTCAGCCATTCGTGTGGTCAACACCGGAACCACGCCCTTAACTATCGACGGAGTTCCAATCCCGGCGGGCGCTATTCAAACCGTGGCCGGCAACGCCACGCTCGGGTCCGGATACTCCGGCAATGGCGGCCTGGCTACCGACGCTCAACTGAACTATCCCAGCGGCGCGGCCGTCGACAGCTCGGAGAACATTTTCATCGCGGATACAGATAATTTCGTGGTTCGTGAAGTGACGGCTTCGACTGGCGATATTCAAACAGTCATAGGAAACAACACGCCCGCTTATTCCGGGGACGGCGGCTCAGCCACCAGCGCCGACCTGAACGCTCCCGGAGGGACGTTTGTGGATGGTTCGGGAAATATCTTCGTCGCGGATACCTACAACTCCGTGATCCGCGTCGTCAATCCCAGAACCCAGCCTGTCACGATCGCCGGAGTTGCGATCCAGCCCGGCGACATTCAGACCGTGGCCGGTAATGGCACGGCCGGTTACTCCGGGGATGGCGGGGCGCCGACCAGCGCAGAGCTCTTTCAACCACAAAGTGTCTTCGTCGACGGATCGGGAAATATCTTCATCGCCGACACCGGCAACTCTGCCATTCGTGTGGTCAACACCGGGAGTTCGCAAATTACCATCGCCGGAGTTGCAATCCCAGCAGGCGACATTCAAACCGTGGCCGGCACGCCCGGTACTGCGGGCTATTCCGGCGATGGCGGCGCGCCCACCAGCGCGGAACTCTCCAGCCCCTACGGCGTAGTCGTGGATGGCTCCGGAAACATATTCATCGCTGACACGGAGAACTCAGCCGTTCGTGTGGTCAACACCGGGACCACGCCGTTAACGATCGCCGGAGTCGCAATCCCGGCGGGCGCCATTCAAACCGTGGCCGGCAAACCTCCTAAGGCTTGTGCGGATTCTAGTTCGGGCTGCGGCGACAACGGGCCCGCCACCAGCGCTTCCCTCAACTTTCCCGTCGCCATCTCTCTTGATGGCGCTGAAGACATCTTTATTGCGGATACGTTTAACTCGGCGATCCGCGTCGTCAATCCCGGGACCCAGCCGGTCACGATCGCCGGAACTGTGATCCCTCCTGGCGACATTCTGACCGTGGCTGGGACCCTCGGCCAGGATGGCTACTCCGGCGATAACGGGCCACCGGCCAGTGCCGCGCTGAATGCTCCTTACGGCGTGTCCGTCGATTCTTTGGGAAACATATTCATTGCCGACACGGATAATTCAGCAATCCGAGAGGTAGTGAATGTGGCCGCCACCATTCAGACCATCGCCGGAAACGGAACTGGCGTTGCCGGCTTTTCCGGCGACGGGGGATCGGCCAACAGCGCGGCGCTTAACTCACCGGAAAGCATGGCCCTGGGCGGCTCCGGAAGCATCTTCGTTGCCGACAGCGAGAATTCCCGCGTCCGGCAACTGACATCCACCGTGAGCGTGTCGGTTGTGCCGGCCTCCGCTACGGTGCCAGTCAGCCTTACGCAGCAGTTCCTTGCGACAGTGACCGGCGCAAGCAACACGAACGTGACCTGGCAGGTCAACGGGGTGACCAGCGGCAACTCGACCCTGGGAACCATCTCTGCAGCCGGCCTGTATCAAGCGCCGGCAACGCCCCCTTCGTCCGCAATCACCGTGACCGCGATTTCCGACGCCAATGGCACTACTTCCGCGTCTGCCCAGGTGACCATCGCGGCCAGCGGCGCTCCCGCCGTCACGATCAGTACGACTCCGTCCGGCGTAACGGTCGTTTATACCTCCACCACGCAAACCTTCAGCGCCACCGTGACCGGCGAAACCAATACGGCTGTGAACTGGGAAGTGAACGGTGTCGCGAGTGGCAACGCGACATTCGGGACGATCGACGCGACCGGCCTTTACTCTGCTCCAGCCGCCGTTTCCTCGCCATCCCTGGTCGTCATCACCGCGGTTTCGCAAGCTGATTCAACGGTTTCCGGTTCCTACCCCATCACAATGGTCACCGCGCCGGCGGCAGCACAGCCTGCGCCCCAGACGATTTCTGCGGGCGGAACGGCTAATTATTCGCTTTCCCTCAATGCAAATACTGGAAGTCCCCACCAGCCAATCACGCTGTCCTGTTTGCAGAGCTCCTTGCCTGCCGGAGCATCATGCACTTTTTCGCCCCCGACAATCACCCCCAGCAGCAGCGCGGTTTCGTTTGCGCTCGCGGTGAACGTGCCGTCCAGTTCCGCGTCTTTCGGGAAGCCGGGCGGACTATGGCTTGCACCGCAGATTTATTTTGCTTTCATTCCGCTGGCTGGAATTTTGGTGCTGGGCGCAAAACGCGGCAAACAGCGCCGGCGGTGGCTGTGGCTTGCGTTGACGAGTGTCTGTCTGTTGGCGCTGATCGCCTGTGGCGGGAGCGGTTCGTCGTCCTCGCGGAACCCGGTGACCTATACCATCCAGGTTCAGGGGAAGACAGCAGCACAGCCGAACCCGGTAACCATTACGACTGCCAGCTTGACCGTGCAGTAGAAGTCATTGTGGCGCTGGCAAGACACGGCGATAAATCTCACTTCCTTACGCCGGACGCGCCACGCACGGCGAGGGGCGAGACACTGCCATTGGGATAGTGCACGGTACTGTGGCATACCAGCGCGCAAGTGTTCGCTCCGCGGTTGTAGGAGACGGGCATGCCCCCGTTCGAAGCCACGACTTTCAAGTCAAAATTGATCAGCCGCTCGCCCGTGATGTTTCCGCTGCTTCCTCCCATGCCATGCGCGGTGTGACAGGTCGAGCACGTAAATCCGGCGTTGATGTGGCTGGAGTGCTGGTTCCAACTCGTATTCTTGATGATCTGGTTCGCCAAATCATGGCACTTGCTGCACATCGCATACGGGCCATTCACGCTGAGATCAGGTGTTGGATACAGATTCGTAATCCGTTGCCCGGGGGCCGGCGCCTGACTGAATTCATAGCGGCGTTCCAGCAGATGGTCCCATTTGGATCCGTGCGGCCCGTTCGGACCGATGCCACCGAATTCGCGATTGTCGTCGCTATTGTGGCAGTCCGTACAGTAGATCTGCGTACCCATGGCCCGGCCCTGTGTGCTCCCATTCAGTTGCAACATATTGGTCAGCAGGCTGGGCTGGTGCAGAGCACTGCTTCGTGGGTGCAGCACCGGATGGCTTGAAGTCGCCGTAGTGCTCAGTTGAGGAATGAGGTTAAGAGGGTCACTTGCAGTCACGGCTCGTGTCGGCAAATATCCGAACACCGCCGGAGTCTGTTTGCCCGTACTTGTGCCGTGGCAGCGCAGACAGTTCTCATACTGGTTCGCCGCCGGCTTCACGACCGTTGTGCCGTCGGTCGCACTGATCCCTGCAGCCCCTGCCTGCGACGGACGTATCACGGGAGGAAGAGTCGAGGAGAACGATGTAACCTGCAAAGATGCGTGTGGACTGTGGCAGTCGACGCAGGTGGCATGCCGGTTGTTGTTCAGCAACGCCGCTTCGCCGGCGTCGTGAAGGTTGATCCCGGAAGGATAAGGATGCGCGATCTTGGCGAACTCCGCGTAAACGTTCGTGATCGCTGGTGAAATGTTCGAGCCGCCGTTATGACAGGTGATGCAATTTTGCGTGGACACATCCATGTTCGGAATCGACGGCACAGGCCCGCGGAGCAAGCGGGCTCCCGCCACGGAATTGTGCGGCATGTGGCAAGACAGGCACGCATTCTGGGCCACGTTCGAGTAGCTTCCCAACACCGGCCCGTTTGCGATCGCGACCCCGGAGGTCGCGTGGATGCTGGCGGACCACTGTGCCAGCGGATTGCTCTGGCTGCTCACCGTTCGCGGGTTCGGCTCGTGGCAGGCCAGGCACAACTGCCCGCTGGAACTGTCGCGCACAAGGAAGTTCTTCGACACCATGTCGATCGCTTGCGCGTGCGGCGTATGGCAACTGGTGCACTCCACGTCGTTGCCGATCAGCTTCACTGCCTTCAGCGGATCGGCCGTGGTGTGGCTTGTGGTCAATGACGGCACCAGGTCGGCTGCGTCCACCAGCGGCAGCTTCATGCTGAACGGATGCGAGCCCTGCAGGTTTGTCCCGAATACATCCGCCGGGTACATGTTGCCGCTCATCTGGATCGTTCCGAACGGTTGGGTCTGCCCCACCGCCACCGTGCCGTCGTGACAACTCAGGCAAAGGCTGCTGTCCGCTCCTAACGTAGGCTGTTGCGATGTGTTGCGCAGCGTCGTGCTGGAGTACGTTGTGTAGGTTTGCGTGGAGAGAGTTTGCCCCCATAGCGCGGGATTCGGATTTTGCACGCCCGAGTGCGGCACGTGGCAGTACAAACATGGATCCAGTCTCCCCTTGATCGGCGATGTTCCGCTCGGAGACAAGTTATGCGCACCCAGGACATCCGCAGAAGTCTGCGCCTGCGCCATCACGCCAAGCATCAGCAACCCGGAGACCAGCAGACATTTCTTCATGGCCTGCCTCCCTGCGCTTGCTTGGGCAATCCGAAATACCGGAACACCTGAATCCTCCGGTTGAACGAATCCACGACGAAGATGCGGTCATCGCGATCGATAAACAATCCGGCCGGCAGCTGAAACTCTCCACTTCCCGTTCCCCTGCCGCCGAAGTAGTAGAGCAGCCGTCCCTGCTGATCGAACACTTGCACCACGCCCCACAACCCGTCCACCACGTAAAGATGACCCTCGGAATCGACGCCGATTCCTTTCGGCCGGAACATCGTGCCGCTGCTGTCTCCTAAACTCCCAACCGTCGCTTGAAACGCTCCCGAACGATCCAGAAACTGCACCCGGAAGTTCATCGCGTCGACCACGAACAGGTTCTGATCGTGCACCAGCACTTCTGTCGGCAGATTGAACTCCGCATCGCCGGTGCCTTGGTGCCCGATGGTCTGCAGCACGCTGCCGTTCATATCCAGCACAAAGATCTTGTCACGCAGAGTGTCGGTGATGTAGATGCGTTGCGCGGCGGAATCCACCGCGATTCCCGTGGGCCGCTTGAAGTAGCCTTCGCCGCCTTTCAGGCTGCCGATGGTGCGGCGAAATTTTCCGCTGGGATCGAAAACAAAAACTTTGCCCGACTCGGAGTCGGTCACGTAAATATTGTCCTGCGCATCCACCGCGACGCATTGCGGCGTCCGCATCGGATCCTTTTCTTTGTTTCTGCGCTCAATGAATTTGTACTTGTGATCTTCGAAATCAAAGATGTGAATCCCGTTCGCTCCGGGATCGGACACTATGGCTCTTCCCCGCGAATCCACGGCGATGCTGTAAGGCCGTACCAGATGGGGATGATCTGGTTCTCCGGCCACCACATCCACCAGCTTGGTAAAAAAGCCGCGCTTCCCTTCCGTTTCCTTCTCTGAGCTGAAGCTGCGCTCGAAATGCAGCTTGCGCCCGCCTTCCAGCAGGAGGTCCGGAGGCGCCGGCTCTACCGTCTTTTCCTTGACTTTAACCTTCGACGCCCAACCGGGGGTCAATAGCAGAAGACCAATCAGCGCCAGCATGGCTCCGATTTGCGCTATCTTCCTCTTCGCGATCCTCAGAAGAAGTTGAACCATCTGGAAAACCCGATGTAGTACGACGTGATACTGAACGGCGACGAACTCGGCGTCCCCACGCTCTGTCGCAGGCGGGTATAGCCGGCGTTAACGAAGATCTTCCTCAGTCTGTACTGCATGATGGCGTTCATCAGTTCGGTGCTCGTAAATGCGCTCAGCGCCGGATCGATCGTGCTGCCCTTCGATTTCACATAGGACGCGCTGATCGTGAGCCGCCGCACAGGATTCACACCCAGACTGAATCCATATCCCGAGTTATTGTACGAGGTGACCGAGTCCGGGGAGAAAACGGAACTCGGCAGCGTAGTTGGGATCGGCACCAGTCCCGTCGGGGTGAAAATCGCCAGCCCCGTGGACTTGTTGTAAAAGGCATTCAACGAGTTCCCCCGATAAATAAACGTGCTCCAGAGTCGCTCGGCGCTGCTCGTGGTCCCGGAGTCCGCGGTGATGCCGCTGTGCGAGCCGCCATATCCCGCCATGAAGTATTTGCGCTCGCCCACTCGCCGCCGGATGCTCGCCAGATAGCTGTACGAGGAAGTGGTGTACACCAGCATGACGGTCTGCACGTTCTGCGCGTAACTGAAATTGCCGCTGACGTCCCAGCCGAAGAACTTCCGGTCGTAATTAACGTTGCCCACGAAGCCAAGGCCGGTGTTGCTCTCCTGCTGCGCCGTATCGACCAACCCGAAAGAGAACGACAATCCCTTCAGCAGCGAGTGATCGAAGGTGAAATTCGCGCTCCCGCCGAATTGCGTGGCCTCGTAGCTTTCCCCCAGAAACCATTGTTGCTGGTGATTTACATCGAAGTGCACACCCAGGTTCCTTAATAGCTGGTAGTAAACATCCGTTCCCACCAGGACAGAACGGAAGCTGCCCGCGTTGTTCAGATCCACCGGGGTCCCGCTGTTCAGCACGGACTGGGGTATGCTTCCCAGCAGGTTGTCATTGTAGTTTGCGATAAACGCCACACCCAGCTTATCGGTGGGATGGAATGCCGCGCTCCCATTCACCGTATTCGAAGCGCCGGAATCGCTGGTGCTGGACGAGTCGTGATAGTCGTAGCCGTAGTTGATATGGTTGTAGCTCGCGCCAAAGCTTCCCGTCAGCGGCAGCGAGTGCTGCACGGTCGCGGAATAGTCATTGCTCGAGCTGTTCGTCGTAAACGGCACCTCGCCCGGCAGCAGAAACTCGCCATCGGTTGCATTCATATTCCGGTGCATGAACTGGCCCGACATCTGAAAGCCATTCACCCGATAGGCCGACAGCAGCGTCAGAGTGCGGCCCGACTCCGTATCGTTTCCCGGCTCACCCAGCACATCATTGGAGCCATCGCCAATCGCATAGCTGGCAGTGAGCGTTGGCCAATCCGGGATCAGGGCGCTCCAACCTATGGCGAAGCCCTGCGTATTCGTATGTTGTGCCAGCCCAATATCGGACCCAGGAACCCCGAACTGTCCCGTGGCGTTGAATAACCTATTATAGGAGATCGAACCGGGGAAATGGCTGCCGTTAAACAGGTTCACGTTGGAGGTGACGCCAGTCGTATTGGTCAGGCTGCCAAAGATAGAGTCGTTCTGCTCCCGGTTGTAGAAGGGATCAACATTGAAGTTCACGAAATTGGAATTGTAATAATTGCCCGTCAGAACGCCGTTCCCGGAGAAGCCCAGGGCGTGGTCGGAGAGCCCCTGGTCGACACCGCCCGCGTAGGTGGCCCCGACATTGCCGTTCAGGTTCATGTGCAGGTAGTCGCCAACCTGTAATTGCGCTCCTGCAGGCAGCGCCAGCACAATGAGTCCGGCGATCAGGCAGCACGCCTCGCGGATTTTCTTCGGCCCCCATCCCATCGCCCACCCGGTCTCTTCAACCGGCCCGCGCGGGAATTGCACATGCACCCCGCTGGCCGCTCGATTCACAGAACCTCAATCTTTGCTGTCTTTCTAAGCTTCCGGTTCAGTTCCGCGCGAAGCTGGTCGGTCTTGCTTTTCTGCAAGTCCGTCATCAGCTTCGCCTTTACTTGTGCAAATGGCGTCACACCGGCAGGGATGTGCGCGTTTAGTCGAAACAGCGTGTAGTTCGGACCAAGCTGGATCAGATCGCTCACTTGTCCCGGCTTCATGGCCAGCGCCGCATTTACCACCGGCGGAGGAAGCTTGTCGCGCTCCACCGCTTTGCGGTCGCCCATGTTCACGTGCCAGTCGTCATCCGACATTCGTTCCGCCAGCAGCCCGAATTCCTGATAATTCTTCGTCGCTTTCGCCTGCTTCACCGCGTTTTCCGCCTTCTTGCGCGCTTCCTCCGCGATTTCAGGATTTGGATTCTGCGGGGGAATGATCGAGATCGTCTGGATACTGAACATCTCGGAATGCTGGAATTGCTTGGCATTGGCCTTGTAATAGGCGAGGGCCGCAGCCTCGCTCACCTTGGCTTTGTCGCTTACTTCCGTCTTCAGCATGTCTTCGATCAGCAGAGAGCGGCGAATCTTTTCGCGCAGCAGTTGCTGAGAACCGTGCACCTCGGCCTGCAAGACCTGGTTGTATTCCTGCTCAGTGGGAAACTGATTGCGGAACTCCGCTTCCGCCCGCTTCATGGTCTCCGGCGCAACCGTCCGCTTCTGGCGCACGGCTTCCTGATAGAGCAACTCCTCGAAGATGATCATCTCCAGCGCCCCCTTGCGCATCTCGGGTTCCATCGACTTGGGAAGGGAGCCGTTATGAATGTTGGCGTAAGGGAAGATCACTTGCTCCTCGCGCATCAGATCGCGATCGGTAAGAACCGCGCCGTTGACGCGCGCTACCGGCTGGCCGGAAGGGAGTACGGACGCTGGCGCGGAGACTGCCGGTGCGCTCGCCACCGGAGCAGCCAGTGTGGGAGTGTGCGAGGCCACAACCTGCCCGCTGCCACAAAGCGCTGACGCCAGCAACGCGCCGCCGATGATCGTTTGGCACTTCATTTCGTCTTCCTCCGCTCAGGTCAGAAAAGCGGGGGAGAGAAACTTCCTCTCCCCCGGTTAAACAGTTAGAACTGCGTTTTCACGCTCGTAATGCCGGCGTTCTCATTCGACGTATCGAAGTGGCACTGGCGGCAGAACTGCGTGGTGGAAACGGCCAGCTGCGGGTTGGTGTTGCCCGCGCCGGGGTTGAAAGGCGAGTTGATGAAGAAGTACGTCGGGTAGCCGGCGCTCGTAAAGCTGGGCTGAATGGCGGCGGTGGCCCCTTGATACCCCACGCCATACGACGGCGAGGGCTTGTACACGTACATCGCGTGCTGGTTGTGGCAGGTGGTGCAGGTGATGAATGCATCCTGCGGATTTGTGTCGCCCGCGGGAATGGCAACGCCGTAGCTCCACACGCTGCCGGCGATCGCCGGGAAGCCGTAGTTGCTGACGAAGGCCTTGTAGGCCGTCGAATTCGGCGTGATGCTGGTGATTCCATTGACCGCGTCAACCGTAAGCAGCAGCGGCGTAGTGGTAGTGTTGTTGCTCACTACACCCACGGCGCCCAAAGTAGCCGCCTGGCCCACCGGGTGGTCGTTCGCGTAGCCGGAGGTATTCCCGTTTCCGCTGTCATTGCCGAGCAGTGTCGGAATCGGACGGGTGCCGTACACGCTGGTCGGCAGCAGAAGCATTCTCTGCTCCCACGATTGGCCGTTCATCATCTGGCCTTTCGCAACCACGCCATCATGGCAGGCTAGGCACATCGTGATGCCTTCCAGTTCGGCGACTTGTGTGGTGTAGGCGTTGGCTTCGGTGGGCAGGTTCTCAACCAGGCCGTTGCCCATCGTGATCGAATAGCCCAACAGTGGCGTGACATCCTGTCCGAACAGCGCATCGCTGCCCGACAAAGGATCGTTGAATGCCTTGGCGCCGTTGATGGCGTTGCCGCCACCGCCCGCCGCGCCGCTATGCGGGGCATGGCAGCCTGCACAACCGCGGCCGCCGTTCTGGTGGGCTCCGAGAATGTCATTGACTAATGGCAGACCGTTGCCCGACGTGTACTGCGCTGCCGCTATACCGACGGAGAGCAGCACTACGAACATGACGAAAAGTAGCTTTCTCATAAAGGTTGAAGCCTCCTGTTTGTAACAGCTGTTACCTCTACCTCTACTGCTAATCTGTTATTGCGTTACTGCCCGGAGCTGGCTCTCGCCAGCCCCGGTTTGGCCATCGCGCGAACAGCCAAACTCTATTGCGGCTTCTGCGCCGCAGAACTCGTGGGGGCCGCGGCAGGCGCGGCATCTGCGCCTCCGGCCCGTCTCTCTTGTAACTTTTTCTCCGCATCCGCCTGGCGCTGCTTTATCTGCGCTCGCGCCTCGTCATCGGTGAAGTAGCGGAACATCTGCACTCGTCCGGGGAACTGTTCGGAAGTAAAAATTCGATTGTTCTTGTCAATGTAGAGCCCGGCCAGCGCGCGGAACTGTCCCGGCAGCAGCCCGTGTCCCCCCATCCACATCAGAAGTCGCCCGTCCTCCGTGTAGCATTGCAGGATGTCTTCCACTGCGTCGGCCACCCAGACGTGCCCGTCCGCATCAATCGCGATCCCTTTCGGCCGCGAAAAATATCCGGGACGATCGCCCGCCTTGCCCCAGGCGCGAATGAAGTTGCCGTCGGCGTCGAAGACCTCGATGCGGTTGTTGTAGGTATCGGTGACATAGAGGTTGTTGTCGGCGTCGAGAGCCACATTCGTTGGCACCGAGAACTGGCCGGCTTCGGTCAACGTGTGTTTCTTGCCGGCCGTGCCCATCTTGCGGATCAGCGTCAGCTTGTCGGCGTCATACACCAGGACCTGGTCGAGCGCGGCGTCGGCCACATAGAGAAAGCGGTTTTCGTTATCCACCACCATCCCGCCGGGATCCACGACGCCTTCACTGATCGCGCCTTCCACCTTGTGATCTCGGTCGAACACCATAATGCGGTGCAGCTTGGTGTCGGAAACAAAGAGGCGGTCGGAGTCGTCCATTGCCAGCCCGATGATGTCGCCGAAGTGCGCCTGCACGCCGTTCTTGATCATCTGCAGCACTTTGGTTTCAGTATTGAAGATGAAGATCGCTCCCACTTTGCCGTCGGCGATGTAGACATCGCCTTTGGAATCCACGCCGACGCCATAAGGCGTCCATAGGGCGAACAGCGGCTTTTGGGCCTGCTTCTGCTGCGCGGTCTCGGCGCCGGCCATGCGGTCCATCCAGGAACTTTTCTGTTTCGCCGGCACGGCAACATACTTGTCGCAGCAGAAATAATTGAGGTACTTCACCCGCGTCGGAGCCGGCGGGTTCGGCCATACCAGCTTGGAGTAATCGATCTTGTCGAGAATATTGGCCTGCGGCGGCGCAGCGTCTTGCTTCTTCTTTTTGTCGGCGTGAAGCGGCGCCGGAGCCGCGAGCGTCAGCGCAGCCAGCAGCGTGGCCGCCGCTGCCATGAACCGGATCAGTCCGTGTTTTGAACCAGGCGTCTTCATTTTGTTTTCCCGCCCTGTGGTTGCGGGACCGGCGGTTGCGGCCCTGGTGTTGGCGCGCCTTGCGGTCCGTTTTGTTCTCCCGGCGTCATGTTGGAGTGGCAGGTCATGCAGAACGCCATGTCGTTGGCTTGGTCCTTTACCAGCATTCCCGGCTTGGCCCCCGAGTGCGGCTGGTGGCAGGTCAGGCAGTTGATTGGTTTCAGGACCTTGTTCATATTCGTCGGGTCCATGATGTCGCTCACCGGGTGCCGCTCGACCGGGTGACCGTGGCCGTACTCGATGGGCAGCAGAATCACTTTTCGGAAATAGTCCTCGGGCAATTTCACCTTGCCATCGAAAATCGTGACCAGGTGTTCAGACTCCAGCTTCTGCGGGTTGGCGTCGGGGCCGTGACACTCGAGACAAAGTTTGTTGATGCTGGCGGCGCGGAGCAGGTGCGCGTTGTCTCCGCCATGCGGTTCATGGCAGGTGGCGCAGCCTTGCACGAATGCCGGCTGGTGCAGGACCGCTTTCTTCATCTGATCCGCCTGATCGCTGTGACAGGCCAGGCACGCTTTCACTGGATCCGGCTGCAGGAAGCCCGGCGACTTGCCGGCATGCGGGTTGTGACATGCGATGCAGTCGCCCTGCGCGCCGGGGTGCTGCACTTTCGCTTTCTCGATCTGCTCCGCTTTGTCGGAGTGGCAGGTCAGGCAGAGCGCGCGGCTGTCGGCGTTGGTCAGAACGACTTTTCCGTCCTTGGCCGGCTGATGACAGGAGTCGCACATCTTGTTTTCGAAAGGATTGTGCAGGAACGTCTGCATCAGCTTCGGTTTCGCCGACTGGTGCGGATCATGGCATTGCAGGCAGTTGGCGGATCCGAACGGCTGTCCCATATGCGCCTTCTGCAGGCCCGCGTCTTTCACGTCGTGGCAGTCCACGCAGAGCGCCGGGATATCTTTCTTCAGGTGCGCTTCAAATTCGACCTTTCCCCGTTCACCATTTTTGTGAGTGACGTGGCAGGTGTCGCAGCCCATGTCCAGCGCCGCATGACGGCTTCCGTCCTTGGGGACGTTCACGCCGGTGTTGTGGCAGGACAGGCAAAGATTCTCGTCTCTCGTCGCTCCGGAAGTTGCTTTCAGCAGTTGATTGGGGTACGCCGATTCGTGCGGGTCATGGCACTTCACGCAATCGCGAACCGCCGGGGGATGCATCGTCTGCCCGGCTTGCACTTTCTTGTCGTCGTGGCAGCTGAGGCAGAGGGCTTGGGTTGTAGTGGTCGTGAGCTTTACCCGGGTGACGTCGCGATTGACCCGTACTTCGTGACAACTCAGACAGCCGGTGGCAATGGCCGAGTGGACCGCTTTGCCTTTGGACTTATCCTCGTGACACTCCAGGCACTTCGCCGAATCCACCTTCTTGTCGAGCGGAACCGGATGCGTCTTGGCCCAGGCCGGCAAAACCGTGAGCAGAAGAACAAAAGCGGCCACTTGCAGGAGATGGGGGAGGGCCCGCCGCAAGGTCGCTTTCGGCGTCTCCAGCGCGCGATTTGGAATCTCTGGGACCATTGACAACCATTGCATATGCACGGGCCTCGCCTTTATAGGGGAAAACGATGCAGGGGTGCAATCGACTGTAAGTTATTGCAACAGAGCAGTTTCCGGCACTTGTGGAATGTGTAGCGAATTTCCACAGACACGCCTCTCTGACCGGAATGGGCCTTCTCCCACAGTCCTATTGGTGAAATGACCCACGTCGGCGGTCACGACGGTACTCTCGATTCTCTGAGGGTCTGTTTGCCTGCTCGATCGTGATTCAGATCACACCCTTTCCGGTGGGTGAAATCGCAGCGGGGCCAACGCGAAGATGAGTGTTATGGCTCACGCGAGACCCATGCCCAAGAAACGGCGCTCAACCTCAATCCATTGATTCCAAGGAACTTGTGAGAAAGCTCCCACGTTGGCGCAGAACGTGCACTATGGGAGGCGAAGAAGAGGAAAGACATGGCCTTGTCACTTCGCTCCGCGAGCCGCAAAACCTGGCAGACCCTGAGCTCCATCAAGACCGGCGTCATTCTGATCATCCTGGTCGTCATTTTCTCTATCGCAGGAACCGTCATTCTGCAGCGTCCCATGACTGATCCCGACGACATGGAACGGGCCTACTCGCCGGCCATGCTGCGCCTTCTTGACGCGACGGGCCTGACCGATGTCTTTCATACCTACTGGTTCATTGCCCTGCTGGTCCTGGTTAGCCTGTGCATTGTCGCGGCCTCGATCCAGCGTTTTCCGAATTCCTGGCGCTACTTCGCGCGTCCCTATAAGAGTCCTGACGAGAGCTTTCGCAAGAATCTTCCCACGCAGGCACAGATTCCCATCACTGGTGATGAGCAAGGCTTGAGCGCAGCCGAACGCGCATTCAAACACTTGCACCTGAAAACGGAGCGCATCGTGCGCACCGACAGCTTTTCCCTTTTCTCGGAGCGTAACCGCATCTCCGAAATGGCGGTCTACATCGTTCACGCCAGCCTGCTGCTGATTTTCTTAGGTTACGGCGTCGTGGATGCTTTCTATGGATGGCGCGGATTCCTGGTGCTCAGCCCCGGGACGGCGAGCAATCAGATCGAAATGAAAAACGGCGCCACCCGGACTCTTCCCTTCTCCATCCGCTGCGACGGAACCGGCGAGGAAACCTACACCGACGGCACACCGAAGCGCTGGTGGTCGAAACTCGCCGTCGTCGACAACGGACGCGAGATCCAGCGCAAAGAAATTGTCGTCAACGATCCGCTGGTCTACCAGGGAGTGCGCTTCTACCAGGCCAGCTGGGGCCGCACCGGAAAGCTGGATCAGTTAATCCTCAGCGCCAAGCCGGCAGGGGACACGACCCGCGCGCCGCAGGAGATTTCCCTGGCCTTAAACCAGACTGTGGCCCTTGATCCTGATACCAGCGTGCAGTTGGCGGAGTTCATCCCGGACTATGTGGTGCAGGACGGTCACGTCTATGCCCGCAGCAATGACGTGGTCCACCCCGCCGTCCACATGATCGTGACTTCGAAGAAGGCGAACCGCAGCGTGAACGTGTGGCTGCCCGAGATTCCCGACATTGCCGAGAATGCGTCCTCCCCCTACGTTTTTGAACCGAAGGATCTCAAGACGGGCGTCTTCACCGGGCTGCAGGTTTCGCATGAGCCTGGCCAGTGGTCAGTTTGGGCGGGCGTCGTGCTGATGGCCATCGGCCTGACCTTTGTGTTCTATGTCGCCCACGTGCGCTTCTGGGTGGTCCCGGTGCTCGATGGGCGCGGACAGTTGGCTCTCTGGGTCGGTGGTACGGCTAATCGCAATCGCGACGCTTTCGAACAGAAATTCAGACGGTTGGTGGAACAGATTCAGAAGGAGTTGAAACCCGCGGCGGTGGCCCCTGCCCAAACGCAGGCCACCACTACCACAGCCGGAAGGTGAGCCCGGCTACGGAGGATTGGTACATGGCACAAGCACGAGCTGAGCAGCAACCCGCAACCGGCACGACCCTGATTGTCCTGGTCGGGCTGAGCATTGCCTTTCTGCTGTTCATGGCCTTTTTGAACGTGGTGAAGTCTGGCAACATCCTGAATGAGTCCAACCTGCTCTACGCAGCCCTGATCTTCTACGCGGGCGCAGGAGCCTTATATCTGGGCTTTGGCGTTACTGCAACCGAGTCCTACATCAAGTTTGCATCCTTAGCCACCTGGGCCGGACTCGTGGCCAACACCGGCGCGGTGGCGCACCGCTGGTACGAGGCGGGACATCCGCCCTTCGCCAGCGTCTATGAAATGCTGCTGAGTTTCGTTTGGACCCTGGCCGCACTCACTCTGATCGCCGAGAAACGCTACGGCGTGAAGGTGATCGGAACGGTGACCATGCCGGTGGCCATTGTCGGCGTCGTCCTGATGCAACTCCTGCGCACCGAAGTGCACCCGCTGGTTCCGGCGCTGCAATCCACCTGGCTGCACGTGCATGTAACGCTGGCCATGTTGGCCTACGCGGCCTGCGCCCTCAGCTTCGCGCTGGCCATGATGTTTCTGATTCAGGACAAGATGAAGACCGAGAGCTTTCTGGCGGCGACCAGCGTCTTTACCCTCGGAATCTACGCCTCCATCCTGACCCGCTTTGAAAAATGGGGCGGTTTGAGCGTGATCGCCTGGGACGCCGAAAATAAATCCGAAGTCTTCCTCGCCAAGAATGTCCGGCTGTTCGTCACCATTCCCGAACTCGGCTGGATGATGTTGCTCGTCTTCGCAGCGGTGGCGACGCCGCTGGTGCTGTATGTCATGTCCCGGGTGAAAAAGAACGAGGGCTTCCTGGACGTCGCCAATCGCGCGATATTCATCAGCATTCTGCTGCAAATTCTGGCGCTGGTTTTCTTCCTGCTGCGCGCACGTGACGGGAGTTATCCGTCGCTCGATGCCGAGGGACTGTATCCGACCAACCTGGCGGCCAGTCCGTTCATTCTTTCGGCGCTGGTTGGCGGAATCTTCGCCAACCTCCTGTATCTCTTGCTGCTGTGGCGGCGCGAGGATCTGGAACGCCATTTGCCCGACGCCGACGCGCTCGACCGCATCACCTACAAAACTATTTGCATCGCCTTCCCCCTGCTCACCCTGATGATCGCCGCCGGCGCCTACTGGGCCAACCGGGCCTGGGGTTCCTATTGGAACTGGGACCCCAAAGAAGTGTGGGCGGCGATTACCTGGCTGGTGTACGCGCTGTATCTGCACATGCGGATCACGCGCGGCTGGCGCGGACGTCGCGCCGCTTACTTCGCCATCCTGGGGTTCGCCGTGGTCATGTTCACATTCTTCGGCGTGACGTACTTGCTGAACGGATTACATTCCTATGCCTGAGACGGCCAGAGAAATGACGAATCCGGAGATGGGACCTGACACGGCCGCGACCGCCTTCGTGCGCCCAAGGGCTAGTTTCTTCAGCACCGGCTACTCGAACGATCTGTCCTCTGAGCTGGCTGCTCCGGCCTTTACCACCCCTGACCCGGCGTCGCAGGACACCGAGACGCAGGATCCCGAACTGCCCTGGCTGCGCATTAACTGGGAGATCAAAGCGCTGGTTCCGATCGCCTGCGTGTTGCTGGGCGGAATGATGCTGTTTCTGCTGGCTACGCTGTCCTGGCGCGACCCCGAGCGGCACATTGTGCTGCTGGTGGCGGGCGCCGGCGCTGTGGCGATTTGCGGCGCCTTGCTGGTGGTGCTTACCTATACCGTGCAACGGCCCATGGTCGAATTGCAGCAGAAGATCGCGCAACTCGGTGCGGGCAACCTCGGTGTCTCGGTGAGTTTCGCCCAGCGTAACGATGAGATCGGCGACCTGGGCCGCAACTTCAATCAGATGGTGCAGCAGCTCCGCGAAACGCGGCAGGAAATCGAGCGTCTGCACCATACCCAGATGTCGCGTGCCGAGCACCTGGCGACTCTCGGCGAACTGGCCACCGGGCTGGCGCACGAGATTCGCAATCCCCTGGCAGGCATTGCCGGCGTGATCGAAATCATCGGCCGCGATCTTCCCTCCACCAGCCCGGCCCGCTCCGTAGTCAAGGAAGTGCGGCAGGAGATCGCGCGCATCAATCACATCGTCACCGACCTTTTGCAGACGGCGCGCCCTCATCCGCCGCAGGTGCGCAGGAGCGATCTCAACACCACCGTGGAGCATGCCGTGATGCTGGGCCGCCAACAGGCGCTGGCGAATTCCATCGAGATCGTGCTGCAGAAAGATCCTTCCCTGCCCCAGGTCGAGCACGACAGCGATCAGATCCATCAGGTGCTGCTGAACCTGCTGCTCAACGCATTGCAGGCCATCGACCGCAATGGAAAGGTTCGCGTGACGGTGAAGGCACAGGGAACGATGGCGGCGGTGGAAGTGGCCGACAATGGCCGTGGCATCGCGCCCGAGCACCTCCCCAACATTTTCCGGCCTTTTTACACCACCAAGGGAGACGGGACCGGCCTGGGCTTGTCGCTGGCCCGCCGCATCGTCGAAGACCACCGCGGCCGCATTGACGTCACCAGCGCCGTGGGCAAAGGCACTACCTTCACCGTCGTTCTGCCTCTGCAAAAGGCTGCCGGGCCCGAGCCTGCCTCCTAGGCGTAGTGTCCTTTTTCCACCATAGAGTCACGAGAGAACCTCGAAACCTGTAAGAACCAGAAGGGGAAGGGTTTGTCGAGCAGTTGGGTTTCTCCGTGTGTCTGTAACTCTGTGGTGAAAAAACTAAATTAGACAGTTCCCCCTCCTGGGAACCGGCATATCCTTCGCCTCTGCGTGCGTATATAATCTCTAGAAGTGTGTCATTCCAAGGCCGATCCGGCGCTCCGGGCCGAGGAGCGCGCGTACTTGGGGTGGGTTGCTGGGATCTGCTAGCCTCACCGAAAGGTACCAAATAAACTACGTCACGCATGCCGACTGAGAAGATTCTGGTGGTGGATGACGAGCGCCTGGTGCGCTGGTCCCTGCACCAGAAGTGCGAAGAATGGGGATATGAGGTGGTCGAAGCGGCCGCCGGCGATCCTGGCCTGCGCCTGGCCCAGCACGAGTCTCCCGATCTGGTTCTGCTCGACGTCCGCCTGCCCGATATGAGCGGCCTGCAGGTTCTTGAGCAGCTCAAGAAAAACGCCGGAGCCCCGGCCGTCATCATGATCACGGCCGACCCGCAACTGGACGACGTCAAGAGCGCGCTCAAGCTGGGCGCTTACGATTTCGTCGGCAAGCCTCTGGACTTCGACGAGTTGCACGTCACCATCCAGAACGCCCTGGAAGCCAACCGCCTGCGCAGCGAGGTACAGTCCCTGCGCGGCGAGGTGCGCCGCCGCACCGGCTATCACGAAGTGGTTGCGGTTTCGCCGAAAATGACGGAGCTGATGAGCTTCGTGCAGAAGGTCGCCGCCAGCGAGGCTACCACCATTCTGATCCAGGGCGAGAGCGGCACCGGCAAAGATCTGGTGGCCAAGACCATTCACTACGAGAGTTCCCGCCAGAATGGCCCCTTTGTCGCCATCAACTGCTCGGCCATCCCCGAAACCCTGATGGAAGCCGAACTTTTCGGCCACGAAAAGGGTGCGTTCACCGACGCCAAGCAGATGAAAAAGGGACTGTTCGAATCAGCCAATGGGGGCACGCTGTTCCTGGACGAGATCGGCGAACTTTCTCCTCTGTTGCAGGCGAAGCTGCTGCGCGTGCTCGAAGACCAGGTGATTCGCCGGGTAGGCGGCCTGCGCGACCTGCAGGTAGACGTGCGCGTGGTCGCGGCCTCGAATCGCGACCTGGAGAAGGCGGTGCGCGAGGGCCATTTCCGCCAGGATCTTTACTACCGGCTGGCCATCATCGCCATCTTCATTCCGCCGCTGCGTGAGCGCACGGAAGACATTCTTCCGCTGGTGGATTTCTTTATCGAGTGGTACAACAAAAAGTTCAAGAAATCCATTCGCGGCATCGCCACCGAGACCCGGCGTTTGCTTCTGGCGCATAACTGGCCGGGAAATGTGCGCGAGCTTAAGAATTCCATTGAGCGGGCCATGATCCTCGAAGACGAACCCATCCTGCGGCCGGCATACATGCCGTTCGCAATCGGCGATGCCGCCCGCAGCGGCCTGACCGCGTTCGAGCACAGCAGCTCCTCGGCCGACGGCGGTGGCAAGCAGTTGGCCAACGGACGCATGCTGCCACGGCTTTACATCCCGGAAGAAGGAACCTCTCTGGAAGAAGTCGAGCGCGCTATGGTGGAACTGGCCATGCGCCAGGCTAACGGCAATCAAACCCACGCCGCGCGCCTGCTCGATATCAGCCGCGACGCCCTGCGCTACAAGCTGAAGAAATTCGAGCTCGCGCCCGCAGGCGACGACGAAGCCGCCGACCCGGTGCCGTCGGAGAATTCCCCCGGCCGGCAGTAATTCCGCCATAAGGATAAACAGTTTGCTGTAAAATCGTGCATACACATAATATTGTACATACATTATGGTATGTAAATGGCCGACATGCATGCCCAATGGTCCACAACAGCGGCCTGAGCAACACGTAGAATGCCCTTCCTTGCGCCGGAAACGCCCCTGGCAGCGACGATCGCCGCAGGGGTCGAGGAAACCATCACCGCGAAAGAAATTATGCGTCCAGCGGCTTCTAAACCGCTTCTACGAATTTTCAACAACTTACACGAAGGCTCAATGACTTAGGGAAAAACAGACCGCGAACGCGGTCTGGAAACCATCCGGCAAAAAAAAGGGCTTCCATGCGGAAGCCCTGTGGCGCCAATTATGAAATTATGAACTGCGCCAGTCGTAAAACTCTTTAGCCGCGCGCGGAGTGTTCCTTCGCCTTGGCAATATCCTGCTCGACCTGCTTCCGCTGCGGATAGTCGGGATTCATTTTGAGCAACTTTTCCCGGGCCTCGACCGCGCCCTTGGGATCGGCCTTGCCCTGCCAGCGTATCCAGCCCAGGTTGAACAGCGTCTGCGGATGTCCGGGCCCGTACTTGAGGGAAACTTCCATCGCGGCGATCGCCTTGTCTGCATTTCCCGTATACCAGTAGGCCGTGCCCATGTCGGTGCGGACATCGGGATTCTCGGGATGGATCGCCAGTGCCCGCTCGTAGTACTGGATCGCGCTGGGGTACTGTTGCGCGTCGTAGAAGAGGTTTCCCAGTTGCACCAGGGAATCGTAGTCTTGGGGGTTCTGCTTCACCGCGTCGAGCAGCGGAGCCGCGGCCTGGGCCACGGCGGCTTGCGCATTCGAGCCAGGCTGCTGCGCCTGGGGTCCGCTGGCCTGCGGGACGGTTGCAGCGGTCGCCGGTGCAGGCGAGGCCGATCCACGAAACAGGTAACCCAGGGCCACGCCCAGCAGCAGGCAAAATACGGCAAGCGCATAGGCCTGTGTGCTCGTCCACGCGGGGCTAGGAGTTGATTGCGATTGCTCGATTTTTTGGCTCATGCTTCTCCTTCTCCAACCCGGCGCCGACTAGCGCCGATGGCGAATGCAGGCGGAACAAGCAAGCGACAGCGGCAGCCATCTTCTCCTGTTCCTCCTTTTCCGGAAGTTCCTTCAGTTCACGTGCCAGTGAACCGGCGATCCCCTGCGTGACCTGCGCGATGAGGGCACGCAGTAACTGATCCTGCTCCCGGGTGAACGGTCCGCGCTCCCGGGTAAAAGACTCGAATTCTCCCCGGCAAATCTCTTCCAAGCGCTGACTCACTGCCACGCTCGTCGGCACCACCACTTCGGTCTTGAGTCGGTTGCGGAAAGCCTCTATCTCCGCCATGACAGTCTTCTCGGCCTCCGTAGGGGCAGTGCTGGACTCGACGACGGGACCTCGGGCGGCGCGATCGAGGCCTTCGTAGTCATAAAGGAGAATGCCATCCACGCGGCGCACCTCGGGATCTACATTGCGGGGTATGCAGATATCGAAAATGACCATGGGGACGTGATTGCGCTCGGCGGCGATGCGCTCGGCCTCCTCGCGGGTGAGAACGAAGTGCTGGATGCCGGTCGCGCTGATCACGATGTCGGCTCGCAGCAGGAAACTCCAGCGGTCGGTCTGCGTGGCCGCAGTCCCACCCAGCTTCGCGGCCAGTTCCTGTGCCCGCGCGGGAGACTGATCAATCACCACCACCGACTCGGCTCCGTTTTCGCACAGCAACCGGGCGCAGGGTTCGCTCTTCTCCGTGCCCAGCAGCAGAAGCTTGCGGCCCTCGAGCGATCCGAAAATCCGCCGCGCCAGTTCAAGGGCAACGGAGGGAACCGTAACCCCCTTCTTCGCGCTTCTTGTCTGGTCGCTGACTCGCTCCGATACGCTGATTGCTCTTTCCAGCAGGGCGTTCAGAAAGCGTCCGGAAGCGCCTACCGTCCGGGCCTGCTCCCACGCGATTCTCATGCAACCGGACACCTCGGCCTCGCACAATCTCTGGCAATCAAGGCCGCAGGTGACCCGGAAGATATGATTCAGTGCTGCATCATCGAGCCGGCGGTAGAAGTGCTCCCACTCGCTCAGCTTCAAGCCGTGTTCGGTGCTCAGGTAGTGGATCAACGAATTAGCAGCCAGGGTCGGTTCGCCGGCCCACAGCAGGAATTCCGTTCGGCAGCAAGTGGAGACGACGACCAACTCCTCGATGCCTTCCGCAATCTTCAACTGGCGAAGGACCTCATAGCGGCGGTCCTTGGCGATAAAGAAACGCTCTCTCATGGCCAGCGGCGCAGTGCGATGGTTCAGTCCGACCACCATGAGCGTAGGTTCCACAAGACACCTCGGGCGCAAGTTGCAATCCCATAAAAGCACGATCTCTGCCAAAGGACGACGGCCAGACCACTGCTCCAACCATCTTCTTTTCAGTGACTTACGGATGAAGAAAAAGACAACAAGGGGTTGCCGGCGCCGGCAGTGCGGCATATCGCGCTGAATGCGCGTGCTTTTGCGCGATCTGGCTGTCCGCAAAGAGCTGGGCGCTGGACTTTAATCACTATCGCAAGTGACCGTAATCACAGACCAATTCCCTGCCTAGCATTGAAACTGCAAGACGATTCGCATGCCTCTATCGCGTCTCGGGTTTTGCCTGCATCGTAACTTGCAGTAAGGGCGAAGGCGAGACACGGTGGTTCTCAGGAGAGGAAAACGCAATTATGAAGATGATGAAGCTGGTTATTCTTATCGTGATGCTCGCTCTCGCATTGTTCCTGATTCTGCCCAACCTGTCCTGGGCTGCAGACGACGGTGCGACGGTTTACAAAGCGAAATGCGCCATGTGCCATGGCGCCGACCTTGCTGGAAAACCGGCAGCCAAGATTCCCAGCCTGGTTTCGGACGATGCCAAGAAGGTCTCCGATGCCGACCTGACCGATATGATCGCCAACGGTGGCAAGGACAAGAAGGCGATGCACGCGTTCGCCAACAAGGGCGTGACTCCGGATCAGGTGAAGATGCTGGTCACCTACATTCGCGACGCGCAGAAGAAGTAGTAGCCGGCAGGAAGTCTAGATAATAAGATCGCTGTTCCAAAACGGCGAACCCGCGCGGCCGTGGTCAGAACTCGGCCATTGCGACTAAGGGTAAGGGTGAGTGATCCCGCTCACCGGCAGGTTCTGGCCTCCAAGCCGGACAGCCGGATGTCCCCCTCCCGATCGCCACCTCAGGGAACAGCCAGCCCGGGTCTCGGTGCTCACCCCCAGACCCGGGCCTTTGTTTGCGCAGGCGATTCTGGGCATTCTGCAGGAACACGATTTCCCGCATTGTTCATTCAGCTGCTTTGAAAGGGCGCGGCTTCCAACCGCGCCGCGGTGGCCCGCATAAAGATTGCGGTTCAGCCCCCGGGGACAAGCGCGCTGCCAGGTTCCCTTCTAGTGCACTGTCGCAGAGAGAACGTTAGCACCCGAGTTTGTGGAGGGGCGGACGCCCTCGTCCGCCCAGGGGCTTATCTCCCCGGACGAGGGCGTCCGGGGCTCCATGAACCGGGAATTGTCCGACCAGTGCTGTCGGCTCGCCACTAACGAATTCACCGCGACAGTCCACTAGCACCACAGGATGCTGCTAAACGGCTCACCTCAGCGGCTAAAGCCGGATGTGTTTCTGGCTTGTCTCGGCGCGGCTGGAAGCCGCGCCCTTTCAAAGCAGGTCTCGTGCCCGGGATTCAGTCATTCTTGGAACCTCTAATTCGCTGCCAACTTCGATTCTGGCGCGGGACTGGCCACACGACCGTACTGGTTGATATGTTCCAGCTCCTTCAGATGGTCATACCAGGTGAACTTCAGGATGAGTGAAGTAATGGCAATCACGACAAAGGCGATTGCGGCCCGGCTGAGCTCCCAGGTCACGACGTACATGGGCAGGACCACCAGGGAAACCTGCCAGACCATGCCGACCACGATGTTGAACATGTCGCGGTAAAAATCCCGGTTGCGCTGAAACGATGGATCTTCCTGCTGCACCTTCTTCAGAATTGGCCCCCAGAAGCCCCAGGGCCGCACCCGCCGGTAGAAATCCTTCAACACTTCTTCATCCTCGGGCGCGGTCAGCCAGGTGCCCAGGAAGCAGCCGATGAGCGACAGGAGAAACACGACGCCAAAGCCAACCGAAACCTCCAGATTCAGCGAATGGGCGTGGGCAAAATTCTGCAAGGGCTCGATCTTTGCGATCAACGTCGGAATGGTCAGCGCGGAAGAAATTCCCGCCACCATGCCCCAGAAATAGCCATAGCCGTTGAACCGCCACCAGTACCATTTCAGCACATTGGAAGCGGTGTAGCCGCCCCAGAGCGCGGTGACAATCCAGATCACCACGTTATTGACGCTGGTGACGTACCAGCCCAGGAGCACGCCCAGCACGACCACCACGAACGAACTCAGATAACTCAGGCGCACGTAGGTTTTCGGGCTCGCGTTGGGATTGATGAAGCGCTTGTAGATGTCGTTCACGAAGTAGGGCGGCGCGGCGTTTACCGTGGCCGCGAAGTTACTCATGTAGGCCGCCAGCAAGCCCGCGATGAGCACCCCCAGCAAGCCGGCGGGCACAAACAGCGCCAGTGCCGAGGGCAAAATCCGCTCGAAATCCATGTTCGTGCCCATGCCGCGGATCTGGTCGCTGAAGAACACCAGCGCGAGCACCGTGAGGCCCGTGATCAGGAAGTAGCGCGGGAAGGTCAGCACCACGTTCACCCACCCGCTCATCATGGAAGCCTCGCGCGGGTTCTTGCAGGAAAGAACGCGCTGCATGTCGTAGTTCGGCGCCGGTCCGGCCGCGCTGATCAGGACGCCTTTGAAGAGCAGCATCATGACGAAAAATCCGAACAGCCCGTAACCGTCTTGCGCGATGCGCGCATTTGCCGACGGCACCAGATTGGACCAGTCCAGATTCAAGTGCCACCCGAAAAAAACATTGTCCCAGCCCGCGGGGATGAAGTGGTGCAGGGTGCCAGGCGCAACCTTCGCCATGGCGATGATCCCCACCGCGAACGATGCCACCGACAGGATGCAGAACTGCAACACTTCCGTGACCACCACGCTGAACATCCCACCCTTGATCACATAAATGGCAGTGATGGCGATGAGACAGAGGGCGTACAAATTGACGTTCATCGCCTCGTTCGCGCTGAGGTGCCAAGGCAGGAAGGTCGCAGCGAATTTGCCGATGCCCTTGAAGCCGTAGGTGAAAAATCCGATGATGCTGATGAAGGCATAAATCACCACGATGATGTGGGCCAGTTGCGCTCCGCGTCCCTTGCCGAAACGCGTCTGAATCCACTCCGCGCCCGTCATCACGTTCGAACGCCGCAACCAGGTGGACATATACACCATCAGGATTACCTGGTTGAACGTTGGCCAGAGCCACGGGATCCATACGCTCTTCACGCCATACACGAACATCCAATAGACCAGCAGCATGGTGCCGCTGATATCGAACATTCCCGAGGCATTGGAGATTCCGAGGATGTACCAGGGCATGACATTGCCGCCCAGGAAGTAGGCCTTGATATCGCCCGATGCCCGGTGGGAAACCCAATAGCCGATCAGCACCGACAGCGCCAGGTAGGCAATGATGATTGCTATATCTATGACATGAAGATGCACAGTACACCTCCATTGGGACGGCCTGCCGCACAATAAATTTCTCTTGCGCGGTCAGCTGGTCGTTCGTCTGGGCACAGTCTGTTTCTTAGGACGTACAGCGGTTGCAGCAATAGGAGTTCGCACCGCGCACTCCTCCATCTCAAGGAAGCGTTCCGGCCAGCAGGAACACGAGCGCCGCTTGCCAATTGATGGCAATTTCATTGCTCGCATACGAACCCTGATCGTCAGCGTACACTTTCGCCGGCGGCAAACCCGCCGGCAACTTCTTCAGCACATCGTCCTGCCGCCCGGCATTCGGTCCGCCGGATAACAATCCCGGCCACGGCTCGGCGTTCTTGTCCGCGCCGCTCGGCCGGTGGTGAGGATGACGGTAGGGATTGGCTCCCACCTGCGTCACCCAGGAAAGCGAAAAAGCATTGCGTCCGAGCAGGTAGTGCAGATTGTCCAAAGCGCTCTCCACGAAGGCGGGATCGGGAGCCAGCGCGTTGGCCACCAGCAATTCCATTCCGTAATTCGCGACCACGCCGTTCGATCCCCACACGTAATCCTTGGCCAGCAGGCTTACGCGATACGGATTCTTCCTCGTGCGCTCCACAATCGCCAGCGCCGCCTGCGCTGTGCGCTTGCGAATGTCCGCCACCACCGTGGCGTCTGACCCCTTGCGGTCTGCCAGGGCGTAGGTCCACAGCCCCATCGCCGCCACGTCTTTCCAGCCTTCCGGCGCGGGCGCATCCAGGGTCGAGCGGAAGTCGGGATAATGCTTCACGAAGTATTCGTTGTAGGTAGCCTCTCCGGTTGTGCGCCACAGCTCCGCCGCCGCCCACAACCTTTCGTCGGCGCAAGACCCATCTCCGTACTCACCGGTATTAACTCCCGGCGGATTCTTGAACACCACGTTGGGGAACATCCCGGTCCAGAGCCAAGCCTTGCGGGCCGCTTCCAGATTTCGCGCCGCGAACTTGGCATCGAAGGACGAGTATACGCGCGCGGCAATGGCCGCCACCGCCGCCAGGTCGGCCGTAGCGCAAGTGCTCTTGTAGGGCTGCTGGCCGGTGCCAATGACTTCGCTCGGCAGGTGGTCACCTTCCGGCATCACGAATCCGGGAAAATGCTCGCTGCTTTGCTTGTGCCAGGCGCCGCCATCCTCATCCTGCATCTTGAGCATCCATTCCAGGTTCCATCGCGCTTCGTTGAGGATGTCGGGCGTGCCGTTCCCGCTCTCGGGAAGATTCAGCTTGATGCCTTGCAGTTTGGAGCCGAAAATCTCCCACGTCCACAACACAGTCCCGGTCGAGATGCCGGAGTTGACGACATACCGGCCATAGTCCCCGGCATCGTGCCATCCGCCGATATTGTCGCGCTCTCCTTGCTTTCCCGAGGACGGGTGGAATTCTCCCTTCAAGTGGCATGCTGCGTGAACATATCCTGGGAATTCCGGCCCGAGGTCGACAGCCGTGCCGCAGCGCTGCCCGTAGAAGGCGCGCATGGCGAGATAATACGTGCGTGAGAAAACATCTGGCCGGATCGAGAACGTCCAGCTCTGCCCCACTCCTGGCACATCGAGGTAGTAAGTTCCTGTTTCGCGGAGCTTCGAGAAGTCCGCAACCTGAACGGAATCGCCCGTATCTGCGTCGAGGCTGGCCGGTCCGAGTTCGCCTTTGAATACCGTGGTCTTGTCCGACGTGCGCTTCACTTCGAACGTTTTAGCCGGCGCCGTAACCACTGCTGCCTTCACGCTTGCTGGCAGGTAGCCGACCTGGTCCAGCTTGATCCGGAGGCTTCCATTCTCCGCTCTCTGGGCAGCTCCCCTGGTGCCGACGAACAACACCGGCAGGAGAACCAGCCCCATGCGCAGCACTGACAGACGATTGCTTGACCGGCACAAAGACGGGATCATGCGTTTCCTTCCGATTCCGAGGCGCGTCACTCCGAGGGTGTAAGCCTCTCATCGCGCCGCAAATCTTGACGTGACTGCCCTCACATGAGGACCTGAATGTCAGCACAGGCCCGTCCCTGGAAGTGAATTTCTCACTTCCGGGCACCCTACATGTCTACACCCGAAAGTTGTTCAACGCTAGTAGAAAATCGTTATACTAAGCCCAGCCACCAGTTTATAAAGGTACCGTTCGGGGGCCGCTCTCATGAAATACGGGTACTTCGATGATCAGAATCGTGAATATGTAATCACGCAACCGGATACGCCTTTGCCGTGGATCAACTATCTTGGCTGCCAAGCTTACTTCGGAATCATCTCCAATACTGCGGGCGGGTATTCGTTTTATCGCGACGCGCGTTTGCGCCGCATCAGCCGCTACCGCTATAACAACGCGCCCTTTGATCTTGGCGGGCGGTACATCTATCTCCGGGATGACACCTCCGGGGAATTCTGGTCTCCCTCCTGGCAGCCCACCAGGCAGAAGTTAGAGAATTATTCCTGCCGCCATGGCATGGGTTACACCACGATCGGCTCGCAATACGCCGGGATCGAGGCCAGCACGCGTTATTTCGTGCCGCTCGACGAGAACCTCGAGATTTGGCAATTGACCGTCACCAATCACCGCCAGCAGGCCGCCGAACTCTCCATCTTCTCGGTGATCGAGTTCTGCTTGTGGGACGCCCAGGACGATTCCACCAACTTCCAGCGCAATTTCAGTATCGGGGAAGTCGAAGTCGAGGACGGCGTCATCTACCACAAGACCGAATATCGCGAACGCCGCGACCATTTTTCCTTCTTTGCCTGCTCGGAGAAGATCGCCGGCTTCGATACCCAGCGCGATGTTTTCCTCGGTCCCTATCGCGGGTGGGACAATCCCTCGGTTGTCGAACTGGGCCGGTCCTCTAATTCCGTGGCGCATGGCTGGGCGCCGGTCGGGTCGCACCAGGTCAAGTTGTTTCTGCAGCCCGGCGAATCCCAGCAGACCGTTTTCCTCCTGGGATATCAGGAGAATCCGCGGGACCAGAAGTTCGATCCGCCAGATTCGCAGATTCTCAACAAGAAGAGGGCAAAATGCGTGGTTTCCCGGTATCTGGTTCCGGCCAGGGCCGATGCCGCGTTCGAAAAGCTGCGTCTTTACTGGGATGAATTGCTCGGTCTTTGTCAGGTTGATACCCCCGACGTGCACACCAATCGCATGGTGAACATCTGGAATGCTTACCAGTGCATGGCCACGTTTAACATGTCGCGATCCGCGTCTTTTTACGAATCCGGCATTGGCCGCGGCCTCGGCTTCCGCGATTCGAACCAGGATTTACTCGGCTTTGTGCACATGGTTCCGGAACGCGCCCGCGAGCGCATCCTCGACCTCGCGGCCACACAATTGCCCACTGGCGGCGCCTATCACCAGTTCCAGCCTCTCACCAAGCGCGGGAATAATGACATCGGCAGCGGCTTCAACGACGATCCCCACTGGCTGATTATCGGCGTCGGCGCTTATCTGAAGGAAACCGGGGACTGGAGCATCCTGGACGAGCCCGTGCCCTACGACAATGTGCCCGGCTCGGAAACCCCGCTGTACGAACATCTGCAGCGCAGCTTCCGCTACACGCTCGACCGGCTTGGCCCCCATGGCCTGCCCCTGATCGGCCGGGCCGACTGGAACGACTGCCTCAACCTGAACTGCTTTTCCGATTCGCCGGGGCAATCCTTCCAGACGACCACGAACAAGGACGGGATGGTTGCCGAATCCGTCTTCATCGCCGGCCTGTTCGTGCTCGCCGGCTGCGAACTGGCGGAGATCACCAAACATCGCGGCCTGGAAGCTGAGGCCTGCGCGTTTCTGGCCGAGGTCACTAGGATGAAGGCCACGATCCGCAAGCACGGCTGGGATGGCGAGTGGTTTCTCCGTGCCTACGACGATTTCGGCCGCAAGGTCGGCTCCAAGGAAAACGCGGAAGGCAAGATCTTCATCGAGACACAGGGATTCTGCACCCTGGCCGGGATTGGCCTGGAGGACGGGCGCGCGCTGCAGGCCCTGAAATCCACGCGGAAACTGCTGGCTACCAAGCACGGTATCGTCCTGCAGCAGCCCGCCTATTCGAAGTATTACCTCGAACTCGGCGAAATTTCCTCCTATCCCCCGGGCTACAAGGAAAACGCCGGAATCTTCTGCCACAACAATCCCTGGGTGATCATCGGCGAGACGCGCGTGGGCAATGGCGATGCCGCGCACGACTATTACACGCGCATCAATCCTTCGGCTCGCGAGGAAATCAGCGACGTTCACCGCTGCGAGCCTTACGTGTATGCGCAGATGATCGCCGGCCGCGACGCCAGCACTCACGGCGAAGCCAAGAACTCGTGGCTCACCGGTACGGCTGCCTGGAACTACTACGCCATCACGCAGTGGATTCTCGGAATCCGCACCGGGTACGACGGCCTGGTGATTGCGCCGGTCATCCCGGAAAGCTGGCGCGGCTTCCAAGCCACGCGCAAATTCCGCGGCGTGACCTATCACATCGCGGTCGAGCGCGCCGGGGGTGGCAACCTGGTTTCGCTCGAAGTAGATGGCGCTCTCATCCCGGGCAACGTTGTGCCCCTGCCGCCGGAGGGGACCAAGAGCGTGGCCGTGAGAGCGACTTTGCGCTAGTGCCGCGGCGAGACTCAGACTCGCGGATTCAGCGCCTGAAGGCGCAATGATAACCTAGCGATTGCGGTATGCCTGAAGGCATACCCTAATACGAATCGTAGATACGAACCATACTTGCACTAGGGACTGCTATGACCTACACGCCGAATCGTTCGCGTTACGACACCATGCAATATCGCCGCAGCGGCCGGAGCGGGTTGCTGCTCCCGGCCATCTCGCTCGGCCTCTGGCACAACTTTGGCGGCGTCGATTCCCTCGAGAACAGCCGGGCTATGCTGCGCCGCGCCTTCGATCTTGGCATCACTCACTTCGATCTGGCGAATAATTACGGGCCTCCGCCCGGCTCCGCCGAGGAAGATTTCGGCCGCATCCTGCACGCGGATTTCGCGTCTCATCGCGACGAGCTGATCATCAGCACGAAAGCTGGCTGGGATATGTGGCCCGGCCCTTACGGCGATTGGGGCTCGCGCAAATACCTTCTTGCCAGCCTGGACCAGAGCCTGCAGCGCATGCAGCTCGATTACGTGGATATTTTTTATTCCCATCGCCCCGACCCGCATACGCCGGTGGAAGAGACGATGTCGGCGCTCGATCAGGCGGTGCGCTCCGGCAAGGCTCTCTACGCCGGTATTTCCAGTTACGACGCGGCGCAAACCGCGGCCGCGGCCAAGGTGCTCCGCGATCTGGGCACGCCCTGCCTGATTCACCAGCCCATGTATTCCATGTTCGACAGGAACATCGAGAGCGGGTTGCTCAATGTGCTGGAAAAAGAGGGGATCGGTTGCATCGCGTTCTGCCCGCTGGCCCAGGGACTGCTCACGGACCGCTACCTCAACGGCATCCCTGCTGATTCGCGCGCCGGCAAGCCCGATACTTTCCTGAAGAGAAACGACGTCACGGAACGCGCCTTGGCGCAAGTGCGCGCGCTCAGTGAAGTGGCGCGGTCCCGCGGCCAGTCGGTCGCGCAGTTGGCGCTGGCCTGGGTTCTGCGCGATCAGCGCATGACCAGCGCCCTCATCGGCGCAAGCCGCGTCGAGCAAGTCGAGCAAAATGTCGCGGCTCTGACTAATCTCCGCTTTTCTTCCGCGGAGCTCGCGCAGATCGATGGCATCTTGTCGCGGTAGAGCTCCGGCGGGCGCTAGAGCAGTTCCACGATAGTTGTGTTCCTCAACTCCTGAACAGGTTTGCGGAACAATTCGGAATTGGGGTGGCGCAGCGCTTCAGCGCTGCGATAAGGAACCTGTTTTCAGGAGCGGCTTGAGCCGCTGAGGTACCTCTGAGGCTAAAGTCCGTTCCTGGTGCCAGCTTTGTCGCGGCCTGGAAAGCCTGCGCCACCCAAAATCAGCGCCCGGGACGTTTCGCACTTTTCTTTGCTTTCTCTTGCGCTTTCTCGTGCGGCCGGCCGGGAAGCTTGCGGTATGTTTTGAGCACGTGCAGATTCTTTCGGATCAGCGCATTTCTCTGTTCCACGCAGGCTAAGCTGCGGAGCGGATCTTCCGGCGTGTTCAACACGTAATCGAGTAACTTCTCGACCGTGCTGGTAGCCACGTGCAGGCGGGTGTCGGACGAAGCATAGTAGATGAAGACCGTGCCGTCCGCGCGCGCGACCCATCCATTGGCAAAAGTCACATTGGAGACATCGCCGACCCGCTCTTCTCCCTGCGGGGCGATGAAGTAGCCCGCCGGACGATGCGTGATGACCTGCGGCCGCGCGAGTTCTGACAAAAACATGTAGAGCACGTAGCGCAAGCCCGCCGCCGTGTTCCGCACCCCATGAGCAAGGTGCAGCCAGCCTTTCGGCGTTTTGATGGGCGCGGGACCCTGGCCGTTCTTCACTTCTTTGATGGTGTGATATTCGCGATTGTCGATGATGATCTCCTCGTCAATGACGGGCTTCTCGATGCTCGAAGCGAGCCCCCATCCAATGCCGCCGCCCTTGCCCGCCTGAATAAACTCATCCTGCGGCCGGGTGTAGAAGGCATACTTGCCGTTCACAAATTCCGGGTGCAGCACTACGTTGCGTTGCTGCGGTGACTTCGACTTCACATCCGGCAGGCGCTCCCATTTTTTCAGGTCTTTGGTACGGGCCAGGCCGCATTGGGCGACCGCCGATGAGGTATCCCAGGTGGGCGTCTTCGGATCTTTGCGCTCGGTGCAGAACAGACCGTAAATCCAGCCGTCTTCATGGCGCACGACGCGAATGTCGTAGACATTGATGTCTGGGTCTTCGGTCTCGGGCATGAGGATCGGATAATCCCAGAAGCGAAAATTGTCGATTCCATTGCGACTCTCGGCAACCGCCAGAAACGACTTGCGGTCCACGCCCTCAACTCGCGCCAGAACGACAATCTTTCCTTCGAACTCCATGGCTCCCGCATTGAAGGTTGCATTGATGCCCATGCGCTCCATGAGATGGGGATTCGACTTGAAATCGAAATCGTAGCGCCAGTAGAGCGGCGTGTGATCGGCCGTCAGCACGGGGTTGGCGTACCGGTCGTACACGCCATTTCCCGCTTTGGCCATCACGTTCTTGCGGGTGATCAGTTTCTCGTGCTGGCGGAACATTTCGTCGACTTTTCTTTGGTACTCAGCTTCTTTCATCGCATTTTCTCCGTGTGGGGAATTGCTGCGTGCAAGTCTTTTCGGCCCGGACAGCATGTCCCTCAGGGGCTAAAGCCCGCAGTCTTTTGGGCCTGGACGGCACGGCTGAAGCCGTGCCCTACCCAAAACCGATTTATGAAGCACGCCCCTAGTCTTCTTCCGTGCACTTCTTCGCCATTTTGTCCAGCCGCTCCATCACTTCAAAGCAGGTACGGCTGTTGTGATACGGACACTTCCAGGGATCCACCTTGTACTTGTCCTGGCTCGGCGTTCCGTCGCGCGACACTTTCCAAAACCACTCGCCGTGTTTGCGATCCACGATGTAGCTCTCGATGAACGCCCAACTCCGCCCGGAAGCCTTCAGAAAATGGTCCTTGCCCGAGAGTTGGTAGGCGTTCAGGAATCCCACGACTGCTTCCGCCTGCGGCCACCAATGCTTGTCCGAATCGATGATTTCCTTGCCTGTTCCCTCATAGAGCAGTCCGCCATCGGCGTCGAGCGCCTGGTCGTAGACCGCCTGGGCCATCTTTACGGCTTTTTCACGCGCCTCTTTCAAGATGTCCGGGTCGCCCAGAATTTCAGCCGCTTCGCAAATCAGCCAACTTCCCTCGATGTCATGGCCGAACGACAGCCACTTTGAGTGGTCGTGCCATTCTTCGTCGAAGAACATCCGGAAATGGTTCGTCTGCGGATCGATAACGTGGTCGAGGAAGATCCGCACCAGTTCGTGTAACCGATCATTCAATCCAGGGTCTTTCCATTGCCGCAGGAGATTCGCGTAGGCTTCCAGCATGTGCAGATGCGTGTTCATGGATTTTTTTTCATCCATGTCCACCTCGCTCAGACGCTGCTCCGCCGCCAGTTTCCAATCGCGCTCGTAGGTCTCGAAGTACCCGCCGTTCCTCGCGTCATGGCTTGCCTCTTCGATCAACTGATGCAGCGCGATGGCCCTCTCGAGCGGTTCGTTTTCTGCGCTCGCCGAGGCGTACTCCGCCAGGGCGTATACGGTGAACGCCTGCCCATAAATCCGTTTTTTCGTCTCCACCGGCTGGCCAAGGTGGTCCACCATCCAGTACACGCCGCCGAAGTCCGCGTCCCAGAAATAGCGCAGCAGATAGTCGTAGGCCCGCCGCGCCGTCCGCAGGTAGATTTCGTCCCCATAGACTTTGTGAGCCTTGGCAAATGCCCAAAGAATGCGCGCGTTCAGGATCAGCCCTTTGTGGGCCAGCGGATCAATCGTGAGATCGTTGGCGATTTGCCCGCGAAACCCGCCAAATTCCTCGTCCACGGCGTATTTCAGCCAGAACGGCAGAATGTCGCCACGCAGTTCCTTTTCAACTCGCTCTCGCAGTTGTTGCACGGGTTTCGACCTTTCTGGTCACGCTGAGTCTGGGATGGGTCTCGCTGCTCCCGCTCAGATAAACGTTATTGTAAAGGGAAATCGCTTTCCCGCTCCGCGATCTGGCCGGCCGACAAAGGCGCGGGAAACAGGGCTTCTGCGAAGGCCATCACGAGCCAATGTGATTGTAATCACAGTCTTTTTGAGGCTCTGAAAATATCCTGATACTTGCTTGTGGGGGCTGTTTCGAGGGCGTTCGCCGAAGGGGGAAATCATGGTGGTTGCCAGCACTACTCCGAAGCTGAGCCAAATGGCTCGGGACTTTTCCAGGAATCCCATGTTGGTGTACTGGGAGATGACCCAGGCCTGCGGCTTGGCCTGCAAACACTGCCGCGCGGAGGCCATGCCCAATCCGCATCCCCTGGAACTCAATACCGAGGAGAGCAAGCGCTTCCTGAAACAGTTGGTGGATTTTGGCGATCCCTTGCCGCACCTGATTCTGACCGGTGGCGATCCGCTCAGCCGGAAAGATATCTTCCCGCTGATTGACTATGTCACGGGGCTGGGGCTGGAAGTTTCGATCACGCCCAGCGCAACTCCGGAACTGACAAACGATGCCATCAATCGTTTGAAGGAGCATGGCATTCAGAGCCTGGGACTCAGCCTCGACGGCTCCTGTGCGGAAAAGCACGACAACATCCGGGCCGTGCCCGGGACGTTTGAGCGCACCATGGAAGCGGCACGCCATTGCGGACGCCTGGGACTTCCCATCCAGGTCAACACGCTGGTTGCGGAAGAGACCGCCGACGATCTGCCCGCCATCTACAAATTGCTTCGCACCAGCTTCCCGGTGATGCGCTGGAGCCTGTTCTTTCTGATTTCTGTGGGGCGCGGCAAGGCGCTCAACGAGGTCACACCGGAAGAAGGCGAAGCTATCATGCGGTGGGTGTTCGATCTCTCCATGCGCTCTCCGTTCCAGGTCAAGACGACGGAAGCGCCTTCCTACCGCCGCATCGCGATTGAAAAGATGCGTTCCTCCGGCGTGGCTACGGCGGAGATGAAGTCCACTTCGGTCTACAAGGGCTTTCAGATTCGAGATGGGCACGGCATCGTCTTCGTCTCGAACCTGGGAGATATTTATCCGTCAGGATTTCTGCCGCTGCGTTGCGGCAATGTACGCACCGGTTCACTGGTCGAGGTATACCGGAACTCCGAGATCTTCCGGGGATTGCATTCGCCCGACCAGTTCCACGGAAATTGCGGCGCGTGCGAATACAGCCACATCTGCGGCGGATCGCGGGCCCGGGCTTACGCCTACACGGGCGACGCGCTGGGCACAGACCCGTTCTGCCCGTACCAGCCGGGGACCTCTGCGCCGAGCAGGGCTTAGCGGCCCTGCAGCGGAACTCAGAATCGCAAATGCAGCGCCTGAAAACAGGCGGCCGAAAAACTCCATGTCGAACCTGATTTTGGGTGGCGCAGGCCTTCCAGGGCTGCGACCAAGCTGGCAGAAGGAATGGGCTTTAGCCCCAGAGGCACCTTTATCGCGGCGCGGAAGCGCTGCGCCACCCCAATTCTGATTTCTTCGGCAAATCTCCAGCTGTTTTACCTGTGTGTACACGCTCGCCGCTTGCCTACAGGAGTGCGGTCAGGTCATGGCCTTGCGAGCAAACCAAAAGTCCTGCTCATTACCTCCGTAACGTTTGAGGCCTTACCTTTTCGCTTTACCCTTGAGGTCGAAGCTTGCGTTTTCGGAGGAGCCTGCCATTTCTGACGCCAACACATCACAGGGCGCCCGTTCCGCATCAGCACGCGCGTTTGTTCATAGCCTGAACATTCTGATCAAGTACGCGCGCATGTACGGCTACGATCACAAGCGTACGGAGGGACAGTTTGAAACTGCCTGGAACGAGCTGCAGAATGCTCTGCCTACAAGCGGAGACGGCGGGTTTCTGCTGGGAGTTTCCGACAACAAGTTGTTGCTCGATGGCATTCCGCTCGAAACCGGTCAGGCGGAGAAAAGCTTCGCGCAACTGTTGAACACCGCCGGACTGGCCAGCCTGAACTTCTCCAAAGATGTCACGGTGGAAGACTTCACCCGCCTGGTGCGCGCCTTCACGGTGGCGGGATCGAAGGCTACGGACGTGGCCAAGCAGATCAAGGAGGCGTTGGGCAGCGGCAAGGAAGGCAGCACCATCAAGATTAACGAAGTGAAGTTCGTGGCCGCCGATCCGCTCACCGGAGATGTGAGCATCGCGGCCCAGATCGCAGCGCAGAGCCTTGGACCCGAGTTCAGGCAATGGCTGAATGATCCGCAAAAATTGCTGCAGCTGATCGCGGCCGCGGAAGGAGCGAGTTCGGGCGGAGGAGGAGCAACCAACGCGAACGGCGTTCCCATGGTTCCGCTGGGCACCGTGCCCAACGGTCCCTACGGTGGCGGTGGTGGCGGCGGGACTGGTGGCGGGGGTGGGACTGGAGGCGGTGGCGGGACCGGAGGCGGGACCGGAGGCGGTGGCGGCGGGGGAACGGGGAGTGGAGGACCGGGAACCGGAACCGGCGTGGCTCCGGCATGGACGGGCGGAATGGTTCCGCTGCAGGAACAGGAAGTCATTCAGGCGATCCGGCTGCTGACGCGGTTTGGGCAGGTACAGCAGGATCCCGCCATCAAAGAAGAAGAGCTGAAGAAGGAACTGACCCAGACTGATCCGAATACGCGGCTGAATCTGCAGCAGTTGCTGGGAAGCCTGGCGGCCAAAGCCTCGGCCGAGGAGGAAGACACGCCGCTGCTGATGAAAGCGGCCGAGCACATGGCGATCCGCTTCGCCCTGGAGCGCTACCAGAAGGGCGAGATCAAAGTCAATGCCGTGCACCAGATGATGGAGCACATGAGCCGCCAGATGGACTCATTGCGCCAGATTCTGAAGATGCAGGAAGACAAGATGAGCAAGGCCGGGATTCTGGTGGAATCGCACGCCGACATCCTGGACCGCATGTTCTGGGCCGAAGTGCCGGAATCGGGGAAGAAGAGCGTGCTGCTCTCGCACGAGGCGCCGTGCGTGCCGCCGCGCAACGTGCGCCAATTCGTGGAAGTGCTGCTGGACCGCGCGGACAACCAGTCCGCAGCCGAGATTCTGAACAACTATTCGAGCTGCCTGAGCGCCAAGGACGCCGAATCGCGCCGCAAAACGGCGACCGGTCTGAGCCAACTGGCGGATCTTTACTCGCGCCTGGGAGGACAGTCGCTGGGACTGGCTATTCGCAGGCTGGCCGAGGGGCTCATCGCCGACAAGGATCCCGAATCACAGAGTATGTTCAGCGCCGCTTTCGTGCGCCTGAGCCAGGAATCCAGCGCGTCGAAGAACTATGCAGCGGTGAACGAGGTTTGCGCCGGCATGGAACAGGTGGGCGTACAACGCCCGGTTCTGATGAACGACCTGCGTCCCCGGGTGGGTGTGGAGAACCGGCTGCCGGAATTCATCGAGGAAGCGCTGCGCCTGAATCCGGTGCCCGAAGACCTGCTGGCTGTCCTGCGGCGGACCTGCCAGTCCGGCGCCGAGCATCTGGCCGACCGCTTCTTCCGCTGCATGCGCCGCGACGAGTGCGACCGCATGATCGAACTGGTGACGCAATTGGGATCACCGGCGCTGACCCAACTGCGGGAAATCCTGCGCACCGGTCAGCCGCGGCAGGCCTCGACTGCGGTTGGTCTGGTGAGCCGGCTGGATGTGCGGACTCTGCTGGAACTGCTGCCCGTCCGTCTGCCGGAATGGAACCGCTTTTATCACGACGTGGTGGTGCGGCAGGTCGCCTACGGCAACGCGCCCGACCGCGGACGAACGCTGCTGGAGCTGGCGGAAGTTCTCGATCCTCTGGTGCTGCCCGAAGCGGTAGACGAGATCGGCATGAGTGGCGACGTCACGGCAGTCCCGCCGCTGATCGCCATGGCCCGGCCGGGAGATGCCGCTTCGCGCTCTCCTTTTGTGCAACTCAAAGCGGTCGAGTCTTTGGGGAGGCTGCGCGATCCTGAGGCGGTGCAGACGCTCAGGGAAATCGTGGAAGCGAAGAAGACTTTTGGCTGGCTGCATCATCGGGAACTGCGAATTGCCGCGGCGCAGGCCTTGTCGAAGACTGACCCGCGCTACAGTGCGCAGGTACTTTCCGACAGCGGGCTGGAACCGGCGGAACTGTCGATCTCGGCGCTGGACACGGCGCCCGCCTGCCCGTGGGTGCGGCAGCGCCGCTACGAGCGCATGGTGTTGTCCAAGACCGTATCCGCGACGATTGGCAGTTCGTGGGGAAAATCGAGAATCATGATCCGCGAACTGAGCCTGGGCGGCGGCATGGCCACCAAGGAAGACAACCTGCGCATCGGCAGCGAGGCCGATCTGGAGATTTCGCAGGGTATGCGGTCGAAGATTCGAGCCCACGTGCTCCTGCGCCGGGCCCGCGTGAATGAAGTGGGATTTGAGATTGTGGACAGCGACCTGGAAAGCCGCTACCGTCTGCGCCGGCTGCTGGTGGATGCGTTGAACAACGCTCCCCAGAACAAGAGCCAGGAGTGGAGCGGCGAGCGGAAGGTGTAGTCACACAGTTTCAAAGTTTCAAAGTTTCAAGGTTTCAGAGTTTCAAGGGTTGCACCAAGTAGTCGAGTCTTGCCGGGAAATGCAAAAAGCCTCCACCCGTGTGGAGGCTTTTCCATTCAGGCCAGCAGATTGTTGCTAGCCCTAAACCTTGCAACCTTGAAACTCTGAAACCTCGTCCTTACTTCACCTTCAAGAAGATAATCGCCAGCGTGTAGAGCGCCAGGGACTCGATCAGCACCAAACCCAGAATCAGAGCGAACTGAATGCCGGGACGGGCGGCTGGGTTGCGAGCCAGGGACTCGGTGGCAGCGGCTACGGCCTTGCCTTGCGCCAGGCCGCAAACCGCGGAAGCGATCGCCATGGAGAATCCGGCGGTGATGGCGATCCAGTTGGTCGGGCTGGCAGCGCCGCCCTGCGCGAAGGCAGGCACGGCGAAGCACAGGGCAGAAAGCGTCATGAACAGATGACTCAGTTTACGCATTGTGTTTCTCCTCGTATCAAATTACCGCCAGTGGGTGGTTGACGCCGTACCTTGCAGACGCCCTCACGCTCGCGACTCAGCTGTCAGTTCCCAGTTATCAGTTGTCAGTCCCTGGTCTCGGGTCTCAGGTGCTGGATCGAGCTCGATTTGTGCCCCCTTTCCACTTGACAACTGGCAACTGGCAACTGGCTACTGCGTTTAGTGCTCTTCGGCGACGGCGCCGGAAACGTAAATGATCGACAACAGCATGAATACGTATGCCTGCAGAATCGCAACCAAAATATGCAGCCCGCTGAACAGGATGGGAATCCCGATCGGGATCATGGAAAAAAAGACCAGTGTAATCAGATCGCCGGCAAACATGTTGGCCCAGAGACGAACCGTGAGCGAAAGCAGGCGGGCGAAATTGCTGATTAACTCGATGGGGAGCATCAGCGCCGCCATTGGGACGCGAGCCCAGAGCGGCATGCCTTCCATGGGCGGGCCGAAAAAATGCAGGAGATACTTCGGTCCAGAATGTTTGAAGCCCTGCGCGTTGTAATACACGAACGCGCAAATCGCGCAGCCCAGCGGCACCACGGGAACACCCGTGGGCGATTCGAAGCCGGGAATCAGGCCGATCAGATTGCAGACCAGAATGAAAATGAAGACGATCGCGAAGAAAGATATGTAGGGTTCGCTGTGGTGGCCAATGATGTCGCGGCTGGTATCAAGGATCATCCCTTCGAGGAATTCGAAACCGTGCTGCAGGCCTCCGGGAGATTCGACGGAGAGGCGCGAGCGGACCATCAGGAAAATCGTGAGGAGGAAAAAGAACACGAGCAACTCCATCGCGAAGGCGTTCGTGATGGGAGCCTCGGCGTGGTCCGGCTTAGTGCCCAAGAGGCCGAGCAACGCCGTCACCGGTCCGGCGAACAGGCGGTTGAGGATTTCGGTAAACCAGAGTTGTTCGGGCATAGACAGCTTCTAGCTACTAGCTCCTAGCTTTTCCCTGATCGCGCCGGCTCTTTGGTCAAGCCTCGCGAGTCAGGGCCACATACAGTTCATACGCGGCTTCGCAGGCAATGGCCCCCACGGGCAAGAACAGGCCCGCAAACAGACCCCTCAGGCTTGCGGGAAAACTCGTTAATATACCATACGCGGCCGCTCCCAACAACACGTAGCGCAGCACGAAGCGGGCCACGATTCCCTTTCCGGACTGGGCTTTTCCCGTATTGGTAACGCGATCGGCCAAGCCGCTGACACCGCTCTTGAGCCATTGGAAATTGAGATAGGCAATGACGCATCCGAGGAGGAACCCGAGCGCCGCCCAGCGTCCAAATCTCCACCAGGTGGCCAGCGATAGCGCCGGGCCAAGGACCATCATGAAATTGCGGATGCGATCGAGGGCGCGAGAATGGAAGTCGGCGGGGACACCAGCGGCAGAGTTCGGCGGAGCGTCGTTCATGGTCGGCAACAATTCACTTACAGCGGTTCTTGCGAAGCCGCATCCGCTTTCCCTGCGGAGCTTCGCTCCGCCGGACAGCCGAGGGCGGCTGTCCCCACATGGCTCGGGTCGATCTCGAAAACAGCCTCCCTGCTGTGATCTTACTTCGTGTCTCGGGAGACGGTGTAAATAAGTTCGATCATCCCGCCGGCGATGCCGAGGAGCAGGCCGACGACGCTGATCCAGGAGGTATGCAGCCAGCGGTCCAGGACGGAGCCGAGGAGCCATCCGGCGACGGTACCGGCAGGAAGCATGAAAGCCAGTTGACTGTAGCGGCCGAACTGGACCCAGGGGTTCTTCTTGTTGTCGGGATCTTGGTCTGGGGTGGAGGACATTGGCTGCCGCGGCAGAACGGCGAAGGACGATTCTACGCCAGTCCCTCGGAGAAATAGGAGAGCAGCCTGGCTTCGCCGGGCCTGGACGGGTCAAAGACCCGTCCCCACACGTGCCACTAAGCCGAGCTTCGCTCGGCTAGGCAGCCGAGGGGGCTGTCCCCACACGGACGCAGCGGATCACCGCATTAATTTCGCTACGCTGGGGTTCTGCACGATGCCCAGGGCCCAGTTCACCATTTCGATGAAGCGGTTGGGCAGGATTCCGATGAAGAGCGTGGCGAAGCCGGCCAGGCCGAGGGCGGCGCGCATGGCATAGCTTACCGGCAGCCTTTCTTCGCCCGCCTCGGCCTCGCGCATGAACATGGCGTTGGCAATCTTCAGGTAGTAGTAGAGGCCGAAGACGGAGTAGAGCACGCCGAGCGCGGCCAGCACGTAGTGACCGGTCGAGATCAGGCTCAGAAAGATGAAGTATTTGCCCCAGAATCCAGCGAGCGGCGGGATACCGGCCAGGGACAGCATAAAGACCAGCATGAGGACGGCTTCGACCGGAGCGCGCGAGTAGAGGCCGTTCAAGTCGTCGAGTTCGTCGCCGATCACTTTCTTGTGGCGCAGCGATGTAATCACGCCGAAGGCGCCGAGATTCATGAAGGTGTAGACCAGCAGGTAGATCAGGATGCCTTTGATGCCGTCGGCGTTGAGTTCGGTGGCCGTGCCGGCGATCAGGCCGAGCAGCATGTAGCCGACATGAGCGATGGAGGAGTAGGCCAGCAGGCGCTTGGTGTTGGTCTGGGTGAGCGCGGCAAAATTCGCGCCGGTCATGGTGGCGATGGAAACGAAGACGATGACCGGAACCCACATGGGCCTCAAGTAGACCAATCCACCCAGATGAAATGGGCTTCCGATCAGGATGCGCAGCAGCATGGCCCATCCGGCAGCCTTGACGGCGACCGACATGAATCCGGTGATACTGGTGGGCGCGCCCTCGTAAGCGTCGGGAGCCCATTGGTGAAAGGGGATGGCGGCGATCTTGAATAGAAGGCCGGTCATGGTGGTGAGCAGTGCGATCACCAGGATCGGTTTGTACTCGCTCCTCTGCATCAGATCGAACAACCGATTGCTGATGTCCCCGAGGTTGGTGCTGCCGGTCAGGCCGTAGAAGAGCGAGAGTCCGTAGGCGAAGATGCCGGAGGAGAACGCTCCGAGCAATAGATACTTCAGCGCTGCTTCATTGGAGCGGCGGTCGCGGCGGAGAAATCCGACGAGCACATAGGTGGAGATGGCCATCAGCTCCAGGCCGATGAAAATCAGCACGATGTCGTAGCCGGCGGCCATGCACATCATGCCGACAACGGAAAGCAGCATCAGGGCGTAATACTCGCCGTGATTCTCATCTTCGATTTCGAGATAGCGCACCGACATCAGGATGGCGACGGCCGTGGCGGCCAGGAACAAGTAGAAGAAATAAATAGCGAAACGGTCCACCAGCAGGGTGCGCAACATGCCAGAGTAGCCAGGTGTACCGCCGAGCCAGTGCTGGATATTGTACACGGCTTTGGCTGAGAACAGCAGCCCGATCATGGCGGTGATCGCGTTGGCCCACTTCTGCTCCTTCGGGAGCATGAGGTCGATCAAGAGAATGCCCAGCGCGAACAGCGTGAGCAAGGTCATGGGGAGGGCCAGTACGTAATCGGTCGCCGAGAATCCGGGAATCAGGCCCACTAGTTTTTCCCCTTGGGAGATGCAGTTGCGGCCTTAGGAGCATGGACCACAGAACGAACCGGAGCTGTAGCCGGCGCGGGCGGCGCAGCCGGTATTGCGGGCTGAGCCGCCGCATTCATCGTGCCCGCGTCCTGCCCAGTCTGCATGACGGCGACCAGGTGGTTCACGGGCTGTTCGAGAATCTGGAAAAACGGCTTGGGAAACAAGCCGATCCAGAAGGCCATCACGATGAGCGGCGCAAAGGTTGCGACTTCGCGCGGGGTCAGGTCGTGCAGCTTTTCATTCTTGGGATTGGTGACCGTGCCGAAGAAAACGCGCTGGTAGAGCCAGAGCAGATAGGCTGCGGCGAGCACGACGCCGGGAACGGCCCAGGCCGTCCAGAAGTAGCCGGGATGGCCGGCGATCTCCTTCTGCATGAAGGTTCCCTGCAGGATGGTGAACTCGCCGATGAAGCCGTTGAGCAAGGGCAAGCCCATCGAAGAAAGGAACATGATCATAGTGATGGTGGCGTAGATCGGCATCACGTTGGAGATGCCGCCGTACTCGGAAATCTCGCGCGTGTGACGGCGTTCGTAGAGAATCCCAACGATCAAGAACAGCGCGCCGGTCGAGATGCCGTGGTTGATCTGCTGCAGCACCGACCCGCTGAGGCCAAGGGGAGAGAGGGCAAAAATCCCCAGCGTGCAGAAGCCGAGGTGGCTGACCGAAGAGTAGGCCACCAGCTTCTTCATGTCCTTTTGCATGAGCGAGACCAGAGCGCCGTAGATGATGGCGATGATGGAGAGGGTCATCACCCAGAAACGAACCCTGCCGTGCGCCAGCACCCCCGGGAAGAAGGGCAGCGAGAAACGGATGAACCCGTAAGTCCCCATCTTCAGCAGAACGCCGGCCAGGATGACGGATCCGGCCGTGGGGGCTTCCACGTGAGCGTCGGGCAGCCAGGTGTGGAAGGGGAACATCGGGACCTTGATGGCGAAGGCGAAAAAGAAACTGAGGAAGAGCAGAGTCGCGATGTGCGGGCCGTAGTCGGAATAAATCTGCGGCGCGGTCTTGTAGAGTTCGGGAATGGCGAAGGTGTAGACCTGCGTCACGCTGTGATGGTGGAAGTAGAGGAACAGGATGCCGAGCAGCATCAACACCGATCCAGCCAGCGTGTACAGGAAGAACTTGATGGCAGCGTAGAGTTTGCGCGGGCCTCCCCAGATGCCGATGAGCAGGTACATGGGGACGAGCATGGCTTCCCAGAAGACGAAGAAGAGGAAGAAATCGAGCGCCATGAAGACGCCGAGCATGCCGGTCTGCAGAATCAGAAACCAGATGTAGTATTCCTTGACGCGGTTCTCGATGGCGGTCCAGGAAGAGAGGATCGAGACCCAGCCCAGCAGCGTGGTCAGCATGATGAGCAGGAAGGAAATGCCGTCGATGCCCAGCACGTAGCCCGCGCCAATCGAGGGAATCCAGTTGTTGGCCGTGCCCTCGATGAACTTGAAAGGCGCCGGGTCGCCGCTCTTAACCTTCTCCCAGAACCAAGGGACGAGCGGCAGCGAGATCAGGAATCCGCCGAGCGCGAAGAGGTTAGCGATCCAGCGGATGGCGGCCTTGTTCTCCTTGGGGACGAACAAGAGCAGGATCGCGCCCACCAGCGGCGTGAAGAGAATGATGGAGAGGATGTGGTTGTACATGAGCTTCTAGCTTCTAGCTGCTAGCTTCCAGCCACCCCGCTTCAGCTAGAAGCTAGGAGCTAGCAGCTAGTAGCTGCTTTTCAGTGATACACGTAATAAAACGCAAAACCTACCAAGCCTGCGGTCATGACCAGGGCATACCATTGCACCAGGCCCCATTCGAACATGCGCGCCGGATAAGAAAGTATGCGCGCCAGAATCGCGGGGCCGTTGACGCCGACGCCGTCGATGATCCAGGTATCCCACCACTTCGAAACTGTCGCGGTGAGGCGGGTGATCCAGCCTGCTCCATTCACCGCGCCGTCAACGACGTTGGCATCAAACCATGAACTGGCCTCGCCGAGACCCATCACGCCCAAGCGGATGTCGCCCACCTTGCGGCGGCCGGTGAAAACGTAGTCGTAGCCTTCGTCCACGTAATACTTATTCAGCAGCGTGTCGTAGACGGGCGGAGCCAGGGCTGCGATGGGCTCGACGTAGCCCTTGCTCGCTTTGCCGTAAGAGCGCGAGGCCATGAACCATCCGGTTCCGGCGGCAGCGACCGAGAGCAACATCAACAGCCACTCGGTGGCGCGGCTCCCTTCTTCAGCGGGCGCTTCGGCCGCCTCGACATGATTGGCGAACACGGGCTCCAGGAATTTGCCGAAACGGTTCGAACCGCCCATGCTCGACGAAACGCCGAGATATCCTGCGGTGATCGAAAAGAACGCGAGGATCACCAGCGGCACCGTCATCGACTTCGGCGATTCGTGAATGTGGTGCTCGATTTCGTGGCTCGTCGCGCGCGACGGGCTCCAGAACGTCAGGTAGATCAGGCGGAACATGTAGAAGGCGGTCATCAGCGCGGTGATGAAGCCGATCGCCCAGAGATAGGGGCTGAACTTCCAGGCCTGCCACAGAATCTCGTCTTTGGAGAAGAAGCCCGCCATGAGCGGCAGACCACTGATCGCCCAGGTCGCGACGAACATGGTGCGGAAGGTCGTGGGAATCTTGCCGGCCAAGTTGCCCATGTTGCGCATGTCCTGCTCGCCACTCATGGCATGAATCACCGAGCCGGCGCCGAGGAAGAGCAGAGCTTTGAAGAAGGCGTGGGTAAAGACGTGGAAGACTCCGGCGGCGAAGGCTCCCACACCGAGAGCCAGAAACATGTAGCCAAGCTGCGACACGGTTGAGTACGCCAGCACGCGTTTGATGTCGTTTTGCACCAGGCCGATCGAAGCGGCGAAGATGGCGGTCAGCGCGCCGACGACGGCCACGACCAGCATGGATTTTGGGGCGAGCACGAACAGGGCATTGGAGCGGGCCACCATGTAGACGCCGGCCGTCACCATGGTCGCGGCGTGGATCAGGGCGGAGACGGGCGTGGGGCCTTCCATGGCGTCGGGCAGCCAGACATAGAGCGGAAGCTGCGCCGACTTGCCGCAGGCTCCGACGAACAGGAGCAGCGTGGCGGCGGTGACGATGGGATTCCCCATCAAGCTGGCGGCGTGTTCCCGCGCGAACCCGGTCACGTCAATGAAGCGCAGCGAACCGCAGATCCAGGCAATGAAGAACATGCCGAGGATGAATCCAGCGTCGCCGATGCGGTTGACGATGAATGCCTTATTCGCCGCGTCGCTGGCCGACTTGCGGTGGAAATAGAAGCCGATCAGCAAGTACGAGCACAGGCCCACGCCCTCCCAGCCAACGAACATGAGCGCGTAGTTATTGGCCAGCACCAGCGTCAGCATGGAGAACATGAAGAGATTGAGATATCCAAAGAAGCGGTAGTAGCCGCCTTCATGGCCCATGTAACCGATGGAATAAATATGGATCAGCATGCCGACGCCGGTGACGAACAGCAGCCAGATGCTGGAAAGCGGGTCGAGGAGGAATCCGGCGTCGGCCTGGAATGACGCCTGGGAGCCGTCGTGCACGAAGTAATTCAGGTTGCCGGTGTCGGTGCCGAGCCAGGTGTAGAGGATCTTCTGGTAAGGCTGGTGATCGTTGGCCGCGGCCCAGGTTGTGTATTGCAGAACCGCGCCGCAGGCCATAACGAACGCGAGCACGACGACGCCGACGCAGACCGCGCTGACCGTCCGCTTCTGCAGTTTGCGGCCGAAAAAGAACATCAGCGTCGCGCCGAGGGCCGGCAGCAGCGGGATCAGGTAGATGTGGTCCAGAAATATCAGCTTCTAGCTCCTAGCTTCTAGCTAATCGCTCCACCTCAGCCCATGAGTCTTGGTTGGCTAGGAGCTAGCAGCTAGAAGCGGCTTTTCTACCACTTCAACAAATTCACTTCGTCCACGTTGACCGTCTCCTTGTTGCGGAAGAAGGCGATCAGGATGCCGAGGCCAACCGCGGCTTCGGCGGCGGCGTCGGTAATAATGAAAATCGCGAAGACCTGGCCATGCAGAGCGGTTGGGCCTCCCCCCAAGCGGACCGGCATTCCCTGCCAATAACGTGAGAGCGCGATCAGGTTCAGGTTGACGGCGTTCAGGATCAGTTCAATCGACATCAGAATAATGACCACGTTGCGGCGCGTGAGCACACCGATCACGCCCAGCAGGAACAGGGCGGCGCCCAGAACCAGGTAGTGCAGGGTCGAGATGTGGAGTAGGGCTTCCATGTTCAGAGCTTCTAGCTTCTAGCTTCTAGCTCCTAGCTTCTAGCTAGAAGCTAGAAGCTGCTTTTCTCAGATCCTCTTCTTCGCCATTACTACCGCTCCGATGATCGCCACTAGCAGCAACAGCGAGGCGATTTCGAAGGAGAACATGTACATGCCGGTATGCTGGTCGTAGAGCAGCGCCGCCACGGCCTGCGTATTTTGCGTCTCGGCGAAGGCCAGCCGGCCTTCGGGGAACAGCGTCTTCCCTTTGGTATAGACCGCGATGAACAGCCCGCCTAGAGCCGCCGCCGCTACGAGGCCAACCAGCCACTGCTTGTTGAACTGCCGCTCTTTCATGGTGCGCTCGATCGAGATCAGCATGATCACGAACAGGAACAGCACCATGATGCCGCCGGCATACAGGATGATTTGCACGCCGGCGACGAACGGGGCGTAGAGCATGAGATAAAGCCCGGACTGCGCCAGCAGCGCGGTGATCAGCGCCAGGGCCGAATGCACGGCATTCCTGCGCGTGATCACCAGGATGCCGCCGATGATCATGGTCGCGGCCAGCAGGTAAAAGAAAAACGGTGTTGCTACAGGTGCCATATCAATGTCTTCATCAATGCGTAACGTGTTGCGCCATCTCGAGTCCGACGATGCCTGCGCCTGCCGTAAGAATGAGCACGCCCAATCCGATCGGCAGAAGAACTTTCCATCCTACTTTCATGAGCTGGTCAAAGCGGTAACGCGGGAACGTGCCACGATACCAGATATAGAGATACATGAACGCGGCCACTTTGGCCACGAACCAGAAAATGTCGCCGACGCGGTCGCGCACCGGCGGAACGAACAGGATCAGGCCGATCAGGCCGAGCACGGCGCCGAATGCAGCCAGGCCCATGGTCTGAATCTTGAAAAACGGATGCTTGGGCATGCGCCGGACGTTGTAGAACGTCATGCCCGCTAAGAACAAGAAAGCCAGCCCGGGAAAGAACGAGAACACGAGATCCCACGCGTGGCCGCCCAGCAAGTTGGGGAACGGGCGCAGCCATCCACCGACCCACAGCGTAACGGCGATCGAGGAGACGGCGATCATCGCCGAGTATTCCGCCAGGAAGAACAGCGACCAGCGGAAGCCGCTGTATTCGGTGTGGAATCCGGCGGTGAGTTCGGACTCGGCTTCGGGCAGATCGAAGGGGGCGCGGTTGGTCTCAGCGATCATGGCGATGGCAAAGATGGCGAACGCGATCAGGCCGAGCGGGAAAAATTTGAAGATGAACCAGACGTGCTGTTCCTGTTGCATCCTCACGATGTCAATCATGCTGAGCGTACCCGTGCCCGATGTGCCGGGGCCACCGACGCCATAAAGGCCGACTCCGTGAAGGCTGGTCATCAGGATGGCCGAAAGCACGGCCAGGCCCATGGCGAGTTCGTACGACACCATCTGGGCGCTCGACCGCAAGGCGCCGATCAACGGGTAGTGCGAGTTGGAGGCCCAGCCGGCGGTCACGATGCCCAGCACGCTCAGCGACGAGACGCCGAGCATGAACAGGATGCCGATGTTCATGTCGGTGATGGCGTGCGCGGGGCCGAAGGGGACGACAACGAATACGGTGAATGCCGCGAGCACGACGATGAACGGGGCCACCCAGAAAACCACGGCGTCAGCTTCGGCGGGGATAATGTCTTCTTTGAGGAGGAGCTTTACGGCGTCGGCGATGGGCTGGAGCAGGCCGTGGGGGCCGACGCGCATGGGTCCGAGCCGCACCTGCATGTGCGCCAGAATCTTGCGCTCCAGCCAGTTCATGCAGATGACTCCTAGGGAGACACCCGCGAAAACCAGCAGGATGTATACCGTCGCCCAGAAAATGTTCCCAGCGGCGCCGGGTGACACCGTGACGTTCGGCTTGAGGTAGTCCTGAATGTACTGGAGGAACTCGTGCATCAGCGGTCCACCTCGCCCAAGACGATGTCAAGTGTGCCGATGACGGCGATCACGTCGGCCACAAGCTGGTCGCGGCACATCAAATCGAGCGCCTGCAGGTTGACGAACGACGGCGGACGCACGCGTACACGATAGGGCTGCGTGGAGCCATCGCTGACGATGAAATATCCGAGTTCGCCCTTGGGGGCTTCGATCGAGTGGTAGATTTCCCCGACCGGCGGCTTCATCACCTTGGCGACCTTGGCCATGATGGGACCTTCGGGAATGCCATTGACGGCCTGCTCGACGATGCGGCACGATTGGCGCATCTCGACCATGCGCACGAGATACCGGTCATACGTGTCGCCGTTGAGTCCGGTCGGAATTTCAAAATCGAAATTCTTGTAATTGGCGTAGGGCTGGGCCTTGCGAATATCCCACTTGACGCCGCTGGCGCGCAGCACGGGGCCGGTCACGCCGAGCGCGATGCAGTCTTTGCCGGAGATTTTGCCCACACCCTTGGTCCGTTCCAGCCAGATGCGGTTGGTGGTGAGGAGTTGTTCGTATTCGTCGATTTTCGGAGCGAAGAACGTGAGGAAGTTCTTCACGTCTTTCTCGAAGCCGTCGTAAGCCTCATATTGCAGGCCGCCGATGCGGAAGGCGTGCGTGGTTAACCGGGCGCCGCAATATTTTTCGAAAATCTTGAGAATTTCTTCGCGGTCGCGGAAGGTGTAGAAGAGCGGCGTGATGGCGCCGATGTCGAGCGCGTGCGTGCCCAGCCAGAGCTGGTGGCTGGCGATGCGGTTCAGCTCCGTGAGGATCACGCGGATGTACTGCGCGCGGGGCGGGGCTTCGACGCTGAGCAGCTTTTCGACAGCCTCGCAATATCCCAAGCCGTTCGAGACCGCGGCGACGTAATCCATGCGGTCTACGTAGGGATTGAACATCGTGTAGGTGCGGTTCTCGGCGATTTTTTCGACGCCGCGATGCAGGTAGCCGATGACGCATTCGAGCCCGAGAACCTTTTCGCCGTCGAGGCGCAGGATGACGCGCAGCACGCCGTGGGTCGCAGGATGCTGCGGCCCCATGTTGATGACGAGCTCGTTCGTATCGAGAAACGTATCGTCGTGCGCTGCGACGTGCGTCTCGAGAGAGGGCGGCGAGAGTGTCTTGGGGTCGGTCATTGCCTCTTTATCTAAAATCCCGCCTCCAATCTAAAATCCCGCCTCCAACGGGGCGTCATCCCGAAGCCTCGCGTTTTCTCCAGCGAGGCGAGGGATCTCGCGTGGGATACTCCGATCCTCTTCCCGTTCATTGGCCGCTCTCGATTCCCAAGTTGATCTGGACCCATTCGTTGTCCTGCTGCAGGATGCCGTAATCTTTGCGCAGGGGATATCCCTTCCAGCCGTCGGGTAACAGGATGCGTTTCAGGTCGGGATGGCCGTCGAATTTGATGCCGAACATGTCGAAGACTTCGCGCTCCAGCCAGTTGGCCGTCGCCCAGATGGGGACGGAGCTGGGTAGAGTTTCGCCATCGGCAATTTGCGTTTTCACCCGGATCCGTTCGTTGCGCGGGAACGAATAGAGCACCCAGACGACATCAAACTGCTTCTCGCGCTTGGGATAATGCACGGCGGTGATGTCCACGCAGTAGTCGAACTGTTCCTCGTTGCGGAGGACCTGAAGAATTTCCGGAATCAGCGAGCGGTCCACGACAATGTAGTTCTGGCCGAGATGAGTCAGGGGCTCGACGCCGGAACCGTATTCCCGCTTGAACTTCGCGACCATGGGCGAATCCCAGGGCGTGGGCACTGGGCCAGTGGGCTTGGGCGGCGCCGGGTGTCCGGCGGCACCGGGTGCGGCCGGTTTGGCGGCGGCTGGGCTTCCCGGAGACGCGGCTGCAGGCCTGGGAGGGGTTGCGGGCGCGGCGGCAGGCTTGTCGGAGGCGGGGTTTGCTTCCGCCGGTTTCGCCTCAGATGGAGCCGATGCCGGGGCGCCAGCCGATGGTGCGCCCGGCGTAGCGGGCTGATCCGCCGCCGGCTTCGGCTCGCCCTCCGGCGGCGGTGACGACGGGGATTTAGTTTCGTCCGGCATAGCTCGCGAAGGCCCAAACCTCCGGCGCAGTGTGCGTTCGGGAAGAACGTTAACTTTTATCAGCTTGGGAGTGCGGGTGTCAACGCAGGGCAGCGACCGTGCGCGGGTACTCCCTTCGGCAAGCTCAGGGCAGGCTCTGCCCGCGACTTCTAGCCACAAAGCGCTGAGTGGGTTGAATTCTGCTGGTTGGTTTGCGGGGGATCGTAGATTCTTGCTTCGTGGTTAGAGTCGCGGGCACGAGTGCCCGCGCCACACGATCTAAGCGCGCGATTGCGCCTGATAGGTCTCGATCAGATCGCGGATGCGCTGGGCGTCGGCTTTGCGGTGGCCGTGGCTGGTGATGGGATCGGAGCCACCCGTGGATTCGATGACAATTTCGGACCAGACGACGCCGGTCGAAATATGTACCGAAGCGATCTTCGACATGGCAATGCTTTCCTCGTTGCTGCCGAACAGGCGCGATTTCACGCGGCTGACGCGCTGCGGGCTGATGACGAGCCGGGTGGGAAAGAAAAAGTTACCCTGCGTCCAGCGGCTTGCTGTAAAGGTTTCCGCGGGCGAGGAGTCCATGGGATTGGCGGGCGTGGTAGTCATGTCAGTTCACAAACTGCGGAGCTATCGCTCCGCCGGACAGCCGAGAGCCTGCCCTGAGCTTGCCGAAGGGGCGGCTGTCCCCACATAAGCCGCGGCTGTGTCCATATGCGGATGATCTCTAGATCCATTCGAGCGCGCCCTTTTTCCACACCCAGATGTAACCCACGATCAGGATCACGAGGAAAATTGAAATCTCCACCAGGCCGAACACGCCAAAAGCCTTGAACTTCACTGCCCAGGGAAAGAGAAAAATCGTTTCGACGTCGAAAACAACGAAAAGGATCGCGATGATGTAGTAGCGGACGGTGTAGCGTCCGCGGGCGCTGTCGATGGGGTCAATGCCGCACTCGTAAGGCATCAGCTTGACTTTGCTGGGATTCGCGGGGCGCACCAGCTTGGCCAGGAGCAACGTGATCGGCAGCAGACTCCCGACCACTGCGATCAAGATGAAGATGGGGACGTAGTTTTGCGGCATGGTGGCTGCGCTCCTGATCCGCCAGAGCAGGCCATCGTAACGCGGATAGGGCGGCGGAGCAAGTGAGGCAAGAGAACTTTAGCCACAGAGGACGCCGAGGGCACTGAGGACCATGGGTTGCTTGCTCCCGGGAACCCGGCGCGGCTAATTTCCCTTGCCGGTCGCGACCGCGAAAGCGGCGGCCGTATAGATGACGAGATTGCCAACGCCATACATGCCATGAAGCAGGTGAATGACGATGGCCAGCGTGAAGACGGCAACCAGCATCCACGCGCCCCGGATCGCCGTAGGCGGAATCAAGAGAAGGATGCAACCGATGATCTCGCCCCAGCCGAGAATGAGGCGGACGAAGCCCGGCAGGTGAGTTCTGGCGAAGTCGTGAGCCGCGCCCGGCAGGACGAATTGCACGGCTTCGGCGAGAATCACGATTCCCAAAACCCACTGCAACACGGTGAGGGCGAGTTTGGTTTGCGAGGCGCTCATGGAGTCTCCTGTTATTTGTCGGCGTTCCGCTGGCGCGGGGATTTGGCCTTGATTTCTTTCAGGCGGTGGCTGGCGCTGGAGTCGAGATCCAGTGCGTAGAACTTCTTGAGCTCGCGAATGCGTTCGAGCGAGGCTGGGCTGAAGGGAGTCTTGCCGTCGAAGGCGTGCAGCACGATGCCTTCGAGCACGTCTCCCAGGGTCATGTCGTGGTATTCGGCGAAAGCCTTGAGGACCTTGAGAATTCTTTTTTCGATGCGCACGCCGGTCTGCACGCGCTCGATTTCGAGTTTGGGATCATCGGCCATGTGTACCAATGTACCATGGTACCACCAATCACGCAAGCGCTATTCAAGGGGAAATGGCCTCAGCGTAGAAGCGGAGACAACCTCGAGACCAAGAGGCGCGCCGCCAGGCGAGGCGATTGTTTATAATCTCCCTTCCATCCGCGACAAGTTAAAGGAAGCCCTTGGCACTCGACGACCATATCTACAACCTGCGGCGGGAAAAGCTGAAACAGATTGAGGCGCTGGGCCAGCCCACGTACCGCAGCAAGTACGTGTTCACGCATACCGTGGAGCGGATACTGGCGGAGTACTCCGCGAAAACCGCGGAGGATCTGGAAAAGATGCGCATCAGCGTGCGGGTTGCCGGGCGCATCATGGCGATTCGTCTGATGGGCAAGGCCGGGTTTGCCCATTTGCAGCAGGATGGCAAGAGACTGCAGATCTACGTGAAAAAGGACGCGGTCGGCGAGAAGGGGTTCGAACTATACAAGCTGCTCGACCTGGGCGATCACATCGGCGTCGGCGGATATCTGTTTCGCACGCGCACCGGCGAGTTGACGGTTCATGTGGATCAACTCGACTTTCTCAGCAAAGACCTGCTGCCTCTGCCCGAGAAATGGCATGGACTGACCGACGTGGAACTGCGTTACCGCCAGCGCTACGTTGACCTGGTAATGAATCCGGAGGTGCGCGAGGTTTTTCTGAAGCGGACGAAGCTGGTGCAGTCCATCCGCCGCACGCTCGATGCGCACGGGTTCGTCGAGGTCGAGACGCCGATGATGCAGCCCATCGCGGGCGGCGCTGTGGCCAAGCCGTTCGTCACCCATCACAACACGCTCGACATGGATCTCTACCTGCGCATCGCGCCGGAACTTTATTTGAAGCGGCTGGTGGTGGGCGGATTGGACCGCGTGTATGAGATCAACCGCAACTTCCGCAATGAGGGGTTGGGATGGCGCTGGAATCCCGAGTTCACCATGCTGGAGTTCTACCAAGCTTATACCGACTACCAGGGCGTGATGGATCTGACGCAGGAGATCATCACCCAGGCTGCTAAGGATGTGACCGGCGGAACGAAAACGAAGTGGGGCGATCAGGAGATTAACTGGGCCAACTGGCGGCGGATGACCATGCGCGAGGCGATCATTCACTTCTGGCCGAAAGCAGCAGGACCACCTCCCGCCGCAGCCGAGTTTTCCGACGTCGGTTTGCTAGATGCGCGACTTAAGGGGGCGTTGGGTTCAATTCACTCCGCTATCAAAGAGGCGGAACAGCAGGAGCAGCCAGATGAATGGGTTCGGCTGTTGGAAGAGCAACGTCGAATGGCCAATGTGTTTGTCGACGTCCGTCGTGAACTGGGAAAGGGCAACGCTCTCGGCAAAGGGATCGCTTACCTCTTTGATATGGTTGCCGAGCACCATCTCATACAGCCGACCATCATCTACGAGTTCCCTACCGCGGTTTCACCGCTCTCCAAGCAGAAGCCGGATGAGCCCGACTGGACCGAGCGCTGGGAGATTTTCGCCGGGCAGATGGAGATCTCCAACGGCTTCAGCGAACTGAATGATCCGGAGGATCAGCGGCGGCGGTTCGAAGCGCAGCTCAAAGAACGCGAGCGCGGCGATGAAGAGGCCCACCAGATGGATGAAGACTACATCCGGGCGCTCTCGTATGGAATGCCGCCGGCGGGCGGTGTGGGGGTGGGCATCGACCGGCTTTGCATGCTGCTGACCGATTCGCACACCATCCGCGACGTGATTCTGTTCCCGCTGCTCCGGCCGGAGAAAAACTCAGCCACAGAGGACACGGGGGAAACTGAAGAAAGGACCTAGGCTCCGCGATTACCCGTCGTGTAATAACTACCCAGTACCTAGGGATGCACTATTAGTAGTGCATCCTTGTTTTTATACTTTTTGGTAGTTTTGGGTTCAGCAGTGGCGGCGCTACCGTAATGTCCGCATGCCTGCGGGACATTGGGTCGGTAGCGCTTTGCCGTGTGACGCGGTCTATTTTGATTTCTCGGCAGCGCTGCTCGTGGCAGAAGCCTTGTCTGCTGTCTTTCCAATCAAAGTCCGCGGCGGTTCGTATTGCGGTTGATCGGGGCTGAAGTTTGTGCTCAGGTAATCGATCAGAGCATCGCGATCGTTGGCATCGACCACCGCTCCCCACTTCACCATCTTGTCCACTTCTTTGGTCCACGCACTCTTGCTCAGGCGCTGCTGCAGGATGATGCGCGCCTCATGACACTCCAGACACGATGTGGTGGCCTTAGCTTGCATGGGACCCTGAGGGAGATCCTCGGTTACCCTCGCCGAAGCGGGCTTCTGAGAGAACGACAGGGGCGATAGCGCGGCAAAGATGAAAAGAACGACCGTGACCGCGCTCGCGAGTGAACGAGCCACCTGGCATGTGGGTGACGCCGTCATCCCGCATAACTTTCCCCATAACTTCGAGCTATTTAGCTTCACGCTATGCCACATGGATCTTCACCTGATCGACGGCGTTGTAGAGATATCCGCTGGGATTCCATACGGGCGTGGCGGGCTGGATTCGTCCCTGAGAGTCGGTGGCGCGGGACAGGATGGTGTAGTCGCCACCCTTAGCCTTCCACTCGTAGGTCCAGAGGCGCCAGGCGTAATGGGCCTGGTCGTGGCCGAGGCGGGCGGGATTCCAACTTGAGCCGCCATCGGCAGAGACCTCGACCTTCACAATGCCGGCCTCGCCCGCCCACGCGGCTCCGTGAACAGCGATTTTGCCAGCCTTAAAGTTCGCGCCATCCAGCGGGCCGGAGATCACCGACTTCACATTTAGTGCCGTGAGCGTATGGGTATCTTCTGGTTTCACAGTATCGCCCGGCTTCACGGGCTGATTGGGAAAGCGGTAACCGGGGCTCATGAAGTTGCCGGCGAATTCTGATTCCAGAACCTTGATTTCAGTAAGCCACTTGCAGGATGCCGCGCCGATCCATCCCGGAACGAGAACACGCGCGGGGAAACCGTGATGCCTGGTCAGGGGCGCTCCGTTCATGTGAGTAGCGATCAACGTGTCAGCATCCAGCGCTTTCTCGATCGGGATGCTGCGAATGAAGGGAGGGACTTTGCCCGGGATTTCATCGAGTCCGCGGAACATGACATGCTTGCCCGTGGGTTTGATTCCGGCGCGCTGCAGAACGTCCCGCAGGCGAGGGCCCGAGAATCGCGCGGTACTCACCGCGCCTTTTCCCCACTGAACGCCGGGGACCTGCGGACGATGCAGAGCGCGTCCGTTGCCGGCGCATACCAGCGTGTTGACAACGGAATGTGATTCCAGTTTGGAGAGTTCGCTCAAGGTCAGGGTGATTGGTTTGGCGACCTCACCTCCGACGGAAAGGCGCCAGTCGCCAGCGTCGAGCTGGCTCGGTTCGTGCATGTGGTTCCGCACGAAGAAATGAGGAACGGGAGTCAGCCAGGTGTTGAGGTACTCGACCGGCGTCTCCAGGTCAACGAAGCGAAACGAACGAACGATCATGCCCTCTTCGCCCGGAATCTCGATGGCGCCGCTCTGAGGGACAGGCCACGCCCTCGATAGCAGCAAGGGAACGGCGCCGATCGTCATGGCGGCACTGGACATCTGCTTCAAGAAGTCGCGTCTCGAGTTCATAGAGTCTGGAAGAACCGGATGTCGCACTCGGTGTTGAGAGATCGGCGGCGAATAGGTTAACACCGCCGGCCCGGAAAAGGAGAGTAGCCAAAACCGGGCCGGCGGCGATTCTGAAGGTAGCACCCCTCAGAAAGTTTTGAGCCTAGGGCAAGTAGTAGCGGAACGATGTAAAGATCATGTTGTCGATTCCGTGCGGCTCCAAGCCGTTAGTGACTGGCGGCGTCAACCCCCCGTAGCCCGACCAGGTATTGCGCGTGACATAGGAGTATTGCGTGCCGAACTGGAACTTCCCTCTGGGCCCGCTGTAGAAGCGATACCAGAATCCGGCAGTCCCTTCGATGACCGCGCGCGAGTCTCCGGTGCAGTTGGCGAGGCTGCCCGGATCGAACCCCGCCGAACCGTTGTTGGTGCTCGGCGGTGTCTCGGTGTAGCAGCCAGT
>Ga0181536_10000058_pt1 | contig 112132 bp, 116 predicted proteins | sample PEATcosm2014_Bin_41_FD_121105 | JGI IMG/M metagenome (GOLD analysis project Ga0181536, IMG submission 121105) | Peatland microbial communities from MTU Mesocosm Facility, Houghton, MI, USA - PEATcosm2014_Bin17_60_metaG | ecosystem: Environmental > Terrestrial > Soil > Wetlands > Peat | place... | reverse complement strand
GCTTCAAGTGCGTCGTTACCGCCGCCCTCGCATGGTTGGGGCCAGGATGGTTCGCTATTCCTTCTCCTGTATGACTCTTTCATTCACTACTTCACGCCGGTTTATCCCGACGCTATCCAGGCTATGAGCCTGCCCCACCAGGCACGGGAAACCAAAGCACCGGCGGCCGCGTCTTCTCTGCTATAGTTTATCTGGGGAATTGGTATGTCTATGAAAACTTGGAACAGAATTCCGGCTCTGGCTTTCGCTCTAGCAGCGCTTTTCGCGCTGGCCGCCATATCCCTTGCGCAGGACCAGACCGGTCCTACGAAGGACGTTGACCAAACCGTGGCCAAGCCGCGCAAATCCACCGATGAGTCCGAAGAGGCCCCCATTCCGTCGAAGCTCAGCAAGAAGGCCCAACCCGACATTCCCGAGAACCTGCCGGGTTTCAAGAGCGACGTGAGCGTGGTGAACGTGGACGTCGCCGTGCTCGACAATCACGGCCATTTCATTCCCAACATTCCACGTGGCAGTTTCCGCGTCCTGGAAGACAATGTTCCGCAACAGATCAAGTCCTTCGGCAAGAGCACCGCGCCCATGACGGTGTGTCTGCTGATCGAGTTCAGCGCCAAATTCCAGTGGTACGGGTCTCAGACGTGGTATCAGACCCTGTCCGCCGCATATGGTTTCGTGCAGACGCTCAAACCCGAAGACTACGCGGCTATAATCGCTTACGACTTCAAGGAAGAAATCCTTTCCGACTTCACGACCGACAGGCGCCAGACGTATGAAGCCATGCAGCGCCTGCGCATCCCGGGCTTTTCGGAAGCCAACCTGTTCGACGCGCTGGCCGATACCGAAGAGCGCATGTCCAAGATCGAGGGGCGTAAGGCCATCGTGCTGCTTTCCTCGGGCATCGATACGTTCAGCAAGCTGACGTACGATAAGGCGCGCAAGATCATTCAGGATAGCGCCGTTCCGGTTTACGCCATCGGGCTGATGCAGGCGCTGCGCATCATGAGCCCCAGGGGAGACAGCATCGGCTTCCTGCAGGCCGACAACCAGATGAACACTTTCGCGAGAGAGACGGGCGGCATGGCTTTCTTCCCGCGGTTTTACGGCGAGTTTCCGTCGATCTTCGGCAGCATCCAGGAGTCCCTGCGCAATCAGTATTCCATCGGCTATGAACCCGCCAACAAGGCGAAGGACGGCAAATTCCGCAAAATCAAAGTGGAGCTGGTGAACCCCGCCACCAACGAGCCGCTGCGCGTGGTGGATGAGAAGGGGAAGCCGATCAAATACCAGATCGTAGCCAAGAACGGCTACACCGCGCCGCGCGAAGTGGAATAGCGCGGCTCATTGTCAAGAACTGAATCTTGCCTCTTTACAACCTGATGCAAAAGCATTGACAGTTGCGTTACTGGTCTGGTAACCTCGCCTGCGTTAGCATGAGACACGTTCCCGCCAAACCACCTGCCAAGGTTCCCGAAATCCTGCTGGTCGACGACAACCGCCAGGGTTTGATCGCGCGCAAATCGCTGCTCCAGGAGCTTGGCTACAACATCTCGACCGCTACCAACGCAGACGAGGCGCTGGAACTTTTTTCCAGGCAGAACTTCGACGTGGTAATAACGGATTTCAAAATGCCGCACATGGACGGCATCGAGCTGATCAAGCGCATTCGCAGCGCACAAACCGGCACACGCATCATTTTGCTCTCGGGATTTGTGGAGCCGCTCGGTTTGACGGAACAGTCCACCGGCGCAGACGTGGTGATCGTCAAGAGCGCCGGGGAGGTCGGGCAGTTGACACGCTCGGTCAAGCGGCTGCTCAGCCAGCCGCCCGCGCGCAAGCCGGCGAGTTCCGCCGATGCGGGTGCGCGGCCACAAGCGCGAGCGAAGCAGGTGTAGCGGGGCGCGCTTTGCGCGCCGACGGCGAGCAAAGCTCGCCCAGTGTCTGACTCCGATGAGCCTGTGAGGGCCACGCGGACCAGTTGGCTGCGCCTCCGGACGCCGGCCATGATGGTTGCCGGGGTTGCCATGACCGAGCGGAACAAGCGCGAGTCAGGCGGGCAGCCGGACAGCAGGTCCGGGGACAGCGCCTCGCACTTGAAGGCCCGCCAGGTTTAACTCGTCCGTCGGTGCCGCGTCAGGCGATACTATAGGCATGGCAACGAGTGTCACGGTAAGCCCCCAGATCGTGCGTGCCTGGTTCGACACGGTGCTGAACCCGCTCATCCGGGCCCTCACCACCGAGGCAACCGTTCTGGCGCACGGCAACCTCACCTGGAAGACCGAGGTGCACCGCCTCGCTTCGCTGGTGCCTGTCAGAGAGCATCTGGTGGAGGAGGCCCACCCCAACCTTGACCAGATCCTTTCGTTATACCCGGAGTTCAATGCTCCCATTGCCGAGCACGACCGGCGGCTCGCGCCGCTGGCGGAGGCATGCGGCCGGTTGCAGGATGCGCTGCTCGGAAGCAAAGTGCTGCGGGAGGCAGTCGGTAAGGTTGAAACGATACCGCCGGCGGCGGCAGAATTCAGTCGGAGGGCCATCGCGGAATACATCATCAACGACGCTCGGAAGCTCCCGGATTATTACACGCTCGCCAAGCCCTGGAACGACCATCGCGACGACTTCATGGCAGCACTCGAAGTGCCCGAAGTCTCGCGGGCCCGGCAAGCCACGAAGGCAGCGGCAGACGCACTCGGGACGGCCGTCCGTGAACTGATCGACAAGCTCAAGGCATTCCGCAACGACCTCTCACTCTCAAGGGGAGGTCCCGATTGTCGACCGCCTGACCGCCCAAATCTGATCCGCGTGTGGATTTCAAGTGGAGAAGCGCCCCATCGTTATCGACACTAATCTATTGCTAACCTATCTCGCAATTCGTTATCTGGACGGTAACGACGCTCCGAAAGCGCGGAGAGATCAGGTTCTCACGGAAATCCGCGGAAGACCTTTCGACGAAACTGAGCGAGAGCGATTTCTGGAGTTGATAAAGCAGCACGCGTTCACTACGGCTCACGCCATTTCCGAAGCGCTGAACCTGCGAGTGGCATCGGCACTTAGCCGAGAGAAGGAGGAGTTTCGACGGAACAGTCTGGAAGTTCTTATGGGCGGCACCATAAGCGAGATATCCTGTCCAATAGCGGAGATCTGCAAGGCGGAGGACTTTCGCCAACTGATCTGCCGCTATGATCTCACCGACGCAGGGCTGATCTTTGTCGCGGCCAAGAGCAAGGCACTTGTGCTGACGGACGACGGGCGCCTTTCAGTAGCTATTCAGGAGATTCCGGTTACGTGATCGAGCTGCTGGACAACTATCTGAAGGAACCAGCCTAAGCCCTACCCCAGGTGCTTCGCCAGAAACGGCAGCCCCTGCACGCCCCAGAACGAATGGATGTCGTCGAAGACTTCCTGCTCGACCAGCGGCGCGGCGCCAAAAACCTCGTACACTTTCCGCACCCGCGCGAAGCTTTGCTTGCTGGCTTCGATAGGGAAGATGTCGTCCTTCATGCCCGACTCGACAAACAGCGGGTGCGGAGCGATCAGACCCGCCACATCGTACATCTCGGCCCAATTAAGAATCCCGGGAACGTAATTGTCGATGCAGTGCGCGAGGCTCATGATGCTGTCGCGGAACGTGTTGAGATAGCCGCTGATCATGGCGGCGCGAATGCGCGGTTCGAGCGCCGCCGAGAACGTGGTGACCGTGCCGCCTCCGGAGATCCCCATGCATCCCACGCGACGCGCGTCCAGATCCTTGCGAGTTTCGATCCAGTCGATGGCGCGCATCACGTCATAGATGCGCCATCCGAGCATGGTCTGGCCGAGCAACAGCGCCGCCCCGGCGGAGGGCTGGCAAGCGGTGGCCTCCGCGCCTTTCTTGCGCGTGACAGGATCGCGGCGGCAGCCGAAGCCCAGCGGTTCGATGGCCACCGCGGCCATGCCGTGTTCGACCACCTGGATGGCGAAATCGTGTTGATAGCCGGTTTTGTCCGTGCGGTCGCGGCCTTCGGCATCGATGCCCACGATGTCGTCCACACCGCGCCCGTGGCCAGGCAAGCAGATCATGACGGGATGCGGCGGCGCGGAATCGCGCGGCGTCAGCAGGTAGCCGAGCACGAACAGGCCGGGCCGGCTCTCGAAGACGAACTTCTCCCGGCGGTACGCGGGAAAATCGCGGGTGTCGAGGGTCTCGGGCTGCAGCGCGGCGCGTTGCGCGGGAAATCCGCCGACGAGTCTCGCGATTTTGGCGCGCAACCGCTTCTGCCACGCTTCCGCCTGTTTGCGGTTTTGCGCGCGGAAGGTGAGCCGCAAGGGCGCCGACTCGTAGAGTTTACGGGTGTAAAGAACGGGGTCGAACGCGGCGTCGTCGACCTTGTCCTCAAAGCCCTCGAGCGGGCCGCTGTACTTATTCTGGGCCGCCGCGCGCGCCGCGGGCGGCATTGCCGGCAACAGGACCGCGCTGCCGGTTGCCGCGAGTTTGCCAAGTTCTCTGCGTGTCATGCGATACGTCCCGGCTTGCTTTTCGAACCGAGTTTGCGATACCAATTATATCCCGGAGGCTTTCATGAAGAGGTTTACGATCCTGGCCGCGGCGCTCGCGCTGGCGGCTCCTGTTTTCGCCGCGGACGAAGGCGCGATGTTCGCCAAGCATTGGCAGACGTCCAAGGAATTCACGCTGGCGGTGGCCGACGCCATGCCGGCCGCCGACTACAATTTCAAGCCGAATGACGAGGAGATGGGCTTCGGCAAGGTGATGGCGCATATCGCGCTGGCCAACAACCGCGCGTTCGCCGCGGTAAGCGGACTGAAGGCCCCCGAAACGCCGGAGAAGATTGCAGCGGCGTACAAAGATCCCAAGGGCGTATTCGACAAAGAGAGCACCATGCAATTCCTGCGCGACTCGTTCGACTTCTGCACCAAGGCGCTGGCGGAGATCACTCCGGAAAAGCTCGATGCCACGACCGGGCCGATGAGCGGGCGCGAACGGCTTTGGGCCTACTTCACGCACACGGCGCATCATCGCGGACAGGCCGAAGTCTACTTGCGCGTCAAGAATATCAAGCCGCCGGACTACAAGTTCTAATTAAGCCTCGATCTCGGCTTCCCGCTCCAGGCCCGCCCGGTCGAGGATCGCGACCGTGTGTTCCTGCATGCGGCTCAGGCCTTGGGCGCGGAAACGGGCCAGGTTGCGGGAGACCACTTCGCGCACGGTGCCGAGGCGCGAAGCGATCTCCTGATGGGTCGGGTGCAGCGCAAACTCATCGGCGCGCGCCGAAGCCGGATACGCTCCGCCGTCAAACAGCGGCAGTTCGGCGACCGTGGAGGGCGCGCGTTCGAGCGCCAGCATCATCTCGCGGCCGGAAGGCGACATCTTGAAGATCTTCACGCTTCCCTCGGCGATCGGGAAGATACCGGCGCACGGCTCGCCTTCCCAGAACAGCATCTGGCCGGCGTCGAATCGCTTCTCCACGGCGCGCTGCGCGAGGGCTTCTACTTCGTTTCCGCTCAGGCTGGCGAAGAGAGGGATCTCGGATAAGACTTGCGATTTGCGCGTCAACGGGATTGAGCTTATCACACGTTTCCGAATGTGGTCTGCATGCATCGTGAGGCAGGACTCCAGCAGCGACGGCCGGGGGCCGTCACCAGGATCGGCAACCCAAGGTCCTGGAGGGCGGGATTGATCCCGCGCGGGGCTTCAGCCCCGCACTTCGCAGAATCAGCAGGTTGGCGGATGGGTTTCTCCAAAGACCGTGCGGCCGGCGTCCACGTCGGCCTGTTGCGCGAGGAGCCGGTCCTGGAGGTCTGCCCCACGTACGTTCTTGCGCTCGGAAGCGTTCGCCACGAGGACGCTCACGCCTTCAGCCGTGGCCGTTCCCGCCGCACAGCGCCGGTGTCCTGCACCGGTTCGGAGTCGCACTCGATGGCCAGCACGGTCACTGGATCGTCCGGCGCATTCTTCGGCAAGCCCTTGAAGCGCACGCGGAACTGCTCCTGCTCGAACTCCACCGGCTGGCCGCCGGCCAGCAGCCTGGCGGATAGCACCTTGGTCTTCAATCCCCCCAGCGCCACGGTTTCGCCGGGCCAGAAATGCACGTGCATATACAGCGTGTTGCCCTTGCGCGTGAAGCCCGCGAACTCGGACGAGCGCACGCGGCAAGGCTCGGCCTGGTAGATGGTCTGGCCGTTACGCTCCATCCAGCGGCCCACCGCCGTCAGGATTCTGACCGAATCCTCGGGGATGGAACCGTCCCCGCGCGGCCCTATGTTGAGCAGGTAATTCCCACCATCCCGCGCGCACAAAGCCAGGTTGCGCACGACCTGTTTGGGAGTCTTCCACGCGTCGTCGGCGGCCTGATAGCCCCAGCTATCGTTCATGGTCATGCACGACTCCCAGGCGAGGCCGCCCTTGGCGGCGCTGATTTCCTGCTCGGGCGTGGAGAAGTCGCCGGGAAGCTGATTGCGGTTGTTGACGATGATGTCCGGTTGCAGCTCGAACACCATCTTGTTCATCTTCTCGGATTCCCAACCGGCGGCGTCCAGCGGCCAGGCCACGTCGTACCAGAGCACATCGATCTTGCCGTAGTTCGTCATCAGCTCGCGGATCTCGCCATGCACGTAGTCGACGAATCGGCGGCGCGCGGCCTCGTCGTGCAGGCAGCGGGCTCCGTCGGGATGGTGCCAGTCCATCAGCGAGTGATAGAAGCCCACGCGCAGCCCTTCGCCGCGGACGGCCTCGACGAATTCCTTCACCAGGTCGCGGCCGCAGGCCTGCTTGGGCGCGCAGTAATCGGTGTACTGGGTGTTGAACAGGCAGAAGCCCTCATGGTGTTTGGTGGTCATCACCATGTATTTCTGGCCGGCCTGCCTGGCCAGCCGGGCCCAGGCGCGCGCGGCATTCGGTTGCGGCGTAAAGCGGTTGGCGAGGAGCTGGTATTCCGCAACGGGGATGCCTTCCTCCTCCATCGCCCATTCATGGCGGCCCAGGACGCTATACAGCCCCCAGTGAATGAACATGCCAAATCTGGCCTCATGCCACCATTGCATACGCCGCTCACGGTCCGCATCGCCGCCCGGCGCAGCCGCCAGGGCCGCACCGGCGCCCAGTAGTCCCAAACAATCCCGTCGCGATAACTGCATGATGCCTCCCGATTGGAACAGTCTATATTACCCCTTGGCTGACTTGGCCAAGGCGGGCGCATTGGCGAATCCAAGCTCAGTAATGATACCGCGCCTGCAGGAAGTCGATCCGCTCATCGCTGACTCTGTAGACCAGCCGGTGCTCCTGAGTAATGCGCCGGGACCAGCAGCCCGCGAGCAGGTATCGCAGCGGCTCCGGTTTGCCCACGCCTGCGAATGGGTCGCGCAGCGTCGCTTCAACCAGATCGAGAACTCGAAGCGCGGTACTCCGCTCGGACTTCACCCAATGGCGAAGGTCTTCGCGGAATTCCGGATGAAAGACCGCCTGGCGGCTAGCGGCCCTGTCCAACTTGGATCTCCCGCCGCAACTGTTCGACAGTCCCGGGCCTGCTTTTCCCGAGTTCGGCCCGCCGCAACGCTGTCAGCAATCGCGTGGCGTTGCGTGGAGAGCGCAGCAGGTGGGCCGTCTCCAGCAAGCCGGCGAGTTCGCCAGCGGGGACCAGAGCGACATCCTTCGCCCCCTTCCGGCGCACGATCACGATTTCCTGGTCTTCGAACACTCGATCCAAGATACTCGCGAGATTCTCGCGAAGGCTGGTATAGCTTGTTTCCGTTGGCATCGGGTAGCTCCATGTTTATTGTACAGGATTCCTGTACGCCGACGGCGGACGGCGCTCCGTCCGACTCGCCGCCGAGTGCTCACCGCAAGTCGCGGAACAGCTTGACGATTTCTGCCCTGATTTCCGCTGGTTCCCGTTCCAACAGGTCCGCGAGGTGCTGGGTAACGGCTGCAGCCTCATTTTGCAGTACGACTAACGCCCAACACAGGGCCTGGAGTTGCCGTTCGTCGAAGGGGCGCAGCGTCTGCCTCGCTCTCAGGTCCTGGGTTCCGGACACCAGCATCCGAAGGTCGCTCCAAATGAGGTCTGTCAAGTCGCCCATCTCCTCCTCGGCGCTGGGTAGGCGCTCCGGCGCAACTCTTTGCAGTACGGTTCTGGCGGCCAGGCTATGCGGGCGATGTCGCATTGCACTCTGCCGAAGGTCGTCCCAGCGCTGCTCGATGGCGGCATGGGCTGCCTCTTCATAGGCCCTGGACCGCTGGCTTCGCACTTCGGGATCAATGTTCAGGCCTAAGAGGTCGATGATGTATTGCGCCCGCGAGCGTTCGCCCTCGCCGAGGGTCGGATTGGGGTATCAACTTGGCGGTATCCCAATCGATCGTCAGCCACTCCTCTACAGCATCTTCTGCCGGATCCAACAGTACGCGCCCCTCCAGCGCAAGCGTGTTCCGCGTATCGTAGGTGCACCGGGTTGTGCCTGCGAGGAGAGGAAAGCTGTTCCTCTTTCTGGTGCCGTTGCAGACCGCACATCCAAGGAAGTAGTTCGAGAGTTCATAGGCCAACCACCAATAGCCACCGTGCGCCCTATCGTTCCCAACGGTACCCTTGGGGCGAAAGTGATCAACCTCCAGTCCACGAGGGGCGATCCCGCAGTAGGCGCAGACCTTGCCTTGCATGGCATGCAACAAGCCCTTGACGTCGGGCTTCGTCCAATGTGGGGGGAACGAGGTCGGGATGGTCGCGGTCCGGTCATACTCTAGCCGGTCGTTTATGCGCCTGCGACCAGCGGGCCCGCTGTCAGCCATCGTGGGAACTGTGTATCGCGGTCGTCGCAGCCGTCGCATGTCAGCGCTTCAGAGTCTTTAGGATCTCCTTGAATTCCGCCACTTCTTTCCCGGCCGCTTCTTCGTTCGTGGTGGGCGAGACACGCATCAGCCGGGACAGGTCTGCGTCATTCCTCCCGATGCCGTTGTCCGACTTTCGGATCTCTTCCTCCATGGCTGCCCCCATTGGCCGTGTTCCCATTAGCCACTCGTAAATCTGGTCCGACGTGAAGCCGAGGATCTGCCGGTCAAGCTCGCGGATGTTTCCTTCGCGATCCCGGTCGAGCGCTATGATTTCGTTTGCGTCGAAGTTGGCGAGCACCAGCGGGGAATGTGTTGTCACGATGAATTGCACCTTCGGCAATGCCTTCCGAAGCCGCGGGACCAACGCCCGCTGCAGGCTTGGGTGTAAATGAAGGTCGATCTCGTCAATTAGCACGATCGCTTGGATGTCGGCAGGGTTGGCGCTCTCAGCCCGGTCGGGCGCTTTCTCGCACCAGAATGCGCACAGGTCTGCAATCCAGGCCGCAGCCGAACGAAAACCGTCCGGCAGATCGATAGCCTCGACAAGGTCCCTGTCTGCGACGCTGAAGTGAATCTCAGGGACGCGCTCTGCGATCTGCAACTCGGGGCCGAGCACCTGCCGAACGACGTTCTGGAAAAGCTCTGCGAAAGAGCCGCTTGCCGATTGCTTTCCCAGTAGAACCTCAGCGCCAGCGAGTTGGCTGAGGGGGTCGAACAATGTGATTAGGTGTCGAGCGTCTGGGCTGAGGTTCTCACTACCCGAATCGATACGGGGAGACAGATTCCGCGTGGCGCCATAGCCAGCGATCACAAGCTGCCTGACTCGGTCCCAAGAGGCAGGGTGCGATGGCGGGAAGTTTCTGGCGGTGGCGATCTTGACGCTCCGGACTCGCTCCCAGGAGGGAAGGCGCGCTGGCGAAGCGAATGGCGGCTCCGGCGCCACGATTCGTCCGTCATCGATTTCCAACTGCAATCGGATTAATCGATAGGGATCCGGTGCTTTTAGTACGACTTCAACCTCGGCGCGCTTGCGGTTGAACAGATCCACGAGTCGGCGCATGCGCTGCAGTCTGCCGCCGCCAAGTTCAAGCGCGAGTGGATACCCCAACAGTGCCAGACCAAGCGCTTGCAAAACGCTCGACTTCCCAGCTCCGTTGATTCCAGCAATACAGGTCCAGCGTCCCCCCAGGCTCGACTGGCGGTCAAGGTGCAATTCGAGCTGTTCGAAACAGCGAAAATCCTTCAGCCGGAGGGACTCCACGTAGACGTCACGCGAAAAGATGTTTGAAATGGCCTGCCTGATGAACGCGTAGCCATCCAGAGGATTCTGCTCCTCGTTGCCAGAGAACCCTTGGGTCCACTGAAAATGCGGTCCAAGTATTGTTACATGCCATGCCGGGGAGTCCTTGGTTTCGTGAATCTCCACTACCCAATCGCCGCCAGGCGCACCCATGGCCCCCAGAACGACCTCTTGCACGGCGGCGCTGACCGCTGGATCAGAAAGGTTGTTGCTGGTAACTTGAACCGCCATGAACTTATGGTAGCGCGCTCACACAATCGTAGCGCCGCCATCGACCACGATGGTCTGCCCGGTGATGTAATCCGAAGCGGGCGCGGCCAGAAACACGGCGACGCCCTTCAGCTCGCCCGGACGGCCCACGCGCGCCATCGGGATGCCGGACTCGATGTAGGGCTGGGCGGCCTCCAGCACCTTCTCGGTCATGCGCGAGCGGAAGAAGCCCGGCGCGATGGCGTTCACGCGGATGTTGTGGGGCGCCCACTGCGCGGCCAGTTCGCGCGTCAGGCCCAGCAGCCCGGCTTTGGACGACGCGTATCCGGCGTAGTGAATGCCCTGCGGCATGGAACTCTTCAAGCCGGCAATCGAAGCCACGTTGACGATGCGCCCGTATTTGCGCTTGATCATCTCGCGCCCGCAAGCTTGCGAGAACAGGAACGCGCCGGTGAGATTCACGTCCAGCACCTGCTGCCACTTGTCGAAGGGCATGGCCTCGGCGGGCGCGCCCCAGGTGACGCCGGCGTTGTTGACCAGGATATCGATTTTCCCGTAAGTGGCGAGGGTTTCCTTCACCACGGCGTCGATTTCGGCGGGCTTCGAGACATCGCAGAGCGCGCCCTCGCAGCGGAATCCGCGCTGCTTCATGGCGTCCACGGCCGGGCCGAGCCACTGGTCGCGGCGCGCCAGCAGCATCAGGGATGCGCCGGCTTCGGCGAGTCCTTCGGCTATCTCCTCGCCGAGGCCGCGCGAGCCTCCGGTGACCAGGGCGACATGGCCGGAGAGATCGAATAGTTGTTTGAGTGAGGTCATAACTTGTCGATAACCAAATGCGCGATGCGCTCGCGATGATAAGTCGCGTCGCCGAACATCAGCTCGGACGCCTTGGCCAATTTGTAGTATAGGTGAACGTTGTTCTCCCAGGTGAAGCCCATGCCGCCCTGCACTTGAATTCCGCGGTTGCCCACCTCCCGATACGCGTCGCTCGCATAAGCCTTGGCGCTGGAGACCGCCACGCCGGCTTCCGGCGCGCGCTCCTGGAGGGCTCGGGGATCCTGTTGGCAGTCTTTGCTAATTACGGTATAGTGATGTCGGGGCTGCACCAATAAGGAAAGAGTTGCCGTGCCTACGCGAAATGTCAATTTGACCGACGAGCTGGAGCGCTTCGTGCTGCAGAAGGTTGAGAGTGGACGCTACGAAAACGCCAGTGAGGTTGTCCGCGCCGCACTCCGGACGCTGGAACGTGAAGAGCGGCAGGACGAGGCGAAGCTTGCCGCGCTGCGTGCTGCCATCGATGAGGGCGACGCCAGCGGCATTGCCGAGGGGAATGTCTTTGACCGCGTCCGGAAAACACTGAAACTGCCCACAACGCGACGTTAGCCCGTGCCCGCGTTTCGTTACTCTCGTCGAGCGGAAGCCGACCTGCTCAGTATCGGCCGTTATACGCTCCGCACATGGGGTCGGGAGCAGACCACTCGTTACATCGATGACCTTGAGGCGTGTTGCCAAATGCTCGCCGGCAATCCCATGTTAGGGCGAACGTGCGATCATATTCGCCCTGGCCTGCGTCGCATGGAACGCGGCCAGCACGCGATGTTTTACCGAGAGAGCGCCAGAGGCATTCGGGTTTCACGTATCCTGCACCAGCGCATGCTGCCCGGGTTACAAGAGCGGATGTAGGTTTTCGGGGAAAGATCCCATCCTCTGCGCGTCCTACGGATCTCCCGCATTTCGGGCGGCACGGTGGCAAAGTTGGTATCGAGCAGACTGATCCGCCGGTGTTGCCGCTTATGGCGACTGCGGCGGCCGGACCGGCCGCGCATGTTGACAAAAACGGGAATGCCGGTAAAATACCATCGTCGTTCCATGGGCGCCTCGCCGATCTTCAATCCGAATCGCCGAATCCGCTGCCCGAGTTGTGGAAGCGAACGGCTGCAGTTGCGAACCGAGCGCGATCGCATCGATCGCGTCTACCAAACGCCCTCCGATATGGTACGGCGGCTCTTCGTAGCGGACATGCAGTTGTACCACTGCTACGTTTGCCGGTTGCAGTTTTACGATATCGGCCAAGCCGCCCAGCCGGCAGTTCAGAAAACGGCGGAGGCGGCTGGGGAAGAAATCGCGATTGCCGAGCCCGCCGCCGAGCAAACTCTCATCGGTCAAACCGTAACGATTAGGGGCAGGCTGTCCAGTCAGGAGAACATCGTCGTGAACGGAGAGATCGAGGGCGACATCGAGATTCCGGCACACCGGTTGACCATCGGGATGGCCGGCCGGATGCGCGGAGACGTGCTGGCCGCCGAAGTGGTCGCCCTGGGCACCATCGAAGGAAACGTAGACGCCAGGCAGAACTTCGTTCTCGGTCGAAGCGCCAGAATGATCGGGAACATTCGCACTCCATCCCTCAAGATAGAAGAAGGCGCATTCTTCAAGGGCAAGATCGAAGACGCGTGACTCCGCCCGCCATGCGTTATCAGGCCGGCAGGGTGGCCGGTTTTGCAGCCGCCAGACAGAGCAGTTACTGTATACTCCTACTGGGAGCGCTCCGAATGCAAATCCCGCTTTCTCAACGCATGGACCGGCTTACTCGCTGGCTGCAACGCCGGAATGAACGGCCTCTGGTCGGCTTCACGCTGGGATCTTATTATCCTCTCCACCGCTATCCGAACGGCGTTCGGCGGATTCCGAACGGCCCTGTGCATCCCGAAGACATCCAGGTTGAGGACTACCTCAACGAAACCGATGAGCTTTTTGAGATCCATGCGGCGGCCGGCGGCGACCTGATTTGGTCTGCCGCTCCGTTCTGGGGTGTGCCCTGGGTGGAGGCCTCGCTCGGCTGCGGTGTTGTGGCGGATCATGCCGTCGGCTCCACGCGCGCGACGCCCCCGCCGGGCTTCGCTCAGAACCCGGTCATACCTGAGTTCTCGGAGACGAATCCCTGGGTGGCTAAAATGCTGGAATTCGGCCCCGCGCTGGCGGAGCGCAGCGCCGGACGCTACCCGGTAGGCGTCACGCTGATGCGCGGCGTGGCGGATCTGCTCGCTGCCCTTTATGGCGGACAGAACTTCGTGCTGCGGATGTGCGATGAACCGGAGCAGGTGCACGCCGTTGTGGAAGCGCTCACGCGTTACTGGATCGCTTTCGGCCGCTGTCTGCTGGAGCGGTTGCCTCTCTACCACGGCGGGACGGGGTCGTTTCTCTTCAGCCTCTGGTGCCCCGGCAAAATGATCTGGACCCAGGAGGATGCCGTCGCCCTGCTCTCGCCGTCCTTGTATGAGGCGTTCATTTATCCCGCGGACTGCGAAATCGCGCGCGCCTTCGAGCGCACGGCGATGCACCTGCACCCGACGCGCTTTATTCCGGTCCGCCAACTGATGGCCACCAGAACGGACGTGATCGAACTGCACATCGATCACGACGGGCCGCGGGCGGAAGCGCTGGAAATGCACTATCGCGCCATTCTGGCCGGCAAGCCGCTCCTCATCTGGGGAGATCTGACTGAGGCCGACGTGGAGTTTGCAATGACTCGGCTGCCGCACCAGGGGCTGGCGGTGAACATAGTGGTTCCCTCGGTGGAGGCGGCGCACCAGACGTGGGATCGCGCGATGAGGCTCTCCCGCAACACGCCTGAGCCGCAGGACGGTTCGAGCGCCGCCGCCTGAGCCGCGCCGCCGCGTTACAATTCCGTTTACATCCTACGAGAGGTGAATGTATGGAAAACGGTTCGAATGAAATCTCCAGAAGGTCGTTTCTGACGAAATCCACCGCGGCGGGCGCTGCCGCCACGGCGTTCACGATTATCCGGCCGGAGTTGGTGCGCGGCGCGGGCAACGAGAAGTTGAAGGCTGGGCTGATCGGCTGCGGCGGACGCGGCACCGAGGCGGCGCAGCAGTTTCTGCACGGCAATGAGAACGTGGAACTGGTGGCGATGGGCGACATCTTCGAAGACCGCCTGGAGAAGTCGCTCGGCGAGATCCGCGATTCCAAGTATACGGGCGTGGCCGATAAAGTGAAGATCGATCCGGACCATCACTTCATCGGCTTCGACGCCTACAAGAAGGTGCTGGCTTCGGACATCGATGTAGTGTTGCTGGCGACGCCTCCGGGCTACCGGCCGGAACACTTCGTGGCGGCGGTGGAGGCGAAGAAGCACATCTTCGCGGAGAAGCCGTTCGGCACCGATCCGGTGGGCGTGCGCAAAGTGATGGCGGCGTCGAAAAAAGCCGAAGAACTCAAGCTGACGGTGATGTCGGGCGCGCAGCGCCGCCACCACGACGGCTACGTGGAGACCCGGAAGAAGGTGCGCGACGGCGCGATCGGCGATATCGTGGCGACTTATGCATATTGGGTAGGCACGCCCGTAATCCAGCAGAAGGAGCGCGATCCGAAATGGTCCGACCTGGTGTTTCAGCAGCGCGCCTGGTATTCCTTCGTGTGGCTGTGCGGCGATCAGGTGGTGGAGCAGCACCTGCACAACATCGACGCGATCAACTGGTTCATGGACGCGCACCCGGTGAAGGTGTTCGCCTCGGGCGGCGCGGCGTGGCGGCCTCGCACGGAGCTTTACGGCAATATCTACGATCATCTCGACGCCGACTTCACTTACGCGAACGGCGTACACATGTCGAGCCACTGCCGCCAGTTCCGGAAGCCCGCCTACCAGGAGGTGTCCGAGCTGCTGGTCGGCACGCGAGGTCGCACCAATTGCAAGGACATGGGTCCGAAGGGCGAGGACCCCTATGTGCAGGAACACGTCGCGTTGGTGAAGAGTATCCGCGGCCAGGGACCGTATATAAACGACGGCATGGTGGTGGCCGAGAGCACCATGACTTGTATCATGGCGCGCGAATCGGCTTACTCCGGCCAGGAAATTACGTGGGACCAGATGATGGCTTCCACTCTGGACTTACAGCCAAAGACGTTCGACTATGATATGAAGCTGGAGGTGCCGCCGCTGCCGGTGCCGGGCGAGTATAAGTTCGTTTAGAATTCGACTGGCCTCTGTGGGGCGGGCAATCCTGCCCGCAGCCGCCTTTCAGGCGGCCAGAGCCGGCTAAAAGCCGGCTGCGGCCAAGATTGGCCGCCCCACAACTGGGTTTTCATCAGTTTTCATCACATTTGGTGGCTTGCCTCACCGCGCGTCGATCTTCACCACGAAATATGTGATCTGCTTGCCGCTCTCCACCAGCATTTGATGCGCCGTCTTGACGGGAATGTGCACGATGTCGCCGGCCGACAGCGCCACCTTCTCGCCGCCCCGGATGGACGGCCCGCGAATCTCGTGGGGCGCAGTGGTCCTCGGATCCACCACCGTGCCGCCCACCACCAGCGTGCCCTCGCCGCTCTCGACCACCATCACGTCGTTCTGAGTTTCGTGCAACTCCGCTTCGCCGCTGCCCTCCCGATGCGCCATCAGGAAGCTGTGGTTTCCATAACCCGCCAGCGGCAGCGTAGCCACCTTTTGCGCATTGATCTTGGGCGCCAGGCTCTTTTCAAAGCCGCGCAACTCGGCGCTGGTCCAATGCCCGACGCCCCCCGGCAAACCGGCGGGCAGCGCGGTTGCCGCCACGATCAACGCGATCGCGAATGTTCTCATTGCTCCTCCTGTCCAAAACCTATCCCGCTTATGCAAATCACGCTCATCGCCGTCCGATCGAACTTCAGCCGCACCACGCTTAGCTTGTTCGGATCAAACGGCTTGGGACCGGCGCTCCGAAACGCCGCCAGGGGCGCGCGCACCGTCTGCAACACCGGCTCCCAATCTTTTTCGTATGCCGCGCTCTCCATCGGATCGAGCTTGGTGAACTTCTCCTTCAGCGGCGGCGGAATCGCCGCGAACCGGCTCACGGGCGCGCTGGCCGTCACGCCGTCGCTGGTTTCGAGCTCGATGGTGAAGTCCGGCGATTCGCGATCTTTCTTCTTGGAGTGATCCGGCTCTTTGGACTTCTCGTCTTTCTTCTTGCCCGGCTTTTCTCCGGGCAGGGGCGCGTCTTCATCCAGCGCCGCAACCGACAACTCGATGGTCGATGCTTTCCCCAACTGCCACTTCGCCGCCGCGCCCTCGGGCAGCGTAATCGCATACGCCGCCGCGGGCGCGCTTTTGGCCCGGTTCCATCCCAGAAACACGCCATTATAGTCCCTATCGCCGCCCCGCCACGGAATGCGCCCCTCGCGCCAGATGGATAGCTTCTCGCCCGCAATACGTCCGCCCGGCGCGGTGGTCGTAGTGATATCGGCATCCTCCTGGAAGGAAGCCAGCGGCACGTACGACGCATCCTGGAAGCGATTGATGTAGATCGTGTCCGGCAGCCACGCGCGCCCCACCCGCCAATCCTCGAATAGCGGCAGATACTCGCGCCGTCCTTTCAGCGTGGCTTCCAGAAACGCCGCGATGTAGGTCTTCGCGATGCGCCGCTGCTCCTCGCCCGGCATCAACGGCTTCAAGTTCAGTAACCAGCTCAGCGGCTCGCCCGCATCGGTGCGGCCCCAAACCGTGTTGAACTGCCCGTGATTGGCGCGGTCTGCGTAGATTTCCGCTTTGAACCACGGACCGGGCTTGGTGTATCTCACGTGCTCCCACTGACGGCTGCCCATGAACGATGAGACGTCCGCATCGTGCGCGCCCTGCAAGGTCAGGTAGCTCACATTCTCGATCCAGCGATGCTGTCCGGCAGGCTTGTACTGGCCATCGGCCGGCGCGATGGCCACCACCGCCCGTATGGCAAAGCCGGCGAAGCCGTAATCGAAGCGGATGTCGGCGTTGTCCGGATAATACTGCATCCGGTTGAACAACGCCGCCGTGGCCGCGGCCTCGCCGCCCCGCGAATGCCCCATCAGCGCGATGTGCGCCATATCCACCTTGCCGTGGAACGGATTGCCCGCCGCCTGGTTCCATTCCCGCCAAAGCTTCAGATGCTCCAGCAACATCCAGCCGCGCACCTGCTGTTGCTTGGGCGGATCGTGAAACAGGCCGCTGTTCAGAAAGTTCTCGTCGATGGACGCCAGGATAAGGCCCCGGCTCGCCAGCAGTTCGCCCAGGTACGCATAGCCCGGATCGGAAAACTCCGCCATGTCGTGGTTGCCGTGTACGATCAGCGCCAGCGGAAAAGGCCCCGCGCCCTCCGGATACCACACGCGCGCATTGAGTGGCAGCTTGTCCACATCGAATCCCCAATATTTCCGGCGCGCCCATCTCTTCCAGCCCGTGAAGTCTTTGAAGAAGTCCGATGCATCCACTGTGCGCGTTTTGATGGCCACCGAGGGTCCGTATTCAGGGCGCCGAATGTCGTTGCCCACACCGTAGAACAGCTTGTTCACGTGGTACGGGCCGTTGTCCGCGGGGTTCGCCATTTGCAGCTTGGCGGGCATGGAGCCTGCCGGCGGCTTCCAGGAGATCACGTTCTCCATCGAACCCTCGTGCACGAACAGCCACACCAGCCAGACATTAAAGGCCACGGCAAGCAGGCAAAGCGACACGGTAATGATCCTCTTGCTGAGCGCCGCCTCGCGGATATTGCCGGCCACGAACGTGGCGACGGTGGCGCCCAAAAATCCCTCGGCTAAGCCGATCGCGATAGCCATCGGCAGCCCCAGTTGCGGCGGCATCCAGAACATCATGACGATGGCGCAAGATCCCACGATCATGCCGGTTGCCATGCGGGGCAGTCTCCGCGCGATGGTCAGCAGCAGTGCGACCGCGAGCGCGACCAGAGGAATGAGCACCGCGGCAAATAGGATGGCCAACGCGAAGTCGAACGCGTAGCCGAATCCGGTCCGCAGATATAGCCCCGCGATGACCACGCAGAGGGCCGCCGCCGCGAGCGTTCCCCACACTGCGCCGCGGCGCGCTTCGGCACCGGGGCGGATCTGCATCCATTGGCGGGCGCACCAATCCAGCCCCTTGCGCCACCAACCCGTCACGCGCTCGCGCAACGGCGAACGCGGCTGGACAGGGTCGGGCGGGGCGTTATCCGGCATGATTGCTAATGTTAATTCAAGCCACGGTGTATTGCACCCACGACCCTGCGGTGATGTATACTGGTCGGGATCGAGGGGGGAACCCCGATACATACCTTCTGAAAGTGGAGCTTACAAATGATCACGAAAAGACTTGGAGTTTTGGGAGCGATCGCCATCTTACCTGCATTCGCACAGGTTTCGAGCGCTCCGGCCTCTATGGAAAAGATAGCGCCGCGCCAGCACCGGCCGATTAAGGACCACGTGGACAACGGAGACGGCACGAGTACTAGCACCAACTGGAGCGGTTACGCGGTGCTCGGCTCATCCTTCACCTCAGCCGAAGGTTCCTGGGTTGTACCCACCGCCACCTGCAGCTCATCGGGGGACCTGTATGCCTCGTTTTGGGTGGGCCTCGATGGATACTCTTCGAGCACCGTCGAGCAGACTGGCACGGACTCCGATTGCGATGGGAAAACCCCGAGCTATTACGCGTGGTACGAGTTTTACCCGCATCCGTCGTACGAAATCACCAGCCTGACGATCAAGCCTGGCGATCGCATGTCGGCGAAGGTAGTTTATAGCGGCTCGGAGTTCACCATCACCATCGAGGATGTGACTACGGGAAAATCTTATAGCAAAAGCTCGAGGGTTTCGGGCGCGGCGCGGTCGTCCGCCGAATGGATTGCCGAGGCGCCCTGCTGCACTGGCAGCGAAGGTATTTTGCCCCTCGCCGATTTCGGCACGGTGCTTTTCGGTGAAGACAGCACCGGTGTCACCGGCACCAATTATGCGACCGATAGCACAACCAGTGGCGCTATCGGAGCTTTCCCGGCCGCCGACATCGAAGAAATCAACAAGGTCGCTAGCTCCACTAGCCCGCAACTATCGACGTGCTCGGCCTCGCTCTCCTCTGACGGGACCAGCTTTTCGTGCACTTGGGCTAAATAGCCGCCTGGCAGTTATCGCGATACCCTGACCGTCGTCTGCTGCCTTTCATCGGCTGACGAGCCTCCCACTGCAATGCGCGTGGTCCCGCGCTTGGCGGTGAACGGCATTTCGACGGTCCGGGTTTCGCGCGGCTGCAGCGAGACGCGCTGGAATCCCCGCAGTTGCTTCAAGCCCGCGCGCCACTCATAGAGTTGCACTACCTCATCGCCGGGCCGCTTTCCCGTGTTCGTCACATCCACTTGTACCGTGCCGGAATGGAACCTCAGGTGCGAGTATCGGAAACTCGTGTAGCTCAACCCATAACCGAAAGGATAAAGCGGTTCGCCCTTGAAGTAGGTGTAAGTGCGGCCGTGGCGAATGTCGTAGTCCATCATGGGCGGCAGTTGATCGAGCGACTTCGGCCAGGTCTGATTGAGTCGGCCCGCCGGATTATAGTCGCCAAACAACACATCCGCGATCGCCGTGCCTTGCTCCTGAGCGGCGTGCGCAATGTGCAGAATGGCCGGCACGTTCTCCTGGGTCCAGTTGATCGCGTACGGAAAGCTCGACACCAGCACCACGACCGTCTTCGGATTCGCGGCGTACACTTGTTTGATCAGTTCTTCCTGCGAGAGGCTGATGGATTCCCGGTCGCGCCCCTCTCTGCCCTCTCCCGGATCGGCGCAGGGTTTGCTCGACACGTCGATATTGAAAATCGCCGCCAGATTAGTCGCGTTGCACGTGGGGTGGTTTCCAACCACGACAACCGCTACGTCCGACGAACGGGCAGCTTTCACCGCCGCGCCATCTTCGTTGCCCGCCGCGTAGTTCACCGTCGCCGCTGGCGCCACCTTCCCTTGAATGCCCTGCAAAGGCGTAATCGCATAAGGCGGACGGCCGCCATACAGGTCGATCGAGACTTCACCGGCCCGCGGCCCAACCACGGCGATGGATTTGATGGCGTTCTTATCCAACGGCAGAAAGCCATTCGCGTTCTTGAGCAGCACCACCGATTCGCGCGCCACATCCAGCGCCACGCGCTTATGCTTCTCGGCCATCCACGGCTCCGGCTCGCCCGCGCCCCCGATGCTGGAATACGGTAACATGGACGGCGGATCGAGCAACCCCAGCCGGATCACGGTTCTGAATTTACCTCTGAGGACTGCATCGATATCCGCCTCTGTCAGCAAGTGGTCGGCCAGACCCTGCTTCGCCACTTTCGGAATGTTGAAGAAGAACGCGAGCACCTGGCCGATGCCGGCTTTGATGGCTTCGGCCAAGGCCTGCTCCTGAGTCTTGTAATAGTGACGCGGATTGACCATCAGCTCTACGGCCAGCGCGTCGGAAGAGATGATGCCATCCGCGCCCCATTCCTTGACGGCCAGGCTCTTCAAGATCGGATTCACGGTCATCGGCACATGGTTCCAGGCGTTGTAAGACGCCATGAACGACCTACCTCCGCCTTCCACGAATCCCATGCGGAACGGCACAGAGTAATAGTCGCGCAGTAACTGTTCATCGAAATCGGAAGAAGAACTGCCGCGCGTGGTTTCGTTGCTGTTGGCCAGGAAGTGTTTCATCAGGGAAGCGGCCTGCCAATACTTTGGATCATCGCCCTGCATGCCCTGGATGAACGCCACGGCCATTGTGCCGGTGAAGAACGCGTCTTCGCCATAGCTCTCGTTGTTTCTTCCCCAGCGCGGGTCGCGCGCCAGGTCCGCATTGGGCCCCCACACCACCAACGGGCCGCCGCCCTTGTACTTCTCGTTTTGGTGAAGGTAGCGGGCCTCGTAACCCTGAACCGCGCCCACGCGGCGGATGAGCGCCGGGTCCCAGGTTGAAGCCATCCCTATCACCTCGGGAAACTGCGTGGTGGTCACCGCCTTTTGGCCAAAATCGCCCTTCCGCACCAGGCCGTGCAGTCCTTCCGACCAGCCCGTATCCGGGATTTGCAGGCGGGGCACGGCGGTGCTCCAAGACAGGCAGGCGAGTTTCTCATCCAGCGTCATCAGCGACAGGATGTTGTCCACCCGCTGTTCGAGAGGCAAGCTGGCGTTCTGAAACGGATACGGATTCTGGGCGTTGAGCGGCGTCATTGCGGCCAGCAGCGCGGTGCAGGCCGCTGCGGCTGCGGTTGTTGTATTCATGGCAATCACGCGCATAATATCATCATGCGGCGATCGACACTGGCGCTCGGCCTCCTGGCCGGCTGTTCCGCGCTCCTCGCGCAGGATGGGGAAAACGTTCTGCTGGTAGTGAACCGTGCCGACAAGCTTTCGCGGCACATCGCCGACTATTACATTCCCAAGCGCGGCATTCCGCTGCAGAACGTCTGCAAGCTGAACATCCTAGCGGAGGATGAAGAGATCTCCTGGGAAACGTACGTGGAGGACGTCGAGCGGCCCATTGCCCGCTGTCTGGCGAAGGCGAATCTGCGCGAGCAGGTGCTCTACATCGTCACCACCATGGGAGTTCCGCTGAAGGTCAGCGGCGGCGGCGAGGGACTTGCCGGCGAATACTGCGCGGTCGATTCCGAGCTGACCCTGCTCTACTCCAAAATGCAGGGGAAGCGTTTCCCGCGCGCGGGCATGGTGCCCAATCCGTTTTACCGCCGCCAGGACCAGCCGTTCACGCACGCGCGCTTCCCCATCTACCTGGTGACACGCCTGGCCGGTTACGATTTCGACGACGTGAAGGGCATCATCGACCGGTCGCTTGCCGCGCGCAACCAGGGCAAGTTCGTCTTCGACCTTAAGTCCGATGACGATGCCGAAGGCAACAATTGGCTGCGGACCGCGGCCCTGGCCCTGCCCGCCGAACGCGTCGTGATAGATGCATCGGCCAAGGTGCTTACCGAAGAAAAGGACGTCATCGGTTACGCCGGTTGGGGTTCGAACGATCCCAACCGGCATCGGCGCAACCTGGGATTTCAATGGCTGCCGGGCGCGCTGGTCAGCGAGTATGTTTCAACTGACGGCCGCACGTTCCAGCGCCCGCCACCCGGCTGGACGATCGGCACGTGGAAGGACGCCGCCGGCTGGTTCGTCGGGTCGCCGCAGACGCTCACCGCCGATTACATCCACGAAGGCGCCACCGGCTGTTCGGGCCACGTCAACGAGCCGTACCTGGCTTTCACGCCGCGCCCCGATCAGCTCTTCCCGGCCTACTTCAGCGGCCGCAATCTGGCCGAGAGCTACTATCTCGCCATACCCGCCCTGAGCTGGCAGAACATCGTGGTGGGCGATCCGCTGTGCAAGCTGAAGTAAAGGGCCGTAATGGAGGGACCTTCCAGCGATCTCCTTCAGGAGCCGATGGGCGTAGTCGTGCCGTCTGCCATCCCTGGCCGCGTTCGCAGGCCGACCTCAGCACCGCGTAAAGGCTGGCCGGGTGGAATGGGTCGCCGGGCGCGCGCCCGTAAGACTGTGCCTTGACGCCATCCGTCGCGCAATGACTCCGCGCCCTGCCGCCCCGCCCACTCCGCGCCATTTCCCGCACGCTTTGGAGCATTTTGAAGTTCAGAATTGACAATCGCCACGTGCGGCAACACAATCGAGGTGAAATGTCTTGCTTTCGAATGTGGTTCGCCCTGCTGGCCGTCATGCCGGTTCTGAGCGCGCAGCGTGCGACGGTGCTGTTGAATCCGGATTCTTTCCACCACTATATCGAAGCCTTCAACCACGACGACGCGGAGCGCACGGTCAACTATATAGATAACAAGTCCGCCTGGGAGTGGCTGCAGCGCAATATACCTTTCTTCGAAGCTTCCGACAAAGGTCTTGAGGAGACTTACTACTTCCGCTGGTGGACCTTTCGCAAACATATTGAGAAGACGCCCGATGGTTTTCTGGTTACCGAGTTTCTTCCGCCCGTGCCGTGGGCTGGCAAGTTCAATACGATCAGTTGCGCAGCGGGGCATCACTTCTATGAAGGCCGGTGGCTGCGCGACCGCCGGTATCTCGACGATTACGCGCGCTTTTGGTTCTCAAAGGACGGTGAGCCGCGCCGCTATAGCTTCTGGGCCGCCGATGCCCTCCAGGCCCGCGCCATGGTCGTACACGACCAGCAGTTGTCGATCGACCTGCTGCCCAGCCTGGTGGAGAATTACCGGCAATGGGAAAAGACGCATCTGGACCCCAACGGGCTTTTCTGGCAGATCGACGACCGCGACGGCATGGAGATCTCGATTGGCGGCAGCGGATATCGCGCCACCATCAATAGCTATATGTACGGCGATGCCCTGGCCATCGCAAACATTGCCGAATGGGCATGGCAAAAGGACGTGGCGAAGGAATTCCGGGAGAAAGCCGCGAAGCTGAAGTCGCTCGTTGAAGCCAGGCTGTGGGACCCACAGGGCGGCTTCTATAAGGTGTTGCCGAGGGACGCAGGTGCGCGCCTGGCCGATGTTCGCGAGTTGCACGGCTACGTGCCCTGGTATTTCAATCTTCCCGGCCCCGGCCACGAGATCGCCTGGAAGCAATTGATGGACCCCGATGGTTTCTACGCGCCCTACGGTCCTACGACGGCTGAGCGGCGCAGCCCGCGATTCATGTTCGACCATCCGCACGATTGTCTGTGGAACGGGCCGTCGTGGCCGTTCGCGACCACTCAGACTCTGGTGGCGCTCGCAAACCTGCTGAATAACTACAAGCAAGATTACATAGGAAAGAAAGACTACCTGGAACTGTTGCGTATTTATGCCTGCACCCAACATTTCAAGCTACCGGACGGCAGAGTCATCCCGTGGATCGATGAAGACTACAATCCCTTTACCGGCGAGCCGATTGCCCGGGCCGTCCTCTATCGGAACAACGACCGGAACAAGGATCGCGGCCGGGATTACAATCACTCCGGATACGCCGATCTAGTCATTACGGGCTTGGTGGGCCTGCGTCCGCGGATCGACCACTTAGTCGAAATCAACCCGCTGGTCCCCGAGGGCGGACTGACCTACTTCTGCCTCGATAAGCTGGCCTATCATGGCGTGGATCTAACGATCCTATATGACCAGACCGGCGATCGGTATCACAAGGGAAAGGGCCTGCGCGTCTTTGCCGGCGGCGAGGAGACCGCCTCGGCCCCCGGCCTCCAGCGGCTTACCGCGAAACTCCCCGAAACAGCCGGCGGCTGGCGGAAGTACGATGGCAACCCGATCATCGGCGGCCAGTACGGCACGGTTTTCGATATCGCCGTGCTGCGCGAGGGTGGCCGTTACCGCATGTGGGGCTCCTGGCGCCCGAAGAAAAGCCTCGCCTTATTCGAGAGCGGCGACGGCATCCACTGGAGCGCGCCGGAAATCGTGTTCGGCCCAACTCCGGCCACGAACTGGGAAGAGGATATCAACCGCCCGGCCGTAGTGAAGAGGGCCGGCGGCTATCGTCTGTGGTATACCGGTCAGGCCCATGGGCGCTCCTGGATCGGTTACGCCACCAGCGCCGATGGCAAGGTGTGGAAGCGCATGAGCGCGCAGCCCGTGCTGTCCGCCGATCAGCCCTGGGAAAAAGTCGCCGTGATGTGTCCCCACGTCATCTGGGACGAGGAAATGAAGCAATTTCGCATGTGGTATTCCGGAGGCGAGCAATATGAGCCGAACGCCATCGGATACGCCACCAGTCCGGACGGCCTGCACTGGACGAAGCACGCGGGCAATCCGGTCTTCGGCCCCGGAACGGACAAAATGTTCGATCAGTCCAGGGTGGCGGGTTGCCAGGTAGTACACCACGGCGGGTGGTATTACATGTTCTACATCGGCTATCGCGATATCGATCACGCCCAGATTGGCATCGCACGTTCCCGTGACGGGCTCACAGGTTGGGAGCGTCATCCCGATAATCCCCTCATCCGCCCTGGTCAAGATTCCTGGGATCACGATGCGTGTTATAAGCCCTTTGCGATCTTCGATGGAAAGCGGTGGCTGCTTTGGTACAACGGCCGGCACGGCACCTTCGAGCAGATTGGCGTGGTGTTGCACGAAGGTGAGGATCTCGGCTTTGAACGCGAGTGACTCAAGGGCATAACTGTTGGGAATCTTGCGGGACGCGCGGAGTCGTGAATCAGGTCCAGGCAGCATCCGCTGAGCAACTCCAACAGACTCTCAAGCCGGTCAAGAGATCGAATAGCTCGGCGCGGCGGTCAGGATTGCTACGGGAATCGTCCGGACCGAATTCGGAAGGCCAATGTACGTGTCGGCGCTGCGCCCGCCGGATCGGTGCGGCAGCAGGCCGGTGCGGCGGACGGGTAGACGCTGTGATTCGAGCGTCAACTAGGGAAAATGCGGTACTCTACGCTCAGCCGGTTGTGTCGCATCTCCGGAAGTGCGTAGGTCCGGTGGAGGACGCTGTTCAGGAACACCAGACCATCGCCTAATTCGAGGGCTGGCGCCCAGAATTCCTGCGGCGGGAAGCGCTGGCGCAGGGCCGCGTCGTCGAGTTCCGTGAAGTGCAGCAAGGCTGGTTGACGGCGGCGGACGAACTCCAGGCCAGGGCTGTCTGTGCCACAGGAGTTCAACGGAATCCAGCAGGTCAGCAACTGTGTCATCGGGATGACGGGCCCGGATTCCAAGGGAAAGCGGACTCCTAACGCTCCGTCCTGGTGCCAGTTCTGGGGATGGTATTGGGGGCCCGGAGCCTGAAGTTGGGCAAACTTCTTCCGGACCCACGATTGGCCCATGTTGCAAGTCCACTCACAGCCCATAGCTTCGGAGAACAGTTGGTCGAGACCTGGCGCGGATAGCGGCGCCACCAATTCCTCCGAGCCGCCACAGCCGAAGTCCATCAGGGCAGTCAGAAGGACGGAATGAGAAAAGCGGTTGAACTGGTAGCGCTCGGGAAGCGATCGTTCTGTCCCGACCGCTTCAAAGCACCGGGCGGCCGCCTCTTTCAACCTGGTCAGAGAATCCTTCGCGAAGACATCCCGCAACAGAGCTACACCCTGTTCCCGCAGTTGCGTTGCTGAATCATCGGCCGCCACATCGTTAGTGTCGCAGAAAACCGCGCCTATGGTGCCGTCTCCGGATGGTAGGCTGCGAGCGCGGAGTAGTGTAAAATTAAGGCTGGCCAAGTTGGAGAGCTGGAGATCCAGGGAGAAGAGGACGAAGGAGATCGGGCCATACGTGGCGCTGTCCGAAGGCATGAAAGCGCCCGCCGAGATCGGACGGTCGTCCCCGCGTCGGATGCCTGCCGCAGCAGGCATAGCCGAAATCGGCATCTTTCTGCTCTTTCTGGCTTTGGCCGTCCTGCTGCAAAAGGCTGGCGGAGCTTTTTCCAGCGAAATGGGGCACTATCCCGATGAAGCCGCCCACTACATCACCGGTTTGATGGTGCGGGACTACGCCGCCTCGGGATTCCCCGGAAACCCCGTCACGTTCGCCGAGCGGTTCTATGCCCGGTTCCCCAAAGTCGCATTTGGCGTTTGGCCTCCGCTGTTCCACGGGGTCCTGGGTGTCTGGCTGTTGCCGACACCGGACGGCCGTATGAGCGCCTTGCTCCTGATGGCTTTGATTATGGCCGCTACGGCCTACGTCCTCTACCGTTGCGTCCGGCCAGTGGCCGGGCGGATCTGCGGTGTGTCGATCGGTCTTCTGCTGGTCCTGCTGCCTATCTCCCAAGTGGTGACCAGTACGGTCATGGCCGATAGCCTGGTCATGTTGACGGAGCTGGCTACCGCTGCTCTGATGGCCAGATGGCTGAGAACCGGTTCCAACCGCGACGCTCGTTGGGTCGGTGTTGCTGCCGGATTGGCCTGTATGACTAAGGGCAATGGGATGGCGGTGATTCTCGCCGTCCCTCTGGCCATCGCCCTGACCCGCAGGTTCGATCTGCTGCGCAAGTCCGGGATTTACGTGGGCGGATTGATTGCCGCGCTACTCGCCTTCGGCTGGGAACTGTATGCCCTGATCCTGGATCGCAGAATATCAACGTTCAACGACTTCAGCTCTGCCGGGGTTCGCGCTGCGTTCGAGTTTTCCTTCCAGTTCGTCTACAACGAGATTGGATGGGCGCTGTGTGCGCTCATCCTACTGGGAATCATGGTGGCCGCCGGCTCCGTCAAACGGCGTGTTGGTGCGTGGGCGCTGTGGGCTTCCATGGGCGCGGTTGGGTTCTCCGTGTTTGTCTTTCACATTGCGATCCCCCACTCGATGGACGGGCGATACCTGCTCGCCGGCCTCGCTCCGTTGATGGCGTTTCTCGTTCCGGGCGCCCGGAGAATTGCGGAAACCCCATCGTTGACCAAAATCGCTGCCCGGTGGAGAGTTCCCCTGGTACTATTGTGCGCGCTGGCGATCTTCTTCGGTTTCTCTTTTCGGGTTCCTAAGATGCCGCGCTTCGGCTTTCGGGAAGCAGCCGCATGGCTGGAAAATCATCCGCTGGCCGGCGGGCGATACCTGGTCATCTCCGACAGTAACGGGGAGGGTGCGTTTATAGCCGAAGTCGCCAGCCGCAGTGACAGGAGGCTTCCCGTTCCCTTAGTGATGCGGGCCAGCAAGCTGCTGTTTGTCAGCGATTGGAATTTATCCGGCTACAGGCTGGTTTATGACGGCCCGGAGCAGGCCCTCGCCGCCATCGAGCAGATGGGCATCTCATACATTGTCATGGACAGCACCCAAAACCTGAGCCGCCTGCCACACTGGGACCAGGTTCGCCAGATGCTGCATCAATACTCCGACCGCGTGCACGTGGTCCAGCGGTTTCCCGCCGGCGAAAACGGCCGCGTACGGTCGCTGGACATTTATCAGGTTCTGCATTTCGCCAATCCGCCCTCCAGGAAGTTCGAATTTCAGATGAACTACACGCGCGGCGGCAGTATTCGCGAATAACTGGGCTGGGCCATTGCGGATCAGCTATCGGCGAAGGCGCACTGCGCATTGACGTATAATCCGCTAAGGAGATCCTTTCCACTATGTCTCAATCCGACTCCGGATTCTCCCGGAGGCAGCTCATCGAAAAGACCGGCGCCGCGATTGCCGCTGGCTTCACCATCGTTCGCCCGGAAGCCGTCCGGGGCTCGCAGGCAAATTCCAAAATCACGGTCGGCCTCATCGGCGTGGGCGGACGTGGCCAGTACGATGCCACCATCTTCAATGCCGATCCCCGCGCGCGCGTCACCGCGCTGTGCGATTTGTTCGACGATCGCATCGAAATCGGCACGCAGAAAATCAAGATCGAAAAGCCCGCCGTCTATAAGGATTACGAGAAGCTGCTGGCGGCCAACGATCTCGACGCCGTGATCATCGCCACCCCGCCTTTCGAGCACCCGCGCATGCTGGCCGACGCGATCGAGGCGCGCAAGCACGTCTACTGCGAAAAGCCCATGGGCGTCGACCTCGCAGGCGTGAAGAAGATCATCGCCGCGGGCCGCAAGGCCGATCCCAGGAAGAACGTCTCCGTGGGATTCCAGCAGCGCTACGGCCCGGTATACCTGGAAGCCTACAAGCGCATCCGCGAGGGCCAGATCGGCGAACTGGTGAATGCCCGCGCCTTCTGGATCGGCAGCGATCCCTTCACGCGCACGCCGTACGACGACCCCAAGATCGAGCATTTGCGCAACTGGTTCTGCTACCGGGACTACTCGGGCGACTTCATCGTGGAACAGGACTGCCACAATTTCGACGTGCTGCACTGGTTTCTGGACGCGCGTCCCATTCGCGCCGTTGGCATGGCCGGCACCAAGGTGCGCACCTCGATGGAGATCCTGGATCATCTCACGCTCTCGTTCGAGTTTCCCAACGGTATCCACGTGAACTACGAGGCCAACCAGATCAGCCCGCGCGGATTCGCGCGCGTGGGCGAGGAGTTCACCGGCACCAAGGGCGTGATCGAAACTTCGCGCGCCCGCATGGTGCACCACAAAGGCCCCAAGGACAGCGAGACGATACCTTCCCCGCGCGACATCACCAACGATGCGATTGAGGCCTTCCTGACGCGCATCCAGAACGGCGAGGTGGAGAACGTCGCCGAGCGCTCCGCCATCAGCACGCTGTTCGCGATCCTGGGCCGTACGGCGCTCTATCAAAAGCGCGAGGCGGTCTGGAAAGACGAGTTCGGAGATATCTGACATGCTACGTCTCTGCCTGTTTCTTCTATTGCCGGCGGCCGCGCTGCTGGCGCAGGATGTCCCGTTGCGCGTGATCGCGTTCGGCGCGCACCCGGACGATTGCGACATCCGCGCCGCGGGAACCGCCGCCAAGTTCCGCGCGCTGGGGGCCGCGGTGAAGTTCGTTTCGGTGACCAATGGCGATGCCGGCCATCAGACCATGGGAGGCGGTGCGCTGGCCAAGCGCCGCCGCGCGGAGGCGGAGGAGTCCGGGCGGCGGCTGGGCATCACGTACGAGGTGCTCGACAACCATGACGGCGAGTTGCTGCCTACTATCGCCGTGCGCGAGCAGATCATCCGGCGCATCCGGCAATGGAATGCGGATATCGTGCTCGCGCCGCGGCCCAACGACTATCACCCGGATCACCGCTATACGGGCGTGCTGGTGGAGGATGCCGCGTACATGGTGGTGGTGCCGAACATTTGTCCCGATACGCCGCCGCTGCGCAAGAATCCGGTGTTCCTGTACTACGAGGATCATTTCCAGAAGCCGTCGCCGTTTCGGCCGGATGTAGCCATCGGCATCGACGACGTTTTCGACCTGAAGGTCGCCGCGCTCGACGCGCACGTTTCGCAGGTTTACGAATGGCTGCCGTGGGTGGATGGCCAACTCGATACGGTGCCCAAAGATCCTGCGGAGCGCAAGCGGTGGCTGGCCCAGAGCCGCGCGGGCGAGATCGCGCCGGCCGTGCGCCGCGCGCTGGAGAAGTGGTACGGTCCGGAGCGCGCCGCGAAGATCGCCCACGCGGAGGCATTCGAAATTTGCGAATACGGCCGCCAGCCGAGCGATGAAGACCTGCGGCGGCTCTTCCCCATGCTGGGCCGCTAAGCCGCCCTCCAACGCGGCGTAGTGCTGTATAATCGAGATATTCGCATGCGAATATTTGAGTGGAGCGACGCGCACGCCGTGCATGTTCCCGAGGTCGACGACGAACATCGACAGATCTTTCGCCTGTGCAACGATCTGCAGCGCGCCATGATGGCGGGAGCGCCTTCGAGCGAAGTGCAGCCGATCGTGGACCACCTGATCATCCATACCGCGAAGCACCTCTCGCACGAAGAGCGCATGATGCGCGAAGCCGGGTACCCTCTTTATGCTTGGCACCGGCGGCAGCACCATACGGCCCGCTCCAGGATCAAGGTGCTGGAGCGGCGCATCCGGCGCGGCGATCGCGACGCCGCGATCGAGCTGCTGGATTTCCTTTTCGCGTGGCTGACCGATCATGTCCGTCTAGCCGACCGGATGATGGGCGCTTACCTCCGGAACCACCAGCGCGAGTTGTTGGCGCACGCGTCGTAGCGGCAGCCGCCGGGGTCCACTGCTAGACTGGGAACAATGGAGACATACACACCCACCGAACGTACTCAAGTGAAGCGTCTGCCCAAGCGTGGCGTTTACGACCAGGCGCAAGTCCACGCCATCCTCGATGAAGGATTTATCTGTCACGTGGGGTTCGTCGCGGACGGCCAGCCGTACGTGATTCCGACGGGCTATGCGCGCTCCGGCGACCAGATCTACATGCACGGCTCCCCCGCCAGCCGCATGCTGCGCGCGATGAGCGCGGGCGCGCCCCTTTGCGTCACGGTGACGCTGGTGGATGGCCTGGTGCTGGCGCGATCCGCGTTCCATCACTCGATCAACTATCGTTCGGTGGTGGCGCTCGGACAGGCCCGCCTGGTGACCGATCCGGAAGAAAAGATGGCGGCGCTCGGCCACATCACCAATCACCTCGCACCGGGCCGCTGGGAGGAAGCCCGGCTGCCCAACGAGAAGGAACTGAAGGCCACCACGGTGGTGGCGCTCGCGCTCGACGAGGTTTCCGCGAAAGTCCGCACCGGTCCACCCATCGACGACGAAGAGGATTATGCGCTGCCGGTATGGGCGGGCGTGGTTCCGCTCCGGATGGAGGCCGGCGAGCCGGCCCCGGACGCGCGCCTGCCTGAAAGCGTTCCGGCCGTCGATCGGCGCCGCTTCGCATCGCGCCATACTTAAGAGATGAGACTCACCATCGTCGCCTTTCTGTTGGCATGCTCCGGCATGGTCCGGGCGGACGACAATCCTCCCACGTTGCCGATCGGCGCGGCCGCGCCGGATTTCAATCTGCCGGCTGTCGATGGCAAGACCTACCGCTTGCAGGATTTTGCGTCGAGCAAAGTGCTGGTGGTGGTCTTCACCTGCGTGCACTGCCCCACGGCGCAGCTTTACGAAGGGCGCATCCAGAAGCTGGCCGACGACTATCGGGATCGCGGCGTCGCGCTGGTGGCGATTCAGCCCAACAATCCGAAGGCCGTGCGCCTGGACGAACTGGGCTACACGGACTTGGCGGATTCGCTGCCGGAGATGAAGATCCGCGCGGAGTACCGGCACTTCAACTTTCCATTCCTGTATGACGGCGAAACCCAGTCCGTCGCACGGGCGTATGGTCCGACGGCCACGCCGCACGTGTTTGTGTTCGACCAGGAGCGCAAGCTGCGCTACCAGGGCCGCGTGGATTCAAGCCCGCGAGAGGCGCTCGCCAAGCGGCAGGATGCGCGCCTGGCCATCGACGCGGTGCTTGCCGGTACGCCCGTAGAGTCGGAGAAGACGCCCACCGTGGGCTGCTCCATCAAGTGGGCCTACAAGCAGGCGTCGGGCGAAGCGGAGATGGCGCGCATCGCCGCCGAGCCGGTGGCGCTCAATCTTGCCGGTCTGGATCGACTGAAGGCGCTGAGCAAGAACGGAACCGGCAAACTCCTGCTGGTCGATTTCTGGGCGACCTGGTGCGGCCCTTGCACCTCCGAGTTTCCCGAGTTTCAGAAGATATACCGCATGTATCGCAAGCGGGCGTTCGACCTGGTGACGGTGAGCGTGAATTTCCCCGACGAGAGTAAGGGCGTCCTGAAATTTCTCAACGAGCAGCATGCTTCCACCAGGAACCTGATCTTCGCCACGAACGAGACTTACGATCAGATGGCGGCGTTCGATCCGGGGTGGAATGCCGGGGTGCCTTACACGGTTCTGATCGGGATCGACGGCAACGTCATTTACCAGAAGCAGGGCGAGGTCGATCCGCTGGAGGTGCGGCGATTGATCCTGGCCAATCTGCCGGACGACGATTATATCGGACAGCAGGCGTATTGGAATTCGAGGTAGCGCGCTTGGCTTTGTGGGGCGGGCAATTCTGCCCGCAGCCGGCTTTCAGCCGGCTCTGGCCGCCTAAAAGGCGGCTGCGGCCAAGATTGGCCGCCCCACAAGAGCCTACTCCTCCACGCGCGTGAAGCTGGCCAACTCCGCCGACCGCACGCCGTAGACCTTCATCAGTTGCTTGCAGATTTCGCGGCCCAGCCGCTCCGGTTGGTCCTCCGCATCGTGCTCGATAACCACTTTGAAGAAGAGATTGGTTCGATCCATAGGGTATCTCCCTTTATACTAAAGGAATGTCTTGCGCAATATGCCGTACCCGGAAACCCCGCCGCTTCTGCCCCGGTATGCATGGCGACATCTGCACGCTCTGCTGCGGCACCGAGCGCGAGGTCACCGTGGACTGCCCGTTCGACTGCCCGTTTCTGCAGGAGGCGCGCAAGCACGAGCACACCGGACCGGTGAAGCCGGATGAGTTGCCCAACAAGGACATCCGCATTACGGAAGATTTTCTGGAGGAGCACGAACCGTTGCTGGTGGGCGCCATGAGCAGCCTGGCGCTAGCGGTCTTCGACACTCCCGGCGCGGTGGACAGCGATGTGCGCGACGCGCTCGACGCCCTGATCCGCACCGAGCGCACACTGCAAAGCGGCGTGTATTACGAAACGCGGCCGGCCAACGCACTCGCGAACCACATTTTCAGCGAGACGCACAAGGGCCTGGCGGAGTTTCGCAAGAGGGAGAGCGAGAAACTCGGCATGACGCACACGCGCGACGCCGACGTGCTCGGCGTGCTGGTCTTCCTGCAACGTCTGGAACTGGATCGCAACAATGGGCGCCCGCGCGGCCGGGCTTTTCTGGATTCTCTGCGCGGCTTCTTGGGCGACGTACAAGGCGCCATTCCACAAGGGCCCCCGCAGTATTCGCCGCTGATCTTGCCATGAAGCGGCGGCTGCACAATCTCGCGGCGATCGGCCGCCTGGGCGATACGTGCCTGTGGCTGGCGTATGGGCATTATCGAAATGGGATACTGCTCGCGCCGGCCACGGCGGCGCGGGTGAGTGGTGAGATGGCTACAGCGTAGTCTTGCCCTATGGCGCGCGCGGACAGGCCGGGAGGCCTGTCCCACCGTCCTTCCAGTTCCACCACTTCAGCAACTCGGGGTCATGGTCCGCCTCCGAAGCGAAATACACGGCGCAGCGGAAAACATACAGGACGCACCGATCCACATGCTGACCGGTCTCCCGGCACAACTCCGCATAAAGCGACTCCGGGTTCCGGCCTCTTAGTTCAGCCACTTCTCGAATTCCCAGCAGGCTGAGATCCTTGGCTATCGACGGCCCCACTCCGGGGATGCGCTGGACAGGCCAGGAGGCCTGTCCTACTTGTCCGACCATACCGCAAGCTCGTTTCCGTTCGGATCGGTGAAATGAAAGCGGCGTCCGCCAGGGAACGCAAAGATCTCCTTGACGATTGCGCCACCCGCTGCTTGTACCTTCGTTTGCATACCGGCAAGGTCGCCGGAATAGATTACCACCAGGGGCCCTCCGGTTGTGAGCGTGTCTGTTCTGAAGAACCCGCCCGCGAGCCGGCCGTCTTCAAAGCTGGTGTAGTCGGGGCCGTAGTCGGTGAATTTCCAGCCGAAGACACTGGCATAGAAAGCCTTCGTTTTAGCGATATCCGTGGCCGGGAACTCGATATAGTCGACCCGGCCTTCGTTCAATGGAGTGTCCATCAGCCGAGTATGCCGCAGGCATCCTGACAGCGTTGTGTCAGGATAGTTTGAGATGCGGCGCGCCGATTCGTCTTTTCCAAATCGTGCAACACTTGCGTGGACGGCGCCTGACCACCGCCGCGCAGCTTGCCGGGTGGCTGCGGGTCTCCGAGCGGACGGTGTACCGGGACATACGCGATCTGTCGATTTCCGGCGTACCCGTCGAGGGAGAGGCCGGCGTTGGATACCGGCTGCGGCCGGGCTTCGACTTTCCACCCATGATGTTGACCATGGACGAAGTCGAGGCGCTGGTCGCGGGCGCGCGAATGATGGAGACGTGGGGCGGGACCGCTCTCGGAAGCCACGCGCGGTCGGCGATCGCTAAGATCGCACTGGCGCTGCCGGCAGCCCGGCGGGAGGAGATCGAGCGCACCAGGTTATTTGCTCCCGGGTTTCTCGTGCCGAAAGACGCGGTGGCAGGTCTCGAAACAGTGCGCCAGGCGATCTTCGAGCGCCGCAAATTGCATATTCGAGTACGTGGATGGGGAGAGCCGCGCTTCCACTCGCACGATCGATCCGCTCGCGCTGAATTTCTGGGGTACGACCTGGTCGGTGGCGGCTTGGTGCGAAACGCGGGAGGGGTTCCGGGTTTTTCGGTTGGACCGGATTCGGAGCTTGCGGATGGGGGACGAGAGGTTTGAGGAGGTTGCTGGGCGGACGCTGGAGGATTTCTTGGAGAGGGTTACCAGGGAGCGGTAGATGCAGCGGACAGGCCAGGAGGCCTGTCCCTCGAGTTTCGACATTCGGTGAGCAGAGCAGTGGAGGGCGGGCTTCAGCCCGCGCGGACTGAAGTCCGCGCCAGCAAGCTAAAGCTTGCGCCACGAAGATGGCCGCGTGTTTCACTGAAAGAGGGGACGCCATCATGAGCTATGAGAGTATTTGTGTGCAACACGACGGGCCGTCTGTCGTGGTCACGCTGAACCGTCCGCAGCGGCGCAATGCGCTGTCGCTGGAGATGATGCTGGAGCTGATCGATTCGCTCGAAGCCATCGGGCGCGATCGCGCCATTCGGGCGGTAATCCTGGCGGCGGCGGGCAAGGTCTTCTGTTCCGGCCACGATCTCTCCGAGATGGCGGGCCGCGATATCAACGAATACCGGCGGCTCTACGACGTGTGCAGCGAGCTGATGATGAAGATCCAGGCCATTCCGCAACCGGTGATCGCGGAGGTGCAAGGCATCGCTACCGCGGCGGGGTGCCAGTTGGTGGCCACCTGCGACCTGGCCATCGCGTCGGACCAGGCGGCCTTCGCCACGCCCGGCGTGCGCATCGGCCTGTTCTGCACCACCCCCATGGTGGCCTTGAGCCGCGCGGTGGGGCGCAAACGCGCGCTCCAAATGCTGCTGACCGGCGAGATGGTGGATGCGTCCACCGCGGCCGACTGGGGCCTGGTCAACCGGGTGGCGCCGGCGGCCGAGCTTCAGGCGGAAACGCGGAAGCTGGCGGCGCGCATCGCGGAAGCCAGCACGCTAACGGTGTCACTGGGCAAGCAGGCATACTATACCCAAATCGACCTGGACCAGCCCAAAGCCTACGCCTATGCCAAGGAAGTCATGTCGATGAATTCGCTGGCCGCTGACGCGCAAGAGGGCATCTCGGCGTTTCTGGAGAAGCGCGCGCCGTGTTGGACGGGGCGGTGACTCCAGTTAACTTCAGTTAGCCGGACGGTACGCGGAGTACCTTTGCTAACTTGCCATGTCCGTCACCGCCAAGGTATCCAATAAGAGGAGCCCAGGGAATGGCCGAAAAGAGGACAGAACAGCGGCGCTTCACCAATACCATGTTTGCTATCGCATGGCAGGATGCGCGCGGCCAGAACCGCTCCCTCAGGGTCCGGGGCCTGAACGTTTCCAAGTCCGGCATGCGGATCGAGTCCGGCGAAGAACTCGATCCGGGCGTGCCGGTCAGTTTGCAGGCGGAGCGCCACGAGCTCAGCGGCAAGGCGACGGTTCGCAACTGCACGCCGCGTGGCTCGGGGTATCTGGTGGGGCTGGAGTTTTCCGAAGAAACCAAGCGGAGCTTGCGCCTGCCGCTGGTGGACGCCGTCGATTATTACGAAGTGCTGCAGGTCAGCCCGAATGCCGAGCCGGAGACCATCCACCGCGTCTACCGCATCATGGCCGCGCGCTTCCATCCGGACAATCCTCAGACCGGCGATTCCGACAGGTTCCTGCTGCTGAACGAGGCCTATGAGAAACTCTCCGACCCGGAAAAGCGCGCGCGCTACGATGGCGGCCGGCGCATCGGCGAATACCAGCCGCTGCCGGCCTTCGAGCTGAAGGAGTTCGTGGACGGGATCGAGGGCGAGCAGAACCGCCGGTTGGGTATATTGTGCCTGCTGTATAACCGGCGCCGGTGCGACATGGACCATCCGGGCCTTTCGTTACTGGACCTGGAACGGCTGATGTCGTTCCCACGCGAATATATTTCGTTTGCGATCTGGTATCTGAGAGACAGAGGCTTCCTGAAGATGGGCGAAAACTCGGATTATGTGCTCACGGGGGCGGGCGCGGACCATGTGGAAGCCAACTCTCCCCGGAACGCCGTATTTAACAGATTGCTGCGGGCCTGAGTGGCGCACGCTTCAGCGCGCTGCCGTGGGCTTCAGCCCACGCTCTGACCTAACTAAGCGGTCACCGCAGAATAACCACCGCCATCTTGCCATCCGTATTCAAATTGTCGCCTGTCGCGTTCTGGCTATGCTGCGGCACATTCGGACGATCCACCATCGGCAGCGACTGCACCTTGCCAGTCAGCAGCAGGTCGTTGACCACCTTCGACCGTTCCATATCGATCTGTGAATCGATCTTGTGGATGAAGGTGCGGTCCTTGGCCGAGAAGTCGATGCCGGTATCGTGCGTGGCGGCGCAAACCCACACCGGCTGGCCCTGGTATCGATCGGGCCGCAGCCAGATGCGCAGATGATGGCGCTTGGAGAAAGTGTTGTTCATCTTCTCGAAGACCATATCCGGCGCACGGCCATCCAGGTACAGAATCGAAACCGGCGCCTCGCTGTACCCTCTGTCCTCGGCGATCGCGCGCAAAGTCTCGAATTTGGATTTCTCGCCGAGCTTGGATGCTTGGCTCCAACCGGCGACGGCGAACGCTCCCTGCACCTGCTCCTGGCTGCCGATAAACATCAACGTCGTAATGTCCGATTCCTTGGGTGGCTTCTGCGCGCGGCTCTGGAAGGGCTGCCGGTTCACCAGATCGATCAACGCTCTCGGGGCGGCGACCGGTTGCAACGTGGCATCGGGTCCGGGCGGCGGCGGCCCGGTCAGCGTCAGCGCGGCGGTGAGTTTCAGGTCCATCTCGACGCCGGAATCGTAGACGATATCGCCCTCCGTCTCCTTAAACACGGCTTTCTTGGCGGCGCTCAGCAGGCCGCCGAAGCCGGAATACTTGTCCGCGACTTTATCGATACCCGAAGCCATGCGCGCGGAAAGCGTTTCATTCGCGAGTATGCCCTGGATCTCGCCCTTATCGTTGACGCTCTCACGGGCGTTCTCGACGGCGGTCAACAGCGTGTGTACCCGGATGCGCCGGCCGCCCATCTCGAGTTCCCGGAAATCGAGCGCTAGCGTCGCGCGCACCGTCGGGTCGGTGGCGGCGCTGGCCCCGGTGACCACGCCTCGCAGCGTGACTCCGGCGGGTATGGCTGGCGTGCCATTCACCGTCACCGGCGCGATGACCATGCTCTCCACCGGGTCGTCCGGCTTCGAAGTGTTGGAAGCAATTTTGGTCTTCAGGCGAACCTGCAGTTGGGTGCCGGCGGGAACCACCGATGCTGGCTGAACGGCCAGCGCCGGCAGCGCCAGCGCCCAGCCCGCCACGAGGCTATTTCTCAGCCAATTCGGAAACGGGGCCATCTACGTCCTCAATACGGATTTTCAGGTTGGTGCGGGCGTCCAGCTTAGCGACGGGTATTTCGAAGCGGGCCACGATCATGCGGTCTTCGGAGCGCCGACCGGGAATCTTGTCGCGGGTGAGCAGCGAGGCATTGAACTTCTGCCCGAGAATGGGGTAATACTCGAAGATCCGTTTGGCATCCACCTCGGACACCGGCGTGCTGGTATAGTTCTGCCCGTCGGCTCCCGTGGCGGATACATCCACGCTGCGCACGACAAACGGATAATTGGACGGGTTCGCGAAACGGAAATCGACCACCGCCAACGAGCTGTTATCGTCCATCCCCATGGTGCGCACTTTCAGGATGGCTCCCTTCAGCTCCACATGCGCGCCCCGCTGGAGATAGAGAATGCCGGCAACGGCGATCAGGATCACGACCAACCCGATGCCGAAGGTCAGCAGGAATTGTTTGCTCAGGATCGTGGGACGATCGCCTGGCTCATAGCCCGCCATATAGGAAGATAATAGCAACAGGGACAGGAGGTTGCATGCCATGCAGTGGACCGCACGCACCGGAAAAACGCTGCGCCTGATGACCGGCGACATCACCCGCGTGGCGGCGGATGCCATCGTGAACGCCGCGAATTCCGCGCTGGCGGGCGGAGGCGGCGTGGACGGCGCCATCCATCGCGCGGGCGGTCCTTCCATCATGGCGGAGCTGGACCAGATCCGGGCGCGCATCGGGCGATGTCCCACGGGTAGCGCGGTGGCCACCGCGGCGGGCGCGCTGCCGGCCCGTCATGTGTTTCACGCAGTGGGCCCGGTTTACGAGGACGGCCAGGATGGAGAGCCGGAAGAGCTAGCCTCCTGCTACCGGAAGTGTTTCGAACTGGCCGAGGAACACGGCGCGCGCTCGATAACTTTTCCGGCGATCAGCACGGGCGTGTACGGATATCCGCTACGCGAGGCGGCGGCCATCGCTGTTGGCGAGGTGGCGCGGCAACTGGACCGTGCGGAATGCCCCGTCGAGGAAGCCATCTTCGTGCTGTTCGACCGCCATGCGTACGACGCGTTCGCGCAGGCCGTGGCGGAGTTGGCGCAGTTGCCGGGTTATGGACTTAGCTAGGGACTTAGTCTATACTGGAGATATGAAGATCAACATCCATGAAGCCAAGACCAATCTTTCGCGGTTGCTAGTGCGCGTTGAGCTGGGCGAAGAGATCATCCTCGCGCGGGCTGGAAAACCGGTTGCCCGGTTAGCTCCCATGGAACGCAAGTCCGTAAAGCGGCGGCTGGGTTCCGCCGCCGGGGAGTTCCAAACCCCCGACGACTTTAACGCCCCGCTTCCGCCGGAAATCGAGGAGACGTTCTGGCGCTAAGAATCCTGTTGGACACACACGCCTTCTTGTGGGCCATTACGGACGATCGGCGGCTGACGCGGCAGGCTCGCAGGATTCTTCAAACCGCCGATCTGTTTCTGAGCGTGGTCAGCTTTTGGGAGATCATCACCAAGGTGCAGATAGGCAAGTTGCCGCTTCCCGAGCTGCCTTCCAAGTATTTGCCCCGGCACGTGGCCGCACTCGGCGCGCAACTGCTTGCCATCGAAACAGCGCACATCCTCCGGCTGGAATCATTGCCGCTTCACCATCGGGACCCCTTCGACCGGCTGCTGGTGGCTCAAAGTCTGGAAGAGCATATGCCGCTGTTGAGCTCCGACGCGTTGCTGGAGCCGTACGGCGCCGACGTTCGCTGGGAGTGATAGCATCATCCTGATGGCTCTGGGCGACCTCACCAAACAACTTGCCTCGCAGGCGATCCGCAACGCGGTCAACCCGCCCCCCGCGCCACCGCGGCCCGACAACGCGGGCACGGCCATGCTCGCGCAAGTGCAGGCCATGCAGAAGGCGCTCAAGGAAGACGAAGAATTGATCGTCATGTTTCACGCCGGCGGCGAGACCGTGCGCGTGTTGGAGTTCTTTTTTCCATCCTGGCAGGTGACCGTGCTCACCGGCGTCGATAAAGACAAGTCGGTGACCCGTGTGATCTCGCCGGTCGAATCGCTGCAACTGGTCTGCAAAGTGGCCAAGCTCCCGCCGGGCGCCGCGCCCGCGCGCATCAAATTCGTGACGCCGCGCGACCCATCACGCGGGCATTGATACACTGTTTTGGTGACCCCCGAACCGCTCTCCCCGTTGTGCCCGCCGGCGCGCCTGCTGCTGGGACCGGGACCCAGCATGGTGGCGCCGCGCGTGTACGAAGCGCTGCGGCAGCCCATCGTCGGGCACCTGGATCCCTATTTCTTCGAGGTCGTCGAAGACATCCGCAGGCTGCTCGGCTACGCTTTCTCCACGGCCAACGAATTCAATATCGCCATCTCCGGAACGGGCACCAGCGGCATGGAAACCGCGGTCGCCAATTTCGTCGAGCCCGGCGAAAAATTTGCCGTTCTGGCCAACGGGTACTTCTGCGACCGCCTCGCGGACGTGGCCCGCCGCCACGGCGCTGTCGTGGCGCGCCTGGAGAAGCCGTGGGGCGAGGTGTTCGACGACCAGGAGGCCCGCGATTTTATCCGCCGCGAAAGGCCGCGCGTGGTGGGCTATGTGCAGGCGGAAACCTCCAGCGGCGCCTTCCAGCCAGGCCGGGCGATTTGCGAAGCGGCGCACGAAGTCGGCGCGCTGGCGATCGCGGACTGCGTCACTTCGCTGGGCGGCATGCCCGTGCGGGTGGACGAAACCGGCATCGACATCGCCTACAGTTGCACGCAAAAAGGGCTGAGCTGTCCGCCGGGACTGGCGCCGCTCACCGTTTCGCCGCGCGCCTGGGAGCGCCTCCGAAAACGGACCGTGCCGGTGGATTCGTTCTACCTGGATCTGCGGCTGCTCGAAAGCTACTTCCGCGACCACAAATACCATCACACGGCGTCGGCGACCATGTTCTATGCGCTGCGCGAGGCGCTGGCGATCGTCCGCGAGGAGGGCATCGAGAATCGTTGGGAACGCCATCGCCGCAATCATGAGGCATTCGTGGCGGGCGTGGAGGCCCTGGGGCTGCGCATGCACGTCGCCGCCGGACACCGGTTGTGGACCCTGAACACGCCGTGCGTGCCGGACGGTGTGAACGATGCCCAGGTGCGCCAGCGATTGCTGAGCGAATACGGCATCGAGATCGCCGGCGGCTTCGGACCGCTGGCCGGCAAAGTGTTCCGTATCGGCTTGATGGGCCACTCCTCCACCGAAGAGAACGTGAACAAGATACTGGATGCGTTGCGCAGATGTGGGGCAGCCTCGTAGGCTGCGGACCCGCTCTCAGCGGGTCTCGCCGGCTGAAAGCCGGCTGCAGGCCGGATAGGAGACTAATGCGTTTGCACAACGAACGACCGGCGCCAGGTGACACCGTAGTGCTCACCGCCATTCCGCCGGCGTTACTGGACGGACTGCCGCTGGAGGACCAACAAGCGATATCCGAGGCGGTCGGTAAGCCCGTTGGTCTGAACGCATACGACGACGATGGAAGGGCTGAGCTTCGGTTTGCTGATCGACAAGGAACAATACACTTCGTCTACGTGAATCCACGCTTCATTAGGAGCGTCGGCGGAGCAAAACAATGAGAGCCAACTTAATAACGCTATTCCCGATTCTGCTGGCGGCCGCGGCCTTTGCCCAAACGCCCGCCACGCCCACGGCATGGACGCCTGAAATCTCCATGCATGTGCAACCCGTCGCGGATGTGGTGCCTTCTCCCGACGGCAAACTGGTGGCCTATACCCAAAGCCATGCCGTCATCGAGACGGAAAAAAGTGAAATAGATACGCAGATCTTTCTCGCCGCTGCCGACGGCTCGCATCGCACACAATTGACGCGCGGCGAGAAGAGCGCTGCCGCGCCCGAGTTTGCGCCCGACAGCCGTTACGTGTACTTCTCCTCGGAGCGCAACGGCAAGCCGAACCTGTGGCGCATCGCGGTGGATGGCGGCGAGGCCGAAATGCTCACCGATTGGAAAGGCGAGATCGGCGCTTTTCGTGTCTCGCCGGACGGCAAGTGGATCGCATTCGCAGGCATGGAGCCGCGCGCCGACCAGGAGAAGGAGAAGAAGGAAAAGCGCGATTTCCGCGTGATCGACGAAAACCCAAAGAGCCACAGTCTCTGGCTCATCGCGGCCGAGCCGGATAGCCAGGGAAAGCGCACGCCGCGCCGCCTGACGAGCACGCCGGACCATGTGACGGAATTCGATTGGTCGCCTGATGGAAGCGCCATCGCCTTCGCGCACACCCCCACGCCCGGCGCCGACGATTGGACCAAGTCCGACATTTCGGAAGTGACCGTGCAGAGTGGCGCGGTGCGCCCCATCGCGGCCACCGGCGCCGCTGAGCACAGCCCCCACTATTCGCCCGATGGACGGTATCTGGCATACGTGCGCTCCACCGATCCGGCGCGCTGGGCGGGGATCGATCGCATCGTGTTGCTGACCCGCCAAAGCGGAGAGGCGCGTGAACTGCCGCCGACCTTCGATGAGCGGCCTGCGTTGTTGGGATGGGCCGGCGATTCGGCGCAGCTCCTATTCACGGAACCGAGAGGCACCGCCAACGTCGTCTACGCCATGCCCACCGATGGCCCGCCAAAACCCGTCTATGAACCCCGGCACGGCACGCTGCAGGCCGGACACGTGAACGCCACCGGCACGGTATTCGGTTTCGCGGGCGAAAGCTGGGACGAGGCACCGGAGGCTTACGTTCTGAAAGTCGGCGATAGCAATCCACAGCGCGTCAGCGGCGCCAACCTGGACCTTCCCAAGCTGCCGTTGGGCGAAACCAAGCGCGTCACATGGAAGGCCGCGGATGGGCTGGATATCGAAGGACTGCTGACTTACCCGGTGGGTTACGACGCCGCGAAGAAGTACCCGCTGGTGTTAGTCATTCACGGCGGGCCCACCGGCGTCTTCCAGGACAGCTTCCTGGGACGCTATGGCCTCTATCCCTACGCCACTTTCGCCGCGCGGGGCTATGCCGTGCTGCGCATCAATCCGCGTGGATCGGGCGGCTACGGACGCGCCTTCCGCTTCGCCAACATGAACGACTGGGGCGGCAAGGATTACGCGGACCTGATGGCCGGCGTGGATCGTGTAATCTCGATGGGCGTGGCCGATCCGGACCGCCTGGCAGTGATGGGCTGGAGTTATGGCGGGTTCATGACGAGTTGGGTAGTCAGTCACACCCACCGCTTCAAGGCTGCCGCAGTGGGCGCGGGTGTGACTAACTTGTGGAGTTTCACCGGCACCTCCGACATACCCGGCTTTCTGCCCGATTACTTTTCGGGTGAGCCGTGGAATAGCTTCGGCGGCTACTTCAACCACTCGCCTATGGCGTTCGTGAAAGGCGTCGCCACGCCCACGCTGATCCTGCACGGCGAGGCCGACGTGCGCGTGCCCACCACGCAAGGCTATGAATTCTACAACGCCCTGAAACGTCAGGGTGTCGTAACGAAAATGGTAGTGTACCCACGCACGCCGCACGGTCCCCGCGAACCGAAGTTTCTGCTAGACATCATGCAGCGCCACATAGACTGGGTAGCAAACTATATCGGCAAATGATATGCAGTAAGCTGATAGCTGATAGCTGATAGCTGAAAGCTTTTTCCCATGCCCGATTGGCTGAGCATCCACGAGCCGGTTCTCGTCAACACCATCGGCCACTGCGCCGGCGCGGCGATCTTCGGGATGCTGCTGTACTTCTTCCTGGTGAACAGGCGGCGCGCGGGCGAGAAACACGGCAGTCTGCCGGTGGTGGCCGCCGCTCTGGCGATGCTCTGGAATCTCGGGTCCCTGGTCGCGCTGGCGGCCGGTCCACGCGGCAGCCAGATCGCCGGCGCCATCGTGGCCCTCAGCTTTTCCGTCTTGAGCCTGCTGCCGGCGGTCCTGCTGCATATCTCTCTCGAATCGCGCCGCCGTACGCTGTGGATCGCCGGCTACGTCCTGAGCGGCGTGGCCGTGGCGCTCCACCTGGCCGACTGGCTCAGCCACCTGACCGGTTTGCACTATGCCGCGCTATGGGTGGTGACTCTCGGCTTTGCCGCTCTCACCATCCTCTCCGTAGTCCTCGAATGGCGTCAGGAGAACCGCGCGGCCGGATCGCGGCTGGCCGGCTCCATGGGGCTGTTTCTGTTTGCGATTTCGTTCGCGCACTTCGGGGCCGCCCACGCCCAGCTAGCCTGGTCCAAAGAGGCCGCGCTGCATCACGCCGGCCTGCCGCTGGCGCTGCTGGTCCTGCTTCAGGATTACCGCTTCCTGCTCATGGATGCGTTTCTGCGCTTCATCGTGAACGCCACGCTGGCGGCCGCCGCGTTGCTGGGGACGATCCACGTTCTGCAGTCGCGGGTTCTCGCCCAGCATCTCCAACACCCGTTCGACGCCGGCGTGATCTTTGTATCCGCCGGCCTGCTGTTGACGCTGTTCGTCTGGGTGCATAATCGCATCCAGCGCTTGCTGACCAGCGCCATTTTCCTGCGCTCCAACGTGGATGAGGCGCTCCACGAATTGCAGGACTTGTCGCTGGCCGCCGCCACGGAAGCGGCATACCTGCGCCTGGCAGCCGAGGCCATCGCCCGTTTCCTGCATGCCGCGCGCTACGACCTGACGGACCAGAATCCCACCGCCGGCCGTCCGCTCGCGGCGCCGGTGGCGGTGCTCGATTCGGCCCACTTCGCCGTCCCCGCGTGGGTGCAGGCCGTGCTGCCCATGCGCTTCTCGCGCGGCGATGCGGCCTACCTGCTGCTCGGCCCGCGCGGCGGCGGCCGCCGCTATCTCAGCGAAGACCTCACCGTGTTGGCGCGCCTGGGAGCCGCCGTCGCCGAACATGTCGAACAACTCCGTAACGTCCAGATGCAGAACCTCGTCTCGCAGGCGGAGTTGAAGGCTCTGCAGGCGCAGATCAACCCGCACTTTCTGTTCAATTCTCTGAACACGCTGTACGGCACCATCGATCGCGGCAACGCCGAGGCCCGGCGGTTGGTGTTGAACCTGGCCGATGTCTATCGCTACCTGTTGCGCTCCGAGCGCACCCTGGTGGAGGTCGAGGAAGAACTGCGCATCGTGCGCGCCTATCTGGAAATCGAGGAATTGCGCCTTGGCTCCAAGCTCAAAACCGAAGTGGACGCCGACCCATCCGCTTTGCGCGCGACCATCCCACTGCTTTCCATTCAGCCGCTGGTGGAAAATGCGGTGAAGCACGGCGTGGCTTCCCGCATGGGAGCGGGGTTCGTCCATCTCAAAATCCGGGCGGCCGGTCAGGCTGTCACCGTGGAAGTCTCCAACTCGGGCGTGTGGGACAGGCCTCCCGGCCGGTCCTCGCAATCTGCATCCGGCATCGGCTTGGCCAACGTCCGCCGCCGCCTGGAGTTGTGTTACGGCGCCGAGGCCAGCTTCGATATTCGCGCGGAGAACGGTGTCACCACGGTCGCCTTCGTGCTGCCCACCAAGCTCGCGACAGCCGTGCTGGTATCCAACGAGGCAGCCGCGCTTTCATGAGATCGGCCATGCCCGCCCACCAGGATTCCCAGCCCGCCGATCGCCCCGCGCCGCCCGCTCGTCCGAAAAGGATTCCGCGATCCCATGCCGGTGTGCTACAAGTGTCTGAGCCTTGGCGCTCAGGCATGGGATTGAAGACGCTGATCGTGGACGACGAGCCGGTCGCGCGCAAGGCGCTGCGCGAGGACTTGGAATCGTTGGGCGGCGTCGAGGTGGTCGGGGAGGCGGACAACGGCGCAGCGGCGCTCGACCAGATCGCCGGCCAGCACCCCGACCTTGTCCTGCTGGATCTCCAGATGCCCGAAATGGGCGGCTTCGAGGTCATCCGCAAGATCCGCCACGGCGCGCACATGCCGGTGATCGTCATTGTTACCGCTTACGACAAGTATGCGCTGGAGGCCTTCGAGGCCGGCGCCATCGATTACCTGCTGAAGCCCGTCGGGCAGGAGCGGCTGGCGGAGGCCATCGAGAAGGCCCGGCGCATCACGGGCCAGGAGGCCGTGGAGAGGCTGGCGCGCTTGCAGGAGATTGCGGACCCGCTGCTTCCCGGCCAGCGTTTGAAGAAGATCGTCGGCAAAGCCGGCGCCGAATATTTCCTGCTGGACGCCAACGAGATCTTCGCCTTCCATGCTGAGGGCGACATCGTCTGGATCACCACTGCGCGCAAGCGCTACCAGGCCACCCAGACGCTCAAGGTGCTGGAGGAGCGCCTGCGAAACACCAGCTTTCAGCGCATCCACCGGAGTGCCCTGGTAAACGTCGATCATGTGCGCAAGATGAGCGCTCTCAGCAGCCAGCGCTGGCTCATCACGCTGAGTAACGAACAGGAGTTCATCGCCAGCAAGAGGCAGGCGAGAGGGATTCGCCGGCTGGTGAATTGGTAGCATAGGCTCCAGCGGCGATGACCCCCTCTGGCGCTCTTCGTCACCCATCGGCGGATCTCATAAATGGCCTGGCCGGTGCTGTGAGCCTGGTGAATACTGGCGGGAGCGCATGAGGAGTGGTGTGTCTACGCACGCCGGGGAGGCGCAAGAAAGCAAAAGTCCGCGACTTAAGCGTCGAAACCGACCGGCACCGCATTAAAGCAAGCTCAGTTGAATTCGTCATGGGGAGCAGAACGCTCATCATCCGGGCAAATCACGAGGTGGCACCGCCCGCGGTCATCGCTGTTCCACAGCGGATAGCGGCCATGGAGTTCCTTTGAAAGAAACTTTTCATAGTAATCCCTAAGCTGGATCAATTCGCCCCGCAGGTGCTCCAACAGCAAGGCACTCACGGCCGCGTAGTTGTACTCGTGCGTGCTGGAAAACTGTAAAGATCCCTTGGCGGCCTCGCTTTGATCGAGGAGGAAATGGGCAACGGCGTCGCGAAGGCCGCGGTAGTAGGCAAAGAGCGCGCCCGTATCTTTCAGGGCGCAAACCTCGGGGGGAAACTGCAGTTGCGCGAGCTTAAGGGCGTCCAAGCGGCGCGCTTTTGGCATCTTTTGCGAAACGCCCAAATCCGTCGCTAGGCGCCTTAGCATCGTCCGGATTTGCTGAACGCCCTCAAATCCCCTGAACGCAAGCAAAAGCCTGTAGTAAGGCTTGCGCTCGTGATGGCTTGGCGGCAGATGGACTCGGCGTTGAGGAACGGCCCTCCGGCACGCAAACTGTGGAACTTGGCGACCCGCGTCGTGATCCGTGTCGGGACCGTTATTTGAGAGGCAAGCACTCCGCCGTTCTCCAGTGACATCAGTTCTAACCGCTGAATCGCAAGAGGGTGCTGTGTGTAGAGTGTCAATGTGTCAATAAACTGGTTTATGGCCGCCCTCGCGTAACCGAGAGCAAGTTCAGGAACTCGGGCGCTGACGTAAGTCTGGATATGCGTTAATGTATTATCCGGACCGCAAATGAGGTCGAATAGGACTGCCTTTCCATTTGAGTAGTACTTGAAGGCGGGGAACGCGCCATCGGCCAGGAAGACCTGCGTGCGGGGCTGAAAAGTGACTACATCTTCCAGTGAGCAATTTGACGGCATAGCGTTGTCCGTCATCACGGCGCGAACTGTGAATGTCTTGCGCTCTTTGCGGTACGAGAGGAGCCCAATTTCACGGAGTCGGCTCTCTCGAAATGCCATTGTCAGTGCACCGGGAAGAGCCGGATGCGGAAACGAGAGGGGATCGTGTTGGTCCTCAATCATCGCGGACATTGTAAACATTAGCAAACAGAATAGCGCAAGCCAACTCGGTGGGCAAAGCCGGCCTTAGATGAAATCCAGGGGCCCGTCCTGGAATAATCGGGCATGCAAGCTCGGTTCCTCGTATTCTATGCCGTCGCAAACCACGGCCCTGCAAACCATTACCGGGCTGATGTACAATTTGGAAAGTCGCTAACGGCGTGCCGTTTAGACATCGCTACGCTCTCCAAAGGCATTTCGTGAGGCACGGGGAAGAGTTTGGAGCTACAACTGCCGAAGAGTATGAACGGCTGGCCGACAGTCTTATGATGGGGCCACTGCGGGCGGAGGCCAGGAATGCGCACGGGATGCGGATTTAGTGCGCTTTGACCCGAGGACCTGTGAATTCGGCGTGCTGACAAGGAACGGCCATATTGCGACGTTCATGGTCATAAGACAGTTGCCGAACGACCGGCAAACGCCTTTGCAGTATTTTCAGTCGAACCGTCGGTGAGGGCCTGAATACATGTATCTCTGTCCAGTCTGCGGATATGATCGGCTCGAAGATCCGCCGAAGAACTTTACCATCTGCCCATCATGCGGGACCGAGTTTGGATACGACGATGCCTTCTGTAGCCACGCTGAACTGAGAGCCAAATGGCTCCGGAACGGAGCGCAATGGTGGAGCACCGTCGATCCGAAGCCGGAACACTGGGACCCGCAGCAGCAGGTCGACGCCGTGATGTCCTCCAGATAGGTACTGCTGAAGGCCCCAGTACCGGCGCGCAAGGCGTGCCTAACCTGTTACCATGAAAATTCTTGGCGAATGCTGCGATTTGAAACCGCCGGGGAGTCGCATGGCGAGTGCCTGGTGGCCACGCTCACCGGACTTCCCGCCGGAGTGCCGGTCTCTCTCGACACCGTAAATCACGAGCTTTGGCGCCGCCAGCAGGGCTACGGCCGCGGCGGACGCATGAAGATCGAACACGACCGCGCCGAGATTGTCTCCGGCGTGCGCCACTCCCATACTATCGGCTCGCCCGTCGCCATCCTCATCCGCAATAAGGATTGGCAGAACTGGACCGAGGCGCTGCCGGTCGAAGATATGGATGGCGCCGAAGACAGGCGCAAGCCCGTCACCCGGCCCCGCCCCGGACACGCCGATCTGGCCGGCGCCATCAAGTACAATTTCGCCGATGCGCGCTACATTCTGGAGCGCGCCAGCGCCCGCGAAACTGCCGCCCGCGTGGCCATCGGCGCGGTTGCCAAAGCCTTGCTGATCCAGTTCGGCATCGACATCGCCAGTCACGTGATTGCCGTAGGCAGCGTGCGCCTCGAACGAACCGCCGCATGGGACGAAGTTGCGGCCCTGCGTCAGAAGGCCGAGGTGCTGCTCGGCTGCGTGGATGCCGCAATCGAACAGCGCATGAAAGAAGTCGTGGACCAGGCCTATCGCACCGGCGACACCGTGGGCGGCGTGTTCGAAGTGGTCGCGCACGGCGTGCCCCCCGGCTTGGGATCGCACACCACCTGGGACGCGCGCCTGGATGGACGCCTGGCGCAGGCCATCGTTTCCATTCAGGCGGTGAAAGGCGTCGAGTTGGGATTCGCGGCGGAGAATGCCGCCAGCTTCGGCTCCGCGGTGCAGGACGCCATCCACTATGATCGCCAGGCGCGCCATTTCACTCGCGGCGCCAATCGCGCCGGCGGCCTGGAGGGCGGCATCGCCAACGGACAGGATGTGCTGGTGCGCGGATTCCTGAAGCCCATCTCCACGCTGCGCCGTCCGCTCGAATCGGTTGACCTGGTCACCCGCGAACCGGCGCTGGCCGCCTACGAACGCTCGGATGTGTGCGTAGTGCCCGCCGCGGGCGTGATCGCGGAGGCCATGGTGGCGCTGGTGCTGGCGCAGGCTTTCCTGGAGAAGTTCGGCGGCGATTCGCTCGGCGAAACGAAACGCAATTTTGAAGGTTATCTGACTCAGGTGCGGGATTTCTGAAATATGGTTTATCCAATCGTGAAGTACGGCGACCTGGTGCTGGAACGCGAAGCGGAGGAGGTCACCGATTTCGGCACCCCAGAACTCGATCAGTTCGTCGCCGACATGTTCGAGTCCATGTACGCCGCCAAGGGCGTCGGGCTGGCGGCGCCGCAGATCGGTTTCTCCCGCAAGGTCGCCGTCATCGACATCTCTAACGCCGAGAATCCGGCGGACAAGCTCGTGCTCATCAATCCGAAAATCGTGCACGTGGAAGGCAAGCAGGAAGGCGAAGAGGGCTGCCTGAGCATTCCCGGATTCCGCGAGCAGGTCAAGCGCGGCAAGCGCGTGACGGTGCGTGCACAGGATGCCAAGGGCGAGTTCTTCGAGAAGACCGGCGAAGACCTGCTGGCGCGCGCCTTTCTGCACGAAACCGACCACCTGTACGGCAAGCTGTACATCAGCCACATCAGCGCCCTGAAGCGCGATTTGATCCGGCGCAAAGTGCGCAAGCTGGTCAAAGCCGGAGAATGGGAGTAGGACAGGCCTCCTGGCCTGTCCACGATATGCGCGTCGTTTTCCTAGGCACCCCCGCCTTCGCAGTCCCAACCCTGGAAGCCCTCATAGCCGCCGGGCACAACGTAATCAGCGTAGTCACCCAGCCCGACCGTCCCCGTGGACGCGGCCGGCAACTCGCCGCGTCGCCGGTGAAGGAAGCGGCGCTGCGGCATGTCCTCCCCATCTACCAACCCGAGCGCATCCGCCGCCCGGAAGCCGTCGCGGCCCTGGCCGCCCTAGCGCCCGGCGCCATGGTGGTAGTCGGCTACGGCCAGATCATTCCGCAGTCCGTGATCGATATCCCGCCGCACGGCATCATTAACGTGCATGCCTCGCTGTTGCCCAAATACCGCGGCGCGGGACCGGTACAGTGGGCCATCGCCAATGGCGAGACCCGCACGGGCGTCACCACCATGCGCATCGACGCCGGACTCGATACCGGCGACATGCTGCTGAAAGCGGAAACGGACATCGGGCCGGAGGAAACCGCCGTGGAGTTAGGAGCGCGCCTCGCCGCGATGGGCGCTGCGTTGCTGATCGAGACCCTGGCCAATATCGCCGCCATCGCGCCCCAAAGGCAGGACCCCGCCCAGGCCACCTGCGCGCCGCTGCTTAAGAAAGAGGATGGGCTCATCGACTGGCGTCAGCCGGCGCAGGCCATCCACAATCGTGTGCGCGGATTCCAGCCCTGGCCCGGAGCCTATACGCGCTTTCGCGGCCAGCAGTTGCACATCTGGAAATCGCGCGTCGCAGTGCCAGCGGCGGGCGACCCGGGCCACCTGCTCCTCCATCCCCTGCGCGCCGTCTGCGGCGAAGGCGCGCTGGAGTTGATCGAAGTCCAACTCGAAGGCCGCAACAGAATCCCCGCAGAAGCCTTCGCCAATGGCCAGCGCGTCGTCACTTCCGGCGCCGACGACATTCTGGGAGAATCGTAAAGTGGATCTGCCGCTGGGCTACCGTTACGCCGCCACCTACGCGGGCATTCGTCAAGTCGAGAAGGACGACCTCGCGTTGATCGTCTCCGGCCTGCCGGCCGCGGCCGCCGCCGTATTCACCCAGAACCGCGTGCAGGCCTCCCCGGTGAAACTTTGCCGCCGTCACCTGGCCGCCTCCCGCGGCGCGGTCGGCGCGATCCTGGTGAATGCCGGCAACGCCAACTGCGCCACCCGCACGGGCGACGCCGTAGCGCTCGCCTGCTGCCGATCCGCCGCACGCCTGCTGCGGCTGCCGGTCGCCCAGGTGCTGCCCGCTTCCACCGGCGTGATCGGCGTCGAACTGGATGCCAAGCTCATCGTCAACGCCTTGCCGCGCCTGGTCGCCGGCCTGCGCGAAGACGGCTTCGGCAGCGTGGCGCGCGCCATCATGACCACCGACCTGGTCCCCAAAGAAGCCTTCGGCGAGGTCAAGCTGCGGCGCGGCACGGTGCGTATCGCGGGCATGACCAAAGGCTCCGGCATGATCCAGCCGCGCATGGCCACCACACTCGGCTTCATCCTGACCGACGCCCAGATTCCCGTCGCCATGCTGCGCCGTATGTTGCGACGAGCGGTTGAGCGCAGCTACAACCGGCTTTCCGTCGATGGCGATACCTCCACCAACGATACCCTGCTGCTCCTCGCCAACGGAGCTTCCGGCGTGCGGCCCGACGCCAAGGAAATGGCCGCGGTAGAAGCGCGCATCACAGCCGTCGCGGAGGATCTGGCGCGCAGTATCGCGCGCGACGGCGAGGGCGCGCGCAAGCTCATCACCATCCTGATTTCGGGCGCCGCCACCGATGACGCCGCCGCGCGCCTGGCCCGCTCCATCGCCAATTCGCCGCTGGTGAAAACGGCCGTGGCCGGCTCCGACCCGAACTGGGGCCGCGTCCTTTCCGCCGCTGGCAATGCCGGCGTGGCGTTCGATCCGCGCAAGGCCGATATCGAGATGCAGGGCGTGCCGGTCTGCCGCGGAGGGCTGGCCGCGCGCTTTTCCGAAGCCGAGCTGAAGCGCAAGCTGGACGCGCCCGAGTGCGAGATCCGCTTCGCCCTGCGCGGCAAAGGCAAAGGTCAGGCGCGCTTCTGGACCTGCGACTTCACCGAAGGCTACATCCGCATCAACGCGAGTTACCGGACCTGATTATGAGACGGCGAGCTTTTCTCTTGACGATGGGGGGCGCTGCGGCGACGGGCGTAGCGCTTGCAGCGGATGCGCAACAGCAGGTCTTCGACCTGTTCAGCCGGATCGCCTCCGCGCTCAGCGACGACGATCCGACGATGTTCATCGAAGCCGTCGATCCCGCGATGCCGCATTTCGACGATTTCCGCCGCGACGTGGTGGCGCTCACCGACCTGGCCACTCTCACCAACTCCATCGAAGTGCTGTCGGACACCGGCGACGACACGCATCGCGCCGAGGAACTGGACTGGTACCTGGAGATGATGAGCAAGTCCGATCCGCACCCCGTGGAGCGCCGCCGCGAGGTGGTGAAGTTCCGCCTGGAACGCAAGGCCGACAAGGGCAAGAAGTGGAAGATCGTGTCCATCGACCCGCTGCACTTCTTCGCCCCGCCGAAGATCACTTGAACCCTATGACCAAACCGCGTCACGTTGAAGAAGTTCTGGGCGGCCACTGGGCTTTGGGCAGAGCGGGCCGTAGGTGCTTAACCGATTTGGGAATTTCTGATTGACAGAAACCGCTCCCTGACGGTCGCGGCTCAGTAAACCTTGCGAAATCAACGCTACCATTACCGAGCCGCGACCGTCAGGGAGCGGTTTCCCCAAGACGGTTAAGCACCCGCGGGCCGTCACGCTGGCCCGGAGGCCGCGAATCCATTATTCTAAAAGGGACGGCGGAACACATCTCGTGGAATATGTCTTGAAGAGGCAGGAACCGGTCCTGTTGCCGCGGAAACGCATTTACTATTCCCGCGGCCAGGCGTATACGATTGAGTGGCAGGAATTCGACAAGCCGCTTCCTGCCTGGTTTGATCCGCTTATGCAAGGCTTCGTCGATCTGCTGACCCTCCCGCACGATTGGAACAGTTACGGCGCAGGGGCGATTGACCAGAATATGGTCCTTTCTGCGATGAACCTCATCACCGGTCTGCTCGGACCCACTTCGCCGGTGCCACGGGTCGTACCTTTGTCGAGCGGCGGTCTTCAGCTCGAGTGGCACCGGAAGGGTATCGATCTTGAGGTTGTCTTCGACCGGAATGAGCAACCCTTCTTTTACTGCCGGAACCGCGTAACTGGAGAGGACTCTGAGCACGAGTTGCCGGAAGATAGCGTCTTGCTCAGATCCATCATCGGCAAGCTGGAATAGCCGCTCACGGGAACCGAATGCCTGGCCGTATCTTTGAGGACGATCCGAGCATTGCCGAAGATGAACGGCTTCTTCGCCGCATCCCGCGCGCTTGGGTCGTTTGGGACGAGCTGGGGAACGCGACCATGTCATCGGCCGCCTTCAAAGACGAGGAACTCTCCGTCAATATCGAATCCGTAATGGCACGAGACGGTCGGCCGCCAGCCGACGCCATCCGCAATTATCCGCGCTACGGCCTGGCGGCATTCACGGCTGCGCACGCCCGTTCCCTTCACCAGGCCGTGGCGCGCGATCCACTGCCGGAGGAACCGGCGCATGGCGTCGTCTACGGACCGAAGAAGCGCGGCGGGATTGGTGGCAAGCTCAGCGACGGTGCCATCTGGGTGGTGACCCCGATCGACTAACATGACCAATCGCTGCGCCTGGGCGAAAAACGAATTCTCCATCCCTTACCACGACACGGAATGGGGCGTCCCGGTGCACGACGACCGCCTCCTGTTCGAGTTCCTGGTGCTCGAGGGCGCGCAGGCCGGCCTGAGTTGGGACACCATCCTGCGCAAGCGCGCGCGCTACCGCGAGGCGTTCGACAACTTCGATCCGGCCGTGGTGGCGCGCTACGGCAAGCGCAAAGTGAACGCGCTGCTCGGCGACGCCGGCATCGTCCGCAACCGTCTGAAGATCGCCGCCGCCATTACCAACGCGCAGGCCTTCCTGAAGGCGGCGGAGGAGTTCGGCAGCTTCGACGCGTATATCTGGCAGTTCACCGGCGGTCGTCCGCGCGTGAACGCTTGGCGCACGCCGATGGAGATGCCGGCGCGCACGGCCGAATCCGACGCCATGAGCAAAGACCTGCAGCGCCGCGGCTTCCGCTTCGTGGGCTCGACCATTTGCTATGCGTTTATGCAGGCGGTGGGGATGGTAAACGATCACGCAACGGATTGCTTCCGGTATATGGAATTGGCGGTCACTTCTTCCGCCGCCGTGGCCGAAGAACGCGATTGACATCGTCGGCCGAGAAGGCTTCCGGATCGTAGTCTCCTCCGAGCCACTCGCGCATTTCCGCACCTTGCGCATCCTCCGGATTCCGGATCGCCTCCAGCATGCCGTAGAATCCGGGGACGCCGCCACAGTCCTCCGGCGGACAGGCGCGCTCGCCGCCGGTGCACATCGGATAGGCGGCGTTCGGGTCGGCTGGCAAGACCTTCTCGACCACCACGGCGTGCTCCCAGCCATCGCCCATATCGTACGTGTAGACCAGCTTGGAGCGCACGCGAGGAAGCACTTCCGCGAGCCGCACTTTGCGGTCGTTGATGGTGGGCAGGCCGAAGCTGAAGTACCGTTCTTCGGGGTTCGGCCGGCCGTAGATCTGCTTGCCTACGCGGAACTCATACAGATGGGAGCTATCCCAGCCCATGGCCTTCTGGAGCACACCGTGCAGGTTGGCCAGGACCAGGTCCGCGGGCACCAGCAGGCGGCGCCAGATGGGCGGGTCGGTGCCGAGCAGCGTGACTTTGAGCTGATAGATATCCGGCATATTGGAGTTATTATACGGACATCGCAATTGTCGGCGCTACAGCTTGATCCGCTCCAGCTTGCGGTAAAGCGTCTTTCGCTCAATCCCCAGGATCTGCGCGGCGCGGCTCTTGTTTCCGCCGGTAGCGGCCAACACGCGGCGGATCTGCTCCACCTCGGCTTCCGCCAGAGTCTCGACGGGCTCCTCGCGCGATTCCATGGAAGTGAGCGCCTGCTGCACGGCATCCCCGTCAATGCGTCCGTTCGCCGCCAGAATGGTAAGGCGCTCCACCAGGTGCTGCAATTGGCGGACGTTGCCGGGCCACGTATATTCCTGCAAAGCTTTCAGGCCGGATTCCATCAAGCGCGCGGAGTGGTTGTAGCGGGCGTTGTACTTGTTCAGGAAAAACCGGGCCAGCAGCGGCACATCGCCGCGCCGCTCGCGCAGGGGCGGAATCACAATCCGCACCACGTTCAGGCGGAACCAGAGATCCTCGCGGAACTTGCCGTCGTCCACCAGCTTCTGCATGTCGCGGTTGGTGGCGGCGAGCACGCGCACGTCCACCTGCTTGCCGCGCGCCGCGCCCACCGGCCGGATCTCGCGCTCCTGCAGGAAACGCAGCAGCTTGAACTGGAAGTTCAGCTCGATATCGCCGATTTCGTCCAGCAGCACCGTGCCGCGATTGGCCGATTCGATCACGCCCATGCGGTCGCGGTCGGCGCCCGTGTAGGCGCCCTTCAGCGCGCCGAACAGTTCGCTTTCGATCAGCGCGGGGGCGATCGACCCGCAATCCACGGGCACAAACGGCTGGTTCGCGCGCGCGCTGAAGCGGTGGATCATGCGCGCCACCAGTTCCTTGCCGGTTCCGGTCTCGCCCTCGATCAGCACGGTGGCGTCGGTGGGCGCCACCAGCGAAGCCGTCTTGTAGATCTCCACCATGGCGGCGGAACTGCCGATCATTTCGCTTTCCGGCAGATCGTCCGGACCGGCTTCCTTCTCCTTGTCGTTCTCTTTGTCCTGCCGCGCGGCTTCGGCGCGCTTGATGGTGTCGAGCATGCGGTCGATTTCAAACGGCTTGGCCACATAGTCGAAAGCGCCGCCCCGCGTGGCGGCCATCACGGTTTCCATGGTGCCGCGCGCCGTCATCAGAATCACGGAGCAATTGGGGTCTTTGTTGCGCGCCGCATCCAGCACGTCCAGGCCGGTGCGGTCGTCAATGTAGATATCCGAGATCACGATGGGGTAGCTCGTTTCCGAGAGCCGTTCCAGAGCCTCGCCGGTGGAAGCGACCGCGTCGACAGAGTATCCCTCCATCTCCAGGAACGTCACGACGGTCGTGCGCACCGCTGCATCGTCTTCGACAACCAGTAATCGCGGCATCAGCTTTCTTTCGGCACCGCAGCCGAAACCGGCGCGGGCAGAACCATAGTGAACCTTGACCCCTTTCCTGGACGGCTCATCACTTCAATGGTACCGGAATGCTGGATGACAATCTGCTCCACGATGGAAAGCCCGATCCCGGTTCCGGCTTCGCCCGATTGTTCCGCGCGCCTGGTGCGGTAGAACTTCTGAAAGATCTTCTTGACCTCCTTCTGGTCCATGCCGATGCCCTGATCCTCCACCGAGATGTAGGCATGATCGTGTTTGCGCACGGCCGCCAGGGTGACCTGGGTGCGCGGCGGCGAATACTTGATGGCGTTGGTCAGCAGGTTGTAGAAGGCGTATTCCATCAGCTCGCGGTCGCCGGTGAGCAGGATGTCCTGCGGCGCGGCTTCCGTCAGGATCCGGATCTGCTTGCGCTCGGCCAGGGGAAGCGCGCGCGCCACGCATCCGGCCATGAGTTCGCCGGCGGAGAAGGTTTCCTTCTTGAGCTCCACCTGGCCGGCGGAGAGCCGCTCCACGCTGAGGAACATCTCGATCATGCGGCCCAGGCGCTTGGATTCGGTGTTGATCAGCTCGGCGATCTGTTTGCGTTTCTCCTCCGGCAGCGCATAGCGGCCCATCAGCTCGCTGGAACCTTGAATGGCGGTGAGCGGCGTGCGCATTTCGTGAGTCACGAAGTGGATCGTCTGGCGATAGCGGTCGCGGTCGGCTTCGGACTTGCGCAGGCTGCGGCGCACGACCAGCAGTTGATAGCCGCCGGCGGTGATCAGCGCCAGCCACGCCGAAGATACGGGCGTGCAGAAAGAGAAGACCACCCGGTCGGTAAAGAGCCAGTAGGGCGTCACATGCGCGATCGCCAGGATGCCCGCGGCCAGGCCGATCGCCCGGCGGCCCGTAAGGTGGCTATAGGTCAGGCCGATAGATACCACCAGCAGCAAGCTGAATCCGAACACCACCGATGGCGGCGCATCTGTCAGAAACAGACCTTGGGCAATGGTTTCGAACGCATTGGCGTGGATCTCGACGCCCACCATCGGCGTGCGCGTGGAGTAAGGCGTAAACAGCCAGTCCTTGGCCGCGGTCTGCGAGGTCACCCCCGCGAAGACCACCTTGCCCGAGAACTCCCGGGCGCTCCCTGGATCGTTCAGCAGTGCCTGGAGCGACACGCGCGGAATGGGCATGGAAAGCGGCCTGTAACGGATGCGCATGAGGCGCCCGCCCGCGCGCGTGGATGGGATCAACCGGCCGCCCACGTCGAGATCGGCGGGCGATTCCACAATCTGTACGCCGCGGCCGCGGCTCAGCCGGTAGGCTTCCAGGGACAACGCCCAGCGGCGATCATGGTTCGCTGCTTTTTCGAGAGGCAGGCTGCGGCCCACCGAATCCAGTTCGTCCGGCTCCGCATGCACGTGCCCGAGCGCGGCCGCCTGCGCGCGAAAGCGTGGCAGCGGATCCTCCCACGCGCCGCCATCGGGCAACAACTGGCACGCCAGCACCAGATTGCGCGTGGCGTGCAGGGCTTCTTCCAGGCGCGCATCGATGACGGGATCCGTGTTGTCGGCCAGGATCAAGTCCACCGCGACCGTTTTGGGTGAGGCGGCGGAAATCAGCCGGAGCGCTTCGGCCAGCGGCTTGCGCAAACCGGGCACGCCGCCATATGCATTCAGGGACGGCTCGTCGATGGCCAGCAGGATGCTTTGGGTTGCCCAGGTTGGCGGATGGTACAAACGGAACATCCAGTCGTAGGCGTCGTTATCGATCTGCGCGCCGAAGCTGGTCCAACTGGCCGTCAGGGCCACGGCGAAGGAAGCCGCCAGCAGTGCCCAATAGATCGCGGTTTGCCGGCTAATGCGCATTTCTCAAACTTCTCTTGTGGGGCGGCCAATCTTGGCCGCAGCCGCCTTTTAGGCGGCCAAGCCGGCTGAAAGCCGTCCCCAAAGGGGACCCCAGGGCAGAATTGCCCGCCCCACATTCACCTGCCAAGAGCCTTCTCGATTTCGCCGGGATCGCGCGCGAGCGCGCCGCTCATCAGCTTCGCGCCGTCCTTGGTCACTAGCACCATGTCCTCGATGCGGATGCCGATGTTCTCTTCGGGAATGTAGATGCCCGGCTCCACTGTGATGACATTGCCTTCGGCCAGCGGCTGGCTGGAATCGGTAGCGTCGTGCACGTCCAGCCCGACATGATGGCCGATGCCGTGCGTGAAATACTTGCCCAGCGGCTCGCCGTGCAGGTCTTTGCCGTGGGTGTTGATGTATTCGCGAGCGATCTTGCCAAGGTCGCCGAATGGCACGCCCGGCTTGATGGCGGCGATCACCGCGTTCTGCGCGCCCAGCACGATCTCGTAGATCTCCCGCTGACGTTTGCTGAACGGCGCGCCCACCGGGATGGTGCGCGTGATATCGGCGGCATATCCGGCGCACTCGGCGCCCACGTCCATCAGCAGCAGCTCGCCGCGATCCATGCGGCGGGAATTGCGGGAATAGTGCAGGATGGTGCTGTTCGGACCGGAGCCCACGATGGGCGCGTAGGCGTTGCGCTCGCATCCGTGGTCGAAATAGACCGCGGTCATGGCGGCGGCAACCTGGTATTCGTAATCGCCCGGAGCCGCGCGCTTCCACGCGGCGCGATGCGCTTCCAGCGTGGCGTCGATGGATCGCTGGATGAGAGACAGCTCTTCGGGCGACTTATGCATGCGCAGGCGCGCGATCAACTGGCTAGCGTCGGAGACATCGCGCATTGGAGCCAGCGCCTTAAGCTCGGTGGTGCTCCGCTCTCCGACCGTGTAAATGCGGGAATAGCGGTCCAGTTGCTTGCGTAACTCGCTCTCGAAGCTTTCCACGGGCAGCACGGTATCGAAGCCGGTAAGTTGGTCGATGTTGGCGTCATCCGGTCCGGCTTTGCGGCCCGTCCACTTTTCCTGGTCCGGATGGCGGCGTGGGAGAAAGAGTACGGCGTACGGCTTGTCGTCCTGTGGCGGTGCGACTAACAGAATGGCTCCGGGTTCCCGCCAACCGGTGAGATAGTAGAAATTGGACTCCTGGAAGAAGCCGGTCCGGATGTTCTCCTCGCCTTTCTCGGTGTGGCCAAACAGCACGAGCACGCCGTCGTCGAGCTTCTTGGCCAGCTCGATGCGGCGCGCGCGATACTCCTCCGGGCGGGGCGCGGCCAGCGAGGGCCGTACGGCCAACAGGGCGCAGAAGAGATAGAGGAGGCGCATTCCTATCCAGTATAGCGGGCGTCGCCGGAAAAAAAGCTTGCCATTTCGGACTCGACGGTGGTAATCTGAAACTGCCGCGTCCGCGGAGAATCCATGAAAAGTCCTGCTGTAATGGCTCTGCTGGCGTGTGCCGTTGTGGCCCACGCCGCAAGTTACACGACTTACATAGGCGACGCGTACCAATACCAGGTGTCGGCCATCGCCACGGACGCGAACGGTAACACGTATATCACGGGCAGCCGCATCGTTGAGCCCAACGCGCCTTCCCCGAACGGCGAGGGCGTGACGGATGTCTTCGTCGCCAAGCTGGACCCATCCGGAAACCTCACTCTGATTGGCACTTTCAGCGGCAAAGGAATCGACCATGGGAACGGGATCGCGGTCGACCCGTCCGGGAATATCTATATCGTTGGCGACACGACGTCGCCCGATTTTCCCCTGCGCAATCCGCTGCAAAGTATTGCGTACACCCCGGTGGGCATTGGCAACGGGTCGGGCGTTCTGATGAAGCTCGCGCCCGATGGATCGCTGATGTATTCGACCTACCTCGGAGGGATGCTGGGGCCCAGTTCGCTGAGCAGCGTGGCAGCGGATGCTGGCGGCAATGCCTACGTGACAGGCTGGACCGCCGCTAGCGACTATCCGCACACTCCAGGGCTGCCGGCGGGCTCTGTCTCCACTTCTCCGGTCGAATACATCTCCGCGGCCTTCTTCGCTAAGATCAATCCGGCAGGCAGCCAGATTGTATACGCCGGGGCGATATCGGGCGTACCGTCCTGCGGCGCCATTTGCCAGGGTGGGACGGTCTCGACCGCAGGAAACTCCATCGCCGTGGATCCGGCCGGCAATGCCTATATCGCGGCGAACACCAACGGGGGCCTGGCCGGCACTCCGGGTGCGCTCCTTGCGAGCGGCACCGGCGCTTTCGTCTTCAAAGTGAGCGCCGCCGGGACCGGCTTGGTGTACTTGACGCTTCTGGGCGCGGGGAATGTTGAGCTCATGGTCGGCACCGTTGCCACAGACTCCGTTTCCATTGGCGCGGACGGGGCGGGGAACGCTTATATCGCCGGCTCCACGGCGGACCCGAGTTTTCCGGCAACTGCGGGTGCATTTCAAAGCGCGTTTGCGGGCGCGGCAGCATTCGTCGCCAAGCTCAACCCTACTGGAAGCGCCATGGTGTGGGCGACGTTTCTGGGTGTCGCGGACGCGGCGCAAACCATCGCCATCGACTCCACGGGCAACGTGTGGGTATCGGGAACCACAAAGTCCACCGACTTTCCCACGAAGGTATCGGTGACTCCGAATGGGAGCGAATTCCTGGCGGAGTTGAACTCCACCGGCTCGACGCTTTCCTATTCGGCGCTCTTCCCCAGCGACACAGTCGCGGCAGCGCTCGCGGTGGATGCCGGCGATACGGTGCACGTTGCCGGCGCCACCGGTCTGATCTCGGCCTTCCCGGCTGGCTCAGCACCCGGCCAGACTTCCGCCGCGTGGACGCTGGGCATCGCCAACGCCGCAGGTGGAGGTCTCTCGGGACGCCTCGCGCCCGCGGAGTTGATCTCCATTTACGGACTCCACCTCGGCCCGGCCGCGCCGGTATCGGCAACATTCGATGCCGCTGGTTTCTTGCCGACCACGCTCGGCGGACTCGAAGTGACGATCAACGGTATTTCCTCGCCGCTGCTGTACGTCTCTGCGACGCAGATCAATGCGGTAGCGCCGATAGAGCTGACAGCCGGTTCGGCCGTCGCATTGCGGATCACGCAGAACGGCGTGCCGCTGCCGGATTTCCGCGTGATGGACGATATCGCCGCGCCGGCTGTGTTTGTAAATTCGGACGATAGCGCCGCGGCCATTAACCAGGATGGCACCGTGAATTCACAAGCGAATCCTGCGCCTTCCGGGTCGTATGTCTCCATCTGGGCCACGGGCACGGGCTATTCTCCCGGGAGTGACGGGCAAATGGCTACCGGCCCGAACGAGTTCTGCGAACCGGGGCTGCTCTACTGCCCGGTCTTCCAGTACGACGGAACCCCGGTGAACGTATCCTATACGGGTGCCGCGCCCGGCGAGGTGAATGGCGTCATACAAATCAATTTCCAGGTCACCGGCAGCCAAAGCTACTATCTCAGTGTCGATGGAATAAACAGCAGCATCTTCGTCATTCACACGACACCTTGAAACGGAGGATCTATGCAACGTTCTGCCGTAACTGCCTTGCTGGCGTGCGCCGTTGCCGCCCACGCCGCAAGTTACACGACTTACATAGGCGACGCGAACCAATACCAGGTGTCGGCCATCGCCACGGACGCGAACGGAAACACATACATCACGGGCGGCCGCATCGTTACGCCTGCCTCGCCTGCCACATATAACACTCCGGTGACGGATGTCTTCGTCGGCAAGCTGGACCCTTCCGGCAATCTCACCCTGATTGGCACTTTCAGCGGCAAGGGAATCGACCAGGCGAACGGGATCGCGGTCGACCCCTCCGGGAATATCTATGTTGTCGGCATGACGACATCGACGGATTTTCCGCTGCGCAATCCGCTGCAAAGTGTCGCGTTTACCATGGGGGGCATGGGCGGCGGGTCGGGCTTTCTGATGAAGCTCGCGCCCGATGGATCGCCGATCTACTCGACCTACCTCGGAGGAACGCTGGGGCCCGGTTCGATGAACAGCGTTGCGGCGGATGCCGGCGGCAACGCCTACGTGACGGGCTGGACCGCCGCCACCGACTATCCGCACACTCCAGGGTTGCCGGCGGGCCTTGTCTCCACTGGTCCGGTCGAATACATCTATGCCGCCTTGTTCGCCAAGATCAATCCCGCGGGCAGCAAGATCGTTTACGCCGGAGCGGTATCGGCCGCTCCATACTGCGAGGCGGGCTTCGCCACCTGCCGGGGGGCGACGGTCTCGACCGCGGGAAACTCGATCGCCCTGGACCCGGCCGGCAATGCCTACATCGCGGGGAACACCGACGGCGACCTGGCTGGCACGCCGGGTACGCTCCTTGCAAGCGGAACCGGCGCCTTTGTCGTCAAAGTGAACGCCGCGGGGACCGGCTTAGTGTATCTGACGCTTCTGGGGACCGGGGACGGCGGCGAAGCCACGGATACCGTATCCGCTATTGCCGTGGACGGAGCGGGGAATGCTTATATCTCCGGTTCCACGTCGGACCCGCACTTTCCGGTGACGGCTGGCGCGTTTCAAACCACGCTCGCGAACCCGGCTACGCCCCCAAACGTGGGTCCCTCCGACGCATTCGTGGCTAAGCTCAATCCCACGGGGAGCGCCATGGTATGGGCCACGTTCCTGGGTGGGACGGGCTTCGACGCGGCGCAGACCATTGCCACCGATTCCCCGGGCAACGTATGGGTTTCGGGTACCACACAGTCCACCGATTTTCCCGCCAAGGTGTCCGTGGCCCCTGGCGGAAGCGAATTCCTGGCGGAGTTGAATTCCACCGGCTCGGTGCTCACCTATTCGGCGGTCTTCCCCAGCGACACCGTCGCGCAGGCCCTCGCCGTGGATTCGAGCGGCACGGTGCACGTTGCCGGAGCCGCCGGTCTGATCTCGGCCTTCCCGGATGGCTCCGCGCCGGGCCAGACCTCCGCCCCTTGGATGTTTGGACTGGCCAACGCCGCGGGCCTATCCCTTTCGGGAAGGCTAGCGCCGGGTGAGCTGGTCTCCATTTACGGAATACAACTCGTCTGTGTGTATTCAGTGGAAGCCGCCTGTAGCCCCCCGGCGCCGGTATCGGCCACATTCGATGCCACCGGTTTTCTGCCGACCACGCTCGGCGGAGTGCAAGTGACGATCAACGGCACACCAGCGCCGTTGCTGTACGTCTCCGCGACGCAGATCAATGCGGTGGCGCCGATAGAGCTGACAGCCGGATCGGCCGCTGAATTGCAAATCATCGAGGACGGCACGCCTCTGCCCGATTTCCGGGTGATGGTCGATATCGCCGCGCCGGGCGTGTTTGTAAACTCGGACGGTAGCGCCGCGGCCATTAACCAGGATGGCAGCGTGAACTCAAAAGCCAATCCGGCGCCAGTCGGCTCGTATGTCTCCATCTGGGCCACGGGCACAGGCTACTTTCCCGGCAGCGACGGACAGATGGCAACTGGCGCGAACCAGTTCTGTGACCCCGGGCTTCTCTTGTGCGCGGTCTTTCAGTCTGACGGAATCCCCGGTTCTGGAGGAACCCCGGTCAACGTAACCTACAGCGGCGCGGCGCCCGGCGCAGTGAATGGCGTCGTCCAAATCAATTTCCAGGTCCCCCCTCCCGCGGATGGCTACTATCTCAGCGTGGATGGAATAAACAGCAACACCTTCGACATTTATACGACGCCCTGAAACGGAGAATCTATGCGAAATTCTGCTGTAATTGCTCTGCTGGCGTGCGCCGTTGCCGCCCACGCCGCAAGTTACACGACTTACATAGGCGACGCGAACCAATACCAGGTCGCGGCCATCGCCACGGACGCGAGCGGAAACACCTATATCACGGGCAGCCGCATCATTGAACCCGACGCGCCTTCCCCGAACGGCGTGGGCGTGACGGACGTCTTCGTCAGCAAGCTCGACCCCTCCGAAAATCTCACCCTGCTCGGCACCTTCAGTGGCAAGGCGATTGACCAGGCGAACGGGATCGCGGTCGATCCCTCCGGAAATATCTATATCGTAGGCAACACGACATCCACGGATTTTCCGCTGCACCATCCGCTGCAGAGCGTTGCGTATACCGTGGGGCAGGGCATCGCCAACGGGACTGGTTTTCTGATTAAGCTGAGCGCGGATGGTACGGTGCTCTATTCGACCTACCTTGGCGGTACTGCGGGTTTTAGCTCGCTCGCCAGCGTGGCCGCCGATGCGCAGGGAAATGCGTACGTCACCGGTACCACGGCGGCGCAGGACTATCCGCACACGCCGGGCATGCCGGCCGACTATGTGTCCAGCTTTGGCATCTACAACTTCTCAGGAGCATTCTTCGCCAAGATCGACCCGGCAGGCAGCCAGATCTTGTATGCCGGGGCGCTCACCGGTCCGGTGCCCGGGTGCCAGACAAACTTGGAAGGCAGCTCCTGCCTCTTGAGTTCTGCTCCCACCTCCGGCTCGGCGATCGCCATAGACCCGGCGGGCAATGCCTATATCGCGGGTAACGCGGGCATGGCGCTACCCACCACGCCCGGCGCGCTGCTGACGGCTGGGATCGGCGCTTTCGTCGCCAAAGTGAATTCCGCCGGGACCGGCCTGGTCTATGTGACGTATCTGGGGCCTGGGAGTCTCGAGCCTACGGTCGGCACCCTTGCGACCGACTCCGTCTCCGCCATCGCCGCGGACGGTGCGGGTAACGCTTATATCTCCGGTTACACGGCGGACTCGGCTTTCCCAGTGACGGCTGGGGCGTTTCAAACCGCGCTCGCGGGCGCCGCGACTCCCCCATTCGTGGGTCCCTATGACGCATTCGTGGCCAAGCTCAACCCCACGGGGAGCGCCATGGTTTGGGCTACCTTCTTGGGTGGAACGGACTCGGACCAGGCGCAGACCATCGCCATTGATTCCGCGGACAATGTGTGGGTATCGGGAATCACAAGGTCCGCTAATTTTCCAATCAAGGTGTCTGTGACTCCGAACGGGAGCGAATTTCTCGCGGAGTTGAATTCCACCGGCTCGGCGCTTTCCTATTCGGCGCTCTTTCCCAGCGCTACCGTCGCACGGGCGCTCGCGGTGGATTCGAGCGGGACGGTGCACGTTGGCGGAGCCACTGGTCTCATCTCCGCCTTCCCGGCTGGCTCGGCGCCCGGACAGACTTCTGCCCCATGGATGTTTGGCATCGACAACGCCGCTGGCGGTCTGCTGTCGGGACGCCTCGCGCCAGGTGAGTTGATCTCCATTTTTGGGCTGCACCTCGGCCCGGCGGCGCCGGTATCGGCGACATTCGATGCCGCCGGTTTCCTGCCGACGACGCTCGGGGGAGTTCAAGTGACGATCAATGGCACACCAGCCCCATTGCTGTACGTCTCCGCGACGCAGATCAATGCGGTGGCGCCAGTGAAGCTGACCGCCGGGTCGGCGGTTGAACTGCAAATTGCGCAGAACGGCACGCCTCTGCCAGGTCTGCGGGTCATGGTAGATATCGCCGCGCCAGGTGTATTTTTGAATTCGGATGGGAGCGCCGCAGCGATTAACCAGGATGGCTCCGTGAATTCAAAGGCGAATCCGGCGCCGGTGGGGTCATACGTCTCAATCTGGGCCACGGGCACGGGCTACTTTCCCGGCAGCGACGGACAACTGGCAACCGGGGCGGATCAGTTCTGTAGTCTGGTTGGTAATTGCGAGATCGTTGACGCGGCTCACGGCAGCAGTGCCATCAACGTATCCTATATAGGCGCAGCGCCCGGCACGGTGAATGGCGTCGTCCAAATCAATCTCCAGGTCACCGCCAGCGGGGCCTACTATCTCAGTGTGGACGGAATAAGCAGCGAATATTTCAACGTTTACACAACGCCTTGAAAACGAAAAAGGACAGACGATGCGAACACTTAGGCACACGCTGACAACTGCCGGAATGTTCTTCACGGCGCTCCTGATCTTTACTGGGCGTCCAGCGGCTCAAACGCTGACCACGCTTGCGACGTTCTCCAGCCCGCTCAGCGACGGGATCGGTCCCTCAGGTGTGGTGGTCGCCTCTGACGGCGCGCTTTACGGCGCCACCCAGTCCGGCGGAAGCACAAACAGCGGCATTGTGTTTTCCCTAACCCCGCCCACAACAGGGGGCGCTTGGACCGAAGCACTGATCTACAGTTTCACAGGCGGCAGCGACGGGGGTACACCCACCGGTCTCGCGATCGGCAGTGGACCCGGAGGATCCCCCGTGCTCTACGGCACGACCTCCGCTGGCGGAGCTGCCAACAATGGCACGGTCTTTTCGTTAACCTCTGGGCCCGGCGGCGCCTGGGCTGAGAGCGTGCTTTACAGCTTCACCGGCGGGAGTGACGGGGGCGGCCCCTCGACAGGCGTGGCGATCGGCAGTGGAACCGGCGGGTCCACCGTGCTCTACGGCACGACCTTCGCTGGCGGAACCACGAACAATGGCACGGTGTTTAGGTTAACCCCGCCCACAACTCCAAGCGGCACTTGGACCGAAGCAACGCTCTACGATTTCCCCCTACCCATGGGCAGCTACAGCCGCGGCATCACTCCCTCCGTTGTAGTGATCGGCAGTGGACCCGGAGGGTACCCCGTGCTCTACGGCACGACCCAATATGGCGGAACCGGAACTGGTCTTCTATGCAGTTTTCCACCCGGCGGCTGCGGCACTGTGTTTTCATTGACCCCGCCGACGGGGGTGCCCTCTGGGCCCGGTAGCGCTTGGACCGAAACGCTGCTCTACAATTTCGCCGGTGGCAGCGACGGGGCTTTTCCCTCCGGGGTGGTAATCGGCAGCGGCGGGGTGCTGTACGGCACCGCTCCGAACGGCAGTCCCTCGTCTGCTGGCGTCTTTTTCTCCTTGACTCCGCCGTCTCAGTCCGGTGGCGCCTGGACTGAAAGCGTGCTTTACAGCGTTGGCAGCAGGGCAGGCGTAGTGATCGGAGCTGGGGGAGTGCTTTACGGTCTCGTTCGGAGCAGCCCCGTCTCGGAATCGTACGCGGTGGTCTCCCTGACTCCACCCACAGCGGCGCCTTTCGTGACCGGCGGCGCCTGGACTGAAAGCGTGCTCTACAGCTTCACTACCAGCGGCAACGGGCTCGTGTCAGGTCTGGCGATCGGCAAGGATGGGGTGCTCTACGGCGCCACTGCCAGCGGCGGCCCGGCGGCCGCCGGCACTGTGTACTCGGTGACCCCCGGATCCGGTGGCGCCTGGACTGGAAGCGTGCTTTACACCTTCACAGGTGGGAGCCCAGGGAGCGGCGCTCTGACAGGTTTGGCGATCGACATCAAGGGCGTGCTCTATGGCGCCACTACTGGGGGTGGAGCGGGTTCTTGCCCAAGCGGCTGCGGGACGGTCTTCTCTCTGACCCCGCCGGCTTCCACGGGAGGCGCCTGGACTAAGAGCGTGCTGTACAAGTTCGCTGGTGGGAGCGATGGGGCCTATCCCGAGGCAGGCCTGGCGATCGGCAGTGGACCCGAAGGGCCCCTCGTACTTTACGGCACGACCTACGTCGGTGGCGCCGGCCCGTGCACGTTGTACCGCTACCCTCCAGGCTGTGGAACCGTGTTCTCCTTAACGCCACCCAGTTCTCCCAGCGGCGCTTGGACTGAAACCGTGCTCCACAATTTCACTAGCGGCAACGATGGGGCCAATCCCAACGCAGGCGTCGTGATCGGTGAGAATGGGGTGCTCTACGGCACCACGCAGTACGGCGGGCCCTGGAGCATTGACGCATTGGCCGGAGCTCTCGGATATGGCACGGTGTTTTCCTTGACCCCGCCCACAGCGACGCTCTTTGGGCCCGAAGGCACTTGGACCGAAGCAGTGCTCTACGATTTCGAACTGAATCTCACCCTCATCAGCTTCTCGGCCGGTCCCAGCGGTTTAGCGATCGGCAGTGGCGGGGTACTGTATGGTACAGCCCAGTTCGCCGGACTTAGTCCGATGGACTACTTGCCCGGCTGTGGCACCGTGTTTTCGTTGACCTCGGGGGCGGAGACAGATCTCTACAGTTTTTCCCCGAGTGGCGACGACGCATGTGGTCCCAACGCAGGTGTAGTGGTCGGCGCTGGCGGGGTGCTCTATGGCACGACCAAGGGCAGCGGAACCTCGTTTGTCGGCGCCATTTTCTCGTTGACCCCGCCAGCGCCTCCCGCCAGCGCATGGACCGAAACCGTGCTCTCCAATTTCACCGGCACCGGCGGGGCAACTCCCAACGGTGTAGTCGTCGGCAGCGGATCCGGAGGGTACCCCGTGCTCTACGGCACGACCCAGGCCGGTGGCTCCGGTCCATGCACTACACCCAACCAATATCCGGGCTGTGGAACCGTGTTTGCGTTGATCCCGCCGGCGACTCCGGACGGCGAATGGGCGGAGGCCACGCTCCACAACTTCATTGGCGGCAGCGATGGAGCCTTTCCTGCTGCTGGCGTGGTCATCAGTAGCGGAGTGCTCTACGGCACGACCACGGGCACGAACGGCGGCACGGTGTTCGCGTTGAGCGTAGGCAACGGCCCTGCGCCGTCCATCAACCTCGGCGGCGTCGTGAACGCGGCCAGCTATACCGCGCCAGTGGCTCCCGGCAGCATCGCTTCGGCGTTCGGCAATTTTCTCCTTTCGTCGCCGCTCAGTGCCACGCAATCGCCATTGCCCGACGATATTTCCGGGCTTTCCTTGCAGTTCGGCGGAGGAACGCAGGCACCTCTGTTTTTCGTTTCCAGTGCGCAGGTCAATTTTCAGGTGCCATGGGAATTGTCCAACCAATCGCAGTCTACGCTCGCCGCCACGTGGGACAATGCCGCCGGCGCCGCCCAAACCGTGAATGTCGCGCCCGTCGCGCCGGCTATCTTTAGCACCAACGCCTCGGGCTCGGGGCAGGGAGCGATCCTTGACACGTCCTATCGGTTGGTGGATTCTATGAACCCGGTGGCCGTCGGCAATTTCGTCCTGATCTACTGTACGGGTCTCGGGGCGGTCGGCAATCAACCCGCGACCGGCTCACCCGCTCCCAGCGACCCGCTGGCTTGGTCGGCCACGCCCACGGTGACGATTGGCGGAGTGCCGGCTAACGTGCAATTCTCCGGTCTCGCGCCCGGCTATGTGGGGCTCTACCAGGTGAACGCGCAGGTGCCCGCCGGGTCGGCCACGGGATCTGCCGTCCCGGTCGTGTTGTCCATGAGCGGCGTGACATCGAACACAGTGACCATTGCGGTCGAGTGAATTCCGGATAGTATGCCCCACAACAGGAGGAACGATGCGAACACGTAGGCACACACTTACAACTGGCGGAACTCTCTTCGCGGCGCTCCTGATCTTCAACTGGCATCTAGCGGCTCAGACCCCTGCCCCTACGCTGACCACGCTCCACACCTTCGTCAGCCCTCCTAGCGATGGGATCGTTCCCTTAGGGGTAGCGATCGGCAGCGGCGGGTTGCTCTATGGCGTCACCAGGCAAGGCGGCGCCTTGGGCTATGGCACCATTTTCTCCTTGACCCCGGCCACAGGGGCGCCCTCCAGCGGTGGGGCCTGGACCGAAACAGTGCTCTACAATTTCACCGGTGGCAGCGACGGGGGCACTCCCGCGGGCGTCGTGATCGGCAGCGGCGGTGTGCTCTATGGCACGACCTCCGGGGGCGGAATTGAAACTGGCGTTTGCTACGGGGGATGCGGCACTGTGTTTGCCCTAACGCCGCCGACGTCCGTGAGCGGTGCCTGGGCCGAGAGCGTGCTTTACAGCTTCACGGGTGGGAGCGATGGGGGCGTACCCATGACAGGTGTCGCGATCGGTAGCGGGCCCGGAGGGCTTCCCGTGCTCTACGGAACCACGGCATACGGCGGCACCGCGCCGTGCAGCTCGGGCTCGCCGCCCGGTGCGGGTTGTGGGGTCGTGTTTTCCTTGACGCCGCCCAAAGGGGCGCTGTCAGGGGCCGGCGGCGCGTGGACCGAAGCGGTACTCTACAACTTCACCAGCCCCTTCAATACCTCGTCCTCTCCCACGAGTTTGGCGATCGGCAGCGGACCCGGAGGGTACCCCGTACTCTATGGCGCCACGCAAAACGGCGGCACCGGAACCGGCCGTATATGCGCTGGATTGGGCTGCGGGATGGTTTTCTCTTTGACCCCGCCCAAAGGAGCGTCCTCCGGGTCCGGTGGCGCATGGACTGAAGCAGTGCTCTACAATTTCACCGGCGGCAACGACGGATTCCAGCCCTCGGGTGTGGCCATCGGCAGCGGACCCGGAGGGTACCCCGTCCTCTACGGCACGTCGGCGAGCTTTACGGGCCCGGGTAATGGCACGGTGTTCTCTTTGACTCCGCCGGCGGTGCCCTCCGGGACCGGCACCTGGACTGAGAGCGTGCTCTACAGCTTCACCGGGGGTATTCGCGACGTGGCCAATCCCACCTCAGGAGTAGTGATCGGCAGCGGACCCGGAGGGTCGCCAATGCTCTACGGTACGGCAACGAGCGGCGGCGCTTCGGAAGCGGGTGGGGTGTTCTCTTTGACTCCGCCTGCCGTGGGCCTCGCTGGGTCCGCCGGCGCCTGGACCGAGAGCCTGCTGTACAGTTTCATGGGCGGCAACGACGGGGCAGCTCCCTCCGTTGGCGTGGTGTTCGGAAATGGGGGAGTACTCTACGGCACCACCGCCATTGGCGGCCCAGCAAACGCTGGCACTGTATTCTCCCTAGCGCCGCCGAAGTCCGCGAACGGCGCCTGGACCGAGAGTGTGCTTTACGCCTTCACTGGCGGGAGCCCGGGGATAGGCGTCCTGTCAGGCTTGGTGGTCGGCAACGGAGGGGTGCTTTATGGCACCACTGAGGGGGGCGGAACGGGGTCTTGTCCAATAGGCTGCGGGACCGTTTTCTCATTGGCCCCGCCGATACCGGGACTCTTTGGGCCGGGCGCCTGGACCGCAAGCGTGCTATACCGATTCACTGGTGGGAGCGACGGGGCCTATCCGGCTGCGGGTTTGGCGATCGGCAGCAACGGCGTGCTCTATGGCACCACGGAGTTCGGGGGGACCGGGTCGTGCACGGGGGGCGGCCAGCCTCCAGGTTGTGGAGTCGTGTTTTCTTTGACCCCGCCCCCTTTTCCAGGAGGCGCGTGGACTGAGACCACGCTCCACAGTTTCAACCCTGGCAACGGTATCTGTGATGGGGTGACCGGCTGCTCGGGCTACAGCGACGGATTCTATCCCACCACGGGACTGGCGCTCGGCAGCGGTGGGATCCTCTATGGCACGACCGACGGCGGCGGAACGATGAACGGTGGCACGGTGTTTTCTTTGACCCCGCCTATTGGGGTGTCCTCTGTGCCCGGCGCCTGGACGGAGTCAGTGCTCTACAATTTCAGCGCCTACAGTACATACTACTTTCCGACCTCGGCTGTCCCCAGCGCTCTCGTGATCGGCAGCGGCGAGGTGCTCTATGGCACGACCTTCGGGGGTGGGAACAGTTCATTCTACTGTGTGGACTCGGCCGGCTGCGGCACCGTGTTTTCATTGACTCCGCCGCCAGGCGGGCCGGGTGGTGCGTGGACTGAGAGCACCCTTTATAGCTTTACCGGCGCTAATCCTTACAGCGCGTCGAATCCCACCGCAGGCGTGGCGATCGGCAGCGGGCCTGGGGGGCAACCCGTGCTGTACGGCCCCGCCCGCGGGGGGAGTTCATACCAGGGCGCCTTGTTTTCATTGACGCCGTCTTCCGTGCCCGACGGCGAGTGGACCGAAGCTGTGCTCTACAATTTCACTGGCGCCGGCTATGAGGGGCCCAGCCGTGTAGTGATCGGTAGCGGATCCGGAGGGTTCCCCGTGCTCTACGGCACGACCCCGTACGGTGGCTCCAGCCAATGCATCGCGTCCGGCAACCCAGGCTGCGGAACGGTGTTTGCGTTGATCCCGCCGCCATCTCCGGACGGCGCATGGGCGGAGGCCACGCTTTACAACTTCACGGGCGGCAGCGACGGCGCGTTTCCTCACACCAGCGTGGTGATCGGCAGCGGCGGGGTTCTCTATGGCACGACAGCGGGCACGAACGGTGGCACGGTGTTCGCGTTGAGCGTTGGCAACGGTCTTGCGCCATCCATCAACCTCGGTGGCGTCGTGAACGCGGCCAGCTATACCGCGCCAGTGGCTCCCGGCAGCATCGCTTCGGCCTTCGGCAATTTCCTCCTTTCCTCGCCGCTCAGCGCCGCGCAATCGCCATTGCCCGACGATATTTCCGGGCTTTCCTTGCAATTCGGCGGCGGGACCCAGGCGCCTCTGTTTTTCGCCTCCAGCGCGCAGGTCAATTTTCAGGTGCCATGGGAATTGTCCAACCAATCGCAGTCTACGCTCGCCGCCACGCTGGATAGTGCCGCCGGCGCCGCCCAAACGGTGAATGTCGCACCCGTCGCGCCGGCCATCTTTAGCACCAACGCCTCAGGCTCGGGCCAGGGAGCGATCCTTGACACGTCCTATCGGTTGGTGGATTCTACGAACCCGGTGGCCGCCGGCAATTTCGTCCTGATCTACTGTACGGGTCTCGGGGCGGTCGGCAATCAACCCGCGACCGGTTCACCCGCTCCCAGCGACCCGCTGGCGTTGTCGGCTACGCCAACGGTGACCATTGGCGGAGTGCCGGCTAACGTGCAATTCTCCGGCCTCGCGCCCGGCTATGTGGGTCTCTACCAGGTGAACGCGAAGGTGCCCGCCGGGTCAGCCACGGGGTCTGATGTCCCGGTTGTGATTTCGATCGGCGGCGTGACATCGAACACGGTGACCATGGCGGTGCAGTGAATTCCGAATAATGTACGCTCACGCCGGCCGGACGTCCCGCAGTACAGCCCCCCACGCCGGCAAGCCGCGCGCGGCGGCGTAAGCGGCTTTTCCCGCCGGGCGGACCTGCGACACGCTAACTAAAGCAGATGAACGGCTGAATCGGTATCTCGGCAGAGGATGCCGACGCCTCGGCGGTTGGTCAGTAGTCCATCCAGCTGCAGGAGCGCGTCGTCCGTTGAGACCCACAGATCCGCGTCGAATTCGATCGCGGTTGCGGCATGAAGCGCGTCCGCGGCGCGGATTCCCCGCGTTTGGAGCGGGTGTTGCTGAAGCTGAAGATGGACGGTTCCGGCCGTAAGATCGAGCACCGAGATATTGAAGCGCTCAACCACCATTAGAAGCTGAAAGGTCATCGACCGCACCACCGGCACCAACATTGTTTTGGCATGCGAAACACCCTTCGCGGATTCTTTGAGGGGTTTATAGAGCGCCTCTTCAGCCTCGTAATAGGTCAGGCATGAAGTTGCGGCACTGTGAAATCGCTTGGTTTTCTCAAATAACCGCTCGGCATCCGCGGCCATAGCCGCGGGCGTGCGTCCGCGACGATCCGTTGTCCTGAGGATGCTATTGCCCCGTGCACTCAAATAATCGATGAATACTCCTGTATCGAGGTAGACGCGCATCACGCTGCTCGCAGGCGCGCAACGAGCTGTTTGGGCGTCACCACCTGCGGTTTGTCGTCTACCACCAGGTCCCCCAGAACTTTGTCCTTGGTAACGAGGAAGTCGCAGTCGCCGACGCTACTCAGGATGATGAGGTCATTGGAGTGCGCCAGCCGCTTCCTCAAAGCCGGCGCCGGCGGCATGACATCGAGCGCCCGCGCCGCTTCGGCCGCCAGTGCCTCGGCCTTCGCAAAATCTATCGGCAGCATCTTCAGATGGGCGATGATCCGTTCGAGCTCAGGTTTAACCCCAGCAGCCGTGGTGAGGATAAGTTCCTGTAGCACAATCGGATTAATGGCGAAGCGCACACGCCCGTCCGACTCGGCGGAAAACAACTGCGCTGCCGTCGGATCGCCTCGGAGATAGCCGAGTACGACATCCGTGTCCAGGAAGGCGAGGGGTGGCTCGTGATTGGAGCTCTTGGTCGCGGCCTGTGGCTCGAATTCGACTACCTGCGGCATTTTCTCATTATACGCTCACGCCCGCCGCACATCCCGCAGCACCGCGCCCCACGCCGGCGAGCCTCTCGCCGCGGCGTAGGCGTCGTCTTCCAGCGTGAAAGCCACATCCACGCGCGCGCCGGCCTGCAGCTCCGCCGCGCGTTCGGCGAAGTTCCAGGCCTTCATCACCAGCGCGCGGCCGTTCTGCCGCAGCATCACGCGCAGGTGCTTCTCCTTCATCACGGCCGGCGGACCGGCCACCTCTGCATTCAGCGCGGCGAACAGCGGCGCGGGGTTGCCGCAGCCGAAGGGAGCCAGGTTGAGCACCTCCGCTACGCTGCGCTCGTCAATCTCGCGGAATTCCAACACCGCGTCGATCTCCACCAGCGGCGCCAGATCTGCGAGCGTCAGCCGGGCGGCGGCATACTCGTTGAACCGCGCGCGGAACAAGTCGACCTTGTCGGAAGCCAGCGTCACGCCGGCGGCTTGCCGGTGCCCGCCAAAGCGCTCGAACAATTCCGGCATGGACTCCAGCGCCTCCAGCAGATGGAAAGGCCGGATGCTGCGCCCGGAACCCTGCGTCCGGCCATCCTCCGGATCGCGGCTGAGCACGAAGACCGGCCGGTGGAAGCGCTCCACCAGGCGCGAGGCCACAATGCCCAACACGCCGCGATGCCAATTGTCCGCCGCGAATACCAGCGCGCGCTGCCGATCGTCGATCGGCACCCGCTCGCACTCCTCCACGATCTGCTGCGTGACTTCGGCTTCCGCCTGCTGGCGCTCGCCATTCAGCGTATGCAGTTGCCCGGCCAACACGCGTGCGCGCGCGGGATCGCCGGTCAGGAACATCTCGATCACGGCGTTGGCCGTATCCATGCGCCCGGCGGCGTTGATGCGCGGCGCGATGCGGAAGGCCACGCTGGTGGCGGACGGCACCCGGCCGCCGCTGAAGCCAGCCACGTCCAGCAGCGCGCGCAGCCCCGGATTGCGCACGTCGCCCAGGCCGCTCAACCCGTGCTTTACGATGATGCGGTTCTCGCCCATCAGCGGCACGACGTCGGCAACTGTGCCGATGGCCACCAGCTTCAGAAACGATTCGGTGACGCGCCGCAGCTTATCGGGCGGCCACTCGAGCGAGGCGAGCAGCGCCTGCACCAGCTTGAACGCCACACCCACGCCGCACAGGTTCTTATCGGGATAAGCGCAGTCCGGCCGGTTGGGGTTCAGCACGGCCAGAGCCGGGGGCAGCTCGGCCTCCGGCAGATGGTGGTCGGTGACGATCACGTCGATCGACAACTCATTGGCGCGCCGCACTACTTCCGCCGCGCGAATGCCGGTGTCCACGCTGACGATCAGCTTGACGCCCTCGGCGGCGGCCTTTTCCACCACGTCGGCACGCATCCCGTAGCCGTCGCGCAGCCGGTGCGGGATGAAGAACGAGGCTGCGCCGCCGGCCATTTCGATGGCTTTTTTCAGGATGACCACGGAGGTGGTCCCGTCCACGTCGTAATCGCCGTAGATCAGGATTTGCTCGCCGTCCGCAATCGCCCGCCGCAGCCGCGCGACAGCTTCTGGCATGCCGCGCAACGCGCTGGGGGGATGCAAATCGGCGAGCGATGGAGCGAGGAAACGGCGCGCGGCTTCCGGATCGCCCAACTCACGGGCCAGCAGAACGCGCGCAGCGGGCAGACCGATGCGCAACGCCGCGGCCAACGCCTGGGCTTCCTGCGGGTTGCCTTCGGGAATCAGCCAGCGGGCCTCGATGGGCATGCGGCGCGTCAGTTATTCGAAAAATAGCCGAAGGAGCCGTCGTCTTCCTGTTCCGTTTCGTCGGCCGGCAGATGCACCGCGATTTCGTCGCCGATGCTCAAAAATTCGTCGTACCAGTCGGGGCGGATTTCATACACGTACATGCGGGCGTGGTGATCGAAGGCCAGTTCCAGCGAGCAGGTCACGCCTTCGTGCACGCGCAACTCGCGCAGCCGGGCTTCCAGGTCGCGGCGTTCTTCGCGGCTCAAATCGCAGTCGTCGAGTTCCTCGACGGCCTCGTCAATCTCCGGCGATTCGAACTCGCGCGAGCCGAACAGAATCATCTTGGCGCCGATCTTGCGGGCGGTATCCAGGAACATCTGGTAGTCGGGGTAACGTTCCACGTCCCAGGGTACGATAGGCAGGCTTTCCAACCCGCCCGGAGCGCTGCGGAAGACGGCAAACTCCGAGTTTTCGAGGTATCCCAGGATTTCCTGCTTCAACGTATCCAGATTCAGGTCCATAAGTCCTCCTTTGCGCTTAAGCCAACACCAGAATATCAGAGGGTGAGGCCAAATCGCGGGCCGCGGGAGTCACGATGGTCTTCGGCCCTATGTAAATCTTCTGGGAACGCTTGATGGCGTTGCGCACATCCTCCTCGCAGACGAAGTCCACGATCTGCGGCTTGGGTGGCGCGGGCGCCTCGCAGGCGCAGGCGGTGGCTGGAGCGCGTTTAGCCTCGGGCGCGGCCGGCGGGGCAACGGGCACCGGCGCCTCCGGTCCCGCGCCCCGGCGCGCCAGGAATCGATCCACGACCTCCGTGGCGGTGCTGGACGCCGCAACCAGGGGAACGGGGATCTGCCCGGCCGGACTCTCGAACGCCTCCGCCGGTGTGCGCACGGCGTAGGCCAGCCGCTTGATGTTATAGAGATGCTGCGGCCCCACGTTGTCGCTGGTGATATTGCCCGCCGCCGCGCCGCAGCCCAGCGTCATGGAGGGGAACACGTTCGTGGTGATGCCGGTGGACCCTTGCGGCGTAGGCGTATTCACGAGCACGCGATTGGCCGGCATGCGTTGCGCGTATTCGCGAATGCGTGCGTCGTCGGCCGAGTAGATCGCGCAAGTGTGTCCCAAACCGCCAAAACGCAGCAGGCTCTCGCAAATGTTCATCCCGGAGGCGAAATCTTTCACCCAGTACAGTGCAAGCACCGGCGAAAGCTTCTCCATCGAAAGCGGATGCTGCTTGCCGACGCCATCCAATTCGACAACCAGGATGGATGTGTCCGGCGGAACCTTGAACCCGGCCATGGCGGCGATCTTCGTGGGCGCCTGTCCCACGCACGCGGGATTGATGGTCCAGTTCGGCGTCACCAGCAGGCCGGCCAGCGCCTGCTTCTGTTCCGCGTTGCAGAAATGCGCTTTGCCGGCCTTCAGCTCGGCCAGCACGCGGTCCTTCAGCACATCCTCCACCACGATGGCCTGCTCGCTGGAGCAGACCGTGCCGTAGTCGAACGACTTCCCCTCGATGACTTTGGCGATGGCGTCGGGGATATTGGCGGTGCGCTCGATCATCACCGGCACGTTGCCCGGCCCCACGCCGAAAGCGGGCTTGCCGCTCGAGTAGGCCGCGCGCACGATGCCGTGTCCGCCGGTGGACAGAATCACGCCGGTGCGCTCGTGGCGCATCAGGGCGTTGGTGCCGTCCAGGCTGGCGTAGCCCAGGCACTGCACGATATCCTCGGGCGCGCCGGCTTCGAGCGCCGCGCGATACAGCAGGTCCGCGGTGGCGCAGGTCGAGCGCACGGCGCGCGGGTGCGGGCTGAGCACGATGGCGTTGCCGGCTTTGAGCGAGATCAGAATCTTGAAAATAGCGGTGGATGTGGGATTGGTGGTGGGCAGGATGGCGGCCACCACGCCTACCGGGACGGCATACTCGACGATGCGCTCTTCGGGAATCTCGCGCAGCATCCCGATGGTGCGCATGCCCCGCATCTTGCGCGGCAGCAGGTCCGCGTTCAACAAGTTCTTGGCGATCTTGTCCTTGACGTTGCCGTAGCCGGTTTCTTCGACCGCCATGGCGGCCAGACGTTCGGCGTTGGCGCGGCCCGCGGCGGCCATGCGTTCGACGATCGCATCCACCTGCGCCTGGCTGAACGCGCGGTACTTCTGCCAGGCGGCGTAGGCCTTCTCCACCTTGGTGCGGACCTCTTGAATGGAGACGAGGTCTTTGTCTTCAAGCATCAGCCGAGAGATTTTTTGACCGGTCCGGCGCCAGGCAGCACCTTTTCGGTCTCTTCATGCGGGCGCGGGATGACGTGTACGGCCACCAGTTCGCCGACGCGCCGGGCGGCCGCGGCGCCCGCGTCGGTGGCGGCTTTAACGGCCCCCACGTCTCCACGCACGCTGACCACCACGTATCCGGCGCCGATGAATTCCTTGCCGGTAAGCACCACGTTGGCCGTCTTCACCATGGCGTCGGCCGCTTCGATCGCGCCGGTTAGTCCCTTCGTTTCAATCAGGCCAAGGGCCTCCAACGACATTTTTGCCTCCAGTACGGAATGAAACTCTACCCTATCACAGAATGCGGCGGGCCGCGGGGTACGCTGCCGGGTGCGGTGCTTAACCGTTTTGGGGATTGCTGACAGATGAAAACCGCTCCCTGACGGTCGTGGCTCAGTAATCCTTGCGAAATCAACGCGACTGTTACCGAGCCGCGACCGTCAGGGAGCGGTCTGGGCCCGGCTCGGCAACAGTCGCGTCGATTTCGCAAAGGTTGCTGAGCGCGACCGTCGCTGCCGGGGAAAAACCTTAGTACAAGCTCCATTGAATTGCTGCAAACCTGCAAGTATTCTTCTTGCATGCAGGAATTCATCGACGCCCATCAATCCGGCGAGGCTCTGGAGAGTTACTCCTTGGGAAGACTCCCTCCCTCGGGGACGGCCGCCCTTGAGCAGCACCTTTTAGTCTGCCAGCGGTGCCGGGCGAAACTCAACGCCATCGAACCCTACAACTTCGTCCATTACACCAGAGATGGGCCTTTTTATTCCCGCATCACGAAGCTGCGCACGGGAACGCTCGTTGCCCGGCATTGGGGCCGGAGCCTGGAAGGCGGCAAGGAGTTTCGCACGCGCAAGGGCGCGAAAGCATACCTGACGCGCACATTCTCCCGGATGTTCCCGGAGCATACCTGCACGGCGCGCTGCGGCGCTACGGATGACGCTTAAAAATTCCGGACCCGTGCTTAACCGTTTTGGGGAAACCGCTCCCTGACGGTCGCGGCTCGGTAAGCCTTGCGAAATCAACGCGATTGTTACCGAGCCGCGACCGTCAGGGAGCGGTTTCTGTCAGTCGGCAATCCCCAGTACGGCTAAGCACACGTTCCGGATCTGAATATCTGCTGTCCCGCCCTGCAGATGGTATAATCATTTGTTCGGCAAGGCGAATCGGAGTCCTGCGAAATGGACAAGACGCTGGGACTAGTCATGACTGGCGGAGGCGCCCGCGGCGCTTACCAAGCGGGTGTCCTCCAACGCATCGGAGAGATCAAACGGATTCGCGCGGAAGGCAATCCGTTCGCCATCATCGGAGGCACTTCAGCCGGAGCAATCAATGGCGGCGCCCTGGCCGCGGGCAGCGACGATTTCGGGTTATGCACCGAAACCCTTGCCCGGCTCTGGTCCGGCCTCAAACCTTCGGACGTCTTTCGCTGCGATGTCTTGACGCAGGCCCAGAATTCTCTCACCTGGATACTCGATCTCTCGTTTGGAGGAATCGCGGGAGGGGGTAATGCCCATTCCCTCTTGGACGCTACGCCCTTGAAGCATTTTCTAAACGCGCACATGGATTGCGACCGGATCGAGGCCAACATCAAACGCGGGTACCTGTACGCCCTGGCGGTTTCCGCAACCAACTATAACTCGGGAAAAAGTTACCTGTTCATTCAAGGAAAAAAGGGGCATCCCATGTGGAACAGGAGCCGGCGCGTAACCCTCGCAACCAAGATTACGGTCGATCATATTTGCGCGTCGGCGGCGATCCCTTTGGTCTTCCGCCCGGTGAAGCTTCAGACCGCGCAAGGAACGGCCTTCTTCGGCGATGGTTGCATCCGCCTGCAGCAACCGCTCAGCCCGGTGGTGCGCCTGGGGGCGCAAAGGATCGTGGCTATCGGCGCCCGCGGCGAAAGCCTCGAACATCAGGAAGAAGCCACGGATCAAAGAGATCCTTCGTTGGCGCAGATCATGGGCGTACTTTTCAATGTCATGTTTCTGGATCATCTGGCGACGGACATCGAGCATCTGGAGCGGCTGAATCAGTTGCTCAGTAATGGCGACATCGGACAGCCGGGCATGGAGGTGTGCGAGAAGATGCGCCCTCTCCAGGTGCTGCCCCTCACGCCTTCCGTCAATTTGTCCCACGTGGCCGAGGTGCACCAGAAGGACATGCCCTATCTGATCCAGTATTTCATCAATAGCCTGGGGCGGGACGCGGCTTCGAGCGCCGATCTGATGAGCTATTTGTTGTTCACCTCAAAGTACACCAAGGAACTGATCGAGATTGGTTACGGCGACGCGGACAAGCGGATCGACGAGATCGAGACTTTTCTCTATTCGGCTTAGACAATCGGAACCGCTGTGGCGCACGCTTCAGCGTGCCGCTGGCGGCTTCAGCCGGCAGTTCCGTGCCGGGCGCGTAAGCCGGCGAACTAAAAGTGCGCCGCTGCACGCTAAAGCGCGCTAAAGCGTGCGCCACATCCTATCCTGCGCCACTCGCCTTCTCGCGCTCCAAATCCCGATGCACCGCGTCCATCGGCATCTTCTGCGGTCTTCTGCGTTCTTGCGTTTTCGCAAGGTTGCGAATAGACTGAGACAGGATGCCGAAGACGAAAGTCATCCTTTACTGCGAGGAAGAGGGCTCATGCCCGTTCCTGGAGTGGATCGAGCAACTGCAGGTAAAGGCACAGGCGAAGTGTCTTCTGCGGGTGGAGCGGCTGCGCGAACTGGGCCACGAACTGCGCAGGCCGGAGGCGGATCTGCTGCGGGATGGAATCTACGAACTCCGTGCGAGTCTGCAGGGCGTCCATTACAGGATTCTCTATTTCTTCCACGGCGCGGTGGCGGCGGTTTTGGCTCATGGAATTGTGAAAGAGGGCGCCGTGCCGCCAAAGGAAATAGACCGCGCTATTGAGCGCAAGAAGCGGTTTGAAGCGAATCCGGCGAAGCATCGCCAAGAGGAGAGTACGAAATGACCAAAAAACCGGAGACCACGACCGATGCGGTTGAGATTCTCCACCGCCGGTTTTTCGAAGGCAAGCCGGAGCGGCTGAAGATTCTGGAAGAGGCGAGGGCTAACGAGGAGATCGCCCGAAAGATTCTCGGCTTGCGGACCAAGGCGGGTCTTACCCAGACGCAACTCGGTAAGCTGGTTGGCACCACCGCGTCGGCGATCTGCCGTCTCGAAGACGCCGATTATGAAGGCCATTCGCTGGCGATGCTGCGGAGAATCGCTGCGGCGCTGAACCAGAGGGTAGAGATTCGCTTCGTCCCGATCCGGCGCTCGGCGTAACCTAACGTTTCCATTACAGCGCTTTGGAGCATGTGGTCATTTAATGCACGCCGGCGGGTTGGCAATGCAGGTAATCTTGTTTTGCGGGAACGCGGGCACCGTAATCAATTCAGGAGGAGGCGGCAAATCGGGCCAAGGCTGTACAAGAATGCCGCGCGGCGATCAAAGCAAGGATTTCTTGCGCACCGCTGCGAGCCTTTCTGTCGCGAAGGCATGCGCGAATCGAAGGCCGGAGTCGATTCTCGTGATAGAAAATGGAGAGTGTGGCCGGATCCCTAAGCTTCTGGTCGTTGGCGAGAATGGCGCGCAGTTCACCCACTCTGTCCGTTACGTCGCGCCACTCGCCTGCTCGCGCGCTAAATCCCGATGCACCGCGTCCAGCACGCCATTGACAAACTGCACGGACTCTTCATTGGAATACCGCCGCGCCAGTTCCAGCGCTTCGTCGATCACCACCGGCGCGGGCGTATCGGAATGCATCATCTCGTATACGGCCAAACGCAGAATGTTGCGATCCACCGAGGGCATACGCTCAATGCGCCAGTGCTCGGCATGCTGGGTGATGCGGCGGTCCAGCTCCTCGATATGTTCCACTGCGCCTTTGACGAGCCGATCCAAAAACGCGTCGGGCTGCGGCTTGGCGCCGCTCTCCTCCGAATACAGCGTATCGAAGTAGGCAGCGGTGGCTTCTGCCAACGGCTGCCGGCGCGCATCCCACAGATAGAGAATCTGCAAGGCCCTCTGACGCGACCGGCGGCGGGACGGCATCATTCCGCCTGGCGCAACTGCCGCATCAGGTTGGCCATCTCGATGGCGGCCATGGCGGCGTCGAATCCCTTGTTGCCGCTCTTGGCGCCCGCCCGGTCGATGGCCTGCTCCAGCGTGTTGCACGTCAACACGCCGAAGGCAACCGGCACGCCGCTCTCCGCGGCCACGTGCCCGATGCCCTTGACCGCTTCGCCCGCGACGTAATCGAAATGCGGCGTATCGCCGCGAATCACCGCCGCCAGGCAAATGATGGCGTCGTACCTTTTCTGCCGCGCCAACTCGCGCACGACCACCGGCAGTTCCCACGACCCGGGAACCTTGACTACTTCGATATCGTCGGGCTGCCCGCCCGTGCGCGCCAGCGCGTCCAGCGCCCCGCCCAGCAGGCGCTCGCTGATGAAGCCGTTGAACCGGCTCACTACAATGGCGAACTTAAGACCTGCCGCTGTCAGTTGACCTTCGATCACTTTCGGCATGTTTCACTTTCCCGCGAACGCCGCCGGCCGCTTCTCCAGAAACGCGCGCGTGCCTTCGCGCTTGTCTTCCGTGGCGGTGGTCAGGCCGAACGCCGCGGCTTCAAATCTCAATCCCTGCTCCAGACCCGCTTCCAGCCCTACATCGACTGCCTGTAAGATGAGTCCCAGTGCCAGCGGAGCGTTCGCCAGCACTTTGCGCAGCCATTGCCGGCTGAACTCCAACAGCTCGGCCGGCGGCACCACATGGTTCACCAGCCCGATACGATGCGCTTCCGCGGCTGTCACCGGCTCGCCCGAGAGCAGCATTTCCAGCGCGCGCCCGCGGCCCACCAGGCGCGGCAGCCGCTGCGTGCCGCCATACCCCGGCAGAATTCCAAGCTTCACTTCCGGCTGTCCCAGCCGCGCATTCTCCGACGCCACGCGCACCGCGCAAGACATCGCCAGTTCCAGCCCGCCTCCCAGCGCGTAGCCGTTGACCGCCGCCAGCGTGGGCTTCGCCAGCATCTCGATCTCGCGAAAGACCCGCTGCCCGCGCTCCGCGTAAGCCTGCGCTTCGATCGGAGTCAGCACTGCAAGCTGCTTGATATCGGCGCCCGCCACGAACGCCTTCTCGCCCGCGCCCGTCACGATCAGCGCGCGCACTTCCGTATCGCTCCCCGCGCGTGCCACCGCGTCGCGCAGTTCCAGCACCGTCTCCGTATTCAGCGCGTTCAATTTCTCCGGCCGGTTTATAGTGAGCAACGCGATGCCGCCGTCACCCACCTCAAACCGTATGTTGCCGTAGGACATATGGGATAATCGGGGGAGGCAGGTCGCACTTGCCCCCACGGCAACATCATACCGCATGGATCGCGAATTCATCCGCAATTTCTCCATCATCGCGCACATCGATCATGGGAAATCTACCTTGGCCGACAGGCTGCTAGAGGCCACCGGCGCGCTGCAGCAGCGCGAGATGATGGAGCAGGTCCTCGACACCATGGACCTGGAGCGCGAGCGCGGCATCACCATCAAAGCCCACGCCGTGCGCCTGAATTATCCGGCCAGCGACGGCCACATGTACCAACTGAATCTGATCGACACGCCGGGCCACGTGGATTTTTCCTACGAAGTGTCGCGCAGCCTGCAAGCCTGCGAGGGCGCGCTGCTGGTGGTGGACGCCTCGCAGGGCGTCGAGGCGCAGACGCTCGCCAATACCTACCTGGCGCTGCATCACAACCTGGAGATCATTCCGGTCATCAACAAGATCGATCTGCCCGCCGCCGAGCCCGAGCGCATCCGCGAGCAGATCGAATCCGTGATCGGCCTGGACGCCTCGGGCGCGCTGCTGGTGAGCGCCAAGCAGGGCATCGGCATACACGAGGTGCTGGAAGCCATCGTGCACCTGGTGCCGCCGCCCAAGGGACTGCCCGAGTCGCCGCTGCGCGCGCTGATCTTCGATTCCTGGTTCGATCCTTACCGCGGCGTCATCATCCTGACGCGCGTGGTGGACGGGCGGCTGCGCAAGGGACAGCGCATCCGGCTGTGGTCCAGCCTGGCGAGTTCGCAGGTTTTCGAGGTGGAAGGGCTGGGCTACCAGGCGCCCAAAGCCACGCCCTGCGACGAGCTTTCCGCCGGCGAAGTCGGATTCATGTTCGCCAACATCAAGACCGTTTCCGACGCCAAGATCGGCGACACGATCGTGGATCACGACGATCCCGCCGCGGAGCCGCTGCCCGGATTTGAAGAGATCAAGCCCATGGTGTTCGCCGGGCTGTATCCGATAGAGTCGCACGAGCATGGGCTGCTGCGCGACGCTTTGGAAAAGCTGCAGCTCAACGACAGCGCCTTCAACTTCGAGCCGGAGAACTCCGTGGCGCTGGGCTTCGGCTTCCGCTGCGGCTTCCTGGGGCTGTTGCACCTGGAAATCGTGCAGGAGCGCCTGGAGCGCGAATTCGATATCGACCTGATCACCACCGCGCCCAGCGTACGCTATCGCGTGACCACCCCGTCGGGCGAAGTGATCGAGGTCGATAACCCGACCAAGTTTCCCGATCCTTCCGGCATCAAGCAGGTGGAAGAGCCGATCATTCTGGCAACGGTGATCACGCGCGAAGAATACCTGGGCGGTATTCTCAGCCTGCTCGAAGAGAAGCGCGGCGAGCAGAAAAAGTTCGAGCATATCGGCAGCGGGCGCGTGCTGCTGGAATACGAGCTGCCGTTGAACGAGATCGTGCTGGATTTCTACGATCGGCTGAAATCCTGCTCGCGCGGCTATGCCTCGCTCGACTATCACCTGGCCGGCTACCGGGTCGCGCCGATGGTGAAGCTGGACGTGCTGGTGGCGGGCGATCCGGTGGACGCGCTGTGCATGATCATTCACCGGGATTTCGCCTACGAGCGCGGCAAGATCCTGATCGAGCGCATGCGCAAGCTGATCCCGCGGCAGATGTTCGAAGTGGCGCTGCAGGCGGCCATCGGCAACAAGATTATTTCGCGCGAGACGATCCCCGCGATGCGCAAGAACGTGCTGGCCAAGTGCTACGGCGGGGACATCAGCCGCAAGCGCAAGCTGCTGGAGAAGCAGAAGGAAGGCAAGAAGCGGATGAAGCGCGTGGGGCGGGTGGAGATTCCGCAGGAGGCGTTCTTGGCGGTGCTGAAGGTGGGGAGCGAGGAGGGGGAGTAGCTCGCACACACTTCACCGGTCGCGCATTTGGCGATAATAGGGTTGAGGGCGGACACGCCCCGCGGCGGAGTGTGAATATGGATTGGGACGATTGTCCTCTAGTGGAACAAGTGCCAGACAAGGTGTCCGGCCAGCCGGTCGTCAAAGGCACGCGTATCCTCGCGGATACGATTATCGAGGATTATGACCTAGGTTCGACGGCGGAGGAGATCCAGGAAAACTACCCCTCTCTGCCGGCCGGCAAAATACGCGAGCTGATCGCCTTTGCTCATCGAAAACAGTTGACTGCATGAAGGTGCTGCTGGACGAAAACCTGCCGCACAAGCTACGGGCACATCTGGTGCAGCATGAAACGGCGACCGTTGCATACCTCGGCTGGGGCGGACTGAAGAACGGCGAATTGCTTCAAGCCGCGGAGGATGCCGGTTTCGAGGTGTTCGTCACCGGTGACCTGGCGTTAGCGCGTCAGCAGAACCTCGCCGCGCGAAGGATCGCTATTGTCTCCCTGTCGGCAAACAACTGGCCTATTATCAAGAACCATGTCGCGCGGATCGCTAGCGCGATAGACAACGCACGGTCTGGCTCCTTTGTGCGCGTCGAGTGCGGAGTATTCTCGCGAAAGGGCCCAAGACCGAAGGGGCCGTCTGCGGGTTAGTGCTTTGACTACGGTCTTACTCAACACGCGGGATTAAGGCTTACGGAGATGCTAAAATTGTCGCAGAAGCACCAAGCTCGCTAAGTGGGCAGGAATGGCCGAAAAACCGATCAAGATTTTCGAAACGCTTGAGGGGCGCTACCCCGAGGCGGAGGTTCGGGAAACCGGACAAAAGTAATTCCCGTGAGAGCGGCATAAAACTGCCGGACTAGGGCTGTATTCCGACCCGCGTTTTCAAATCCTCAACCAACCGCTGAGCCGAATTGACCGTTTCCTTTTCCCGGTTCTTCTGTCGCCGCGCCAGCCTACGGTGGTCGGTTTCCGCCCAAAGCTGCGTTTTCGCTTTAGCATCAAATATCGTGAGTGTCACTTGGGGATCGACGATTTGAGCGTTGTGGACGCGCGTGCTGCCATCATAAAGTGTTCGTGGTGCTCCATACGCGCGTGCCGCCCTGCTCGACGCGATACCCTAATTCAACAATGAGGTCCGCGCTGTCGGGCGAGCCAACGATCTCATACTTGCCCCCATCTTTCATGCTTGCGTAGAACGCGTCATAGGCAAGGTTGCTCCCGCCGCCATTCGACAGGAATATCTTTTTGGCGCTCACGATGACCGCCGGTAATGGTGCAACAGGCACGTCCTTCCGGCTCTTCGGGAGCGCTGATGGGATGGCCAACAATGCGACTACGCATACGACCGGCCCCATGGCGGATTGCTTCATAGTGCGCCTCCTGCGGGGAAACCCCATGGTATCGTACCCGGCTGCGGGTTGCAATGGCGGTGGCCTCCACTGCAAGAGGCGTTCTTGGCGGCGTTGAAGGTGGGAGTGAGGATGGGGAGTAGGCTACAGCAGCTCAAAACAGTTACTCCGGAAATTCCTGTTGGAGAATCTCTCTAACCCGCTCCAGAACCACCGGGACATCGTCTGTTGCCGTCTGGCCACACCAGCGGCAAGTAAACGCCGAAATACTGGTGCACCAAAATGTTCCGTGGGCCAACAATGTCAGCCCACGGAACCAACGGGTACCTCTCTGTCAACTCCGCGCTGAGCCGCCCGGCTGCTTCGCCAACGACGGTCAACTGCTGCGCGATTGCGTACCGGAGCGCGTCGTCGGCAAAGTCGTCTTCGGTCCGTTGCTCTACAGCCTTAGCCACCCAAGCGAGAGCCTCGATAATATCGTGCAGCCTCTGCACAATCACGCCGCATAGATCGGCTGAGCCTCGGCCAGCACCTCCGGCCGAACGAGCGGCTTCAACGCGGGCTTCACAACCAAATCGACGCGCCGCCCCACCAAAGCGGACAACTCGCGAGCCATAGCCGATAGGCCCAGTAATCCCGGTCTTACGTCTGGCAGGAAGTCCACCAGAAGATCGATATCGCTGTCGGGGCGCAATTCACCTCGCGCAGCGGACCCGAATAGGGATAGCTCCTTCACGCGATAACGGCGGCAGATCTCGCCGATCTCGGCATCCGGTAAACACACGCCTGTGGCTAGGGTCATTGGTCGCACTCCTGCCGACGATCATTCTGAAGGTCCTGAAGGCTCCGCGCATCGATGGCCGCGGCCGCTAACACAAACTCTTCATCGAGCGCTTCGTACGCTTTCCGGTACGCCGGTGCTTCCATCCACTTCTCGTGCATGTCGAGTATCCGGGCCATGGTTACAAATATAACTCTATCATTCGGACTACGCGGCGCGGGCCGCCCACTGGCAATGCCTGCCCGTTTCCCCGTGCGGACTATGGCCGCAGGCCGACGCTCGGCCCAACGGTTTCCCGCTTAACTGCGGCCGTTGCCACCCTGCAATCGCAGCGCGGCCGCCAAAGGCGCGCGGGATCGGCGGGCCCAAGCCACCGCTTCCGGAACTACTCTGCTGCCGAGCCAAGGCTCTTACAAGCCGCCACATAATCGGCGCTTGGTCCACTTTCAATACGCTCCTTGAAGCCCAGATTGGCTAATGCATCGTAATGACCGATGGCGCGAACGGCGCAGCCAGTGGCCACAAGGGCATCGTCGAGACATGCCCAGGAAGGGGCCATGTCCGCCAGCATGTTGGCGTCCGATTGCGCAGCGATACCCCCGAAATCGAGGTGATGCATGGACGATGCCTGCCGGTAAAACGTCCTGTACAGGTAGAGGTGTTGCGGCCCGGCTTCTTCGGCTCGCCTATACAGCGATTCCCTACACCATTCATTGCGGGGGCGAGTCTTGTTGCGACCAGTGGTAAACCGCCCAACAACCGAATGGTAAGCGCTCATCATCTCGCCATAGCGTTCCTGTGGAACCCGCTGTTTTTGCTCGTCGCTATACATGTCATAGAGCTGCTTTTGCCGAATGAAGTGGTAATCCAGGAAGTCCTCAACCTCTTCAGGGTGGGTTTTCAGGCGGAGGATGTTGAGCTCGATCTCGAACAGGCCGCGAGCGAGCTTCATTGCATCGTGGCCATAGCCATTCAGGACGAGCGCCAATAGGGCACTATGGGTATTGGCAGCGGCGGCGGCCATTCGGCCAACAATCTGAAGCAGCCGCCCTTGAACGGGCATTTGTATCATCTCACTGGTTATGGGCGCTAATTTGACCGCGCAGTCGAAGAACAGCTTGTATTTGTTGTAGACCGGCGTCCACATTTCCGGAAAGCCAGCAACGATCTGGCAATGCGCACCTTCCATTCCTTCAGGGTAGCGCCTTATGGCAGCCGGAAGCGGCATCGCTCAAACCGACTTCGCGCGCGGCACGCCCCGTGTCATAATGGTCGAGACAAGGGTGACGCCATATGAACATCGAATGGGTGCGCCGCTACTGCATGTCGCTGCCTCACGCCACCGAGACCGTGCAGTGGGGCGAGCACCTGGTCTTCAAGATCGGCGGCAAGATATTTGCCGTGCTGGCGCTGGAGCCGGCCAACGTCTGGCTGACGTTCAAATGCGAGCCCGAGGAGTTTGCCGAGTTAGTCGAACGGACGGGCATCATCCAGGCGCCGTATTTCGCGCGCAACCAGTGGGTCGCGCTGGAGACCGAAGACGCTCTGAGCGCCGCCGAGACCAAGCGCCTGGTGCGCGCGTCCTACAACCTGGTGCTGGAGAAGCTCCCCAAGAAGACGCGCGCGGCATTGGTGTCGTCGGCGAAATAGGATATGCTTGGCTCCGTAAGCCCAAGGAGAACCCATGTCTCGAAACGTCTCAACCTTCCTGATCCCCTTGCTGCTGTTGCCGGCCGCCGCCCGGTGCCAGTTGGTGGAGGAGTACAATCCGCCTAAGGCCAACTGCTGCCTGGCGGGTTTCGCACATAGTCTCGCCGACCAGCTTCAGGACTGGAATCAGCTCGGCCGCTATCATCAGGACAACGAGCGCTTGAAGGCGCAGCCTGCCAAACCGCGCCGCGTCGTGTTTCTGGGCGATTCCATCACCGACGGCTGGAAGCTCGCGCAGTCTTTTCCAGAGAAGCCTTATGTGAACCGCGGCATCAGCGGTCAGACAACCCCGCAGATGCTGGTGCGCATGTATCCGGACGTGATCGACCTGAAGCCCGCCGCACTCATAATCCTGGCTGGCACGAACGATATCTCACGCAATACCGGTCCCGAGACCATCACCATGATCGAGGAGAACTTCCAGGCCATGACCGAGTTGGCTCAGGCGCACGGTATCAAAGCGATTCTCTGCTCGGTGATGCCGGTGAGCGATTATACGAAGAATAAGCAGACTGTCGCGCGGCCGCCGGCGGATATCTTGAAGCTGAACGCGTGGCTGCGTGAGTATGCTGCCAAGACGCACGCCGTGTTTGCGGATTACTACGCCGCGACGGTCGATGATAAGGGTATGTTACGCGAGGGTTATTCGGATGACGGACTGCATCCTAACGTAAAGGGCTACGAGTTAATGGCGCCCGTCGCCGAGTCAGCCATCGAGAAGGCCTTGCAGTAACATGCGCGGCGGCTCGGGTGTCTCGCCCGCCTGGATGCTCCGCAGACACGCTTGGCCCTCTTGGTGGAGCATGGCAGTATCCACGCCCTCGTACATCGGCAGATAGCGCTCGATTTTGCGCAAGGCTTTGCGCAACTGCCGCTCGGCGCCCAATGGATTGCACCGCTGCTGATGATAGAACGCCACGGCAAAGTGGATGAGGGCCTGCAGAAACAGGCGGTGCGGGGCGCGCATGGGCGTCCAGAGTTCTTCCAGCACTTCGTGACACGCGAAGAACTCGCCCGTACGGTATAGCTCGATGCCGCGCAGGTAAAGCGGCTCGTCCGTCAGGGTCACCGGGTCTGCTGCGCTTTGTACCATGCCAGTGTGAGCCGCAATCCCTCTTCAAAGGAGAAGCGCGGCGCATGACCGAGATCGGCTACCGCGGAGGTGGTGTCGGCCTGCGAATCGTGCACGTCGCCGGGACGCGGCCGGCCGTAATTCGCCGGAATTGACACGCCTTCGATTTGCTGCACCATGCGCCAAGCTTCGTTCAGCGTGATGCGACCGCCATTGCCGCCGTTGTACAGCTTGCCTGAGACTCCTTGCGCGCAGGCAGCCTTCAGATTGAGATCCACAACGTCTTCGACGTAGGTAAAGTCGCGAGACTGCTCGCCGTCTCCGAATATGGTTGGGGAGCGCCGCTCCACCACGGCTTTGATGAAGACCGACAGCACGCCGGAATACTGACTGGAGGGGTCCTGGCGCGGGCCGAAGACGTTGAAGTAGCGCAGTGACACGGTCTCGATGCCGAAAGTGGAAGCGAATATCTGGGCGTAGTATTCGCCGACGAGCTTTTGCAGCGCATAGGGCGACTTAGGCCGCGGCGTCATGGTCTCGACCTTCGGGAGCACTTCGGTGTCGCCATACGCCGAGGAAGACGCGGCGTAGACCACGCGCCGGACGGCTCCCGCCGCAGCGGCGCGCAGCACGTTGAACGTGCCGTCGATATTGATTTCGTGCGACGGGACGGGATCGTTGATGGAGCGGGGCACCGACGGGATGGCAGCTTCGTGAAAGACCACGTCAGCGCCGCTTAGAATGGGGGCGATCTCTGTATAGTTGCGAATGTCGGCGCGTTGTAAGTCGATGGCGGAACGGACTTCGTCGAGGTTCTGCTCATAACCTGTGAGGAAGTTATCGAGCACTACGACCTGACGCGCACCTTCCCGCAACAGGCCGCGGACTATGGCGGAGCCGATGAAGCCCGCGCCTCCGGTAACGATGTATTTGCTCATTGGGTTTCCAGATAGCGAAGAGAATCGCGAGCGATGGTTTCGGCGCCCGGCGTGAAGTCAAAAACTTCGAGTGAGACCCAGCCGCCATACTCGCGGCGGCGTAACACATCAAAGAGCGCCTTGAAATCATACGAGCCTGTTCCGGGATGGCGGCCATCCAACTCGTTCACGTGTATGTGGCGGATCAGATCGAAGTAACGTTCGACCAGCGCGGCGTGCGACTCGGTCTCGTCGATGGCATTGTGACAGTCGAACATGGTGCGGATGGCGGGGTGATCGATCTGGCGCACGAGCGCGGCGGCTTCGTCGAGCGAGGTGACCACATCGCACTGGCCAAGCGGCAGGGCTTCCATCAGAATCGTCACGCCGCGTTGGCCCGCTTGCGGCGCGACGGCGGCCAAGCCTTCGACGAAGTGCCGGGTAGCCTCCGCGCGGCTGAGTTCCCCGGTGGTGGCGCGCTGCCTGGGCGAGCCGAAGACCAGAAGTCCGTCCGGACCAAGATCGGCGCAGAGATCGATGAGATGGCGGATGTGCTGCCAGCTTCGGCAGCGGAGATCGGCATCGGGCGTGGTGACGTGCAGGCCCTTGGGGCTGACCATGAGCCAGTGCAATCCGACGAACTGCAGGCCCTCGGAGGCGATGATGTCGCGGCATTCGCGGCGGCGCGCGGGCGGGAGCGTGGCAGGATCTTCCGCCAGCGTGAACGGGGCGATCTCGATGCCGGTATAGCCGGCCTGGCGGATGGCGCGGCACGCGTCGGCGAAGGCCCAGTTCTCGAAGACCTCGTTGCAGATGGCGTGGCGGAGGCGTTGCGGCATGAGATTCCATTGTAATGGGTGACGATCGAGTTATGGTCGTCATCGATCTCGTTGACGCGATTCCCTTGGCGAAGGACTCCCATGGCGTGTACCGTGTCGGCGGAACTCGGGTTACGCTGGACCTTGTGGTTCGCGCCTTCAATCGGGGCGCCACGGTGGAAGAAAATCGTCCAGGAGTTCCCCAGTCTGGCTGTGTACTTCGAGAAACGCGAGCCAACTCGGCGCTGTGCTTCAAATAATAGCCGATCACCTGATACACGTCGGGCAATTGAAGGAGAAGGAGATGCTGGACGCTCACCCGGACGAGTGGTCGCCCAAGGGTCTGCGTGAGCGGTTGTTGGCTCGCCCGAAGAATCCGTGAAGTGGCTGGCCGACGAGAATCTCAGGGACGCCATCGTGCGTCACCCGCAACGGGCGCGTGGTTTTGACCCACGATGCAATCCGCTATGATTCCCGCCATGCGCGAACAGCTACACACACCTCGCGCTGCGCACCGATCGGGAGCTATTGGGCGTCGGGTGTGGTCTATTTGCCGCTCCGGGTAGCCTCAGCTCTTGGCCTTCTTGATCTCCTCCACCAACGCCGGCACCACCTGGAATAAGTCGCCCACGATGCCGTAATCGGCCACTTCAAAGATGGGCGCGTTGGCGTCCTTATTAATGGCGACGATAATCTTGGAGCCTTTCATGCCGACCAGATGCTGGATGGCACCGGAGATGCCGACCGCCAGGTACATCTTGGGGGCGACGGTTTGACCGGAGCTGCCGACCTGGCGCTCCATGGGGAGCCAACCGGAATCGCAGATGGGCCGCGAAGCCGCCAGCTCCGCGCCGAGGACGTCGGCCAGCTTCTGCACGATCGGGATGTTGTCGGCTTCCTTGATGCCGCGGCCGACAGACACGATGATCTCGGCGGCGGTCAGGTCGACGGCGCGCTGCGCTTCGCGGAACAGGTCCAGCGGCTGGATGCGGCTGGGGGTGAGCTGCGGCGTGAACTTCTCCACAGCAGCAGACCCAGCTTCGATATGGTCGGCGCGATAGGCGCCGGCTTGCAGCGAGGCGAAATACGGCGGGTCGCCGGTGAAGCGCACGTCCACGTTGAGCTTGCCCTGAAAGAGCTGCCGCACCAGGACCAGTTTGCCATCTTCGATGCGGTGCGCGATCACGTCACTGACGGCCACGCGGCCGAGCGCGGTAGCCAGCTTAGGCAGGAAATCGCGCACCTGGTAAGTGTGCGGGAAGATCACGATACCGGCCTGCGTCTTCTCGACTAACTGGCGCACGGCGGCCGTGTAAGTATCCGGCGTATAGTCTTTGAGTAAGTCGTGCTCGACGGCATAGACATGTTCGAGCTTCTTGTCCGTGAGTTCCGACGCGAGGTTCTCGATGCCCTGTCCCAGCACGGCGGCCGAGACGGGCTGCTGTAACTCGCGCGCGAGCTGCTGGCCGGCGGCCAGCGTCTCCCACGACATGCGGCTCCAGGCGGGCGGGCCTTGGACCGCGCGTTGCTCCATGACCACCAGAATGTTCATATGACGCGCGCCTCGAATTTCAGCTTCTCGACCAGTTTCGCCGCGGCCTCTTTGGGCGGCCCATCGAATAATTGGGTCTGCTTGGAGCGGCCCGGCAGATACACGCGGCCCAGTTGGATGGAGGGAACCGCGGAGCCGGCGTCCAAACTGGCGGCGGTTACGTTGCGGATCTCCTTGTTCTTGGCTTTCTTGATGCCCATGAGCGTGGCGTAGCGCAGTTTGTTGATGCCGGATTGAATGGTGAGCAGCGCAGGCAAGGGCATCTCCACATGCTGGAACCAGCCGTCTTCGAGCTCGCGCTTGACGCGGATGGCGCCATCCTGTTTTTCCACCTGCATGATGATGGTGGCGTGGGGCAGGCCCAGCAGTTCGGCGAGGATCACTCCGGTTTGGCCGTAACCCAGGTCGTCGGATTGCAGGCCGGTGAGGACCAGGTCGGGGCTTTCCGGGCGTAGCGCCGCGGCGAGCAGGCGCGCGGCGCCCAGCGGGTCGAATGCGCCGAGGTCTTCCTCTGCGATGTGAATGGCGCGGTCGGCGCCCTTGGCGAGGGCTTCACGAATGGTTTGCGCGGCGCGCGCGGGTCCGGCGCACAGCACCACCACTTCGCCCCCGTGTTTTTCTTTCAGTTGCAGGCCTTCTTCCAAGGCGTAAGCGTCGGGCTCGTTGATCTCGTAGCTGAGATCGGCTTCCTGAATCCAGGCGCCCGATGACGCGACGCGCAATTGCGAGTCGCGGGCCGGGACTTGCTTAGTGCAGACGATGATTTTCATAAAAAAAGAAGACAGGAGACAGGAGTCAGGAGACAGAAGGCGGAAGAGCCGCGATCCGGCTTCTGTCTTCTGACTTCTGACTTTTGTCTTCTCTTACTCCGTGTATCGTTTGAAGATAAGGGCACCATTGGTCCCTCCAAAACCGAAGGAGTTGGACAGGGCGTAGTCGATGCGCATGGGGCGCGCCTCGTTGGGCACATAGTCCAAATCGCACTCGGGATCGGGAGTTTCGTAGTTGATAGTGGGCGGGGCCACCTGGTCGCGGATGGCGAGGACGGTGATGCCGGCCTCCAGTCCTCCGGCGCCGCCCAGCAAATGTCCGGTCATGGATTTGGTGGAGCTGACAGCCACTTTGTAGGCGTGCTCACCGAAGCAGCGCTTGATGGCGGCAGTTTCGGCGCGGTCGCCGACCTCGGTGGAAGTGCCATGCGCGTTGATGTATTCGATTTGTTGCGGGTGGAGGCCGGCGTCGCGCAGCGCGTTGCGCATCACGCGAAAGGCGCCATCGCCATCGGCTGGCGGCGAGGTGACGTGAAAGGCATCGGCGCTCATGCCATAGCCGACGATTTCGGCCAGAATGCGCGCGCCGCGCCGGCGGGCATGTTCGATTTCTTCCAGCACCAGGATGCCGGAGCCCTCGCCCACCACGAAGCCATCGCGGTTGAGGTCCCAGGGACGGGAGGCGCGCTGGGGTTCGTTATTGCGCGTGGAGAGCGCGCGCATGGCCGCGAACCCGCCAATCCCCATGGGGGTGATACAGGCTTCCGTGCCGCCGCAAATCATGACATCGGCGTCGCCGTGCCGGATAATCCGGAACGAGTCGCCGATGGAATGCGCGCTGGTGGTGCAAGCAGTGGCGGTGGCGGAATTCGGGCCTTTGGCCCCGGTGCGGATCGAGACATAGCCGGAAGCCAGGTTGATGATGGTCGCCGGAATGAAGAACGGGGAGATGCGGCGCGGACCGTGTTCGAGCAGCGTCTGGTGTTCGCGCTCGATGACTTCGAATCCGCCAATGCCGCTGCCGATGTAGACGCCCACGTTCTCGGCCTCGGCGGGGTCCACGCGCAAGCCGGCGGAAGTGGTGGCGCAATCCGCCGCCGCGATGGCGAATTGGATGAACCGCCCCATCTTCTTGATCTCTTTTTTTTCGATGTAGCGGGCCGGATCGAATCCCCGGATCTCGCCGGCGATGCGGCAGGAGTAAAGGTGGGCGTCGAAGGCCGTGATAGGACCGATGCCGCTCTTGCCCGCCAGGATGCCTTGCCAGGTTGCTTCGGTCCCAATGCCTACGGAGGACAGCAAGCCCACACCGGTTACGACCACTTTGCGTGACACGCAAATACTCCTGGGAAAAACTCGCTCGCCGCTACTTCTTGGCCGACTTGTTTTCGATGTAAGAGACGGCGTCTTTGACAGTGGCTATTTTTTCGGCGTCCTCATCGGGAATTTCCAATTCAAAGGCTTCCTCGAAGGCCATGACCAACTCTACGATGTCGAGCGAATCGGCGCCCAGGTCGTCCACGAACGACGCGTTGTCCTCGACCTGGGCTTCGTCCACGCCCAGTTGCTCGACGATAATCTGCTTCACCCTCTCGGCGATTGATGCCATACTTCCTCCTGGACTATTCGAAACTCCTGATTCTAGCCGCCTTCGTTCAATTCCGCAAGCGCAAGAAACGGAACCACAGATGGACACAGATGCACACGGATAAAGATCCATGATCCAACTGCTGTTAGATACTGTAGCATCACGACGGCGGGGGCCGCAGGCTGCTCTTTATCTGTTTTATCTGTGTTCATCTGTGGTTCCACGCATTGGCGGCCCCGCTTCAACTAGCGCGGGATACCGTCGCATCAAGGCGGCCCCGGGCCGGGCGCACCTGGACGGCGGAGCCGGTTGGTCCCGCAGACTGCGCTTTATCTGTGTAGATCTGTGTCCATCTGTGGTTCCGAAGTTGTTCGCGACACCGATTCAACTGGAGCGGGACACCGTCGCATCCAGGCGGCCCTGGGCGAGGCGGACCTGGATGGTGGAGGCGGGCGGGGCGGCGGCGCTCGACTTGACGATGGCGCCGGATTGGTTGGTGACGATGGCATAGCCGCGATCCAGGATGAGCAGGGGGCTGAGTTGGGAGAGCTTGGCGGAGAGCCGCTCGACGGCGCCGCGGCGGCGGGCGAGTTTCGAGCGCACGGATTGCGCGGCGGCGGCGTGGGCCTGGTCGAGGCGGCGTCGGTCGGCCGCGAATCGCGGGCGCAGGTCGAAATAGTGGAGCCGGGCGGCGAGCGTGCGTTGCGCGCGGGCGTAGCGCTCGAGCCGCGTTCGCAGGAGATCGCGCAGGCGGAATTCAAGTTCGTCGACGCGCTGGGCCTGGCGGCCCATGGCGCGGTGCAGCAGTCCTAGCGGGCGCTCGATCGCTTGCTGCTGGCAACGGCGCGCGAGTCCGGCCAAGTGGTAGCGCATGGCGTGCACCAGCTTGTGCTTGCGGCCGGCGATGCGGTCGAGTAGTTCCTGGCGCGTGCAGACGATCATCTCGGCGGCGGCCGAGGGCGTGGGAGCGCGCAGGTCGGCGACAAAATCGGCGATGGTCACGTCGGTTTCATGCCCTACAGCCGACACCACCGGGACGGCGCAGCGCGCGATGGCGCGGGCCACGGCTTCGTCGTTGAAGGTCCAGAGGTCTTCGAGCGATCCGCCGCCGCGGGCCACGATCACCAGTTCGGCCCAGGGGTTGCGGCTGAAGTGGTCGAGCCCCCGGCAGACTTCTTCCACCGAGCCTTCTCCCTGCACCAGCGCGGGGAAGAGCCGGATGTGGAGACCGGGGAAACGGCGGGACAGGATCTGCACCATGTCCGAGATGACGGCGCCGCGCGGCGAAGTGACGATGCCGATGCGTTGGGGGTAGCGCGGGAGTGGGCGCTTACGGCCCGGCTCGAAGAGGCCTTCTTCCGCCAGCTTCTTCTTAAGCTGTTCGAAGGCGAGCTGGAGTGCGCCGTGGCCCAGGGGCTCCAGCAACTCGACGATGAGCTGGTATTCGCCGCGCGCCTGGAAGACGTCGATGCGGCCGCGCGCCAGCACCGCGAGACCGTCCTGGGGCCTAAATTTCCAATAGCGGTGCGCGGAGCGGAAGGCTACGGCGCGCACCTGCGCCTCGCGTTCCTTCAACGTGAAGTAGTAGTGGCCGCTGGTGGCCAGCTTGACGCCGGATATTTCGCCGGAGACCCAAACGTCGGGGAAGTCCCGCTCAAGGGTCGCGCGGATGGCGGCATTCAGCTCGCTGACGGAGTAGATGCGGCGGGCGGGGGCGAAGTCGAAGGCGAACTGGTCCACTATTTGATAGTAGCGTGTGGGCCTGGTCCTTCAGCAAAGCCTCTTTACCCTGGCGCTGGTCTGCGCTTGAGCAGGCTAAGACGGCAGTCAGTATCTTAGCGGTTTTGCCTTTGTGGGGCAGGCCCGTGGCCTGCGCGGGGCTCTCAGCCCCGCTCCCCCGGCTTTCGGTTTGCGGCTTGCCGCCATGAGGGGCAGGCCTCCAGGCGGGCCCCCCGGCTGCGGTACCCTCCGGGCCTAGCCTCTAAGGCCACCAGGCCAATCCGGCGGCAAAGCTCTCCGGCGCTCGAAGAACCCCCGCAGTAGCTCCACGCATTCCACCGCCAGCACGCCCTCCACGACCTCCACCCGATGATTCAATAAGTCGGAATCCGCAATCCGGAATTTGCTGCGAACGCCGCCAAAGCGCAGATCGCGCGCGCCGAACACCAGCCTCTCCACCCGCGCCGCCACCAGCGCGCCGGCGCACATCGCGCAAGGCTCCAGGGTCGCATAGACCGTAGCCCGCTCCAGCCGGTAATTCCCGATGGCCGACGCCGCGGCGCGCAACGCCAGCATCTCGGCGTGCGCGGTCGGATCGTTCAGCCCTACGGCCGAATTCCGGCCGCACCCCACGATCTCGCCCGCCACCACCACCACCGCCCCCACCGGCACTTCGCCCGCCGCCTCCGCCTCGCGCGCCAGCGCCACGGCTTCCCGCATCCAGATGTCATGCATGCCCCTATTAGCTTAGAATAGGAAGATCCTCGTATGTTCCGGTACCTCCCGCTGATCGTCAAGAACTGCTGGCGCAACCGCCGCCGCACGACGCTCACCATCGCCAGCATCGGGGTCTCCATGTGCCTGCTCGGCGTGCTCATCGCCGTCTATCATGCCCTGTACCTCAGCGACGCAACCCCCGACCAGGCCCTTCGCCTGGCCACCCGCAACCGCATCTCGCTCACCGTCCCCATCCCGCTTTTCTATCGCGAGCGCATCCGCCAGGTGCCCGGCGTCAAGGAAGTCATGGACTCGCAGTGGTACGGCGGTGTGTATAAAGACGCACGCGACCCCAAGAACTTCTTCGCCCGTTTCGGCGTCGATCCGGAAAAGTTCTTTAAGATCTATGGCGAGTTGAAAATCCCGGAAGACCAGAAGCAGGCCTTCATCCGCGATCGCACCGGCGCCGTGATCGGCCGCGATCTCGCCAACAAGTTCAATCTCCACCTGGGTGACCGCATTACCCTGACCGGCGATATCTATCCCGGCACGCTCGAACTCACCGTGCGCGGCATCTACGACAGCCCCCGCCAAAGCGAAATACTCGACTTCAATTGGGCCTATGTGCGGGAAGGCTTGCCGGAGAGCCGCAAGGGCGAGGTGGGCACGTTCGCCATTCTCTGCGACAACCCCGCCGTAGTCCCCCGCGTGGCCAAGACCATTGACGACGAGTTCCACAACTCCCCTGTGCAAACGCGCACGGAGACCGAGCAGGCCTTCCTGCTCAGTTTCGTTTCCATGCTGGGCAACGTGAAGTTGTTCCTGCTGAGTATCTGCGCCGCCGTGATGTTTACCATCCTGCTGGTTTCCGGAAACACCATGGCCATGTCGGTGCGCGAGCGCGTGCGCGAAGTCGGCGTGCTCAAAACCCTGGGTTTCACCGGCGGAAATATTCTGTTCATCATTCTCGGCGAAGCCTGCGCCATCTCGGTCGCGGGCGGAGCCATAGGATTCCTGCTCTCGACTTTGCTGACCGGCGGCGTCCGGAAAAGCCCCGCCGGCATGTTCCTCCCGCCGATCCGGCAGTTCGACCCCTCCGTCGCGTCGGTCTGTATCCTGGTGGCACTGGGCATCGGACTCCTCAGTTCTTTTATCCCCGCCTGGAATGCCTCGCGTACGAATATCGTGGAGGCCCTGCGCAGTACCGATTGAGATTTACCCATGGCTATCCCTGTCACTTATAACCTGCGCAATCTGGTGGTTCGCAAGACCACTACGCTCATGACCGCGCTGGGCATTGCGCTCACCGTGGCTGTGCTGCTGGCCATGATGGCGCTGTTGACCGGCCTCGGCGCCACGCTCTCCGCCAGCGGCGATCCATTGCAGATCATTGTGATGCGCAAGGGTTCCGAATCGGAGTTGGTCTCCAATTTCACCCGCACTCAGTTCCAGGATTTGAAGTTCAAAGCGGGCATCGCCCGCGTGCAAAATGGCGATCCCATGGCATCGCTAGAGGTCGTCACCGTCATCAACCTGCCCAGTGTCGACTACCCGGAAGGCAACAACGTGACCGTGCGCGGTCTGCTGCCCATCGGCTTGGAGATGCGTAAGGGACTCCGGATCTCCGCCGGCCGCTGGTTCGATGCCGGCAAGCGCGAAGTAGTGGTCGGCAAGTCCATCGCCCAGCGTTACCCTGGCGCAGCGCTCGGCAAGCGCATCGCGTTCGGCCGCGGCGACTGGGAAGTGGTAGGCGTCATGGACGCCGGGCAAAGCGCCCAGAACAGTGAAATCTTCGGCGACCTCAACCAGGTCTCGACCGATCTGGATCGCACCGAAGTGCTCAGCTCGGCGCTGGTACGGGCCCCCGACAGCGCGTCGGCCGCCGCCTTGCTGAACAGCATTAACGACGATCAGCGGCTGAATATGAACGCTGTCTCCGAAAAAGAATACTACGCCTTGCAAACGGTTTCAGCCGCGCCGATCGAATACCTCGGAATCTTCGTATCTATCGTCATGGCGATCGGGAGCAGTTTTGCGGCGATGAATACCATGTACGCCGCCGTGGCCCGGCGGTCCCGCGAGATCGGCACACTGCGCGTGCTGGGCTTCTCGCGCGGCAGTATCCTGTTCAGCTTCTTCCTGGAATCCGTGCTGCTGGCCGGTCTCGGTGGAATCCTGGGCTGCCTGCTGGTGTTTCCTTTGAATGGCGTGACTACCGGCATCGGCAGCACCACGTTCAGCGAGCTGGCGTTTTCCTTCCGCGTGACGCCGCAGATCATGCTGGCCGGAATCCTGTTCGCGTCTGTCCTCGGCGCGGTGGGCGGTGTGTTCCCGGCCCGCATGGCCGCCAACAAAGAAATCCTGGTAGCGCTGAGGGAAGTGTAATATGAAAATCCAGGAACGTTCCAACTATCCATCGTTTCTTCGCAAGCCGCAACGATTCTTGGAGGGCGGGCAATTCTGCCCGCAGCCGGCTTTCAGCCGGCCCTGGCCGCCTAAAAAGGCGGCTGCGGCCAGGATTGGCCGCCCTCCAAGGCCGCTGGCGGGTCCAGCCACCGGTCCAATATGGATGCTGAACTAAAATCTCTCCAAATCGACCGCGGCAAGAAGCGCCCAGACGAGCCATCCAAATGGGCCACGCGCTGGATTATCGCGGGCGTCATCCTGTTCCTGCTGCTGGGCGCTGGCCGTTTTGCCTACAGCCGCCTCAACGCGGCTACCGAAGTGGATGTTCAGCGGGTCAAGGCCCTTAGCACGGGACACGCCGAGCAAGGCGTGGTGCTCAACGCCACCGGCTACATCGTGGCCGCGCACAAGATCGAGTTGGCCGCCAAGGTGATCGGCAAAGTCAAGTGGATCGGGGTTGACAAGGCCGACAAGGTGAAGGAAGGCCAGGTGCTGGTGCGCCTGGAAGACGACGAATACCGCGCGCAGCTCGATCAGGCCAAGGGGAACCTGGCCAACCTCGAAGCCCATCTGGCCGAGTTGGTACATGGTTCGCGGCCGGAAGAGATCGCGCAGGCGATGGCCAATCTAAACTCCGCCAAGGCCGACCTGGAAAACGCCCGCGTCAGCCTGGAGCGCACGCGCAAGCTGGTGTCGCAGGCGGTCATGTCGCAGCAGAATCTGGACGACGCCCAAGCCCGCTACGATTCCGCCGTGGCCAAAATGAATTCGCTGCAGAAGGCCTACGACCTGGTCAAGATCGGTCCGCGCCAGGAGCAGATCGATGCCATGCGCGGCCAGGTGGAGCAGGCCCGCGGCGCCGTGGCCTACGCGGAAACCAATCTCGCCAACACCATCATCCGCTCCCCGGTCACCGGCACCATCCTGGAGCGCGCCGTCGAGATCGGTGAATTCGTGACCACCAGCTTCGTCGGCGACCGCGGCGCCAAAGGCTACGTGGTCTCGCTCGCCGACCTCAACGACCTGGAGGTGGAACTGGACATCAGCCAGAACGACTTCGCCAAGCTGCACATGGCCCAGAAAGGAACCATCACCACCGATGCCTTCCCCGACCGCAAGTACGACGGCTTCATCCGCGAAGTCTCGCCCGAGGCCAACCGTCAGAAGGCCACCGTGCAGGTGAAGGTGAAGGTCGCCCATCCGGACGATTATCTGCGGCCCGAAATGAACGCCAGCGTGGCGTTCCTCTCCGATGAGAAGAACGCGGCCGCGACGCCGTCGCAGCCCATTGTAATCGTGCCGGCTTCCGCCATCCGCGATAACAAGGTTTTCGTGGTGCTGGACGGCCGGGCCGTCACCCGCCCCATCAAGCCGGGCCCCACCAATAGCCAGGGCGTGCGCATCGAACAGGGACTCATCGGCGGCGAAGACCTCATCGTCAACCCGCCCGCCACGCTGAAGGACGGCGACCGCGTGCGCCAAAAGGCCTGATCCACATGAGCGAAACCATCATCGAAACGCGCAACCTGACGAAAGAATTCATCCGCGACGAGTTCCATGTCGTGGCGCTCAAGAACATCAATATCGGCATAGATAGGGGCGAGTTCGTGGCCCTGATGGGACCTTCCGGCTCGGGCAAGTCCACGCTGTTGCACCTGATCGCCGCCATGGATAAGCCCACTGGCGGGGAGATTCGCGTGTTGGGCCACAATCTGCGCGAGCTGAGCGACCGCCAGATCGCGCACTGGCGCAACGAACACGTGGGTTTCATCTTTCAGCAGTTCAACCTGATCCCGGTGCTGACGGCGCTCGAAAACGTGGAGTTGCCGCTCAAGCTGACCAACCTGAAGAAGCAGGAACGTCTGGAGCATGCCGCTACGGCATTGAAGCTGGTGGGCCTGGGCGACCGCATGGGCCACTATCCGCGGCAGCTCTCAGGCGGGCAGGAACAGCGCGTGGCCATCGCGCGCGCTATCGTTACCGACCCCGCGCTGATCCTGGCGGATGAGCCTACCGGCAACCTGGATGCGGCTTCCGCCGACGACGTGCTTACCATTCTTTCGAAATTGAATAAGGAGTACGGCAAAACAGTGGTGCTGGTGACGCACGATCCGCACGCGGCGCGATTCGCCACCAAGGTGCGGCATCTCGAAAAGGGCGAACTACTGGCAGGACAGGCTTCCCAGCCTGTCTAATCTAACCAAAGGATCGACACATGGCAGAACTGGAAATCCATCACGAAGAAGCACACGAGCACGACCCCATGGGCCAGCGGGTGGGAGCGATGGCCGCGGTACTGGCCGTGGTTTTGGCGGTTGTCACTATCCTCTCCCATCGCGCGCACACGGAGGCCATTATCACGAAGACGGACTCCAACGACCAGTGGCAGTATTACCAGGCCAACAAACTGAAGTATCACAATCTGGAGTTGGGTGAGCGGCTGATCTCAGTCCTGGGGCCAAATAATCCCGGCGCGAAAGAGGCCCTTGAACAATTCCACAAGGATAAGCAGAAGTACACCGACCAAGCCAACGAGCAAAAGGAGAAAGCGACGAGTCAGATGGAACAGTCGGAAGCCGCCGAGCACCGCGGGCTGCGTTTCGATCTCGGCGAAGGTCTGCTGGAGATCGCGCTGGTGCTCAGCTCGCTCTATTTCATCTCACGCAAGATGCTGTTCCCAGTGATCGGCGTCATCGCCGGCGTCGCGGGTCTGATCGTGGCCATCACCGGGCTGTTGGTCTGAAGCCGGGGACCGTTACTGAGCCGCGACCGTCAGGGAGTGCCCCATGGCCCTGCGGGCCACCAAAGATGATGAAGACGCGCCTTCGTGGGGCGGGCGCCCTCGCCCGCGGACCGGCGCCCTCGCCGGTCCACCGGCCGCAGGCCAGCGGGCTCGAGGTGCGTCTTCAACGGAGCGGTCCCCAGCGCCGTATCTATTTCTGTGTCGTGGCGCTGAGGAAGCTGTCTACGTTGCTTTTGTCCACCAGCATCTCGCCAGTGCCTATGAACGTCGCCACGGGCGATTGGGGGTCTTGGGTCCACGACTTATCCAGCGGAATCGGCGGATAGCGGTGCAGCGTTTCCAGCGATGCCAGGCCCACGTAGCCCATGCTGAAGGGCTTTTGTGCGATGGTGCCGGCGATGCGGTCCTTCTTGATCCAGTCCAGCGTGCGCTGGTCGGTGTCCATCGCCACGACGACCTTACCGCCGACCTTGTTCCGGTCGAGCACGTCGGCCACCTCCGGGCAGGCGATAGCCTCCAGGCAAATGAACCCGTCGATCTTGTCGATGGCCTTCTTGTCGACAAGTTCCTGCGTGTGGTCGAAGGCGATGCGCGCGTCTCCCTTGATATCCACGTTATCCACGATCTTGATTCCCGGGTGGCCTTCAAAGCCGTCGTGGTAGCCGTGTAACCGCTCCTTCAGGTTGGCTTGCTCAGGCATGCTGAAGATCACCACATTGCCTTTGCCCTGCAACTGCTTCAAGGCCAGTTGCGCGCCCATCAGACCCGCTTTGTAGTTATCGGTCCCGATGAAGGTGAGCCGCTTGCTCCCGGGCACGTCGGAATCGACGGTGATTACCGGGATGCCTTGGCCGATGGCGGCATCGATATCCGGCTGCATCACCGATGGATCTGCCGCCGAAACCATGATGCCCGCCGGCTTGATCTTCTCGGCCAGCACTCGCTGGAAGGCTTCGTGTTCCGCCTTGGTATCGAATGAGTCCGGTCCCACCATCTCGGCGTGCACGCCGATCTGCTGGGCCGCGCGCATCAGCCCCGCATTGGCGCTTTGCCAATAGGGGATCTTGATGTTGGTCGCCACCAGCCAATACTTCTCGGTCGGGGAGTGCGCGGAGCCGCCGCACCCTGCCAGCCACGTCAGCGCGCCGCCGCAAAGCCCGATCAGGATCTTTTTCCGCATTTGCATTTCAGGTCCTCCGCAATTGACAGTATATGTCACGGCACGCGTTCCAGGATCAACAGGGTGCTGTCGAAATCGCCGCCCAGCCGGAATTCGATCCCGTGGTTCATCAGGTACGCGCCGCTGACGGTCTCGAGCTTGTCAGCCAGTTTGTCGTCGATGGGCTTGACCCGGTACACGGCGTGCTCGTCCAACCCGCGCAGATAAACGATGGGCGCGCGGCGCAGATACTGCTGCGAGTGCAGGAATGCGAACAGCACCGCCTGCTTCCCATCCTGCGCCACGTACTGGTTGGCGGTGAACTCCCCTTCCCGCGGCGAGCACAGCCGGTACAGATTGCCCTGCTGGACGGTGGCGCGGATCTCCTTGTCGATCGCCACCATCCGTGAGGCCAGCGCGAAGTCTGCTTCCGTCCAGTGATTCAGGTTGGACCCGATGCCCAGCGATCCCTGCATCGCCACCAGAAAGCGGTACTTGAGCGAGGTGCTCCGGCCGTTGAGGTTGGGGACGTCCGTCACCCAGGCCATCATCACCTTGGGTGCGTAAGCGTTGGTGAAGCCCTCCTGGATGCGCAGCCGGTCGAAGGCTTCGGTGTTGTCCGACGTCCAGACCTCGTCCACGCGCTTCAGGATGCCCAGGTCCACACGGCCGCCGCCTCCCGAACACGATTCGATTTCCAGGCCCGGGTGCTTGGCGCGCAGGCGGTCGATGATGCCGTACACGTTGTCCACATACTTGACCCAGATCTGCTTCTGCCCGGCGACAGCCACTTCGGGCCAGCCCGGCTCGCCGAAATGCCGGTTCATGTCCCATTTCAGAAACTCGATGTGATTCTCCGACACCAGCTTGTCCAGCACCGCGAAAATGTGATCGCGCACGTCGTCGCGCGCCATATTCAGGATGAGCTGATTGCGGGCCTCCGAGCGCGGCCGGTCGTTGAAGTGCATCGCCCAGTCGGGATGCGCGCGGTACAGGTCGCTATTGGGGTTCACCATCTCCGGCTCGACCCACAGCCCGAACTTCATTCCCAGGCCGTTGACGTAACCGATCAGCCCCTTGAGCCCATTCGGGAATTTCTGCGGGTTGACGGTCCAATCGCCCAGGCCGGCGTGATCGTCGTTGCGCTGGCCGAACCAGCCATCGTCCATGACGAACAGCTCCACGCCGATCTTCGCGGCCTTATCGGCAAGCTGTTTCTGGCCGGCTTCGTTGACGTCGAACGTGGTGGCTTCCCAGGAATTGTAGAGCACCGGGCGGGGGTGCGGCCGGGCGCGATCGGGCAGGATCTCCTCACGCTCGAAGGCGTGCATGATCCGCGAGCTTTCGCCGAAGCCCCGGTCGGTAAAGCCCCCGTAAAAGGCCGGCGTTTCCAGGCTCTCGCCAGGTTTGAGCAGATAACCGAAATCGAAGTCGTTGAAACCGCCGGTGACCCGCACCTGCTGGGCGGGCGTTTCCTCCACCACCAGTTTCCAATTGCCGCTCCAGCCGATGGCGCCGAACCAGACGCGCCCGTGCTCTTCATCGGCCGCGCCCTGCCCAGAGGGCCCCCAATCGAGCGCGAACCACGGGTTCAGAAAATGACTGGTGTTGCCGCGGCGGCTTTCGAGCACTTTCTTGCCGGGCTCGACCGGCTCGCGGCGGAGCTGCGTTTCGCCCGCCCAGCGCCCAGTCAGGTAGCTCAGGCGATAACCCTCGCCGGCGGGCACGTACCATACGCCAGACTGCGCGCTTTCGACTACCACAGGCTGGCTGGTCTGATTGCGGATGACGGAGCGCTTCTCGACTATACCCGACCGCGCGTAGACGCGGTAGAGCAAATCCACCGTGAGCGCGTAGCGGATATCCTTGGTGTGGATCTCCAGCGTGTCGCCGCGGATTTCGTGGGCGACGTAGGCCAGCACCAGGTCGCGCGTGCCATCGGCCAGCGTGACTTTGACGCACGGCTCGTTGTATCGCAGGCCGCCCCAGCCGGGATACTCCTCGTTGGTCATGGTTTCGCGCGAGTCGAAGGAGGCGTGCTCGGGCGCAGTGTGCGCGGGCGTCAGATCGTCGTCGCGCACCAGTTTCTTGCCCCAGTAAACGTTCTGGAGGCTGTTCTGTTCGTTGACACCGACGACGTAGGAGGTGCGCTCGGTCTCCAACACCCACAGCTTTTTGGCGGGCAGAAAGCGCACCTGGGCCAGCATGGGGAGCGACAGCAAGAAAGCGATAAAGGGCTTCATAAACGCCCAACGTAGCAGAAATTAGTGGGCAGGCCCTCGACCGGGGTGCCCTCTGGGCCCGGCCTCTCAGGCCGCCCAAACTATTCCACCACTGGCACAAGCCTCGACCCAATAATCCGTTTATCGGACGTCACCAGTCGAAGGCGGTGCATGCGGGCAGTCGCTACGATGGCCCGGTCTGCGGGATCCCGCAACGTATCGCCCAGGGCCGCGACTTCGGCGGCAACCCCAACATCGAGGGGAATCACCTGGAATCCGCCACGCGCGTCGAGGGTCGTGAATAGTTCCTCAACGGGGACCCGCAGGCGCGTGCCGCTTTCACCGAACAGCACTGCCATCTCAAGCAGCGTGATGGCGCTCACCCCGAGCGGCTCCCCTCGCTGGATCGCGCCGCGGAGCACGCGAACCTGCTCCCGCGAGAGCCTCTTTGGTTCCACGAGCCAGCGGACGAGCACGTGGGTGTCAAGCAGAAAATGAGGGGACAGAGCGGGGTCCTTTATACCTTGCGGACGGCTTCCCACAGATCCGACATGTCGGCGGTTAGCTGTTCCTCCGGAATGTGCACCTTGCCCCTCCAGGCGCCCTCGGACGACGGCCGCCGCTTCCGGACCGGTCCAACTGTGGCCATGGGCCGGCCCCGTTTGGTGACGAGGATCGTCCCGCCCTTGCGGCCGATCTCATCCATCAGCGCGAGGCATTTTGCCTTGAACTCCGTCGCACTCACCACCCGGCTCTCCATGCGTCCATCGTAGCACAAGCCATCGGAAACCAACTGGTCACCTGACCACTAGAGATCGCTGGCCACCGCGTGGCCGCGTAGTAGGAATCGCCGTGTCGCACCCTCGCCGCGTCGCCCGCTCGACCATCGACGTTTGCCGATGTGGCCAGCGCCCCTCGCCTCACCGCCCCACCGCCATCGCCCGCGCGGGCGTCATGAACTCCAGCAACGCCCGCTTGATCTCCGGCGGAATGCTGAAGCGCTCGATCTCGTTTAAATCGCCGGCGGCGTACTGCACGGCATCCCCAGTCATGGCGACGGCGATAAAGAGGTGGCGAGTCACTTCGTGGAACAGCCCCCGCGGCTCTTGCTTCTCCGCCTGAAAAGTGAGGGCGCGCACGGGCGTCTCCTCGCCGGCAAGGCTGGTTTCGTACGCCATCGCCACTTCGGTCGAAATGCGTTTCTCGTAATCGGCTTGGATGCGCCGCGCTCTGTCTCTCCAGGCAACTTCCTGGTAGACCAGCGCGGCGATCGCGAACAGCAACAGTATTTCCATGGGCGTCATCGATTGCGCTCCTCCGGCGTGGGCTGCCCGAAACGGTCAGCCGCGCTTCGCCTTCATGTCCGCCAGCATCTTCTCGATCTGGTCCTGCTTTTCGAGCGTAGCCAGTTGCTCCTCCACGTCGTCCTTGAACAACTCCGCCCTCGCCTGGCTGACGGCCTCGCTGTGTCGGACCTTGTCCTTCATCCGGTCGAACGTGGCGGCCGTGGAATGGTCGCTGGTGGCAAACTGGGCGTCGGTGGCCTTGGTGGCGGCGCGCGCGCGGCGATGCTGCGCGATCAGCACGTCCTTCTTGGCCTCCGCTTCCGCCAGTTTCTGCGCCAGCTTCTGCAAGGCGGACTTCAGATTCTCCACCTGCTGCCTCTGATCGGCCACCTGCTGCCGGAAGCTCTCACCCATGTTGCGATAGCTCACCGAGCGCTCCAGCGCCACACGCGCCAGGTCGTCCTGTTTCTTGTCCACGGCCATCTCCGCTTTGCGCACCCATTCCGCGGTCTTCTCTTCGTTTTCCTGGTGCTTCTTCTCCAGCACATGCTGATCGGCGATGGCGATGGCCACCTGTGTTTTGACCTGCAGCAGTTGGTTCTGCATGTCGAGAATCACCTGCTTGATCATTTTTTCCGGATCTTCGGCCTTGTCGATAAGGTCGTTGAGGTTCGCGCGAACCAGTGTGGATACTCGTTCCAATAGTGCCATAATCGTTCTCCTTTTATTGGCGGGCCACGCGCGTACGCGAATGACCCGCCGCCATTCTGACTCCTGACTCCTGACTCCCGCCTTCTATACCGCCGATCCCTTGGGGTTGTCCTCGGGCGGCTTGGGCTTGTCCCCGATCTGTTTCACCTTCGAGAACAGATCGGACACCTTCATGCCGGAGAGGGTTTCAAACAGCGCGGGAATCTGCGCTGCCATGGCCGTCATATCTCCGGTGATCTTGTTCATGCCCGCCGCGTGGCCATCGCCCGTCGAAACGATGGTGATCTTGTCCACGTTGGCCAGCGGCGCGGCCAGTGCGCGCATGATCTCGGGCAAACCCGTGATGAGCTTGTCCACGACCGCGGCCTGGTTATATTCCTGGTAAGCCTCGGCTTTCACGTTCATCGCCCGCGCCTCGGCATCGCCCTTCTTGAAGATGATTTCGGCTTCGGCCTCGCCCTGCGCGCGAATGGCGGCGGCGTGACCGTCGGCTTCCATCACCAGCTTCGATTTCTCGGCTTCGGCCAGCGTCTCGATGCGTCTGCGCTCCACCTCCGCCGGCTTCAGCACGGTGGCGATCAACTCGCGCTCGCGGCGCTGGATTTCAGCGTCCTGCACGGCGACTTCGTGCTCCTTCTGCACCTGCAGGATCTTCACCTGCTCCGCGATCACCTGCTGCTGCATCACGTTGGCCTGTATCTCGTAAGCCTTATCTGCCGTGGCCTGCTGCTTCTGAGCCGCTTCTTTGTAGTTGGCTTTCTTGATTTCCAGGTCGCGCGTGGCTTCGGCCTGCTTGGCCTGCGAGAGCGTTTCGGCCAGCACCCGCTCCTGGGTGGCCTGGGCCGTGGCCACGGCGGCGGCGCGCGTAGCTTCGGCGCGCTTGATGGCCGTGTCGCGCTCGGCCTCGGCGGCGGCTACATCGGCGTCGCGCTTGATCCGCGCCACGTCCGGCCGGCCCATGTTGGAGATGTACTCGTTCTTGTCGCGAACTTCCTTGATGGTGAACGAAATCACTTCCAGCCCCATCTTGTTCATGTCGTCCGCGCAGGTGGAGCGCATGCGGTCGCCCACCATCTCCGGCTGCTTCACGATCTCTTCCACCGTCAACTGACCGATAATGCCGCGCAGGTGGCCTTCCATTACCAACCGGATCAGGCCCTCGCGCTCCTGATCGGTCTTGGTCAGAAACTGCTCGGCGGCAGTCTGGATGGACTCCGGATCGGACTTCACCTTAATCTGCGCGACGGCTTCCACCGTGACCGCTACACCTTGACGGGTGTAGAGATCCTGCTGCGGCGCGACGTCAAACGACATCAGCTCGAGCGACAGGCTCTTGTAGCTCTCCACCACGGGCCAGATGACGGTGCCGCGCCCTTTGACGATGCGCGTGCCCCTGCGTCCGTAGACGATCAGCGCTTCATGCGGACCCGCCTTGCGGTACAGCCGCGCCAACATCGACGCGATCAGCACGATCGCGAGTAACATCAACAACACAACAACCACAACCATGTCCTTCTCCATACTTCTCCTCTTCTGACTTCTGACTTCTGACTACTGACTCCTGTCTCCTGACTCCTGACTTCTGTCTTCCGTCTCCCCCGTCATATCCTCCCAACGCCGCACATACGCGATACCCTTCTCATACCGCTCGACCACCACTTCCGTGCCCTTGGGGATGGCCGTCCCATCGTCGCTGCGCGCCCCGGAAACCCGGCGCACGCCCTCCTGCGAGAAAACAATCTCGCCGGTGCCGCCCTCGCGAATGGGGATGCTCAACTTGCCCAGCACGCCGACCATGTCGTAGTCCGCGGGATCCAGCGCCACATCGTCCGCGGCCAATTTCGCCAGGAACCAGAACACGATGGCGGCGCCGCCCAGCCCGCTCAATATGGCAATCGCCAGCGCCACCAGGAACCAGACCGCATAGAAGCGCTCCAGCAAGTAACCCGTGCCGCCGAACCACGCCAGAAAGGCGGTCATGGTGCCGAAATTCAGCCACGGAACGCCTTCCGTCTCCGCGCTTCCCACATGCGCATGCGGCACGTGCACATGCGGTACGTGCACATGCATGTGCGGCAGATGCGGCAGGTGCAGATGCGCGCTGCCGGTAAGCACCGACAGCAGGCTCAGCGCCAGGCCCAACAGAAAACAGATCAGATAGAAATCCGCCCACGTCATTGCGATCGCCTCCTTAGTTTAGGCAAAGCCTTGGGCGAAGCCTCCGCCGCCGGAGCCGCCGGAGAGGGCTTCAATACCTGCAACAACCGCTCGGCGAGGCCCGGGTTATCCAGGATGGCGCCCAGCAACACCACGCACATGCGCGAATCGTCGTGCCGCGCCACGCGCATCAGCGCCTGGCTCATCTCCGGGTCGCTGCGGAAACGCTCCGCGCCGTTGATCAGCCACAAATCCAGCTTGTCCTCCAGCGCGCCCAAATCGGACATCAACTCTTCCTGATAGCCCTCCGGATCGTCCACCAGGTAACCCGGATGCACTTTGTAAAACTTCGCCAGCAGCATGCGGCTGGAGTTGGTCAGGTGCGGCCGCGCGCCGCTCTCGATCTGCGACAAATATGCCTGACTGATGGTTTCACGCAGCTCCTTCTTGAGCAGGCGCACCACTTCGGCCTGCGTCAGCGCTCCCTGACGGCCCCGCAACGCGCCTTCGATTTCCCGCAGGTACCGGAGCTTTTCGCCTAGTTTCATATATTGCAGATCGTAATCAGAATATAGCAATTTGTGATATCTGTCAAGAAGTATATTTGCCGTGTTTTCAGCTATCCTGGAGTCGATGCCGTTTTACGTCTTTGCCCGCTTTGAACCTAAACCAGGAAAAGAGTTACAACTGCGTGACGAGCTGACGCGCATTCTGAATCCCACCCGCGCGGAGCCTGGCTGCCTGCGCATCCATCTCTACGAATCCACGCGCGGTCCTTTGACCTGGTTCATTCACTCCGAGTGGCTCGACGAGCCGGCCTTCGACGCGCATGTCGAATTGCCCCACACGCAGCGGTTCGTAGAACCTGGATCCGGCGTGAAAAGCGATATCCGTCAGGATTCCAGGGGTCGGAGAGCGTCGATCTTGGCCAAGATTTGATGAGCCGTCTTCTCGATGAACTCTGAGTCTTTCAGGCGAAGG
>Ga0181536_10000057_pt1 | contig 113381 bp, 121 predicted proteins | sample PEATcosm2014_Bin_41_FD_121105 | JGI IMG/M metagenome (GOLD analysis project Ga0181536, IMG submission 121105) | Peatland microbial communities from MTU Mesocosm Facility, Houghton, MI, USA - PEATcosm2014_Bin17_60_metaG | ecosystem: Environmental > Terrestrial > Soil > Wetlands > Peat | place... | reverse complement strand
TGTCCTGCAACGAGAACGACCCCACGAACGCGATGACCTGCGAGAGGAACTGCTGGGTCTCGGACTGGTTCAAGCTGCACTCGAACTGGTCGTCTCCCGACAGGAGCTTGAACTTCCGGCCGTCGAGCCCGCCCAGGGAGTTCTGGTAGGCAAGATAGGCGTCGGTCCCGACCAGCGCTCCCTTGAAGAGCCCGGGGACGATGCCGCCGATGGTGGCGACGTTGGCCGAGACGAAGCACGACGACGACGTCGGGCACGAGGTCTTGGTGGCCGACATCGACGGCGAGACCGAGCCCTTCGTGGCACCGCTCGTCGAGGTGCTGCAGGCAGCGGCCAGGACCGTCACGGCCAAGACTGCCACCAGGACTTGCGCGCGCGTCGGCTGGAACCTTCTCACCCCTACCCCCCGATCGTCCGGACCTCGCCGTCGCGACCTGGGGCGATTGTAGGGCACGACCACCGGGAATCGCCCACCGGCGGGGTTCGACCGATCGGGCGCTCAGGAACGCTCGGTGGCGCCGGCGCGGTGGCGGACCCTCTCGAGGAAGCGCACCACCGCGGCCACGGCGTGGGCGCTGCGGATTGACGGCAGCACGTCGAAAGCATGCTGGGTCACGGGAAGCTCGGCGTACAAGACCGGGGACTTCGACACCGAGCGCAGTGCCTGGACGAACCGGCGGGTGTCTTGGGTCTGGGCCAACGTGTCGTTCAGGCCGTGGAGGACGAAGAACGGGGGGGCGTCCTCGGTGACCCGGTACAGCGGCGACGCGTCCTCGAACAGCTTCGGATCGTCCTCGAACTTCGTCTTGAACACCTGGCGCTCGAGCAGGAGCCGGAACCCCTCGTCGTAGGTGCTCCGGCCCGAAACTCGCGTCATGTCGTACACGCCGTAGAAGGGGACGCAGGCTTCCACCTGGGTGTCGGCCTCCTCGAAACCCGGCTGGAACCGGGGATCCCCAGCGGTGAGCGCGACCAGCGCCGCCAGGTGCCCGCCGGCGGACCCGCCGGTGACGGCGATGAAACCCGGGTCTCCCCCGTACTCGGCGATGTGTTCGCGCACCCACCGCAGCGCCCGCTTGCAGTCGACAACAGGCTCAGGCCAGGGGTGCGAGGGAGCGAGGCCGTAGTTGATGGTCACGCAGATCCAGCCGCGCCGGGCCAACTCGTGCATGAGCGGGAAGCCCTGTTCACGCTTGTCACCGATGACCCACGCACCGCCGTGGATGTGGACCACGACGGGCGCCGACGTCGGCGGGTGGTGACGGCGCTGGATGATGTCGAGACGGTGCCGGCGCACCCCGTCGCCGACGTAGTCGATGTTCTTCACCGCCTTGACCGAGCGGGCCGGGCGGGGCAGCGGATAGACGAGGCGCGGCCAGCGCCACATCGTCTCGCGGCCGCTGGCCGGGAGCTCGAGGTCCGCCCCGGCCGCCAGCGGCACCTCCTCCTCGGCCCGGAGCAAGACGGCATTGGCCTGGTTCCCGACCCGGGCCAGCGACAGCAGGCCGGCCCAGGCGACCAGGGTGATCCCGAGCCCGACCCACCCGGGCCAGTAGCCGAACGCCCCGGCGAAGGCGAAGACCACGGTGGCGGCGGCCTGCCAAACGATGTGCCAGATCGGCATCTCGCCCGTGTACCAGGCGGCGAAGAAACTGGGCACCAGGAAGACGGTCTGGCGCATGGGCCGAAAGGCGTTGGCCACCAGCGCCAGGCCGACGAGACTGACCGCCAAGTAGGCCCAGGACCATCCCATGGCACCATCCTGCCTCCCGGTGGGATGATTCGACCAGCTTCGCCGGCCCGAGGGCCGGAGGCCGCGGCCCCCCGGCCACGGTGTGCGCGCCGGTGCGGCGCCAGCAGACGAATGCGAGACGAGGAGACATGGAACGCCTGACCGGCCTCGACGCGAGCTTCCTCTACTTGGAGACACCCAGCCTGCACATGCACGTGTCGATGGCCGCGGTCTTCGACCCGACGACCGTTCCCGGCGGCTATTCCTTCGCCAAACTGCGCGACCTAGTGGGGTCGCGCCTGGCGCTCGCTCCCGTCTTCCGGCGGCGGTTGGTCGAGGTGCCGTTGCGACTCGGCCATCCGTACTGGATCGACGACCATGACTTCGACCTCGACTACCACGTGCGGCGGGCGGCATTGCCCTCGCCGGGCGGGATCGAGGAGCTGGCCCGGTACGTCGGCGACGTGTGCAGCCGCCAACTCGATCGCTCCAAGCCGCTGTGGGAGATGCACATCGTCGAGGGACTCGAGCACGGCAACGTCGCCATGGTCTCGAAGATCCACCACTCCACCATCGACGGCGTGTCCGGTGCGGAGCTCTTGGCCCAGCTCTTCGACCTCGAGCGCGACCCGCCTCCTCGGGAGCTGCCCGTGGCAGGCCCACCGGACAAGATGCCCTCGGATCTCTACCTCGTCGCGCAGGCACTGGCCACGCGGGTCACCGCCCCCGTCGACATCACCCGCCTGGCGTGGCGGACGGGGCGCTCGGTCCTCAACGTGCGCCGCGTACGTCGGGAGCCCAATGAGGGAAAGGCGGCGCTGCCGCTCACCACCCCGAGGACCTCGCTCAATTCAGCCGTGACGCCGCACCGGAAGGTGGCGTTCTCGTCCATCTCGCTCGATGACGTCAAGGAGGTCAAGAAGGCGTATGACGCCACCGTGAACGACATCGTGCTGGCCATCTGCACGGGGGCGCTGCGCAGCTATCTCCAAAGCCGCAACGAACTACCCGCCGACCCGCTCGTGGCCACCGTACCGGTCTCGGTGCACCCGGCCAACACTCACCGACGCGGTGCCAACAAGGTGTCGGCCATGTTCGTGAGCCTGCCGTGCGGCACCGATGAACCCCGAGATCGGGTCGACATCATCCGCTCGGTGACCAAGGGGGCCAAGAGCGAGCACAATGCGCTCGGGGCCGATGTCCTGCTCAATTGGGCCGAGCACGCCACGCCCAACGTGTTCTCGACCGCGGCGCGCGCGTACACCCGATTGCGGTTGGCCGACCGCCATCGGCCCATCCACAGCTTGATCATCTCGAATGTGCCGGGACCGGACTTCCCCCTCTATCTCGGCGGCGCCGAGCTGGTGGCCGGGTTCCCCCTCGGCCCGGTGATGGACGGTGCCGGCCTCAACGTGACGGTCATGAGCTACCGCGGCGTCCTCAATTGGGGCCTCATGGCCTGTGCCGAGACCGTGCCCGGTGTGACGTCGATCGCGGCGGCCATTCCGGTGGCCCTCGACGAGTTGCGCTGCGCCGTCGGGCTCGAGCGGTCGACCCTGGTCGGCATCGCGCCCGGCCGCCCGAGCGGTCGTGGCGCGGGCAAGCACCCTCCGGCGCAACGGCGTACGCCGGCGAGCGAGGAGCCGGCGAGCGAGGAGCCGGCGCCGGTCGCACCCTGAGCGATCAGCCCGGACGGCGTCGAGAACGGACGTACTCGGCCGTCCCGGCCAGGAACTCCTCGAGTTTCGCCGCCTTGCTCGAGGCCAGGTCGCCGAACCAGGCCGGGACGTACACCTGCAGGGCGCCCCGCGTCAGCGCGTCGATCACGGCACCGGTGGCCTCGCTCACGGGAACCGCGTCCACGTCGGCCTCGAAGGGGTCATTGTCAGGCAACGTGAACAACTCGGTGTCGACGACGCCGGGGTACACCGTCATGGTGCGCACGCCGGTCTCCCAGAGGTCGACGGCCAGCGACTCCGAGAAGACGGCCAGTGCGGCCTTGGAGGCGCTGTAGGCGGACTCACCCGGCGGGCTGAGCACGGCGGCCACCGAGGCCACGTTCACGATACGTCCCTGGCCGCGCTCGACCATGCCCGGGAGCAGAGCCAGCGTGAGCCGCGCCGGGGACAGGAAGTTCACGGCCATGACCGCTTCGACGGTCGCCGCGTCGAGCCGCGTGACATGGCGACGTTTGGGGATCCCGGCGTTGTTGACCAGGACGTCGACCCCACCGAAGGCCGCGGTGGCGTCGGCGGCGAGCCGGTCAACGGCGTCGAAGTCGGCCAGGTCGACGACCCACATCTGCGACTCGGGGGCGTGGGCCCGACACCGTTCGAGGGTCTCGGCGAGGCGGTCGGCGCGCCGGGCGCAGATGCCCACCACGGCCCCCGCCTCGGCGAAGGCCTGTGCCAGGCCAGCGCCGATCCCCGACGAGGCTCCCGTGACGAGCACGCGCCGGCCCGCCAGCGGATACGCGAACTGGCCTTCCCCCGGTCCCTCCGTGCCCTCCACCATGCACCGAGCTTGGCATTTCAACCTGGCGAAGGGAAACGCCCGGCCACATCACCTGTGTCGGGTCGGTCGTCCGGGAACCGACCGACCCCACCGCCTACCCTGTGGGTCTCGACTCCTGGAGGACCCCATGACCACCGCCTTCGACACCGCTCCCACGGCGATCCATCGCGGCGAGGGTGACCTGCCCTTCGTCACGCTGCCCGACACCACTCAGCTCCAGCTGCTCCAGGTCGACCTGGCCAACGGGGTGTGGGTGATCCGCACCCTGTTCCCCCCGGGGGTTACCGTGCAGACCCACAAACACACAGGACACGTTTACGCCTTCACCCAGTCGGGAAGCTGGCACTACCTCGAGAGCCCCGAAGCGGTGAACGTGGCCGGCTCCTACCTGTTCGAACCGGCGGGTTCGGTGCACACGCTGCACGTGCCGCCCACCAACCAAGCCGTGACCGACGCCTGGTTCGTGATCCACGGCGCCAACCTGAACCTCACGCCCGAGGGTGCCGTCGAGCTGGTCATCGACGCCGGGACGGTGCTCGAGGTCTACCGCGCCATGTGCGAGGCCGAGCACGGCGTCACCGATCCGCCGGTCGTCGTCATCGAGAGCTGATCGTGCGGGCCGTCGTCCTCACCGACGAGCCTCCACGCCTCGAGGGCGTCGAGGTCGCCGACCCGACACCGGGTCGGGGGCAAGTGGTGATCCGGGTGAGCGCCTGCGGGATCTGCGGCAGCGACCTGCACATCGCCGCCATGCTCGGGTCCCCGGGCGCCATCCTCGGCCACGAGATCGCCGGGGTCATCGACGAGGTGGCCGAGAATGTGGATCCCCGATGGGCGCCGGGTACGTCGGTGACGGCCCGGCCGTTCACGAGCTGTGGGACGTGTCGGTACTGTGCCTCGGGTCGGGCCGACCATTGCCGGTCCTTCGAGCTGTTAGGGCTCACCCAGCCCGGCGGCTTCGCCGAGCGCGTGGCCCTGAGCGCGGACGAGCTCTACGCCACGCCGGCGTCGCTCACGGGTCCAGACCAAGCCCTCGTCGAGCCGCTGGCCGTGGCGCTCCACGGCGTTCGTCGGGCCGGACTGCGCGCCGGGGAGTCGGTAGCCGTGCTCGGCGGTGGGCCGATCGGCCTGGCCGTCACCGCATGGGCCCGCACGCTGGGGGCGGCGACCATCGTGGTGAGTGACCCGGTCCCCGAGCGGCGGGCATTGGCCGAGAAGCTCGGCGCGGATGTCACCGTCGACCCCACCACCACTGACCTGGCGAACGCCTGCGACGAGGCCACTGGCGGCCCGCCGCCGGTCGTGGTCGAGTGCACGGGGCGAGGCGGGTTGATCGAACAAGGCATGCAGGTGGCCGCCGTCGACGGTCGGGTCGCCGTCGTGGGCGTCTGCCTGGCTCCGGACACAATCTTCCCGTGGAACGGGCTCCACAAGGAACTCGATGTGCGCTTCGCGCTCTATTACGACCGCCGCGACTTCGTCGACACCATCGCCGCGCTCGACGACGGGAGCCTGCACGTCGATGGCCTGGTTACCGACGTCGTCAACCTCGACGGGCTGCCGGCGGCGTTCGCGGCCCTGCTCGAGCGATCCGACACGGGCAAGGTCGTGGTCGCCCCCTCGATGGTCGGTTGAGCCCGACGTCGGTTGAGCCCGACGTCAGTTGAGCCCGACGTCAGTTCATACAGTACCCGTACGGATCGATCGTCCCCCCGTCCTGGATGGCCCAGGAGTTGTGGGCCTCGTTCATGTAGGCGGCGGGGCACGGGTCGGCGATCACGATCATCTTCTGGCCCGGCGCGCACGGAGCCTCGCTCCAACACGTGGCCGCCTGGTGCCCCTGCGCGTACCCGGGGCAGACCAACTCGAACCCGGGGGCTGCGTAGGCGGCCAGGTAGGCGAGCGCGGGGCCGCACCCGTAGGCGGTGGCGCCGCCTACGGGGGGAACGCCGGCAGCCGCCGTCGCCGGGGCCGCCGCCGGGGCCGGGGCCGGGTCGGTGTCATCGGTGGGACCGGGCACCGTCGTCGACGGCGGGGGCGACGTCGTCGAAGGGACCGGGGCCGTCGTGGAAGGGACCGGGGCCGTCGTGGTCGGAACCGGAGCCGGGGCCGACGCGGGCACCGCATTCATCGCCGCCATGGCGTGCGCGGTGGCCACGCTGGCCGCCGGGGACAAGGCGGTGGCCAACGCCACTGCGGATCCGGCGAGGAAAGCGGGCGTGGCGACCAACCGCACGACACGGCGAAACCTCCGGCGCGTCGGAGGCTCGGTCCAGGGTGCAGGTTTGGTGTGAAATGGCACCTGTTCAGATCGGCCGATTCCCCCGAGAAGTTGAAGCCTGAGTCCGATCCCAGGTCAGGGGCCTCGATCGGGGCCGGAGCTGGGCGCCAACCACGTAGTCGGCAAGAACGCCGACTACGTGGTTGGGAAGAAGGTCAGCACCAGACCGGCCGCGGCCAGGGCAATCGTGGCGAAGGTGATCACCGCCGCCTTCCGTCGCGACAGACGCCTCCACTCGGCGTCCGTCGACCCGGACCTCGCCCGACCCATCACCAGCACCAGGGCCCACGCAATGGAGCCGCACGAGACACAGGCCACGGCCACGAACTGGTCGGCGGCGTGCAATGGCCACAGATGGCGCAGCAAGATGGCGGCGCAGACAGCGACGGCAAGTCCCGAACGCGTCCACGCCAGGTCGGTCCGCTCGGCGGCCAGGCCGGGCTCGTCAGGGTCCGGATCGGACATCGCCGCCTATCGCGCCCCGTAGGCGGCGAGCACGGTACCGATCACGCCCACGACGACGACACCGACGGCGAGGATCAAGGGCAACGAAGAGCGAGGCAGCGGTTCACCGCGGCGCATCGCTTTCTCGTTGGCGCGCCAGTGCCGGAAGCTGGCGCCGGCCACCAGCGCCCCGAGGACCACGAGCGGCAGGCCCAGGATCCGCCGCCCCCCCGACACATGGAACTCCGGGAGCAATTGGGTGGCGGCAACCCCCGTGGCAATGAGCGCCAACGCGGTCCGGTTCCAGGCCAAAAACGTCCGTTCGTTGGCGTAAGAGAAGCGCACGTCCGGATCTTTTTCGGGTCGGTCTTCGTGCTCCATGACACGAGCTTTGCACGGTGCAGAGGCGTCCCGGCTTCTTCCCCGGGTCACCCTGCACCGCTGCTCGACCGATCAGGCAGCCTTGTGAACCCTCTTCGTCACCGAAGGTGCCTGCGCCTTCCTCGGGGCCCGCTCGGTCGTGCCCACGACGATCCGGCGCGTCTCGTCGACCATCTGGCGGGCGAACTCACGCTGGATCCTCAGAAGCTCGTCGACGAAATCGAAAACCTGTTTCGTCAGGTCGCGCACAAGAGGCATCTCGACCGGCACGAACTCGCCGATCGAGTCGGCCCATTTGCGCCCCGCCTCGAGCATTGCCTCTTCGCTCTTGCGGACGAAGTCGAAGATCTCCTCCTTCAGTGGTTCAGCATCGGTAGGGGACATAGCAACTCCTTCTTCCTGCAGGCAGTTCGAACTGCCTGCCCCACATCCAGCGTCGGGCGGCGGTGGTGGAAGGGACAGGGCCGAAGGTCCGTACCCGCGACGCCGGCGCAGGCCGCTCCGGGCGCGGACCGGGTGCACGACGCCGCCGTCGGAGGTTTTCTCGGCGCGCAGAGAGAGAAGTCGCATCTTGCCTGAGGCAACAGGCCGTTCGACCCTGCTCCGGGCGCCCAGGTTCTCGCACAGTGGGATGGGAAACTGAGAGGAAGCAGACACGGCAGTGGACCCACTCCCTGTTGATCTGGTTGGGCTCGCCGGGAGGAGGTTCGCGTGTTGAGATTGCACCACGGTCACCCGGCCCGCAGCGACGAGGTCGCCCGCCTGGCCGTGTGCTTCCGCTCCGTGGTGCACCGCTACGGCTCGCTGGTCGCCCTCGATCACCTCGACCTCGACGTGGCCCGGGGCGAGACTCTCGCTCTGCTCGGCCCGAACGGTGCAGGAAAGTCGACGGCGATCTCCATCCTCCTCGGGCTCCAGCACCACGACGAGGGCACTGTCACGGTCCTCGGTACCGACCCCAGGTCGGCGATGGCGTCGGGCCACGTCGGCGCCATGCTCCAGGTCGGCGGCGGCAGCGGGCTGCCCAACGGCGTCAAGGTGGGCGAGCTCGTGGCCATGGTGACGCGCCTGTACCGGAACCCCGCCCCCGTCGCCCGCACCCTGGGGCGCGCCGGGCTGACCCAACTGGCCGAGCGCCAGACCCAGCGCCTGTCGGGGGGCCAGGCCCAGCGGGTCCGCTTCGCCCTGGCCATCGCCGGCGATCCCGAGCTGGTCTTTCTCGACGAGCCCACCGTGGCCATGGACGTCGAGGGCCGGCGCAGCTTCTGGTCCATGATGCGCGACTTCGCCGGTGAAGGACGCACCGTGGTCTTCGCCACCCATCATCTCGACGAAGCCGACGCGGTGGCGGATCGCATCGTGGTGATGCGCCAGGGCACGGTGGTGGCCAACGGCCCGGCCTCGGCCATCAAGGCGGCTGTGCCGACCCGACGCCTGCGCTTCGTCCTCGAGGAGGCCGACCAGGCGGCTCTCTGCGACCTCGACGGCGTCGACGTGGCCACCGTACGAGGATCGGAGGTCGTCCTCGATTCCTTCGACGCCGACGCCACCCTCCGGGCCCTCGTCCGGCACGGGACGTCGTTTCGCGACATCGAGATCACCGGTGCCGGGCTCGAGCAGGCCTTCGTGGCCCTGACCGGCGACCTCGACGAGATCACCACGGTCGACGACGCGGTGGCCCCTCGCGGGTCCGGCGCGTCGTCGGAGAATCCGACATGACCGGACTCACGACATTCCTACGCTTCGAAGTACTGCGCCTGTTGCGCAATATCCGCTATGTCGGGATCACCGTCGGCTTCCCCGTGGTCTTCTACCTGCTCTTCCTCAACGACGAGCATCCTGCGGCGCAGATCGCCGGCACGACGTGGCGGACCTATTTCATGGTCTCGATGGCCAGCTTCGGGGCGATGGTGGCGGCCCTCAACGCCAGCGGCACGCGCCTGGCCGCGGAACGGGCCTCGGGTTGGACGCGCCAATTGCGGGTGACCCCGCTCCCGGCGTGGAGTTACGTTTCGACGAAGATCGTCGCCGCCATGGTCATCGTCCTACCGGTGATCGTCCTGGTCGAGTTCACCGGCTTTCTCCTCGGCGGAGTGCGGCTGGGGGTCGGCATCTGGATCTCGCTCACCGTCGTGCTCTGGGTGAGCTCGCTCCCCTTCGCCTCCCTCGGGGTGCTCGTGGGGTTCGTGGCATCGAGCGAGACCGCCTATCCCCTCGTCACCGCGCTCATGTTCCTGCTGAGCTTCTTCGGCGGTCTGTTCAACCCGGTGCGATCGCTGCCGGTGGTCCTACGCCACGTCGCTGTGTTCCTCCCGACCTACCACCACGCCGCCCTGGGGTGGGCGATCGTGGCCGGTCGCGCCCCGGATCTCGTCGACATCGGCGTGCTCCTCGCCTACGCGATCCTCCTCGGGCTGGCCGTGACCTGGCGCCACCGGGTGGAGGAGTCCCGGGCCCTGGCCTGAGACCTGGGCGCCGCGTCGCCCGAGCCACGTGGGGTGAAGACGCCCCGCAAACCATGGACCGCGACCCTGCCCAGCACGGCGCCAGGGCCGGTTCGATGGCCACGAGGGGACACCGCTCCGGTCCGGGTGGCTCGCCATTGGTCGCCACGAAAGGACAGCGGCACATGTCTGCGGACTTCAAGGACAGGACCGACTTCGACAACGCCGACCGCGGCTTCGTCGTGACCATGGACCCGATGGTCATCAAGGGCGGCGACGGACGAGTCATCTGGGACATGGACTGGGGCTTTCTCGACGGCGACTGCCCCACAACAGCCAACCCCAGCCTGTGGCGCCAGGCCCAGCTCAACGCCCGCCACGGTCTGTACGAAGTCAGCGACGGCCTCTACCAGGTCCGCGGTTTCGACCTCTCCAACATGACGATGGTCGAGAGCGCCAACGGGGTCATCGACCCGCTCGTCTCCCGGGAGACGGCGGCCGCGGCGCTCGCCCTGTACCGCCGTCACCGAGGTGATCGGGCCGTGGCGGCCATCATCTACACCCACCCTCACGTCGACCACTTCGGCGGTGTGCTCGGTGTGGTCGATGCCGACACCGACGTGCCGATCCTGGCCCCGGAGCACTTCCTCGAACACGCGGTGTCGGAGAACGTGTACGCCGGCCCTGTCATGTTGCGCCGCGCCTACTACTACAGCGCCGTCGCCGTGGCCAAGAGCGAGACGGGCACACTGGGCATGGGGCTCGGTCCCGGAGCATCCACCGGTCTGGTCGACCTGATCGCGCCGACCCTGGAGATCACGACCACCGGGCAGGAGGAGGTTCTCGACGGCGTGCGCCTCGTGTTCCAGTCCACGCCGGGCACGGAGTGCCCGGCGGAGATGAACTTCTACTTCCCCGACAAGCGGGTCCTGTCCATGTCCGAGAACGCCACCCACAACTTGCACAACCTGCTCACGCTGCGCGGCGCCCAGGTGCGCGACCCACGGATCTGGTCACGGTACCTTTCCGAGGCCATCGAATTGTTCGCGCACCGTTCGGACGTGGCCTTCGCTTCCCACCACTGGCCCACCTGGGGCACGGACAACATCGTCACCTATCTCACCCAGCAACGTGACCTGTACGCGTACCTGCACGACCAGACGCTTCGCCTCATCAACCAGGGCTATGTCGGCGCCGAGGCCGCCGAGGTCATGGAGGTACCCCCGGAACTCGACGCGGCGTGGCACACCCACGGGTACTACGGGTCGGCAAGCCACAATGTCAAGGCCATCTACCAGCGTTACCTCGGTTGGTACGACGGCAACCCCGCCCATCTGTGGCAGCACCCGTCGGAGGCGGCGGCCGCCCGCTACGTCTCGGCCATCGGTGGCATCGATGCCACGGTGTCCAAAGCGAAGGCGTTCTTCGACGCGGGTGACCTCCGCTTCGCCGCCGAGCTCGCCAACCACGCCGTGTTCGCCGCGCCCGACAACCTCGAGGCCAAGGACTGCTGGCCTCGGTCTTCGAACACCTCGGCTACGGGGCCGAGAACGCAACGTGGCGCAACTGCTATCTCACCGGTGCGTCCGAACTCCGGGCCGGCACGGTCGAGCACACGGACATCGATGCGACGGGCCTGGCCCCGGCGCTGACCGTCACCCAGCTCCTCGACTCGATCGCCATTCGCATCAACGGCCCGAGAGCGTGGAGTGAGCGCCTGACGATCAACTGGCGCGTCACCGATGCCGACGAGCAGTACCGGATGGAGCTGAGCAACGGCGCGCTCATCCACTACCCGACCGAGGACGAGCGCTCTGCAGACCTGACCGTGACACTGACCAAGCCACAGCTGCTGGGTCTCTTGCTGGCCGGCCAAAGCGATGGTGTCGCCATGGCCGGTGACGCCAGCGTCCTCCGTACCCTGGTCAGCCTGCTGGACGATCCCGATCCCGACTTCACCATCGTGACCCCTTAGCCGGAACGGGGATCGCGTTTGAGGCGGTCGAGCAGCAAGTCCACGGTGCGTCCCGCGTCGACGCGGGCCGCTTCCGGATAGGGAGCGATGGCCACGTACTGGGCGGCGGCCATGACGCCGGCGAGGAGCATGCGGGTGAGCGCCTCCACGGGCGCATCGTCGATGGCGCCAGTGTCGACCGCTTGCTGCACCGCGTCGCGCACCAGGCCCAGCGCATAGCGGTCGGTGATCTCCCGCCTGACGTCGTCGGGCAACACCGCCGGCCCGTCGATGGCACAGATGCGCTGGACCGCCGGGTCCAGCGCGGCATCGAGATAGGCGTGGCAACCGGCCCGCAGCTGTTCCACCGGGTCGTCACCGGCCGCCATGGCGGCCGTGGCCGTGGCCGTCACGACCTGTTGTTCGATCGCCTCGTAGACAGCGAGGAACAGCGACTGCTTGTCGCCGAAATGGTGCTGCAGCGCACCGCGTGTCACCCCGGCCGCGGCCACGATCTCCTCCCGACCGGAGTGGGAGTAGCCCTTGGTGGCGAAGAGCCGCCGAGCCGCGCCGAGGAGGGCGGCCCGGGTGGCCGTCGAACGTTGCGCCTGTGTCCGTCCCTTTTCGGATTCGCTCTTGACCATGCGTGCGGCCCGCATGCAATATACCTGCGCATCGCACGTCGAGCGGCCACGGCCGAGGAGGAGGACCGAGATGACACTGTCGCGCCAGGTCGTGGAGCCGGGGATGGTGGCCGAGTACCGGTCCTTCACCGAGCTGCTCCGGAATCTCTCCGACGAGGACTGGGGCACGCCGAGCCGGTGCGAGGGTTGGCGAGTGGCCGACGTGGCCGCCCATGTCGTCGGTCAGCTCAGCGACGTCGTCAACCTGCGCCTCGAGGGCCTGGGGTCACCCGAGGTGACGCGACGCCAGGTCGACGAGCGTCGGGGCCGGACGCCGGTCGAGCTGGCCGACGAGCTCGAGGCGGCCACCTTGGTGGCGAGCGACCTGGTGACCTCCTTCGACGACGACGCCTGGGCGGGGCCGGTCCCCGGGGGGGCGAACGGCACACTCGGGTTCGGGCTCGAAGCGCTGTGGTTCGACACCTACCTCCACGGCGATGACATCCGTGACGCGCTCGGGCTCGAGACCCCGAGGGGCGACGGTCTCGCCCCCTCGCTGTCACACATCGCCCAGGTCCTCACCGACCAGGGTTGGGGTCCGGCCGATCTGGCGTTCGACGGGATCGGCGAGTTCCCCGTGTCCGGCGGTGGCGGACAGACCATCACCGGCGACGCCTTCACGTTCGTCCTGGTCTCCACCGGGCGCGGTGACCCGGCGTCGCTGGGCCTCGACGAGGCCGTGAACATCTACCGATGACGGCGACCGGGCGAACGCGTGCCCGCTGCGAAGGTCGACGGCTCGGGACGCCGGTCTCGAGCGCTGCGAGTCCGGTACCGCTCAGGACCGGCCGGACTCGTAGACCTCGGTGAAGAGGTCCCCTTGCGCCGCCCCGGCGGCGGACTTGTCGCCGCCCCGGCCGCGCAGGATGAAGGCGATGCCCACCGCGAGCACGGCCCCGACGATCGGCCCGGCGACGTAGACCCAGTAGCTGGTGAAGGTGGTGCCGACGAGGTCGGGGCCGAAGGTGCGCGCCGGGTTCATCGATGCCCCCGAGATGGGGCTGGCCCACAGGCCGGCCAGGGCGATGTAGCCGCCCACGCCGAAGGCGCCGATGATGCCGACGTTCTGGGCGCCCGACGCCGTGCCCAGGATCACGCTGACCAGTCCCATGGTCAAGATCAGCTCCATCCAAAAGGCGGCCATGTCGGAGTAGCCGTGGGCCGGATAATTGCCCCCGTACTTGGCCGAGACGTTGATCACCGCGTGCAGGAACACGGCGGCCAGCGTTGCGCCGACGAGCTGAATGACGATATAGCCGGGCACGCGCCGCCAGGGGAAGTCACCCCGAAGCGCGAAGGCGATCGACACGGCCGGGTTCAGGTGCGCGCCGGACACCTTGCCCATGAACAAGATGACGGCCATGACCATGAGCGCGGGGGCCACCACCGCCGCGCTGCGACTGATCACCCCGGGGAAGGCATGGTCCATCATCCCTCCGCCGGCGGCCACCAGAACCAAGAAGAATGTGCCGAGCAGCTCGGAGAAGAGCCGGCGCCACTCCTGGCGCGGGTCGTTGAAGCTCTCGATGCGGTCGATCAGGTTCTGCTCGTAGCGGGTGAGCGGCCCGAGGGGGCTCGTCGTGGGCGATCGGCGTTCCGGGGTCATCGCCACCTCACATCGGGGTCAATCGGTGCACGTGCTCCGAACCTAGCGCCCGCGGACACGTCGGCGCGGATCCACCGCTACCGTGGCAGCGCCGGGTCGGCAAGGCGCCATGAGTCCGCCGGCCGGCACAAGGTTCGCGTCCGGTCGCTAACGGGTAGAAAGGTCGCCGATGAACCGCGCGTTTGGAGCCCTCGGACGGGGCGTCGTCAGGTTCCGCTGGCTGATCATCGTGATCTGGGTGCTCGGGACCGTCTTCGCCGTGCGGACGCTGCCCTCGCTCGGCAGCCAGGTGAACAACGACAACAGCCAATTCCTACCGGCCAGTGCGCCGAGCAACCAGGCGGCGGTGCTGGCCGAGCCCCTCATCGGCTCCAGCAACCAATCCCAGATCCCCGTCGTGGCGGTCACGTCGAATGCGACGTTGACCACCGCCGATGAGGCGGCGTTGCAGCAGCTGTCCGCCGAACTGGCGAAGGTGCCCACCGTCGAGAGCGTCAAATTCCTGGCTGAATCCGTCCACCGGAATGCCGCCCAGCTCCTGGTGACCTCCTCCACCGCGCCCTTCGGCCCGACCGGACCGAAGGCACTCGTCGACGACCTGCAATCGACCCTCGACCGTGCCGAACTCCCCGCTGACCTCGACGTGCACCTGGCCGGCGAGATCGTCACCGAGGTGGCCGCCAACGCGACGTCGAACAAGCAGGGCAACCTGATCCAGGTCTTCTCCATCCTCTTCATCATCGTGCTGTTGCTCGTCATCTTCCGGTCCCTGTTGGCGCCCTTCGCCACCCTGCTACCGGCAATCTTGGTATTGGGATTGTCCGGTTCGTTCATCGGTGCCCTGGGGGAGCACGGGCTCAAGATCTCCTTCTTCACACAAATCCTGCTCATCGTGCTCATCTTGGGCGCGGGGACCGACTACGGCTTGTTCCTCGTCTTCCGGGTGCGAGAGGAACTGCTCGGGGGGCGTCCGCCCAAAGAGGCCGTCGCCGTCGCGGTCAGCCGCGTCGGTGAGTCCATCACCGCGTCGGCGGGCACCGTCGTGGTGGCATTGCTCAGTCTCACCCTGGCCAGCTTCGGCATCTACCACGACCTCGGCGTCCCGCTGGCCATCGGGATCGTCGTCATGCTGGCGGCGGGCCTGACGTTTCTGCCGGCGCTGTTGACCGTCCTCGGTCGCGCCCTGTTCTGGCCGTCGAAGACGACGCCGCGACCCCACGTCGACGGCGTGTGGGGCCGGATCGCCGGTCGGCTGGTGCAGCGACCGGTCCTCACGTTGTCCATCGGCGTGGTGGTCTTCGGGGCCCTGGCCCTGTTCGCCGCCGGCTTCAAACCGGGCGGGTTCGGCGGCAACGAGACCGCGCCGGCCGGCTCGAACGCGGCGCAGGGCAACGCCGCCCTGAACACCTACTTCCCCCAGTCGAGCGTCAACCCGACCAATATCATCATGCGGTTCCCGGCCTCGGTCTGGGATGACGCTTCCGCCCTGGAGAAAGCCACGGTCGCGCTCCGGGCCACCGGTGAGTTCACCCAAATGGCCGGCCCGCTCGACCCCAACGGCACGGTCATCACCCCGGCACAGCTCGAGGCCCTACACGCCGAGTTGCCGCCGGCCAACGCCTTGGTGGCCGCCGGCCGCCTGACCCCGGCGGGCACCTCGATCCCCCCCTCGCTCTACAGCGCCTATCTGGCCACTGCCCGCTACATCAGCGTCGACGGCTCGACGGTCCAGTGGGCCGTGGGCCTCGCGGCCGGCGATCCCGGTTCCACCGCCGCGCTCGACGCCGTGCCGCGGATCCGTGACGCCGTGTCGGAAGTGGCTCGCCAGGTCGGCGCGAGCGCCACCGGGGTGGCCGGAGAAGCCCCGGCGCTCTACGACGTGAGCAACATCTCCGACAGCGATCTGCGCCACATCGTCCCGATCGCGGTGCTGGCCATCGGGATCGTGCTGGCGCTGGTGCTACGGAGCCTCGTCGCTCCCGTCTACCTGATCCTCAGCGTCGTGCTTTCCTACCTGGCGTCGCTCGGGCTGTCGGTCATCGTGTTCATCAAGCTGGGCGGCTCGGGAGGCATCGTCTTCCTTTTGCCGTTCCTGATGTTCATCTTCCTGCTGGCGCTCGGTGAGGACTACAACATCCTGGTCATGACCCGCATCCGGGAGGAGGCGGGGACGCGACCCTTGCGCCGGGCGGTGGTCCGGGCCGTCGGCGCCACCGGGCCGACGGTGACGTCGGCGGGCTTGGTGCTGGCGGGCACCTTCGCCGTGCTGGCCGTCGTCGGGGGCAGCGGGCCGGGCAACAGCCAGATCCGCGAGATCGGTTTCGGCTTGGCCGTCGGGATCCTGCTCGACACCTTCGTGGTGCGCACGGTGCTCGTGCCGTCGACCGTCTTGCTGCTCGGCCGGTGGAATTGGTGGCCATCGGCCATGGGCCGGCGAGCGCCGGCGGAGGTGCCCACCAGGGCGCACGAAGTCGGCGCCGAGGGCGACGAGCGGATCAGTGGCAGCCCTGCGGCGCGCTGAGGGCAGCTGACCCTACGGTGTGACGATGGGTGCCGATCCCCCGAACTCGTCCGACGCCGGGGAGCCGAGTGCGACGGAGCCGACTGCGGCCTCGTTCGGCGCCCAACGGGCGGCGCCCCTGACGTGGAAGACGGTGACCACGCGGGTCGTCGTCGTGGTGGTGGGCGGGGTGGCCATCTACCTGGTGCTGCCGAGCCTGACCGAAGTCTTCGCGTCGTGGCCTCGGCTCTCCACCCTGGACCCGATCTGGTTCACCGCCGCCGTCGTCGCCGAAGCGGCCCACTTCGCCTGCACGTTCGGACTGCAACGATTGGCCCTGCGCACGCGAGGTTGGTTCGCGGTGATCACCGCGCAGCTCTCGGGCAACGCCATCACCAACATCCTCCCGGCCGGGGACGCCGCCGGCGCCGCCGTCCAGTACCGGATGCTCTCGAGTGCCGGGATTGACCCGGACACCGCCGTCGGTGGTCTGACGGCCTTCTCGCTCTTGGGCGTGGGCGGGCTGCTGGCACTGCCGATCTTCGCGCTCCCCGCCATCTTGTTCGGTGCGCCGGTGAGCAACAGCCTGGCCCACGTGGCCTTCGTCGGGATCGGTGGATTCTTCCTCTTCGCCGGGTTCGGCGCCGTCGTCCTGGTCAATGACCGGCCCCTGGCATGGGCCGGTCGCGCCGCGCAGCGTGTCCGCAACGCCGTCGCCCGACGTCGGCCTCCGCTCGAGGGCCTGGACCGACGCCTGCTTCGCCAACGCGATGAGGTCAGGTCGGTGCTCGGCCGGAAATGGCGGAAGGCGGTCCTCTACTCCGCGGGTCGGCTGGCCTTCGACTACTCGTGCCTGGTTGCCGCGTTGCGAGCCACCGGCACCCACGCCCGACCCTCGCTTGTCCTGCTGGCCTACGCCGTCGCCGGTATCGTCGGCCTCTTGCCCATCACCCCCGGCGGTCTGGGGGTCGTCGAAGCGAGCCTCACCGGCATGTTGGTCCTGGCCGGCGTCAACGGGGGTGACGCCTTCCTGGCCACTTTGACGTACCGACTGGCTTCCTATTGGCTCCCGCTCCTGGCCGGACCGTTCGCCTACGCGCTGTTCCGGCACCGTTACGGGAAGAGCGCCTCCGGCCCGGACCTCGCGCCGGCCTCCTGAGTGCAGTCCCTATCCAGGGAGGCTCGCAGTCGGTCGAGCAAGGTGCCCTCGCCGGGATGCCCAGGCAGGGGGAGGATTCACACCCGCGACCTGCTCGATCCCTCAGACACGGGGCAGCACCAACGTGGGGAGGACGCGATGGCGCCGAAGCAGGCGAGATGGCCTCAAGGACCCGGCCCCCCGCCGGCAGCGCATGAGCGCGGGTCCCACGGTTCGAGTGGCTCGGTCGCCCCGCTCGGAGTTGCGAGGTTTGGGCTGTTGGCCAACGGCCCGAGGACCGTGGTCGACGTCGTCGATCCGTTCGCTGACGGCGAGCTGGAGGAGGTCGTGGTCGAGGAGCCGGGGACGGTCGTCGCAGGAACGGCGGTCGCCGGAGGATTGACGGCGAAGTTGGACCCCGTCACGACGACGACGTCGGCGTTTGCCGCCGCCGACAGCGTCGAGCCCACGTCGATGGTGCTCGTGGTGGATGCGCCGAGACCCGATGCCCCTCTCCCACCCGACACGCCGACCCTGATGAGTCCCGGGTCGTAGCCGATCACGGTCAGTCCCGACAGCGACGATTGAACCTCCAGCGCATCGGCCAGCTGGCTGACGTTCGAGTAGAGGACGGTCGTCTCCGTGGTCGATGCCCCCTCCGGGGTGTTGGTCACCGACGTCACGTCGTAGCCGAGCTGATCCAGCGCCGCAGCCGTGTGCGCTCCTTGGTCGTAGCGACCACTGCCGTTCTCGACCGCCACGGTGAACGAGCCTAGGGCGGGAAGGGTCTGTCCGGATGCGTCCTGGGTCGGTGCCGTGCCCAGGAACTGAGCGACGGCCTCGCGGTCCTCGGGTTGGACAGGGAAGACGACATCCCCGTAATCGCCCCCCTGGTAGAGATATTCCTGGCCGTCTTCGACCACGGGGAGCGTGTATTGGGGCACGGCGTCGGGGTCGAGGTTGTGGAAATCGAGGACCAGGCCGGCCATCGCCGTGGCCGAGAACCCGCTGTCCACCTCGAGGTTGCCCGAGATCGAATTGATCAGCTGCAGGTCGGTGACGAAATTCCCGAGCCCGCGGCGGGCGACGGCCGAAGCCAGGACGCGGAGGAACTCGTGGTCCCGGCGGATCCGGCTGAGATCGCTCTGGGGGTCATAAGGCCAGTCGTATTGGGGCGACCCGGCGTCCTCCGGGGGCTCGTATTGGAGGTGGCGGGCGCGCACGACCTCGAGTGCCTGAAAGCCGTCCAGTGTCGTGCACCCGGCGCTCGGGATGTCGAGCCCCGACTCGGCGTCGAAGACGGGCATCGGAAAGTACATCCGGATGCCACCCAAGGCGTTCACGACCCCCTGGAAACTGTCGAAATTGAGCTCCACGTAGTGCTGAATAGGGATGCCGAAGTCGTCGGTGATGGCGGCGATGAGCTGGCCCGGCCCATCGGGGCTGCCCAGGGCGGCGTCGATCTTGTTGACGCCACCGGGGCGCGCGTTCGGGACGAAGGTGTCACGGGGGATCGACAGGACCGATGCCCGGTCGTGGTCCGGATCGAGATGGAGGATCATCACGACATCGCTGTTGACGCCGGTCACCCCCTCGTCGCACAGGCCAAAGGCGATGTTCTGTTGGTCCAGGCCACACCGGGTGGTCGAGCCAATGAGGAGGATGTTCTCCACGTCCTTCTGGGCTCCACCGGTTCGCACCTTGGCCAAGTGCTTCACCACCACCCGGTGGATGCGGCCATTCTCGTAATAGAGGAACCCTGCCCCAGCGCCGGCGACGAGGACCGCGAGACCGAGGACGATCCCGACGCCGATGAGGACGATCTTCCACAGTCGGGACCGCTCGGCCCGACGCGCGCCCCGACGCTGGCTGCGGGTGAGGCGTGGCTCGGTCGTGTCGCTCGAGGCGGTGTCCGGCGCGCTCGCGGACAGTGGACGGCCGGCTGCGTCGGCCCCGGGGTCGTCGGGTGGCGATTCGGGCATGACTCGTCATTCTACGGCTCGGCGCGCCGCGGCCTTGGGTCGCGCCAAGGCACGCACACCCGTCACCGTTTCGGATCAGGACCCCACGCGCCCGTCCACTCCGGGCCAAGCTTTCGGCCAGCTCCCCGAGCACGCCATCCTGCGCACCACATCGTGCCGACGCCCTTCGTGACTTGCACCGCGAGCCACGCGTTGAAGCGAACCGCGGCGTTCCCATGAGGGAGCCGCTCTGCCACCGTCACCGGTGGCGTGGCTGGTCATGGCCACACCGATTCGAGAGCCAGGCGCATGAACATCATGGTCTCGCACGGGGATGCCAGCTAGAGCAGACCGGTCCCGACAGCGACCCCCACCACCATGAGCACGCCGCCACCGACGAGTCCGCTTCGCCGCCCCAGACGCCCGCCCAGGCGCCCACCGATCTCGAGACCGAGCAGGGACAGGCCGACGCTGACCGCAGCGATGGTGACGGCCGCGACGACGAGGTTGACGTGGTACGTGCCCAGGGCGAAACCGATGACCAGATTGTCGATGCTCAATGCGCCAGCGAGGAGAACGAGGTGTTTGACGCTCGTCGCCGGCCTTCGCCTCGTCCTCTTCTCGTCGCCCAGCTCGGTGACGATGGTGTAGGCACCGGTGAGACCCAGCAAGGCACCGGCGATGGGATCGGCGGCGGCTCCCAGGTCGTGCGCCAGCGAGTGCCCGAGGAGGAGGCCCACCACCGGCATGACGCCTTCGAACACGCCGAAGATCAGCGCGACCCGAATCCGCAGCTGCCAGTCGGCGCCGGAGACGCCGAGAGCGGTCGCCGCTCCGAGGTTGTCTAGACCCACCGACACCGCGACCAGGAACAGCGCAAGCACGACGAGACGGTAGTGGCACGACGCTCCTGCTTCGTCGGTGACACCGCCGACCGCAACGTTCGCCCTCCTCGTCAGGGAGTGTGGCCGAACGCGACGCCGCACCCCACGGACCGAAGGGACCCGAGTTCCTCGGCACCCCCGCGCCGGGCCGTCGCGGCGGCCGCTCGCCGCCGGAAGTCCCGCACCCTCTGGTTCGTCGCGCCCGGCCACGGGTCTGATCCCCGGTGCGGGCGTTGTCGCGCCTCGTCCGCGCCGGGCAGGGCCCGGCGGGAGCGGGCCCGGCCCTGGAGCAGCCGAAAGCCCCGGCGGTGGCCCTCTGAGGGCCTCCAACCAGGGCTTTCGTGAAGGCTTCGGCGCCCAAGACGCGAACGCCTGTTGGTGGCGGGGGCAGGATTTGAACCTGCGACCTTCGGGTTATGAGCCCGACGAGCTACCAGACTGCTCCACCCCGCGGCGAAGTCCCCAAGAATACCACCACTGGCCGCCTATCCGGCCAGAGCAACGTCGTGCGTGGCGCTTCCCGACCGTGAGCGGATGCCCCCCGACGCCACCCCCTCGGGCGTGGTGGTTGTGGTGCCGGGGGAATCGGCCGTCTTGCCCGTGGCGGCAGGCGCCGTTCTGGCGCTCGACAACTGCTGGAGCTGCTGGACGATGGTCCCGAGCGACGCCACGTCCGTCTGGTATTGGCCGAGGTTGCCCGCCTTCAGGTCGTTTTGGACCTGCGCGTAGAGCTGATTCGCCTGGGCGATGAGCTGGAGGATCTGCGCCTCGTTCGGCGACGTCGTCGACGACGAACCACTGCCTTGGCTCGGGGCGCCGTTACCGATGGGGACCGAGGTGTTGAACACGTCCTGCAGGGCGCCTTGAAGGGTGTTCTCCATGGCCACCTGGCTGCCGTTCTGGCCCACGTAGACGACGATCACCTTTTGCAAGACGGGAAGGGCGTTGCGCGACGACTGCACGTAGAGGGGCCGGAAATACAGCATCGACTCGTCGACCGGCACCATCAGCACGTTGCCCAGCAGCACGCTCGAACCGTTCTGGTTCAACAAGGAGATCTCCTGGGACACCGACGGGGTCGCCGACATGCGGGCGTCGACCAGCGCCGGGCCGTCGACGGGCTCGCCGCGCGGCGTCACGAACACGGTGATCTGGCCGTAATCGGACGGATCACTTCCGGCGATCATGAACGCGGACAGGGTCTGGCTCTGGTCACCTTGCGACACCGGGACATACGCATTGATCAGGTTGAAGCTCACCTTTTGGGCCCCGGGGATCTTAAGCACTTGATACAGAGGGCTCATCCGGGCGATCTGGCCCGTCGAAACCTCCTCGCCCTGGGCGTTCGTGGTGTAGGTGGTGGCCAACGCCGCCTGCGGCGAGCCGGCGCCGGGGTTCTGCGACAGGTTCCAGGAGTCGCCCGCGCTGTAGAAGTTCGACGGGACCACGATGTGGTATCGGCCATACATCGTGCTCTGAACGGTGAAGATGTCTTCCGGATAGCGGAGATGGGCCAGCAGGTCGGCCGATATCTTCGACTTCGGCGTGAACAACCCCGGGTAGATCTTCTCCCAGGCCTGCAGGATCGGGTCGGTCGGGTCCCAGGCGTAGAAGGTCATCTGCCCGTTGTACGCATCGACCACGATCTTCACGGAGTTGCGGATGTAGTTGAACGTCGCCGGCAACCCGCTGTTGGGATTGAGTGCGTTGGTGTTGGCGTTCTGGGAGTAGGGGTAATTGTCCGTGGTTGTGTAGGCGTCCTGGATCCAGTCGATGTGCCCGTCGACCAGCGCCGGATAGGGGTCGCCGTCGAGGCTGAGGAACGGTGCGACCTGATTCGCCGCATCCTGGATGTCGGTGTGGAACATGAGGCGCGACTGATGGGTCACGTAGCTGGAGATGAGCAGGTTGAAGTCGCTGAACCGTATGGAGAAGGCGAGGCGGCGCAGGAACGAGCTCAATTGCACGCCGCCATCACCCTGATAATGCGACTCGGCCGTGACGCCCGAGGGCAACGAATAGTCGATCTCGGCCTGCCTCGTGTTGGCCACCACGTAGCTCGGGCTCGTCCCTGGCGGCTCGAGGCCGTAGTACACCGAAGGCTGCGTGATGGCGGGCAGTCCGCTGTTGGACGTCGGGGGCACGTTCCCGATGGCGAAGTTCGGCTGACCCCCGTTGACCTCTTGGTTGGCGGGCGAGACGATGATGCCGTAGCCATGGGTGTACTGGAGGTGGGTGTTGACCCATCCCGCCGACGGCAGGTTGGCGTCGTCCACCTGGCGTACCCCGACCACCGTCGGCGTCTCCGCACCGTTGACCGCGTAGCGATCCATGGCCAAGGTCTGGAAGACGTAGAAGGACTTGATCCCGGCCCCCTGAAGCTTCTGGTACGTCGGATTGGTGAGCTCGGGGTCCCACAGCCGCACCGCGCTGAGCGTTGCCTGATTGTCGAGCAACGCGGTCGGCGTGAGCGACTGGGAGGCCTGGAACGGTTGCGCCTTGATGGTGGTGAGGCCGTAGGCCGCCCGGGTGGCCTGGATGTTGCGCTCGATGTAGGGCCGCTCGAGCGAGTTCTGGGCCGGGTTGACCCGGAGGGTCTGGACGACCGCCGGGTAGATGGCGCCGACGACCACGGCCACGAAAGCCCACAGGCCCAACGCCAACACCGGCAGTGCCCAACCCCGGCCGCGGATGTTGACGAGCAGGATCACGGCCGCGACCACCGAGATCACCTCGAGGAGCGTGTACGCGGGGATCCGGGCGTGGACGTCGGTGTAGCCGGCTCCTTGCACGTACCCGTTCTGCGACAAGTCGAGGTTGTACTTGGACAGGACGTACCCACCCGCCTTGACCAGCGCCACGGCGGCCAGGAGGACCGACACGTGCACCTTCACCTGCGGCGCGACCTGGGGGAACCCCTGGTGGACTCGGATCCCGCCGTTGAGGTAGTGGGCGACCAGGGTTATCACGGTGATCACGATCAACGAGACGAGCGTCCAACTCACCAGGAACGACAGGAACGGAAGGGTGAAGACGAAGAATCCGACGTTCTTGTGGAATTGCGGGTCGGTCACGTCGAACGAGCCACCGCTGCTGAACAGGAGGTAGTTCTGCCACTGCCCCACCGCGCTCGACGCGGCGATGGCGCCGACGACCACGGCCACCAGGGTGCGCACCATCACAGCGTGTGGAGCGATGCGGTGCTGGTATCGGCGGACCAGCTCGTCTTCGGGCCCCAACGCCAGCTCGCGAAGGGCGAAACGGTCCACGATGGCCAAGTTGACCCACAGGGCCACGAAGAACACGGCGGCGAAGACGAAGAACAGCTCCAGCTTCACCACGACCGTGCGACGCCACACCGACGAAAAGTGGACGGACCCGAACCACAGGTAGTCGGTGTAGAAGCCGACGATCGTCCTTAGGGAGAGAAACAGGGCGATCAGGACGACGACGACGACGATCAGCCAGATCCGGCTTCGCCTGAGGGCGCGTCGCGGCCGTCTGGGGAGGTCCTGCGGCGCTCGCACGAGGTCGAAGCCTAGGTGGTCGCCGGCACGATGAGGCACCGGCACCCGGCGTGGGCAGGCGGATGGCGATGCCCGGTCGGGAATTCCTGACCGGATCCCGTCGGACCCGCCAGCGCGTTGTCGTCGCAGTCGGGACACTCCATACCGCCGTCGTCGACCACCCACCGCATCGTGGTGCCGGCGGGCACGACGGCGAGGGTGCCCCGACTGAAGGCGGCCAGGGCCTGGTCGCCGGCCAGTCGCTCGACGCGAGCACCCTTCCACTCCCGAAAGGCACCGCCCACGCGCTCGACCAACGCGTCATCTCCGGTGTCGACCTCCACCCCCGCACTGTCGAGGCGGCGGCGCAGGGGGGCCACGATGGCCGAGGCGAGCTCGTCGGCGAGGACGTCGACCGGCGGCGCGCTCGCGACCTTGCCACCTCCGAAGCTCGCCCCCGAACCGGCGGCCTGGCGCAAGTGCTCGGCCGCCGCGCCGGCGTAGCGCGCCTCGTGCTCCGACAGCGGGGGCAAGACCTCCGGGCCCCAGCCACCGGCGCCGCGAAGGCGATGGAGGATGTCGTTCTGATCGTCCTGCAGGGCGCGCTTGAGCCGGCGGGTGAGCGCCGTGATCAGGGGACGGAGCATCTCGTCGCGCCGGGCCAGGTCGGGATCGACCGCGGCCTCCACCGCGACCGGTACCTCATCACCGCCTTCGACGGCGGTGAGCACCACGACCTCGCTTTCGACCTCGGACACCTCGGACGCCGGCGAGGCGGGGGGGGCGGACCCGCCACCGTGCCCGTCAGGCGCCTCGAGCACGGGTTCCCCACCTTGGTGCCCCCCTGCGGAGCCGTTCTCCGCCCGGAGGCGGGCAAAGAGGTCTTCCACCGCCTGTTTGCGCGCCTCCTCGTCGAGGCCGTCATCGGCTTCGGCGGCGGTGACGTCGGCCGTGACGCCAGCGCTCTCGGACCCGCCGCCGTCGTGGACGTCGGCCGCCTGGGCGGCAACTTGACGACCGGCCTCTTCCGCGGCCAGGCGGGCCTCGTCCTCGGCTCGGAACAATTCGTCGGCGATCACGTCGACGGCGTTGCGGACACCGGTGATAGTCTCGGCCAGTCGTTCGCGCCCGGCGCGCAATTGCTCGATCTGGCTGTGGAGCACGATCCGGCGGCGCTTGAGGTCGGCGAGGACCTTGGTGCGAAGCTGCTGCGCCTCTTGCACCATGGCTCGGCACTCGGCGCGAGCCTGGGCCAACAGGGCTTCGGATTCGAGGCGCGCCTTTTCGATCGAGCCGGTCGCCTCCTCGTGGGCCCGGGTGGTGACCGCCGCCGCCGCCGCCTCGGCCTGGCTGGTTCGTTCCGAGGCGGCCTGCTCGGCTCGCTCGCGGAGATGCGCCGCCTCCTGGTGCACCCGGTCGCGCAATTGCCCGGCCTCGGCCTCGGCCCGGGCGGTCACCTCGGCGGCGGCGTCGTGGGCCGAACGAAGGACCCGCGCCGTCTCCTGCCCGAGGGCACCGCTGAGCGTCGCCTCGTCGAGAACCGGGTTGGCGGCGCGATGCTCGGCCTCGGCCAGGAGCTCTCGGAGCTCGCGCTCGCGCTGGGCGGCCAGCGCCAACTCGTCGGCCACGATCTCGAGATAGGCCCGGACCTCGGCCGTCTCGAATCCCCGGCGGGCCGTGGCAAAGGTGTGGCGGGCCACCTCGTCGGCGTGCAACCGGGCCGAGGAGATCGTCAAGCGGCGGTCGTCAGCCATGTCCAGAGCCTACGGCGCCGCACCGGGCCGACAACGCCAATCACCGGTTTGGCCGCGTCGGCGACGAGCCGGGCTCAGGTCCACGGCGAGTCCTGCCAGTTGGCGGGGACGCTGTGGCCTCCCGGCCCGGGTGGCGGACCCGCCGCGGCCGAGCCGAGGGATCCGCCCAGGCGTTCGAGGACCGATATGGCCTGGGATAGCGACGACACGGCCACCACCTTCAGGCTGGAGTCGGCCTTGGCCTTGGCCACCGCGTACTCCTGCGGCGGCACGAGGAACAGCGTCGCCCCGGCCCGCTCGACGGCCACCGTCTTCTCCTTGACGCCGCCGACGTCGCCCACGGTGCCGTCGGGGTGGATGGTGCCCGTGGCCGCCACCGTGTGCCCACCGGTCAGATGCCCACCCGACAGTGTGTTGATGAGGCCGAGGGTGAAAGCGAGGCCGGCCGAGGGCCCGCCGATGTTGTCGGTCGAGAGCTGGATGGGGAAGGGGTAGCTGTAGGTCGGTTGCGTACCCATGCCGGGGATCGGAGCGCTCGGGTCACCGATGCCGATGAACGGCTCCGCCTTGCCGTTCTCCTTCAGCGAGCCGAGCTTCAACGTCACGTCATGGCCGTCGGAGGGGTCACGGATCGACCCGATGCGAATCGTGACCTCGTCGTCGGGGCGGTGACTGTGCACGGCCGCCACCAATGCGGTGGGGTTGGGAGTGGGGACCCCGTCGATCGCCGTGATCACATCACCGACCTGCAGCACGTTCCACGCCGGCGATGACGGGTCGATCACGTACACCGTCACCCCCGCGTCGCGCTCGGGCACCTGGTAGCCGAGCTGGCGAAGCGCCACCGCCTTGGCCGTCATCTGCGATTCGGCCATGTCGACATCGCCCTCGGCGTAGAACTCGCTGGCGGGCAGGTTGCCCGTCAGCGCAGCCGTCTGGACCAACTCGGCGTCGGAGTCGAGCCAGTAAGGGACCACGGTGAGGTAATTGACCTGGTTCACCCCGACGTCGGTGAGCAGCACGCGCCCGTCGAGGGGATGGGCCAGGGGCTTCGGCACGCTGATGAGCCCCGACACCGTGATCGCGTCCCCCGGCACCAGCACGTAGTACGACGTCTGGGTACGCCCGGCCACGACCACCAGCACGAAGATCACGAGGAGCACGGATACGGTCACCACCGGCCACCGGCGCCGAGGCGCGGGGGGCGAGGACGGCACGGACGGTAGCGTGGTGTCGGGTGTGGACATGGACATTGGCGTGGACATGGCGAAGTCGGCGTGCGGCAGAAAGAAACAGCCTGCCACGGATCCCCAACAATTCCGCAGCACCCCGGGCGCGACGACACAACGGGCGAGCGCGCCCGTCCCCCCGTGAGCGGTCGCTCAGATGCGCCCGACGGTCCCGGCCGACGTCGACGACGCGCCGTGTTGGCCGGTTACCGACCCGGTGACGACCCGGGGACGTGGGTCGACGATCCCGACCCGAGCGTTCGGGCCGTCGCCCTCGGCGCGCTGTTCCGGACGGGGCGCTTCGGGCCCGATGCGGTCGCCCGGGCCCTCGGCGATCCCGATGCCGGAGTCCGCCGGCGTGGCGCCACGCTGGCCGGACGGTACCTGTCCGCGTCCCCCGAGCGCGCCGACGTCCTCGTCCCCCTGCTGATCGAGGCACTGGGCGACCCCGACCCGCTGGTGGCCGAGGCGGTCGCCTGGGCACTGGGCGAGACGGGTGATCCGGTACCTGCCGATGCGGCCGTCGACGCCCTGTGCGACGTGGCCGCCGGCCATGACGACCCGCTCGTACGCGAGTCGGCTGTCGCCGCCCTCGGTGCCATCGGTGCGGCGCGATCACTCGACGTGGTACTCGATGCCCTCGACGGACCTCCGGCCCTGCGCCGGCGCGCCGCAGTGGCTTTGGCGGCCTTCGACGACCCGCGCGCCGATGCCGCGCTGACCCGATGCCTCGAGGACCGTGACTGGCAGGTGCGCCAGGTAGCCGAGGAGCTGCTGCGGGCCGACTGACGCGTCCGCGCGTCGAAGGCACGACGGGATCAGTCGTCGACGAACAACTCGCGGAGGGTGTCGAACGAGTCGAGACAACGCCCGGCCCCCAGGGCAACACACTCCAACGGCGTGTCGACGAGATGGACGGGCACAACCGTCGCGTCCGCCAAGCGACTGGCCAGACCGCGCAACAGCGCCCCGCCGCCGACGAGGTGGATGCCTTGGGTGATGATGTCCTGGGCCAGTTCCGGCGGCGCGTTGCCCAAGCACTCGACCGCCGCGTCGAGGGTGAGGCTCACCTGGTCCTCGATGGCCCCACGCAACTCCTCGGGCGACAACACGACGGTCTTGGGCATGCCGGTCATGAGCTCACGTCCGCGCACCTCGGCCTTGAACTCCCCGGCGAATGGGGCGGCCGATCCGATGGCCACCTTGATCTCCTCAGCGGTGCGTTCACCGATGGCGACGCCGTACTCACGACGGACGTAGGCCTGGATGGCGGCATCGATGTCGAACCCACCGCGGCGCAGAGCGGTCGAGGCGACGACACCCCCCAGGGAGATCACCGCGGTCTCCGACGTCCCGCCGCCCACATCGACCACCATGTTGCCGATGGGCTCGTGGATGGCGAGCCCCGCACCGATGGCCGCCGCCATCGGTTGCTCGATGAGGTACGCCGACGATGCGCCGGCCCGGCGTGCGGCCTCCTTCACCGCCCGACGCTCGACCGCAGTGATGGCCGAGGGCACACAGATGAGCACACGGGGTCGATTGAGCCGGGACACTCCGCAGCGTTGGAGTAGCAGCCGGATCATCCTCTCGGTGACGTCGAAGTCGGTGATCGCCCCTTGTCGTAGCGGCCGCACGGCGACGATGTAGCCGGGCGTTCGACCGATCATCTGCCACGCGTCATGTCCGACGGCGAGCACTTCGTGCGTTCGGGAATTGAGGGCGATGACCGTGGGCTCGTTCAGGACGATCCCCTTGCCGCGTGCATAGACGAGCGTGTTCGCCGTCCCGAGGTCGATGGCAAGGTCCCTAGCCACATCTCCCCCGTCGCACGGAGCAATGGTAGGACTCCCACGAACCGGGCGCGGACACAGCGGGTCGGGCGCCAGATCGGTCGTCGGGGTGTGGCGCGACGTCCCTTGCCCCAAGGCCACCGGTATCCTCGCCCTTATGGACAACGGGGGGTCCTTCACGAGCGACGACGGAACCGATGAGCCCGACGGTCACGACGACGCTCCCCTGCGCGGGTGGATCCCGCCCGACGACCGTTTGTGGCGCCACCCCTCCGAGTTGGCGTCAAGCTCCGATTCGCCCGTGCCTGCGACGGTGCGCGACGGCGGACGCGATCGGCGGGCCGCGATCGCGGTCGGGTCCGTCGGTGCGGCGGCGGTCGTCGTCGCCGTGGCCGCCGCATTCGCGCTGAGCGGTTCCAGCACGGTCACCGGCGCCCATTCGATCGCCATCACGGTGACCAGCGTCACCACGCCCTCGGTGACGACCGCGCCGACCGGGACATCGGTCGGGTCGTCACCGGCCGGGGGCGCTGCCGGCCCGAACATCATCGCCATGGTGTCCGCCGTGCGACCCTCGATCGTCGGGGTCGTCCCGTCGGATCCGTCGTCGTCGGCGGCGAGCGCCCCGGCCATGCTCACCGGCGTCGTGCTCCCCGGTGGCCGGCTCGTCGTCACGGCGGCATCCGCCGTGGTGGGCATGCACGGTGTCGACGTCGTCACCTCCGACGGCAGGCACCATGCCGGCGTCGTGACCGGAGCAGACGAGCATGCCGGCATCGCCGTGGTCTCGGTGGACGACGCCCTCACCCCGGCCACGTTCTCCGACGACGACGTGAGCTTGGGAGAAGCGACGGTTGCCGCGTGCCTGTGCGGTGAAGCCCGGAGCACCGGTGGCGCCGAAGCGATGCCCGCCATGTCGGTCGGCATGGTCAGCCAGACCGGCGAGTCGGCGACGCTCGCCGACGGCACCGATCTGATCGACACGATCGAAGCGACCATGCCCCTCCAGCCGGGGTCGTGGGGCACCGTGCTGCTCGACCACAGCGGCGAGGTCGTCGGCATCCTCGACACCGAGGAACAGGTGGCGGGCGAAACCGTCGGCATCTTCGTCCCGGCCCCGCTGGCCGTCGGCGTGGCCGACGCGCTGGCCGCCGGACTCGACCTCGTCCACGGATGGCTCGGGATCGTCTGCGCCGACTCGGCGTCCGCACCGGGGTCCGGCGGTCCGGTCGTAACCAGCCTCTTCAGCAACGGGCCGGCCGCCGTGGCCGGCATCGAACCGGGCGACGAGATCCAAGCCCTCGACGGCCGGCGGGTGGCCACCATTGCCGAGCTCCAGGCCGCCTTGTACACGGCCACACCGGGGACGATCGTCGAGCTCACGACGGTCCGGGGGTCGAGCGTCCGGGAACTGTCGGTCAAGCTGGCGAGCGAGCCGACCTGACCGGCGGACGGGTCCGTCGAGCCGCCGCGTACGATGCGGGCGATGGACTTCACCGGTGCCGGCGGCAATTTCATGGAGCAGCTCCTGCGCGACCTGCTCGGGCTCATGGGCGGGATGCCCGGTTCGGGGCCGAACTCGGCATCGCGGGTTGACCTGGCCCGCACGCTGGCCCTGGGTGTGGCCACGGGAAGCCGGCCCGAGGCGAATGTCGACCCCGGCGAGCGGATGGAGCTCGAGCAACTGGTGCGGGTGGCCGAGTTGCACGTAGCCGAGCTCACCGGCTTGCCGATCACCCCGACCGGCGCTCCCGTCGAGGCACTGGCCGTCGGACCCGGGGCGTGGGCCGCGCAGACGGTGGAGGACTGGCGCGCCCTGCTCGAGGCCATGACCGAAGCAGCACCGTCGACCGGCCCCGGTGACGAGCCGATGCCCGGTTCCGGCCCACCCGGCCTCGGACTGGCGGACCTCGACGACGAGCCGGGCGCCGGGAGTCCGGCAGACCTCGTGGCCCGGTTCGCCACGACCATGGGGCCGATGTTGTCCGCCATGCAGTTCGGCTCGGCCATCGGCCATCTGGCCCAGACGACGCTCGGCCAATACGAGTTGCCCGTGCCGCGCACCGACCCGCGACTGTTCGTCGTGCCGGCCAACATCACGCGCTTCGCGGAGCAGTGGAGCCTCCCGGCCGACCAGGCGCGCCTGTGGATCTGCGTGCGCGACCTGACGATGCACGCCGTCCTGAGCCGACCCGCAGTCGCAGAGCGCATACGCCACATGCTGGTCGCCGTGGTCGCCGACACCGCACAGGACGCGGCGACCATGCTCCAGCGCTTCGAAGGCCTCGACCTCTCGGATCCCGAGTCCCTCCAGCGCGCGTTCTCGGACCCCGAGTCGTGGCTCGGGGACCAGGCGCTCACGGGCACCCATCGATCGGGCGACGAGCTTGCTGCGGCCGTCTCCGCGCTTCTCGGTTACGTCGAACACATCCTCGAGCGCGCCGGGTCCCGACTCCTCGGCGGCCACGGCGCCGTGGCCGAGGCCTGGCGGCGTCGCCAGGTGGCTCGCGAGCCCAACGAGCGCGCCGCCGAGGCGCTGCTCGGCCTCGACGTCGGTCCCGCCGTCGTCGATCGCGGCGCCGACTTCGTCCGCGGCGTCATGGACCGGGCCGGCGAAGAAGGGCTGTCCCGTCTCTGGACGTCGGGTCGAACACTGCCGACACCGGCGGAGCTCGACGCACCCGGACTGTGGCTCGAGCGCATCGACATCGACGGCGGCGATTGACGCGCCGCACCGGCGCAGCGCGCCCGGCGCCAATCCATGGGGCGCGCTACAGCACCAGCGCGCACCGATCAGGTGGCGGCGGCTTCCTCCTCGGGGAGCCCGAGGTCCCACTCCAACTCGAGCAGCTCACGCTCGGCGTCGCGCACGACACGCTCGCGGTTGCGACGGAACTGCGGGTCGTGCGGGGGCAGGAGCGTGAGTCGGGCGATGGTCCGGTCGCGGAAGGCGTCGATCACGGCGGCCTCGCCGTAGACGGCCTGGACCTCCCAATGCGGGGCCACCGGCCCCAGGTACACGACGCGCACGCCTCCTCGCGGCGGCTGCGGCTCCTCTAGCTCCTCGACCTCGTCGACCACCACGACCTCGTCTCTTCCGTGCGGACCGGCTCAGCCTAACGGCCCCCGACCAGGGTGATCGACGCTACCCTGGGCGCTGTCCACCGGGGCGGCGAAGGTGACCACGACCCTCGCACAGTGATGCTGTGGAGTTGCTGTGAACTTGCCCGAAAACAGAGGTTTTTCGGGGACAAAGGGTTATGGTGATTTCTGAGCACGGAGGAGCTATGGACAGCGAATGGATGACGCGGGGCAAATGCAGGGAACTCGATCCGGCGCTGTTCTTCCCCAGTGACGGGGTCGGCGTGCAGGTCGCGCAACGGACCTGTGCCGAGTGCCCGGTCAAGGCCGAGTGCCTGGAATACGCGCTCGACCATCGCATCGACCACGGAGTGTGGGGTGGCGCGTCTGAGCGCGAGCGGCGGCGCCTCCTCCGGAAGCGTCGGGTCGGACGCCTCGAGCCGAGCCGGGGCTGATGCCCGCGCCCGCGGGGCGCGACACCTCCACGATGCTCGAGTGCGTCGTGAACGTCAGTGAAGGACGCGATGGAGCCGTCATCGAGGCCATCGCCGCGTCGGCCGGGCGCTCCCTGTTGGACCTCCACCGTGACGTCTGGCACCAGCGCTCGGTGCTCACCTTGGCCGGTCCGGACGTGGAAGACGCCGTCCGGACGGTGGCCGAGACCACCGTCCGCCTCGTCGACATCCGCGAGCACGTCGGCGCCCATCCTCGTTTCGGGGCCCTCGACGTCGTGCCCTTCGTCCCGCTCGATTCGACCGGTGCGCCGGTCGGTGTCGACGCCCCGCTGGACCACGCAACCAGGGCACGAGCACGCTTCGCCCGATGGGCAGCCGACACCCTGGCGCTGCCGTGCTTCTTCTACGGGCCCGAGCGAACCCTCCCTGACGTGCGCCGACAGGCGTTCGTGGCCCTGGTCCCCGACACCGGCCCGGCCGAGGCGCACCCGACGGCGGGCGCCTGCGCGGTCGGGGCGCGTCCGGGCCTCATCGCCTACAACCTCTGGCTCACGACGTCCGACGTGGGCATCGCCCGGGCCATCGCGGCCGCGGTGCGCGGCCCCTCGGTGCGGGCCCTCGGCCTCCGCCTCGGCGACGTCACCCAGGTGTCATGCAACCTGGTCGACCCCGTGGCGCTAGGACCGGCCGAGCTCTACGACGCCGTGCGCTCCCTCGCCGACGATGCCGGCACCGCGCTGGCCAGGGCCGAGCTCGTGGGTCTGGTGCCGGGCGCCGTGCTCGGCGCCGTCGATGTCGAGCGTTGGTCCGAGCTCGACCTCGCCCCCGACCGCACCGTCGAGGCCCGCCTGTCGGCGAGCCTCGAACGGTGACACGTCGGAGTTCAGGAAGCAGATGCCGTCGCGGCGCGACGGCTCATGGCCCGGGCACGGCGCAGCCGGCGCCGTTCGCGCTCGGAGAGCCCTCCCCAGATGCCGAACTTCTCACCGTTGGCCAATGCGTACTCGAGGCAATCCTCTCGCACCACGCACCCCCGGCAGACCTCTTTGGCTTCCCGGGTGGACGCACCACGCTCCGGAAAGAACAAGTCTGGATCGACCCCCATGCAGTTGGCTCGTGTTTGCCAATCGCGCTCCTGGCGGCCGTACAACAGTGTGACGACGTCCACCGAACGCCTCCCCTCGCCAATTCGTGGCAGGAATGTAACTCGCCACTTGTAACTACAGAGTTGTCATCTTGGCCTATCGGTTCGGAGGAAACAAGAGATTGTTTGGAATTCTTGGCCGCGTCACCACACTCCGTGGTGATCAGCGAAAGGCGCTTCCGGCCTGCGCCGCGCGCCGTGGCCCCACCGCAATGGGTCAGGCGCCGCGGCGGCCCGAGGTGCGACTCGTCCGGCGGTGCTCGAGGAAGTCGACGAGCACATAGTCGCCGAGGGTGTCCGGCGACGTGAAGAAGGCGCGGCCGCGATTGAGCTGGGTCATCTTCTCGACGAAACCCTGCAGCGACCGGTCGGGGTCGAGCATGAAGGTGTTGATGGTGATCCCCGCCTTGGTGCAGCGCGCCACCTCGGCCAGCGTGGCATGCACCGTCTCGGCCACCGGCGGGTAGTGGAAGAAGACGTCATGTCCCTCCCCGCTCGCGTCGGGCACGAGATGGGCGGTGGGCTCCCCGTCGGTGATCATGATGATCTGCTTGGTACCGGGTCGATGGGCCAACAGGCGGCGGCTGAGCAGGAGCCCGTGCTGCATATTGGTGCCGTACACGAAGTCCCACGACACCTCGGGCAACTCTTCGGCCTTGATCTCACGGGCCACTTCGGAGAACCCCACCAGTCCGAGGAAGTCCCGGGGAAAGCGCGTAGAGATCAAGGTGTGCAAGGCGATGGCCACCTTCTTGGCGGCGAGGAAGTTGTCGCGCATGGGCATCGACAACGACAAATCGACCATGAGCACGGTCGACGCCCGGGTCAGGTGCTCCGTGCGCGAGATCTCGAAGTCGTCGGGGACCAGGCGCACCGGCGTACCCGCGCCGGATCGGCGTACGGCGTTGTGCACCGTCCGCTGGATGTCAAGGGTGAAGGGGTCGCCGAACTCGTAGGGCTTGGTCTGGCCTTCTGGCTCGTGGCCCATCCCGACGAAGGTGTTGCGGTGCCCACCAAGGCGGTCCTTGGCCAATTTGGCGAAGAGGTCCGACAACGCACGCTGGCCGATGCGGCGGATGCCCAGCGCCGTGAGCTCGTAACGCCCTTCGCGCTGCTCGATGAGGCCCGCCGCCTCGAGCTCCTTGGCCAAGCGGGCCAGGCGGTCGAGCGAGCGGGCCCCGTCATCGCCGAGATAGCGCTGGGCCGCCTCCAGGTCCACCTCAGCCAGGGCGCCGGGTGAGGAGGCGGAACGCAGGAACTGCTCGAGCTCATCCATCTCGCCGAGCCGGCGGGCGGCGGCGGCGGCGTCGGCCAGCCCCATCGGGTCGGACCCGCTGAAGCGGTACCGGCGCCCCCATCCGGCGTCGGGCACAGCCCGGCGCAGGTTCTCCGAGAGCCGGTCGACCTGCCAACGCAGGTTCATGTCCTCGAACAGGGAGTCGGCCAGGGCCTGGAGCTGGGCCCGCTGGCCGGGCGACATCGAGTCCAAGATGGCCTGGACGGCCGCCATCTGCGCCGCGAACTGCTCGAGCAACTCGTCGAGGGTCTGGGGGTTGCCCGGGAAGAAGTCGCCGAATTGCTCCATGAACTGCTCGAAGGACGGGTCGATCGGCTCGTTTTGCTCCCGCTGCTCGATCATGCGGTTGAGCGCGTCGAGCATCTGCCGGGCCCGTTCGAGCTGTGTCGGGTCGGGGTTCGTCATGGCATCGGCCATCTGGTCGAACCAGCTGCGGGCCACCTCCTCCCGCAGGCGCTCGACAAGCCGTTCGAAATGCTCACGCGCCTCGGACGAGGTGAAGGCGTACTCCTGGAGGCCGCGCACCTTGCCGGCCAGGTCCTTGGGCAACAGCTCGAGTTCCATGCGCCGCTCGCTCACGACCTCGCCGGTAACCGCTTGTCGGCGCTCGTCGCCGGACTGGCGGGCGTCTGCCTCGAGGGAGTCGAGCCCGGCGCGTTCCTCGGCCACGACCTCCTCGAGCTCAGCGGCGATCTCTGAGAACGCCCCGCCGAGGTCGCCGCGCTCGAGCTCTTCCTGGCGGCGTTGACGGAGCCGTTCCATGAGCTCGCGCAACCCCTGGGTGCGCTCACCGTCGGGTCGTTGGTAGCCGGAATTGAGCAGTCGCCGCAGGGCCGCGTCGGGATCGCCGTGGTAGAGGAGCTCGTCGGCGAGCTCCGAGAACAAGGCGTCGACCTCGTCCTCGAACCCCCGCTGGGTCCCGTCCCAGCGGCGGTACTCCCAGCGCCGCGTCACGGGGTCACGACCGTCCCCGGTAGGTCGCCTTGGTGCCCGCCGCCTCTTTGTTGAGACGCTTGGTGAGGTGCAGACCTTCAAGCACGAATTCGACGGCGCTGGCCACCGCGCCGGGGGACTCGCTCCCGGCCAGGGCGAACACCGGGCCGCGCAATTCGGGCACCCGGTCGAGCACCTCGGCATACGACGAGGACGCCAGGTCGTCGCCGGCGTGGACCACCTGGCGCTCGTCGAAGGCGGCGGCCACGGCGCCGAGCTCCTCGGTCGGGCACCGGCGTCGGAACACCGTCAAGACGGCGGCCGACAACAACCCCTGGAGGATGCGGTCCTCGCGGCCTTCTTCGAGCGCCTCGATCTCGATCTTGCCCTGCGTCGACGAGATCAACGACGCCAGGTCGCTCACCCGGGGCACGGCATCGTCCTCACCCAGTCGCAGTGCCCGGCGCACGGCGTTGGCCACCAGTGTCTCGTAGTTCGAGATGCTCAGGCGCACCGACACACCCGAGCGCTGGTTCACGTGCGGGCTCTGGCGGGCCAACTGCGAGAGCTCGGCGACCACCTCGGCCATGCAGTCGGGCACCTCGACGCGGGGGCCGCCGGGGCCCGACATGGGCGGCGTGGCCTCCTGGTGGACGATGGCCAGCTCGGTCTCGGTGTCGGGCGGGTAGTGGGTACGGATCTGGGCGCCGAAACGGTCCTTCAGCGGGGTGATGATCCGTCCGCGGTTGGTGTAGTCCTCCGGGTTGGCCGTCGCCACCAAGACGACGTCGAGGGGGAGGCGGACGGTGAAGCCACGGATTTGGACGTCACGCTCCTCGAGCACGTTCAACAGGCCCACCTGGATCCGCTCGGCCAAGTCGGGGAGCTCGTTGACGGCGAAGACGCCCCGGTTGGCCCGGGGCACGAGGCCGTAGTGGAGGGTCAGCTCGTCGGAGAGGTACCGGCCCTCGGCCACCTTGATCGGGTCGACCTCGCCGATGAGGTCGGCGATCGACGTGTCCGGCGTGGCCAGCTTCTCGGCGAAGCGCGTCGAACGGTGCACCCAGGCCACCGGGGTGGCGTCGCCCTCGGCCGCCACCAGGTCCCGCGCCGGACGGGACACCGGCCTCGTCGGGTCGTCGCGGATCTCGGACCCGGCCACCACCGGCAACCACTCGTCGAGCAGGTCGGTGAGCGAGCGCACGATGCGGGTCTTGGCCTGGCCGCGCTCCCCCAAGAGGATGATGTCGTGGCCCGCCAGGAGCGCGTTCTCGAGCTGGGGCAGGACCGTGTCGTCGAAGCCGAGCACGCCGTCCACGAGGGGGAGGCCCTGGGCGATGCGCCGGGCCGCATTGGCCCGCAGCTCCTCGTGGACCGGCCGGGACTCCCACCCCGCTGCCCGGAGGTCGCCGAGCGTGGCGGGTAGGTCGCCGGGTGGATCGGGCGGCAGCAGGGCGCGGTTCATGGGAGCGAGCCTATTCCGGGACGCGCCGGACCACTGCGCCGCCTCGGGACGACACCCGATCTCGCACCGGCGGCCCTGGTGGTGGAAGGATGAGGGTCGAGGACCCGCGAGCCGCCGACCCGCCAGGCGAGGACGGTCGAGCGGGCGGGACCGGTGCGCAGTGGGAGGGGTGGCCACGCCGCGCCGCGAGATTGCAGGAGGACGGACAAGGCGTGAGCACCACGATCGAAGAACAACTCAAGCCGGTACCGGTCGCCCTCGGTGGCGTCCGGGGCGGCCCCGACACCCGGACCCTGCGCCGCGACGACTGGGCGCGCAGCCCGATCGTCACGGCGACGTTCCTCACCGTCTTCGTCGTGTACTCGACGTGGGCGGTGTTCCAAAACGCCTACTACTACGCGGGGACCCAGTTCCACCGCGACCTGCTCTCACCCTTCTACTCACCGTGCATCGCCGGCAGCTGCGTGCCCGGGTCGCACGGGGGATTCGTCATCAGCTGGTGGATGCTCTCGCCGGGCATCCTCGTCCTCCTCGGACCCCTCGGGTTCCGGCTCACCTGCTACTACTACCGCAAGGCGTATTACCGCAGCTTCTGGCAGTCACCGCCGGCGTGCGGGGTGGCCGACGGGCACACCAGCTACAGCGGCGAGACCAGGTTTCCCTTGATCCTCCAGAACATCCACCGCTACTTCTTCTTCATCGGCCTGCTCTTCTGCGTCATCTTGTCGATCGATGCGGTCATGGCCTTCCGGCTGCCCGGCGACGGCGGCTACGGGATGAGCATCGGGACCGTGGTCCTGTGCGCCAACGCCGTGCTCCTGTGGCTCTACACCCTGTCGTGCCACGCCTGCCGCCACATGTGCGGCGGCAACGTGAAACAGTTCTCCAAGCACCGCGTTCGCTACAACGTCTGGAAGACCCTGACCCCGCTCAACGCCAAGCACATGCAACTGGCCTGGGTGAGCTTGACCTTCGTGGCGCTCGCCGACCTGTACGTCCGGCTCGTGGCCAGCGGCACGATCACCGACCTGAAGCTCTTCTGAGCGGCGCGGGCACGAGGACCGACGATGGCTGACCCCCAGTACGAGACCCACGACTTCGACGTGATCGTGATCGGTGCCGGCGGCGCCGGCTTGCGCGCCGCCATCGAGGCGAAGGAGCGAGGACTGCGCACGGCACTCGTGTGCAAGTCACTGCTCGGCAAGGCACACACCGTCATGGCCGAAGGCGGGGCCGCCGCCGCGCTCGGCAACGTCTGGCCGGAGGACAATTGGAAGGTCCACTTCCGAGACACGATGCGCGGCGGCAAGATGTTGAACAACTGGCGCATGGCCGAACTCCACGCCAAGGAGGCGCCCGACCGGATCTACGAGCTCGAACGCTGGGGCGCGCTGTTCGACCGCACCGCGGACGGCCGCATCACCCAGCGCGATTTCGGCGGCCACCGCTACGCCCGTCTGGCCCACGTCGGCGACCGCACCGGCCTCGAGCTCATCCGCACCCTGCAGCAACGGGCCGTGGCCATCGGCATCGACGTGTTCATGGAGGTGAAGGTCCTGCGCCTCTTGACCGACGGTGACGGCCGCGTGACCGCGGCCGTCGGCTACTGGCGACCGAGCGGGGAGTTCGTGGTCTTCACGGCCAAGGCCTTCGTGCTGGCGACGGGGTCCCTGGGCAAGTCGTGGAAGTACACCTCCAACTCATGGGAGTCGACCGGTGACGGCGTGGCCATGGCCGCCTGGGCCGGCGCGGACCTCATCGACATGGAATTCGTCCAGTTCCACCCGACGGGCATGGTCTGGCCCCTTTCGGTTCGGGGGATCCTGGTGACCGAGGGCGTGCGCGGCGACGGCGGGGTGCTGCGCAATTCCGACGGTGAGCGTTTCATGTTCAATTACATCCCGCCGATGTTCGCGGCGGAGACGGCCGACTCCATCGAGGAGGCCGACGCCTGGTACGAGGACCACACCAACAACCGTCGCCCGCCCGAGCTGTTGCCGCGCGACGAGGTGGCACGCTCCATCAACTCCGAGGTCAAGGCCGGACGCGGGACCCCCCACGGCGGCGTGTACCTCGATATCGCGTCGCGCCGGAGTGCGGAATTCATCCGTCGGCGCCTGCCGTCGATGTACCACCAGTTCAAGGAGCTCGCCGGCGTTGACATCACCGCGGAGCCGATGGAGGTGGGTCCCACCTGCCACTACGCCATGGGCGGGGTCCGGGTCGACGCCGATTCGGCCGCCACCACCGTCCCGGGCCTCTTTGCCGCCGGCGAGGTGGCCGCGGGCCTGCACGGCTCCAACCGCCTCGGTGGGAACTCGCTGTCAGACCTGCTGGTGTTCGGCCGGCGAGCCGGCATCGGTGCCTCGGACTTCGCCGAGGCCAACACAGACCCCGTGCGCGTCGACGACGCCGAGCTGAACGCCGCCGTGGCCGGCGCCCTGGCCCCGTTCGAGCGCGACGACGGCGAGAGCCCCTACGACTTGCACCACGACCTGCAGGAGACCATGCAGGACCTCGTGGGCATCATCCGCACCGAGTCGGAGCTGCGCCAGGCGCTCGAAGCCCTGGCGACGCTGCGTGAGCGGGCCGAGCACCTCAAGGTCGACGGTGGGCGTATCTACAACCCCGGGTGGAACCTGGCCACCGACCTCCCGGCCATGTTGACGGTGTCGACCTTGGTGGCGACGGGCGCCGTCGAGCGCAAGGAGTCGCGCGGCGGGCACACCCGCGACGACTACGCCGGGCCCGATCCCGAGTTCGCCAAGGTCAACCTCGTCCAGCGCATCGGCGCGGACGACGAGTTCACGATCGTTCCCGAGTCCCGTCCGCCGATGCCTCCCGAGCTGGCGGAACTGTTGGAGGAGGCGCACTGATGGGCGACGTCACCATGGAGATCTGGCGGGGCGACGAGGACGGTGGCGAGTTCACCGAGTACGTGATGCCCGAGGTGGAGGGTGAAGTCGTCCTCGACGTCATCCACCGGATCCAGGCGGGACCGGCGCCAGACCTGGCGTGCCGGTGGAACTGCAAAGCCGGCAAGTGCGGCTCCTGTTCGGCCGAGATCAACGGCCTGCCACGGCTCATGTGCATGACTCGCATGGACGAACTGCCCGAAGGCGAGGTCGTGACTGTCGCCCCCATGCGGACCTTCCCGATCATCCGCGACCTGGTCACAGACGTGTCGTTCAACTACACCATGGCCCGCCAGGTCCCCCCGCTCGCACCACGCGACCCCGAGCCCGACGGCACCTACCGGATGCAGCAGATCGACGTGGAACGCGGCCAGGAATTCCGGAAGTGCATCGAGTGCTTCATGTGCCAGAACGTTTGCCACGTCATTCGGGACCACGAGGAGAACAAGGAGCACTACGCCGGACCGAGGCTCTTCATCCGGTACATGGAGCTCGAATCCCACCCGCTCGACACGAACGACCGGCGGGCGTTGCTGCGCGAGCGAATGGGCATCGGCATGTGCAACATCACCAAGTGCTGCACCGAGGTGTGTCCCGAGAACATCAAGATCACGGACAACGCCATCATCCCGCTCAAGGAGCGGGTGGTCGACGCCTCCTACGACCCGGTCGCCTGGCTGGGCCGCAAGATCCTGCGCCGAACCCGGCGCTCGGCGCTCGAGGCGGCGGCCGACGCCCCCGCGTACGCGACCCCGACCCTCGCCGATACGGCCCTCCCCGCCGCGGCCGACGACCATGTCGACGCGGACCATGTCGACGCGGACCATGTCGACGCGGACCATGTCGACGCGGACCATGTCGACGCGGACCATGTCGACGCGGACCACACTGTCGGGGACGACCACGCCGGCGACCTGGACAACGCCGGCGACGAGTAACGGGCCCGGGCGTCGCGATGGCGATGTTCTTGAGCCCGGAGTGGGTGTCCGCCTTCAACGATGCCGTTCGAGACGTGACGGTGCCCGCGCCGGGGTCCGACGCCGGGCTCGTCGCCCAAGACGGCGCCTATGCCTGGTGCCAGGTGGTCACCGGCGGGCCCGACGGTGAGAAACGGGTGACCCTTCGCGTGGCCGGAGGGCACCTGTCGATGCAGAGCGGTGAAGCGGCCGACGTGAACGTGACCATCCGCATCGAATGGGCCGCGGCGGCGGCCATGGCCCGAGGCGAGCTGTCCCCGGCCGAGGCCATCGCGACCGGACAGGTTCGGGTGCGCGGCGACCTGGCCGTGCTGGGCGCCGGGCAGGCCCTGGTGGCGGCCCTCGGACCCCAACTCGCCGCCTTGCACGAAACCACGACCTACTGACCGGGCGAAGGCGGCCGACGGCACGCCATAGCGTTCATCCCGGCAGCCGACAAAGGAGAGCCCCCATGGACGTCCGGTCGATCGAGGACATGGAGCCCGTCATCGAGCACAACGGCACCACGCCCGTGTGGTGGCTCGTACCGCCCCAGGAGATGCGCGCCGCCACCGAGGGTGGATTTCTCGAGCTCGTGAGCGAGTGGGAGATCGCCGGCGGCGGAGCGGTCGACCCCCACGCACACCCGACGCACGAGTTCTACTACATCATTTCCGGGCGCGGCGTCATGAAGATCGCCGACGAGGAGCGCGAGGTGCACGCCGGCGACCTCGTCTACACACCGCCCGACACCACGCACAGCATCTGGCCGGCCAGCAAGAACGCGCCGTTGCGCGGATTGGCCTTCGCCATCGGCACCCCGGGCGCGGGCAAGGTCGACTACAGCTGACGGCGACGACTGACGGCGGTGCAGGACCGGCGCCGCCAGTCGCCTCGCAGGCGGGCCGCCAATTCGATCTCCACCGCGTTGTCGAAGGGCAACTCGGCCAGGCCCACGGCGCGGCGCGTGTGGCGGCCGGCTTCGCCGAAGATCTCGACCAGCAGACCGGAGCACCCATCGATGACGACCGGTGTCTGGTTGACGCCGGGCGCGACGTTCACCATGCCGAAGACCTCGACGATCCGCTCGATGCGGTCGAGATGACCCGGCTCGGACGCCAGCGTGGCCAAGATCGACAGCGCCATCATGGGGGCCGCGGCGCCCGTCCTCCAGGGAGAGCTCGGCACCGACGTTGCCGCGGAGGATCTCCGCAGGGGCGATGGGACCGTGCCCGCTGACGTGGACCAACCCGTCCGACACGACGCAGGCCAGGTTGTTGCGGTCGGCGGAAACACCGGTGGGAGCACGACCCGAGCTGCTCGAGACGTTCGGCCACCAGGTGGCGAGCAGAAACGACACCCGCGTCGCATCCCCGGGCTGCACAATGGGGCGGTGAGCGTTGACCGGGAGAAGGAAGCGGCCGCCGAGGCAGCGGCCGACATGGTCGAGGACGGTATGCGGGTGGGGCTCGGCACCGGCTCGACCGTGGCCCATCTCCTGCCGGCACTGGCCCGACGCCGGCGTTCGATCACCTGCGTGGCCACTTCGCCGCGCACCGAGCACGCCGCGCACCAGCTCGGGCTCCGGGTGGAGCCTTTCGACGACATCGAATATCTCGACCTGGCCATCGACGGCGCCGATCAGGTGGCGCCGGACGGGTGGCTGGTCAAAGGCGGCGGCGGGGCACACACCCGGGAGAAGCTCGTAGCCGCGTCGGCCGAGCGATTCGTCGTCATGGTCGACTCCTCCAAGCCGGTCGACGCCCTGCGAGCCCCGATCCCCCTCGAACTTCTCGCCTTCGGGCTGGCGTCCACCATGGTGCGCCTCGGGTCGGCACAACTGCGCAGTGCCGGCGTGACGCCGGACGGCGGCGTGCTCGCCGACTACACCGGCGCGTGTAACGATCCGGGCGGGCTCGCCGCGTGGTTGGACGGAGTTCCCGGGGTCGTCGGCCACGGCCTGTTCCCATCGTCGATGGTGTCGGAGATCCTGGTCGGACGCGGGTCGGCTGTGGAACACGTTCACCTTCCGTCGCGCCCGGACCGGTGACGTCGCCATGTCGTTGACCTGCACAACGATTGGGTCGGGCCCAGGGTCAAGACCAGGGCCGAAGGTCCGTAGCGGAGCAATCGGCCCGAAGGTAGGGTGGAGACGAGCGCGGCGTCCGTTGAGCAGACGCCGAGAACGGGAGGCAGCAATGTCCGTGCCAGGGGTGCTCGATGACCAGGCCCTGCGTCGCTACCGCGAGCTTCTCGACGCCGAGGACGCGGCGTTCGACGAGTTGGAGCACGCCTACGAGGAGGGCGACCGAGCACACTTCGAGGCCGACCTGGCCGCATGGCGCGATGCCCTGTCTCTGAAGCTGACCTTCCTGCACCGAATGGGCATCGAGATCCCGGAACCGGCGCCGGCCGTCTGAGTCTGTGCGTCGTCTGACCCATCTCGGCGGCAACCGGGGAGGGCCCAGGGTCGCTACAGCTTAGGGACCGAGCAAGTGGGCCACGGCAGCCCGCTCGGACTCGAGTTCTTCGGTCGTGATCCGGATGCGCTCTTGGGCGAACGCACTGTGCTCGAGGCCCTCGACCACTCGAAAACCCGCCGCGTCGGCACGCACCGGGTACCCGAACACCAGGCCCTCGGGGACGCCGTACTCACCGTGAGAAACCACGGCGAGCGAGGCGCAGTCGTCTACGGGCGTGGCCGTGATCAAGCTTTGGACCGAGTCGATCACGGCGTTGGCGGCCGAGGCGGCCGACGACGCGCCCCGTGCTTCGATGATCTTGGCCCCTCGCTGTTGCACGGTGGCGATGAACTCCCCTCGGAGCCACTCGGCGTCCTCGATGGCCTCAGGCACCGGCGTGGTGTCGATGCGGGCGTTCTCGAAGTCGGGGAATTGCGTGGACGAATGGTTGCCCCAGATGGCCAAGGCGCGTACCGATGTGACGGGCGCGCCGGCTTTGCGCGCCAGCTGGGTCTGGGCCCGGTTCTGGTCGAGGCGGGTCATGGCGAACCAGCGGTCGTCGGGCACCTCAGAAGCGTGAGCCCGGGCGATCAAACAGTTGGTGTTGCACGGGTTGCCGACCACCAGGATCCGCACATCGGCGGCGGCGTGGCCGGCGATGGCCTCGCCCTGGGGCCCGAAGATCCCGCCGTTCACGGTGAGCAAGTCGTTGCGCTCCATGCCCGCCTTGCGGGGGATGGACCCGACGAGCAGTGCCCACGAGGTGCCGTCGAACGCGGTCTTGGGGTCCGACGTCGGCTCGATCCCGGCCACTAGGCCGAAGGCACAGTCGTCGATCTCCATGACCACGCCCTCGAGGGCGCCCATGGCCGGCTCGATCTCGAGTAGGCGCAGGACGACGGGCTGGTCGGGTCCGAGAAGCTGGCCCGAGGCGATGCGAAAGAGCAGCGAGTAGCCGATCTGCCCGGCAGCGCCGGTGACCGTGACGTGTACGGGGGCCTTCGTCGGAGTCATGGCATCGAGGCTACCCGGCCACCGGACCCTGCCACACGAGCGGCTCGTGGCCGCCAGGGGCGACCCGGTCTCCTCAGAGGCGTTCGACGATGGCCGCCGCGAACTCCGAGCACTTCACCTCGGTGGCACGGTCCATGAGCCGGGCGAAGTCGTAGGTGACGATCCTGTCGGCGATGGTGGCCTCGAGCGCCCGGACGATGTCGGCCGCGGCCTCGACCCATCCGAGGTGCTCGAACATGAGCACGCCCGACAAGATGACCGACCCGGGGTTGACCTTGTCGAGGCCGGCGTACTTGGGGGCGGTGCCGTGGGTGGCCTCGAACACGCCGTGGCCGGTGACGTAGTTGATGTTGCCGCCCGGCGCGATGCCGATGCCGCCCACCTGCGCCGCCAACGCGTCGGAAAGGTAGTCGCCGTTCAGGTTGGTGGTGGCGATCACGTCGAACTCGTCGGGCCGGGTCAGCACCTGCTGCAAGGTGATGTCGGCGATGGCGTCCTTGACGAGCAGCTTGTCGCCGGGATCGCCACCGCAGTCGTCCCAGCCGACGGCCTCGTCGGCGAATTCCTCGCGCACCAACTCGTATCCCCAGTTCCGAAAAGCGCCCTCGGTGAACTTCTGGATGTTCCCCTTGTGGACCAGCGTGACACTGCGGCGTCGGTGACGCAGGGCGTAGGTGACGGCGGCGCGCACCAGCCGCTTGGACCCGAACTCCGAGATGGGCTTGATGCCGATGCCCGAGCTCGGCCGGATCTCCCAACCCATCTCGTCGCGCAGGAAGTCGGCCAGGCGGGCGGCCTCGGGCGTGTCGGCCTGGACCTCGAGCCCGGCGTAGACGTCCTCGGTGTTCTCCCGGAAGATCACCATGTCGACCTTCTCGGGGTGGAGCACCGGGGACGGCACCCCGGCGAACCACCGCACCGGCCGGAGGCAGACGTAGAGGTCGAGGATTTGGCGTAGCGCCACATTGAGCGAGCGGATGCCGCCACCGATGGGCGTGGTGAGCGGCCCCTTGATCCCGATGAGATGGTCGCGAAAGGCGGTGACCGTCGCCTCGGGGAGCCAGTCGCCGGTCTCCTCGAAGGCCTTCTCGCCGGCCAGCACCTCCTTCCAGGCGATGGACTTGCCGTGCTTGGCCGCGGCAGCGTCGAAGACCAACTGCGAAGCGGGCCAGATGTCGACGCCAGTTCCGTCGCCTTCGATGTAGGGGACGATCGGTTCGTCGGGGACGTTGAGGGCGCCGTCGGGCCCGAGGGTGATGCGTTCAGCCATGGTGCGAGCCTACAAGTGGGCCCGCACCCGCCCCAATCCGGGACGAAGCGGCCGTCCCCTCAGTCCGAGGGAGACGTGGCGGGGGCCGTGAGGCCCAGTGCGGCGTAGATCTCGCGAGTCGCGCTGGACCGGTTGAGGGTGTAGAAGTGCAGTCCCGGGGCACCGACCTCGAGCAGGCGTTCGCACAACTCGGTGGCCAGGGCGATGCCCGTGCGGCGCACCGCTTCGTCCCCACCGTCGGCGGCGGCCGCCTCGAGGCGCGCCTGCGCCCAGTCCGGCACAGCCGCTCCCATCTGGGCCAGTCGCGGCACCGACCGCAGCGACTCGACCGGCATGATGCCCGGGAGCACGGGCTTGGTGATCCCGCGATCACCCAGATCGGCCAGCAGCGAGGTGTACTCGTCGACCTCGAAGAAGAACTGGGTGACGGCGAAGTCGGCCAGGGCCAATTTGGCGGCGAGGTGGTCGCGGTCCGCGGTCAGCGACGGCGACGCCGGGTGCCCGGCGGGGTGGGCGGCGACACCGATGGAGAAGCCGCCGATGGCGCGGGCCAGCTCGACGAGCTCGACGGCGTGGCGCAACTCGCCGGGATCGGCGTCGGCGTGGGCCGGCGGGTCGCCACCCAGGGCCATCAGGTTCTCCACCCCGGCCTTGCGGAACGACACCAAGATCTCGGCCAGCTCCAGGCGGGTGTGCGCCACGCACACCAGGTGGGCCATGGGCGTGAGCGTGGTGGTGCGCAGCATCCCCGCCACCAGGTCATAGGTGCGTTGACGCGACTCCCGCCCGCCGCGGTAGGTGACCGACACGAACGACGGAGCCAGCGGCTCGAGGTCGCGCATGGTGCGCACCAGGGTGGCTTGCTCGGCGTCGTTCTTCGGCGGGAAGAACTCGAAGGAGAAGGTCGGCCCCCGCTCGAGCAACTCGGAGATCAAGGCCATGGCCTCGAAAGCCTACCGTCGGGGCTGCCGGTACCCTGTCGTGACCAACGCCCCTTCGGGGCACCGGCGCTGGTGCGCCACGATGGCCTCGGGCGCCCGTGCGCCACGATGGCAAGGAGGAAGGACGCCGTGGCTGAGGGAGCGAAGGGGTCGGGTCGGATGAGGATCGTCGTCGGTGTGTCCACCTCGCCCGCGTCGAGACTCGCCCTCGAATGGGCGGCACGAGAAGCGACGGCCCACCACGGTGAGCTCCACGCCGTATTCGCCTGGCAGTACCCGCACGAGCTGGCCGACGGCAGCTACCTGCCGCCTTTGCCCGGCACCGAGCTCGAGGGCTGGGCCAGGGGGGTGGTCGACGACGAAGTCGCCGCTTTGCACCTCGACCCCGATCTGGGCGTCGTGTGCGAGGCCTGCAACGGGTCTCCCGCCGCCGTGTTGATGGCCGCCAGCGAGGGCGCCGACCTGCTCGTCGTCGGCACCAGCGCCCACGGCCGCCTCACCGGTCTGCTCCTCGGGTCGGTGAGCCAATTCCTGACCATCCATGCGCCGTGCCCGGTGGTGGTGGTCCACGGGCCCCACCCCCACCGAGCACCGGCGCCGGCGCCGGCCGAACCCGCGGCCCACGTGGAGGCCACGACCAGGCTCGGCGTGCTCGAGGACATCGACGAGGAAGAGTGTCTGGGCCTGCTCGCCGGTGGGTCGATCGGCCGGCTCGTCGTGGTCCGCCAGGGTGAGCCGCTCGCCTTCCCGATGAACTACGTCCTCGACGGCCAGACGGTGGCCGTGCGCACCGACCCGGGCACGAAGCTCGACGCGGCCACGCTCGGTCGAGTCGCCTTCGAGGTCGACGAGATCGACCCGGTCACCCGCGAGGGATGGAGCGTGCTCGTCCGCGGCGTCGGTCGCGACATCACCGACGGGATCGACGAACGGTCGGAGCGGATCCGCGAGTCGGGGGTCCAGCCGTGGGCCGAGGGCGAGAAACGCCACTGGATCGCCATCAGCGCCTCACAGATCAGCGGTCGGCGCATCCGACACCGGCCAGACAGCTAGCACCCCGGCGGTCCGGCGACGACGCGACTAGCGAGCGCGCTCGGCCGCGGCCACGGCATTGCGCAACAGCATGGCCCGCGTCATCGGCCCCACACCGCCGATGCGCGGGGTGATCCACCCGGCGACCTCGGCGACCGCGTCGTCGACGTCGGAGAGCAACTTTCGCCCCTCCCACGACGTCCCCGCGCCCACCACCGCGGCACCGGGCTTGACCATGTCGGCCGTGATCAGACCGGCGGAGCCGGCCGCGGCCACCACGATATCGCCGCGCCGGACATGGTCGGCGAGATCGGGAACGCCCGTGTGCACCACCGTCACCGCCGCGTTGCACCCGGGGCGCTTGAGCGTGAGGAGCAGGGCCAGCGGGCGGCCGATCGTGAGCCCCCGGCCGACGATCACGACGTGACGACCCTCGACGGGGACGTCGTAGGCGTGCAAGAGCTCGACGATCCCCGCCGGAGTGCACGGCAACGGCCCGGGCGTGCCCATGACCAGACGACCGAGGTTGAGTGGGTGCAGGCCGTCGACGTCCTTGGCGGGGTCGATGGCGAGGAGGGCGGCCTCCTCGTCGAGTCCCGTCGGCAGCGGCAACTGGACCAGATACGCGTGGAGGGTCGGGTCGGCGTTGAACCCGGCGATGACATCGAGAAGCTCGGCCTGGCTCGCATCGGCGGGGAGATGCGCACCCACCGAGGCCACCCCGACCTGCTCGCAGTCTTCGTGCTTCATGGCGACATAGCGGGCACTGGCGGGGTCGTCGCCCACGAGCACGGTTCCGAGCCCAGGCGTCACCCCCTCACCGCGGAGCCTGGCCACGCGGTCGGTGAGCTCGGCGCGCAAACGCGCGGCCAGGGCTTCGCCGTCGAGGATCCGTGCCGTCATGTCCCGGTCGACGACATCAGTGGCGGAAGTGGCGTTCGCCGGTCAGGACCATGGCCACCTGTTGTTCGTCGGCGGCGGCCACGACGTCGGCGTCGCGCACGGACCCACCGGGTTGGACGACGGCGGTGATCCCGGCCGCGCTCAGCACGTCGAGGCCGTCGCGAAATGGGAAGAAGGCGTCACTGGCGGCGACTCCGCCTCGAGCCCGCACCCCCGCCTTGCGCACGGCGATCTCGGCCGCCTCGACCCGACTCTGTTGCCCAGCGCCCACGCCGATGGCCTGGCCGGCGTGCACGACGACGATGGCGTTGGACGAGGTCCGGGCGCACACGGTCCACGCCAACTCCAGGTCCCGCCATTGCGATTCGGTCGGAGCCGCCTTGGTGGCCAATTCCCACTGGCCCCGCTCGGCCACGACGCGGTCGGGCTCCTGGACGAGGAACCCGCCGCCGAGGCTGCGGATCTCGAGCGGGGACCCCGTATGCGGTGGAGCCTCGAGGAGGCGGGTGGCCTTGCGCCGAGCGACGAGCACGTCGATGGCACCGGCCTCCCACGACGGGGCCACGATCACATCTGCCTGTGGGCCCTCGGCCACCACCAGGGCCACCGCCTCGGTGCACCGGCCGCCGAGTGCCACCACACCGCCGAAGGCGGATACCGGGTCGCACTCCAGGGCGCGCCGGTAGGCATCGTCGAGCGTGGGCGCGACGGCCGCACCGCAGGGGTTGGCGTGCTTGATGATGGCCGCAGCCGCCTCACCGGGTCTCGGGAGCTCCGACACGAGCCGCCAGGCCGCGTCGGTGTCGAAGAGGTTGAGGTAGCTGAGCGCACTGCCCGCGTGCTGGACGACACCGTCCCACCAGCCGTCCACGCCCGACGCCCGGTAGCGGGCTCCACGCTGGTGGGGATTCTCGCCGTATCGCAGGTCCTGGGCCCGCTCGAGGGTGAGGTGCAGCGTGGCCGCCAGGCGATCGCCGCCACCGCCCTCGGCGCTCGCACCCGCGTCCGCCGCAGCGGTCTCGTCGAACCAGGCCACGATGGCGACGTCGTAGGCGGCGGTGTGGGCGAAGGCAGCCCGGGCCAGTCGCCGACGCGTGTCGATGCCCAGCACTCCCCCGCGCCGGAGTTCGTCGAGGATCGACTCGTAGTCGCCCGGGTCGACCACGACACCCACGTGCGCGTGGTTCTTGGCTGCCGCCCGCACCATGGTCGGGCCGCCCACGTCGATGAGCTCGATCGACGGGTCCGACGAGAACGGGTAGAGGTTGCACACGACCAGATCGATGGGAGCGATGCCGTGGGCGTCGAGGTCGGCGAGGTGCTCAGGCTTCGAGCGGTCGGCCAGGATCCCCCCGTGGATCGCCGGGTGCAGCGTCTTCACGCGGCCACCGAGCATCTCGGGCGCACCAGTGAGCTCAGCCACTTCTCGATGGGCGATGCGGGCCTCGGCCAGCGCACGCGAGGTCCCCCCGCTGGCCACCAGCTCCCAACCCAGCCCGGACAGCCCCTGGGCCAGTTCGACGAGTCCTGTCTTGTCGTACACCGAGAGCAGCGCCCTCATCGTCCTCCTTCAGCGACCGGCCGAGCCGCCGCGCACGGCCGCGGTGCCGGTCTGTTCGATCTGGGTGATCAGCGCTCGCAGCGTCTCGGGGTACAAGCGGCGCTCGACCTCCTTGATGCGCTCGTGCAGGCTCTCGGGAGTGTCGTCGGGGAAGACGGGGACCTCGGCCTGTTCAAGGACGGGCCCGGCATCCATCTCGAGGGTGGCCAGGTGGACCGTGCATCCGGTCACCGTGGCCCCCGCTGCCAGCGCGTCCTCCACCGCGTGCCAGCCGGGGAACGCCGGCAGCAGAGCGGGGTGGGTGTTGACGATCCGACCGGGGAACGCGTCGTGGACGGGTTGAGCCAACACGGTGCCGAACCCGGCCATGGCCACCAACTCGATCCCGCGATCGACGAGCGCCTCGACCAGGCGGTCGGTGTAGCCCACCCGGTCGAAGCCCGGGCCGAACCCGCCGAAGTCCCGGCGATCGACGAGCACCGCCTCTACGCCCGCCGCTGCCGCCCGTTCGAGGCCTCGACACGGACGGTCGGCGGCGACGACCACGATGGGCAGCCTGGCATCGAGCAAGGCGTCGAGGATCGTTCCGGTTCCGGAAACGAGGACCGCGACGCGCACGGACGCAGGCTACCAGTGCCGTCGCGACGCTCCGGCGGCCTCACGCGAGGTGCTTGACCACCTCGACCATGCGTTCGCCGGCCTCCGTCGGGTTCTTGGCCACGGTCACGCCAGCCTCGGCGAGCGCCTCCATCTTGGCCTGCGCGGTGCCGTGGGAGCCCGAGATGATGGCGCCGGCGTGGCCCATCTTGCGCCCCGGCGGAGCGGTGACCCCGGCCACGTAGGCCACGACCGGCTTCGTCATGTGCGCGGCGATGAATTGGGCGGCGCGCTCCTCCTCGGAGCCCCCGATCTCACCGATCATCATCACCGCCTTGGTGTCCGGATCGCGCTCGAACTCGGCGAGGCAGTCGATGAAGTTGGTGCCCGGCACCGGGTCGCCGCCGATGCCCACGCACGTCGTCTGGCCCACACCTTGCTGGGAGAGCTCGTGGAGAGCTTGGTAGGTGAGGGTCCCCGAACGGCTGACAATGCCGACCGGGCCCCCCGCCATGGCGATGGCACCCGAGGTGATCCCGATGTTGCACTTGCCCGGTGAGATCACGCCCGGGCAGTTGGGACCGAGCAGACGCGTGCCCGGATAGTCGCGCCGCAGCGTGTTGTAGAACAGCGCCTCGTCTTGCGCCGGGATGCCTTCGGTGATGCAGACGACGAAGGCGATCCCGGCCGCGGCCGCTTCGACGATGGCCTTGGGCGCGCCTTTGGGCGGCACGACCACGAACGAGGCATCGGCCCCGGTGGCAGCGACCGCATCGGCCACGGTGTCGAACACCGGCACGCCGTCGACATCGGTCCCGCCCTTGCCCGGCGTCACGCCGGCCACCACCTGGGTCCCGTAGTCGCGGTTGCGAAGCCCGTGGAATCGACCCTGGCCGCCGGTCAAGCCCTGGACCACGACTTTGGTCTTCTCGTCGACGAAGATGCTCACGTCTTTCCTCCTGCCAGCGCCACGGCCCGGGCGGCTGCGCCGAGCATCGTCTTCTCCACGATCAGCCGGTCCGACTCGTGCTCGGTGAGAATCTCCCGGCCCGCCTCGGCGTTGGTGCCGTCGAGGCGCAGCACGATCGGCGATCGCAGGTCGACGCGCTCGAGCGCCTCGACGATCCCGCGGGCCACCTCGTCACAGCGGGTGATGCCCCCGAACACGTTGACCAGGATCGATCGCACCGCCTGATCGGTGTTGATGACCTCCAAGGCGGCCGCCATCACGTCGGCGTTGGCGCCGCCGCCGATGTCGAGGAAGTTGGCCGCCGACCCGCCGGCCTGGTTGACGACGTCCAGGGTGCTCATGGCCAGCCCGGCACCGTTGGCGATGATGCCGACCGACCCCGACAAGCCGATGTAGTTGAGTCCGCGCTCGCGGGCCAGTTGCTCGCGTTCGTCGTAGGTGTCGGTGCCGGCGTACTCCTCCCAATCGGGATGACGGAAGGCGGCGTTGTCGTCGAGGGTGACCTTGGCGTCGAGGGCGTGGACCCTGCCGTCAGTGGTGAGGATCAACGGGTTGATCTCGGCCAGGTCGCAGTCGCCCTCGGTGTAGCAGCGATACAGATTCACCAACAGCTCGGCCGCCTGTTGGCGAGCCTCGGCGTGGAGCCCCGCCTCCGCCACGATCGCCGACGCGGCCGTGGCCGACAGGCCGTCGACAGGGTCGACATGCAGTCGGGCAATGGCTTCGGGTTCGGTCTCGGCCACCTCCTCGATGTCCACGCCGCCGCGAGCCGAGACCATGCACAGATGGAGCTTTGCCGGCCGGTCGAGCGTGAAGCTGGCGTAGTACTCGTGGGCGATGTTCGAGGACCGTTCGATCCACAGCCGTCGCACGACATGGCCCTTGATGTCGAGGCCCAGGATGGCTCCGGCATGGGCACGCACCTCGTCGGCGTTGTCGGCGAGCTTGATGCCGCCGGCCTTGCCCCGACCGCCCACCTTCACCTGTGCCTTGACCACGACCGGATAGCCGATCGCCTCGGCTCGGGCGACGGCCTCCTCCACCGTGTCGGCCACGGCGCCGGGCGACGTCGGGATGCCGAAACGGGCGAAATACTGCTTGCCCTGGTACTCGTAGAGATCCACCGGAACTGCTCCCTCTCTTGTGCGCTTCCCCAGTGTTGCTGTCACGCTGCGGTGTCCGACGACGATTCCCGGTATCGGCGGAGTCGGGCGCGCCGCGGTGCCCGATGGCTCGATGCGACGCGACGCGGCCGTCAGCTGCCGGCCGCGGCCTCCTCTCGGGCGTCGAGCGTCTCGGCCAACCACTGCACGATGCCCTGCAACGGCGCCCCCGGGGTGAACACCTGGTCCACACCCAGTTGTTCGAGAACGGGGATGTCGGCATCAGGGACGATGCCACCGACCATGACCACCACGTCGCCGAGCCCCTGGGCGCGCAAGCCGTCGATCACCCGCGGGACCAGCGTCATGTGGGCCCCGGACAACAGCGACAAGCCCACGGCATCGGCATCTTCTTGGACCACGGCCTGGACGACCTGCTCGGGTGTCTGGTGCAGCCCCGTGTAGATGACCTCGAAGCCCGCGTCGCGCAGCGCCCGGGCGATCACCTTTGCTCCCCGGTCGTGGCCGTCGAGCCCGGGCTTGGCCACCACGACACGGTATAGACGCTTCATCGGGCACCGAGTGTAGGCAGGTGACCTGCTCGTGGCGCCAAACGGGGCCGGGGACGCCGCCGGGACCACCCGGGACCGGGGCCGGAAACGGCGCTCGCGTCGCCTGGTCGACCCGATCGGCGACCGAGTTGTCCGCACCGGTCCCGAAGCTGCCGCCAGCCTCGGCCAACGACGCCCCGGCCGCCTTCGAGCGTTCGGCGCAGTCGGTGGGAAGCACCACCACCCCATCTGGTTCCCGCTGTCGAATCGTCCCCGTCGTCCTCGCCTCGACCACCCGCCCGAGGCCCGTCGTGCGCCGCGGGCGCGGTCCTTCGACCCCAGGCGGGCGGCCTCGTCCCTGGCCCTGTTGAAACGGTTCGGCCGGGTGACCCGGGCCCGCTATCGTTCCCGGCCGAGGGGTGGCAAATCGCCTGTGACCGGAGCTATTCGCCACCATGGATCCCCGACTGCCGCAGTTCCATGCCGTCCGGGCCCGGGCCGATCCCGACGGCGTGCTGGCGTCGGACCTGGCCCGAGACTCGGCCTGGTGGACGACGTGCGCCCGAGGGGGCGCGAGACCGGGACGACGTCGAGGACCTGGACACGCGCCGCGGCGCAGGAAGGAACGTGATGAACGACGCCATGGGCATGCCCCAGACCGCCGTCGTGCTCGGGGGGAGTTCGGAGATCGCCCGTGCCGTGCTCCGGGCGCTGGCCGCCAATCGGCTGCGCCACGTCGTGCTGGCCGGACGCGACGAGCCGGCTCTCGCCGCCGCGGCCACCGAGCTCGAAGCGCTCGGCACCGAGAAGGTGGAGACGATCGCCTTCGACGTGACCGACATCGCCGGACACCGCGCCTTCGCCAAGGAGAGCGCGCACCGCCTCGGCCTCATCGACCTGGTGCTGGTGGCGACCGGCGTGCTCGGAGAGCAGTTCACCGACGAGCACGACCCCGAAGCCACCGCCCGCGTGTTCACCACCAACGTCGTCGGCCCGGCCGCCGCCATGGTGGCCTTCGCTGACATCTTGCGTGCCCAGGGAACGGGGCGGATCGTCGTCGTGTCCTCGGTGGCCGGGGTGCGGGTCCGTCGGGCCAACTTCATCTATGGCGCGTCCAAGGAGGGGCTCGACGGGTTCTCCCAGGGACTAGCGGAGTCCCTGCGGGGCTCGGGTGCCTCGCTCACCATCGTCCGCCCGGGGTGGGTGGCCACTCGCATGACCGCCGGACGAGCACCCGGGCCCATGGCCACCACCCCCGATGCCGTGGCCGCCGACATCGTCCGCGGCCTCCAGCGCGGGTCGGCCGTCGTCTGGTCACCGGCGCCACTCAAGTTCGTCTTCGGAGCCCTACGACTGCTTCCCGGCGCCCTGTGGCGTCGCCTCCCCACGTGAGCTCCGGACCGCGGGTGCCGCGGGGACGACCGACGGTGGGGGACCTGCGGGTCGTCGAGGTGTTCGCCGACGTCGTGTGCCCGTTCACCCACGTCGGCCTGCGCCGGCTCACCAGCCAGCGCGAGGCCCGGGGCCGTGGCGACGTCGTACTGCGCTGTCGGGCATGGCCCCTCGAGTTGGTCAACGGCGCCCCCCTCGACCCCGCGCTCGTGGCCGAGGAAGTCGCCGCGCTCCGGGAGTCGGTGGCACCCGACCTGTTCGAGGCGTTCGACGCCGACCGCTTCCCACGGACGTCGATCCCGGCGCTGTCGCTGGCGGCCGCCGCCTACCGGGTCGGCCTGACCACCGGGGAGCACGTCAGCCTGGCTCTGCGCAGCGCCGTGTTCGAGGAGGGCCGCAACCTGGAGGACCCCGCCGTCCTGGCCGCCATCGCCGTCGACGCCGGGCTCGGCCCCGATGCGGCCGCCGTCGACGAGGACGCCGTTCGTGGCGACTGGGAACAAGGCGCGAGACGTGGGGTCGTCGGGTCGCCGCACTTCTTCGTCGACGGGACGGGACTGTTCTGCCCCTCGCTACGGATCACCCACGACGAGCACGGGTTCTCGATCGAGTTCGACCGCCCCGGCTTCGACGACTTCGTCGCCCGCTGCTTCGGGTGACCGGGCTCGGTGCGCCCGGCGGGCCCACCGAGCCCCCTACCACCAGATCCGGCCGAACCCCTCGCTCGCCGGCGCCATGAAAACCGTGGTGAGCGCCATGCGGCGATGGAGCCAGCCTCCGTCACTCCCCCGGACGTATTCGTCGTCCTCCACCCCGCACATCCAGTACGAGGACCCGTCACTGGTCGTGCACGGGGCGAGCAGGTCCCAGCGACCGGTCGCACGGGCCCCGTCGACGCTGATGCGCGGGCGAACGAAGAAATGTCGCGAGAACGAGATGGTCGGCGCGGCCATCCGCGCCGCGATCGCGTCACGACCGACCGCCACCCCCAGTGCGGGACCACCGTCCCACTCGGCGTCCTCGCTGAACAGCGAGGCGATGGCCTGGGCCAGCACCTCGAGTCGCGCCCCGTCGACCACCTCGCCACGCACGAAGCGCTGGTCGACGAGGTCGCCGTAGTGGGCCTTGAGCTTCTCGATGGCGAGCACGGCCTCGGCGGCATCGAGGCGGCGGCCCAGCGCGGCGAGCTCGGCGAGCATCTCGTCCTCGGACTCGCCGGGACGGGTCACGCCACCACCGACGGGCCCAGGCGAGCCCGCAGCGATCTCGCCCGCCGGTACCGGACGATGGAGACCACGAGCACGACGATCCCGGCGACGCCCGACACCATGCCCACGACGACGGCGACGGCCCAGCCGGCCAGCGACCGCAACACCGAGGTCAGCGACTGCGCCACGATGACGCGCCCCGGCGGCGCCGAGGCGCCCGTCTGCACGGTCAGCGTGTAGTCCCCCGCCGTGGCGGCCTGAAACCCCACGGTGGCGCCGTACTGGACGCCGCCTCGGGTGATGGTCGCGACGCCCGAAGGGGCATAGACCGGCACGGAGGCGCCGTCGGGGCCCGTGACGCTGAGGGTCAAGGCGGGGATGGCCCCCGGCCCCTCGGCCTCGTAGAGCTCGTAGTCGCCCGAAGCCAACACGAAGCTCCGGGTGCCGGGCACGGCCATCGTCGGGGAGAGCACCACCTCGTCGATGAACCCGCGGGCGACGAAGACGAGGCCGGGAACGACGAGTCCGACGCCGATGACCATGAGCACGACGGCCACGACGATCCCCGTCCTGCCTGTGGCGGAGGAGGGTGGGGCAGGCGACGCGCCCATGGTCGTGTCCGCCGACCACGAGCTCCCGGTCCACCACCGCTGGGCGCCGGGATAGGCCGGGTCCGGGTACCAGCCCGGCGGCGGCGTCGTCACGGGCCAACCCTATCGGCGGGTCGGGCCGGCCCACCGCCCGTCGCCGGTCATGAGCCCAGGCGCGCCACGATGTTCAGGCGGACGTAGTCGATGACCGGCTGGCCCATGGCCTCGATCACCCCGGCCAGGAACCCGGCCCGCTCGGTCTCGGGGAGCGAGGCCACGTGGGTGCGCAGGCACACCGTCTCGAGGTAGGCCTCGAGCTCGGCCGTCGGCTCGATGCGGGTCGGCTCGGGGTGGGTCCACACTTCCACGTCGACGAACCCGGCCCGGCGCAGGCGAGCCGCGGTGTCCTCGGGCGTGGCATAGAACCAGGCGCCGGCCCGGTCGGAGCCCGTCGTCCGGACCGCCTCGATGAGGCGGGCGATGTTGCCGGCCGCGCCGCACTGGGCCACGAGCTGGGCTCCCGGGGCCATGACCGAGGCCAGGACCTCGAAGAGCCGGTCGTGGTCGAGGACCCAGTGCAACGTCGCCGTCGACAGCACGGCGTCGACCGGGGCCCACCCGCCGAGTATCGCCGGTGTGAGCGCCAGGAGGTCCGCCTCGAGCGTGCGCAGCCGGGGGCCGAAGCGCGCCAGGCGGTCCCTCGCCACCTCGAGCATGGCGGTCGAGTGGTCCAGCGCCACCACCTGCCCCTCGGGGAGCCGGTCCAACAGCAACTCGGTCACCCAACCCGTGCCGCACCCGGCGTCGAGAACGGTCTCGGCGCCCGAGAGCTCGAGCCGCTCGAGCACGTCGCTGCCCCAGCGCGTCTGGGGGTCGGCGACGCGGTCGTAGCTCGACGCGTCCCACTCGTGTCGGCCCACCGGCGCGACGCCGGTGCCCCGGGACTTGTCGCCCACGGCGTCGCCCGCCGTCAACGCCCCTGCTCGAAGCGCCACTCGGCCATCTTGGGCAGCCGCTTCGGGCGCGACCCCCGTGCGCCTGTCGACCTCGGAGAGCCAGCCGTGGGGCCCGCCCGACGCGGGGATGCCGGCTTCGCCGGACCGGTCGGTGACGACGCGCCGGTGCGCCCGCCGTCGCCCCACGGATCGGGGTCGTGAAAGGCGTCGTCGTCCCAGGGGTCGCTGGCACCGCCGGCCGCGTCGACGACGTCCCAGCCGGCGTCGACATCGGGCTCGAAGCCCGACGGGTCCGCACTCGCGAGCCGGGAACCAGCGCCCGGCGTCCAGCGCCGGCGGGCCGACGTCCGCAAGGCGTCCGGACGCGTGCGCGCCGACGGGCCCACGTCTCGCACGAGTTCTTCGGGCAACTCCGAGAGGAAGCGGCTCGGGATGGCGTGGCTGGTAGACCCCCATTGGGTCCGGCTCCACGCGTGGGTGACATAGAGGTGCGTGCGCGCCCGGGTGATCCCCACGTAACAGAGCCGGCGCTCCTCCTCGAGCTGGATCGGGTCGTCGAGGGCGCGCACATGGGGAAAGATGCCGTCCTCCATGCCGATCAGGAACACGGCGGGGAACTCGAGGCCCTTGGCGGTGTGCAACGTCATGAGCGAGACCCGGCTGTCGTCGCCACCGAGCTCGTCGGCATCGGAGACGAGCGCCACGGACTCGAGGAACCCGTCGAGGTCGTCGTACTGGGTGGCGGCCACCACCAGTTCGGCGATGTTCTCGAGCCGGCTGTGCGCATCGAGGGTGTCCTCGGCCTCGAGCTCGGCCCGGTACCCGGTGCGCGTGGCCACCTCGTCGACGAGCACGGCCGGGCCTGCTCCCTCGTCGACCAGCAGGCGCAGGTCGTCGAGCAAGGTACAAAGGGCGAACACACCCTTGGCGGCGCGCCCGGTGACCCCCGCCTCCTCGCTATGGCCCAGGGCGTCGGCGAACGACCGCCCGGTCGATCGGGCCCAGGCGGCGAGACGCTCCACCGACGTGTCACCCACTCCGCGCCGGGGCACGTTCACGATTCGCCGGGCCGAGATCTCGTCTGCCGGATTGGTGAGCACGCGCAGGTAGGCCAGCAGGTCCTTCACCTCGCGCCGGTCGTAGAAGCGGGTCCCACCCACCACCTTGTGCGGGATCCCGGACCGGGCCAGCGACTCCTCCAAGGCGCGGCTCTGCGCGTTGGTGCGGTAGAAGACGGCCACATCCGAGGCGGCCAGGCCTTCGTGCGAACGCAGGCGGGCGATCTCGGCGGTGACCCACGCCGCTTCGTCGTACTCGTCCTCGGCGCGAAAGCGACACAGCAACTCGCCTCGGACCCCGTCCGTCCACAGCTGCTTGGGCACCCGGGTGGTGTTCTGGGCGATCACGGCGTTGGCGGCGTCGAGGATCGTCGCCGTGGATCGATAGTTCTGCTCGAGCGGGATCACCGCGGCGTCGGGGAACGCCTCTTCGAATTCCAAGATGTTGCGGATGTCGGCCGATCGGAACGAGTAGATCGACTGGTCGCTGTCGCCCACCACGCACACGTTGCCGTGCGTGGCCCCGAGCATGAGCACGATCTCGTTCTGGGCCCGATTGGTGTCCTGGTACTCGTCGACCAGGACGTGGGAAAAGCGCTGTTGGTAGGACTCGAGGACGTCGGGACAGGTGCGAAACAGCTCGACCACGCGCAGGAGCAAGTCATCGAAGTCCATGGCCGACGCCGCCACCAGGCGCCGCTGGTACTCGGCGTAGACGTCGGCGATCCGCCGGTCGAACACGCTGATGGCTCCGGCCCTGAAGTCGTCCACGTCCACCAATTCGGCCTTGGCCCGGGAGATCGTCCCCTGCACCGAGCGTGGCGGCAGCTTCTTCGAGTCGATATTGAGGTCGCGCTCGACCTGCTCGACCAGGCGGCGCGAGTCGCTGTCGTCGTAGATGGTGAACGATCGGCGGTAGCCGAGCCGATCGGCATTGGCCCGCAGGATCCGCACGCAGGCGGCGTGGAACGTCGAGACCCACATGCGTTCGGCGACTGGGCCTAGCAGCGAGACGAGCCGCTCGCGCATCTCGTCGGCCGCCTTGTTGGTGAACGTGATGGCCAGGATCTCCCACGGGGCCGCCTCGGCCGTGGCCACCAGATGGGCGATCCGCCGGGTGAGCACCCGGGTCTTGCCCGACCCGGCGCCGGCCACCACCAAGAGCGGGCTGCCCCGGTGCTCGACGGCGCGGCGTTGCGGCTCGTTCAGGCCGACGAGGAGCTCGTCGGGGTCGATCGACAACCCGGCCCATCGGGCGCGACGCGCCCCGTGGGCCGACCCGCCGCCCGCCGTCGAGGTGGCGTCGGGCGTGCCTCGGCCCGCACCGCCGACGTCGGGGCCCGCGTCGAGGCCCGCGTCGAGGTCGTCGAACTCGTCACCGTCGTAGGCACCCACGCCACCGAGGTGGGGCAGGGGCGCCGCCGGGGTTCGGGCTCCCGACACGAGGTCAGTCACTCCCACTCGATGGTGCCGGGCGGCTTCGACGTCACGTCGAGCGCCACCCGGTTCACGCCGTCGACCTCGTTGATGATGCGCGAGCTGAGACGCTCGAGCAGGTCATAGGGCAAGCGCGCCCAGTCCGCCGTCATGGCATCGTCAGAGGTGACGGCGCGGATCACGATCGGATAGGCGTAGGTCCGCGCGTCCCCCATGACGCCCACGGTGCGCACGGCCGGGAGCACGGCGAAGCTCTGCCACAGGGCCCGGTACAACCCGGCCCGGCGAACCTCTTCGACGACGATGGCGTCGGCCGCCCGCAGGATCTCGGCGCGCTCAGGGGTGACCTCGCCGATGATCCGCACGGCGAGCCCGGGGCCCGGGAACGGCTGGCGCCAGACGATCTCCTCGGGAAGGCCGAGCTCCTCACCCACCGCCCGGACCTCGTCCTTGAACAGGAGCCGCAGCGGCTCGACGAGATCGAAGGCCATGTCGTCGGGCAGTCCCCCGACGTTGTGATGCGACTTGATGGTGGCGGCGTCCTTCGTGCCCGATTCGATGATGTCGGGGTACAGGGTTCCTTGGACCAAGAAGCGCGCGTCCTCGACGTCGGCGGCCACCTCTTCGAAGACGCGGATGAACGTCTCGCCGATGGCCTTGCGCTTGGCCTCGGGCTCGGTCACGCCGTCGAGCACGCCGAAGAACCGGTCGGCGGCCTTGACGTGGATGAGATCGAAATGGAATTGCCGCCGGAAGGTCTCCTCCACCTGCTCCGCTTCCCCAGCGCGCATCAGCCCTGTGTCGACGAACACGCAGGTCAGCTGGTCACCGATGGCTCGGTGGACCAGCGCCGCGGCGACGGCCGAGTCCACCCCGCCCGACAACGCGCACAGGACCCGATCCCCGCCGACCTGGGCGCACACCTCTTTGACGGAGGACTCGATGATGTTGGTGTGCGTCCACAACGGCCGCGTCCCGCACACGTCGAACAAGAAGCGCTCGAGCACCTCCTGACCCAGGTCGGTGTGGACCACCTCGGGGTGGAATTGGACCCCGAAGATGCGGCGCTCGACATCGCCGAGCACGGCCACCGGTGCCTCGGGGGTCGAGGCGCTAGCCTGGAAGCCGGCGGGTACGGCGGTGATGGAGTCGCCGTGGCTCATCCACACGTCGACGGGCCCCGCCGCCGGATAGTCCGCGAACAGCGGTGAGGGCCCTGTGCGCGTCAGCGACGTGCGGCCGTACTCGCCTCGCCCGGTGCGAGTGACCGTCCCCCCGAGCTGCTGGGTGAGCAGCTGCGCCCCGTAGCAGATGCCGAGGATGGGCACGCCGGCGGCGTAGACGGCCGGGTCGACCTTCGGCGCCCACTCCGCATACACGGACTTCGGCCCGCCCGACAAGATGATGCCCTTGGGACGCCGGGCGAGCAGCTCGCCCACGGGTGTGTCATGGCGCACGATCTCGGAATAGACGCGCGCCTCGCGCACGCGCCGGGCGATGAGCTGCGCGTACTGGGCACCGAAGTCCACGACGAGGACGACGTCGGGGGATTCGGTCATCGGCTCGAGGGCGCGGAGGCGTCGGTGACGGGGGTCGAGGCGCGTGCGACGAGCGGGCCGATCGCCGAGCTCAGTGCCCCATCCCCACGCCTTGGGAGCGCTGGAGGTCCTTGCCCTCGGTCTGCAGGGCCGGTGCCACCATGACCTCCGCCTTCTGGAACTCCTTGACCGTCTCGTAGCCGGTCGTCGCCATGGACGTGCGCAGCGCACCGAAGAGGTTCATGCGACCGTCGTTCTCGTGTGCCGGACCGAGCAGGATCTCTTTGAGCGACCCGCGCACGGTCGTGCGCACCCGCGCCCCGCGCGGCAGTGTGGGGTGGAAGGTGGCCATCCCCCAATGGAACCCGCGACACGGTGCCTCCTCGGCCGACGACAGCGGAGAGCCGAGCATGACGGCGTCGGCGCCGCAGGCGATGGCCTTGGCGATGTCGCCGCCGCGGCTCATGCCCCCGTCGGCGATCACGTGGACATAGACGCCGGTCTCGTCGAGGTGGCGCATCCTCGCCCCGGCCACGTCGGCGATGGCGGTGGCCTGGGGCACACCGAGCCCGAGCACGCCCCGGGTCGTGCAGGCGTTGCCCGGGCCGACGCCCACGAGCACGCCCACCGCACCGGTCCGCATGAGGTGGAGCGCGGCCTGGTAGGAAGCACACCCACCCACGATCACCGGGATGTCGAACTCGCGGATGAACCGCTTCAGGTTGAGGGGCTCCGCCGTCTTGGACACGTGCTCGGCCGACACGACGGTGCCCTGGATGACGAGCACGTCGAGCTCGCCGGCCAAGATGGCGGGGGCGAACTCGGCCGTCTTCTGGGGGGTCACCGAGGCAGCCGACACCACGCCGGCCGACTTGATCTGGCGGATGCGTTCGGTGACGAGTTCGGGCTTCACCGGCTCGAGGTACATCTGCTGCATGCGAGCGGTCGCCTTGTCGTCCTCGAGGGTGGCGATCTCCTCGAAGAGGTGCTCGGGATCCTCGTAGCGGGTCCACAGGCCCTCGAGGTTGAGCACCGCCAGGCCGCCGAGACGGCCGATCTCCACCGCCGTGCGGGGGCTGACCACCCCGTCCATGGCCGCGGCCATGAGGGGCAGGTCGAAATGGAAGGCGTCGATCTCCCAGGAGACGTCGACGTCCTCGGGGTCGCGGGTGCGCCGGCTCGGAACGATGGCGATGTCGTCGAAGCCGTAGGCCTGGCGACCCGATTTGTAGATGCCGATTTCGATTTCAGCCACGTGGCTGCCTCCTGCCCGTGTCGCGTGCCGCGTGATGGTCGCCGTTCGCCCGCCGGCGTGCCTCCACCCTACCGTCCCGCGGCGCGTGGCCCGGTGGGGCCGCGGCCCTCGGGGCCCGGCGTCGACGGGTGGTGGCGCGGTCAGTCACACCCCGAGGACCAGGCGCAACAGCTCCACCAGCATGCGGGCCGTGGCCCCCCAGACCGTGTCGGCGGGGAGCTCGAAAAACCACACGGGGAACGGCTCGCGGCCAAGGACGGCCCAATGCTCCTCCCGGAAGAGACCGGGCTCGGCCAGCTCGGCCAGCGAGACGTCGAAGACATGTTCGACCTCGGTCGGGTTGGCCTCGAGCCGGGGGCGCTCGGGGAGCACGGCCACGACCGGCGTGATCGTCGTCCCCGACGACACGGTCCCCAGCTTGGTCAGCCGACCCACCAGCGTGATGCCCGCCGGGTCGAGGCCCACCTCCTCGGCCGCTTCGCGCAATGCACCCTGCTCCGGGCTCTCGCCGGCGTCCAGTCGCCCGCCCGGGAAGCTCACCTCGCCCCGATGCGAACGCAGGTGCGCCGCCCGGCGCGTGAGGACGACCCGGGCCTCGCCGTCCTCCTCGAACAGTGGCACCAGCACGGCGGCCGGGGCGCCGGGGTCGGGGAACCCGTCGACACTGATGCGTTCGGCCCCATGCAGGGCGCGGTGGTGATCGGCGAGTGCCGCGGCCACCCGCGCCAGCGTGAGGCCCCGACGATCGGACGCCGCCAGGGCCGCCCAGGGGGCGGCACCGCCGGGCCGCGCGCCCGGCGGGCGCGGGATCACCTGGCCGCCGCGTCCCTCGTCCACCGACGGGACCCTACCGGCCGCGCCGGCCCCCGGACGCGCCGGTGGCCGGGCCCGAGGCCCGGCCACCATCGTCGCGTTGCACACGCTGTCGCCCGGAGGCGGCGGACGGCGCCCCAAAGGGCGCCGTCGACTCACATCATGCCCATGCCGCCCATGCCGCCCATGCCGGCCGCGGCGGCGGCGGCGGCGGCTGCGCCGGCGTCGGCCTTTTGGGGCTTCTCGGCCACCAGGGCCTCGGTGGTGAGCAGGAGACCCGCCACCGACGCCGCGTTCTGCAGCGCCGAGCGCGTCACCTTGGCGGGGTCGATGACCCCGGCCTTGACCAGATCCTCGAGCTCACCGGTGGCGGCGTTGAGGCCCACGGAGCCCTTCGCCGCCTCGACCTCGCGCACGACGATCGAGCCCTCGAGCCCGGCGTTGATGGCGATCCAGCGAAGTGGCTCGTCCAGCGACCGGGCCACGATCTGGGCACCGGTGGCCTCGTCGCCTTCGAGGTCCGAGATGAGCTTCTCGAGCGACGCCCGGCTTCGCACCAGGGCGGTGCCGCCGCCGGCCACGATGCCTTCTTCGATGGCCGCCCGGGTGGCGCTCAACGCGTCCTCGATCCGGTGCTTCTTCTCCTTGAGTTCGACCTCGGTGGCTGCGCCGACCTTCACCACGGCCACGCCTCCGGCCAGCTTGGCCAGACGCTCCTGGAGCTTCTCGCGGTCCCAGTCCGAGTCGGTGTCCTCGATCTCGCGCTTGATCTGCGCGATCCGGCCCTTCACCTCGTCCTCGACGCCCGCGCCCTCGACGATGGTCGTGTCGTCCTTGGTCACGATGACCTTGCGGGCGCGGCCGAGCAGGTCGAGCGTGGCGTGCTCGAGCTTCAGGCCGACCTCTTCGGAGATGACCTGGCCGCCGCTCAGCACGGCGATGTCCTGGAGCATCGCCTTGCGGCGCTCGCCGAACCCCGGTGCCTTCACCGCCACCGAGACGAACGTGCCCCGGATCTTGTTCACGACCAACGTGGCCAGGGCCTCGCCTTCGATGTCTTCGGCGATGATGAGGAGGGCCTTGCCGGTCTGCATCACCTTCTCGAGCACGGGCACGAGGTCGTGCACCGCGCTCACCTTCTGGTTGGCGATGAGCACATAGGCGTCGTCGAGCACGGCCTCCTGGCGCTCGGCGTCGGTCACGAAGTACGGCGACAGATAGCCCTTGTCGAACTGCATGCCCTCGGTGAACTCGAGCTCGAGCCCGAAGGTGTTCGACTCCTCCACCGTGACGGTGCCGTCCTTGCCGACCTTGTCGATGGCCTCGGCCAGCACCTCGCCGATCGACGCATCCGCAGCCGAGATGGCGGCCACCTGGGCAATCTCCGTCTTCGAGTCGATCTCCCGGGCTTGGTTGCGGATGGACTCGACCACGACCTCGACGGCCTTCTCCATGCCGCGCTTGAGCGCGGTGGGGGCGGCCCCGGCGGCCACGTTGCGCAGGCCCTCGTGGATGAGGGCCTGGGCGAGGACCGTGGCGGTGGTGGTCCCGTCACCGGCGACGTCGTTGGTCTTGGTGGCCACTTCCTTCACGAGCTGGGCGCCCATGTTCTCGAACGGGTCGTCGAGCTCCACTTCGCGGGCGATGGTCACGCCGTCGTTGGTGATGGTCGGGGCACCGAACTTCTTGTCGATGACCACGTTCCGGCCCTTGGGCCCGAGCGTGACCTTCACCGTGTTGGCCAATTTGTCGACGCCGGCCTCGAGGCCGCGGCGCGCCGCTTCGTCGAACTTCAGGATCTTGGGCATAGGGGGGTGTCCTTGGCTCCTTGAGAGGGGGCTCGTTGAAAGGGCTACTTGCCGGTCTTGGCCAGGACGTCACGGCTCGACAGGATGAGGAGGTCCTCACCGTCCACCGTGATCTCCGTGCCGCCGTACTTCGAGTAGACGACGGTGTCGCCCACCTTGACGTCGATGGGGATGATCTCGCCGCTGGTGTCGGAGCGACGACCGGGGCCGACGGCCAGGACTTCGCCCTGCTGGGGCTTTTCCTTGGCGGTGTCGGGGATCACCAGGCCGGAGGCCGTGGTCTCTTCCGATTCGCCGGGGCGAACGACGATTCTGTCCTCGAGGGGCTTGAGATTCATGGCAGGCGAGCCTCCTGTAGGCACGTTGGTTAGCACTCACACCTTGCGAGTGCTAACGATACAGCCCGCCGCCGGGGCAGGCAACTGCGCCCCCGCCGGGGCCGGTCGAGGAGGCCGGTCGGGAGCCCCTCAGTCGAGGAGGGGCAGACGGAGGTTCGGGTCGGCGCCGGCGTCGAGGGGCGAAGCACCCAGAGCCCCGAGCTGCCACCAGCCCGCCGCGGCCACCATGGCCGCATTATCGGTGCACATGGCCCGGCTCGGGAGGTACGCCGGGATGCCGAGCTCCGCGCAGGCCCCCACGATCCCAGCGCGCAGCGCCCCGTTGGCCGCCACCCCGCCGGCCAGGCACACGCCGCGTGCCCCGATGGCCTGGGCGGCGCGCACCGCCTTGACCACGAGCACGTCGACCACGGCCCGCTGGAACGAGGCGGCCACGTCCTCGTTGGCGGCGTCGGGGCGGGCCCGGACGGCCCGGACCACCGCCGTCTTCAACCCGCTGAACGACAGGTCGAGGCCCTCGTCGAGCAGGGCCCGCGGGAACGCGAAGGCGGCCGGGTCGCCGGTCTCCGCCACCCGCTCGATAGCCGGACCGCCCGGGTAGCCGAGGCCGAGGAACCGGGCCACCTTGTCGAAGGCCTCCCCGGCGGCGTCGTCGAGGGTGGCCCCGAGCCGGCGGTAGCGGCCCGGCCCCTCCATCGAGACGAGCATCGAGTGGCCACCCGAGACGAGGAGCACGGCCACCGGCCACTCGAGACCGGGGTGGTCGAGGAGCGCAGCGAAGAGATGACCCTCGAGGTGGTTGACCCCGACGAAGGGCACGTCCCAGGCCAGGGCGAGGGCTTTGGCCTCGCTCACGCCGACGAGGAGGGAGCCGATGAGCCCGGGTCCCACGGTGGCGGCCACGACGTCGGGGACCGGCCCACCGGGTCCCGTCCCGAGGCCGGCGTCGGCGAGGGCATGCCGGATCACCGGACCCAGCAGCTCCAGGTGGGCGCGCCCCGCCAGCTCGGGGACGACCCCGCCGTAGGCGGCGTGCAGATCGACCTGGCTCGAGACCACCGACGACACCACGTCACGCCCGCCGACCACCACCGCCGCCGCCGTGTCGTCGCACGAGGTCTCGATCCCGAGCACGGTCCCCCCCGCGCCCGCCCCGGCGACGCGGGTCACCGAGCCGACCGCAGCCGGGACTCGATGCCGGCCAGCCGATGGGCATATTCCGCGGTGTCGATGTCGTTGACCCACATGACGATGGCGTCCTCGCCGGTCTCGGGGTAGTAGTTGCGCCGCACGCCCACCGGCGCGAACCCGAAGGCGGCGTACAGCGCCTGCGCGCCGGTGTTGCCGGTGCGCACCTCGAGGGTCAGGTGACGCAGGCCGAGGCGCACGGCGGCCCGGGCCAGGTCGAGGAGGAGAGCCGTGGCGATGCCCCGGCGGTGCCAGGGCGGGTCGACGGTGAGGGTCGTGACGTGTCCCTCGTCACCGACGATCATCAGACCCGAATAGCCCACCAGCATGGGGCCGATGGTCGCCACCGTGTAGCGCCGGGTGGCGCGCTGCGCCAACTCCGAGAGGAAGAGGGCGCCAGACCACGGACGCGGGTAGCACTCTTCCTCGATGCGCACGACCGAGCGGAGATGCCGACGACGCATGGCCACGATGCGCACCACGTCGAGCAGGTTCTCGTCGTCGCCGAACCGCTTTTCGCCCGCCCCGGTCATGCCGCTCCGTCGACCCGGGGCGCCGACGGCGCCGACGGACGTTCGGCCCGCTGTTCCCAATGGATGCGGGCATCGGCGTCGCGCAGGTACCGCGGCATCACGTCGTCACCCGCGATCGCCGCGCCGGCGGCCGCCCGGGGCCCGGCGATGGCACCGAGAACCGACACGGGCGGATGGGCCAGCGTGTCCGTGGCGACCACGAGGTCGGGTACCGCGGCGAACAGGGCGCGATAGCGCAGCGCGCCGTCGCCAACCACCAGGCACCGACGCCCGAGGGCGCGTAGCGCGTCGACCAACGCCTCGGGCGCGCCGACGGCGTCGTCGCCGACTTGGTGGGCCACGGTGCCCTCGGTCTCGTAGACGGCCGAGAAGACCTCGCCGCGTCGCGCATCGACCACCGGCACCACCAGCCGGCCGCCACCGTCGACGTCCACGGGGCCCGAGTCGGCGACACCGGCCGCCGCGCCGGCCGCGCCAGCCGCGGCGGCGAGGATCTCGAGACTGGTGGCGGTGACGACCGGCACGTCGAGCGCCAGCGCCAGCGCTTTGACGGTCGCGATGCCGACGCGCAAGCCGGTGAACAGGCCCGGACCGACGTCCACGGCCAACGCCGTTACGTCGGTCAAGGCGACACCGCCACGGGCGCACACGAAGGCGACGGACGGCGCCACCGTCTCGGCATGACGGCGCCGGCGCGCCGTCACCGTCACGGCCAGCAACCCGCCGTCGTCGACGAGGGCGACGCCTGCCGCCTCCGTCGCCGTCTCCACGGCCAGGATCAGCACCGTTGGCGCCCTCCTCGGGCGGCCGACGGGTCCCCGGGGCGCTCCCGCGTCATCCATGGCGCGAGCACCTGCAAGAGCACACCGGCCCTCGGTGCCCAGGGCCCGGTCACCGTGACCCGCACCAGGCGAACATCCTCGGCCGTGCCGACGGCGTCCTCGGCGACGCCGTCGCGCTCGGCAGGCGGCTCGAGAAAGATACCGAGCGCGTCGCGTCCGAGCAACGGCTCCGCCGCCTCACCCCACTCGACCACGGCCACCGCCTCGTCCTCCACCAGCTCGCCGAGGCCGAGGTCGACCACCTCGTGGCGGTGCTCGAGCCGGTAGAGGTCGGCGTGGAGCATGGTGCGCACCGGGCCCGGGCCCGTCGGGTCCCCCGCATCGGGGCCACAGGGCAACGGGCGCACCAGCGTGAACGTGGGGCTCGTCACCGCGTCGGGCACCCCGAGGCCGGCCGCCACCCCCTGGGCGAGCACGGTCTTACCCGCACCGAGGTCACCCGAGACCAAGACGACGTCACCGGGGCGCAGCGTGCCGGCCAGGGCCTGGCCCAGGGCCCGGGTGTCCTGCGGCGAGGTGGTGCGCGCCTCGATGACCGTCGCCGACGCACGGGAACGAGGCGCGCTCACGGGTCCGGGACGCCGGGGCCGGGGCCGGGGCCCGCCGGCAACTCTCTCGCCAACAACTCTTTGGCCCGGACGAGGTCGGCCCGCATCTCGGCCAGCACGTCGCCGCCCCCGCGCAGGGCCGCGGCCGGGTGGAACGTCGGGACGAGGTGGCCGCTGCGGAACGGATAGGACCGACCGCGAAGCTTGCGGATGCCCTCGGACGTATCGAGCAGCAGGCGCGTCGCGAAGTTGCCGAGCGTGACCACCACCGCCGGCCGGATCAGGTCGAGCTGGGCCTCGAGATACGGGCGGCAGGCTTCGATCTCGCCGGGCAGCGGGTCGCGATTGCCCGGCGGCCGGCACTTGACCACGTTGGCGATGTAGCAGCGACTGCGGTCGATCCCGAGCTCCTGGTGCATGAGCTTGTCGAGCAGTTGACCCGAACGGCCGACGAACGGCTCGCCGGCAAGATCCTCGTCGCGCCCGGGGCCCTCGCCCACGAACATCAGTCGCGCCGACTCGTCGCCCACCCCGAAGACCACCTGGGTCCGCCCCGACGCCAGCGCGCAGCGGGTACACGCGAGGGCGTCGGCCCGGACTTCGGCGAGCGTGCCCACCGCGGCATGGTACCGCCGTCGACGTCGGGCGCCCGAGGGGGCCGTGGCGGCGGCATCAGCCGATCTTGGCGGCGAACTCGTCGAGGAGGCGGGAGAACTCGTTGCGCCGCTCGAGCATGGGCTGATGCCCGCAGCGGGGAAGCTCGATCAGCTCGGCCCGGGGCAGGCCTGCGGCCAGCCGGCGGGCGTGGCGCAATGGGAGCAGCCGGTCGTGGGTGCCCACCACCACCAGCGTGGGCAGGTCGATGTCGCGGAGGTGGGCCGAGACGTCGAAACGGGCCAGCGACGGCAACAAGTCAGCGAACGAACGCGACGACGCGGCCCGGTGCATGCCCTCGACGAATTGCACCTGGGCCGGGGCGGCGTCGGCGCCGAATCCCAACCGGCTCACCCACCAGCGCAGGTCCTCGGATGGCAACGAGCGCAGGCCGCGGCGCTCCGCCACCAGCACGGCGCGCTGGGACGCCCGGGCACCCGCGCCGGCGAGGCGCGAGAACCCCGGCAGGCTCGACATCGGCCCCGCCGTGGTCGACACCAGGACCAGCCCGGCCACCCGCCGGGCGAGCGCCGACCGGGGGACGTCGAGGGCGAGTTGCAAGGCCACCATGCCACCGGCCGAATGGCCGACGAGCAGCGCGCCCTGGAGGTCGAGCGTTTCGAGGACGGCCCACAGATCGGCCGCCATCCGGTGCACCGCCGGCGACACCTGGTCTTCTCCCGGGTGGGCGTAGCGCTGGTCACCGAGGATCGACTGGCCGTGGCCCGACAGGTCGACGGTCACGACGCGGTGGCGGTCGGCGAGGTCGCGCAACTGATGCACCCACAGTGCCGAGGACAACATGAGCCCGTGGACGAGCACGAGCGGAGGACCCTCGCCGCGCTCCATGACATGGAGCCGGCCGCCGTCGGGGACGTCGACGAAGTGATGGGTCAGGTCGCTCGGGAGCACGAGCCCTTCCTCGGCCAGGTTGTCGGCGCCGGCCACGGCCCGGCGCACCGTCCGACGCTCCACCACCCAGGCCGCGCCGGCGGCGGCGCCCATGGCCAGCGCCACCACCGTGCCCCGGCGGCGGAGGATGCCACCGCTTCGTCTCGTCCGATCCCCGCTCGGCACGCTCATGTTCCGGCCTCCCCTTCCCGTCTCGCGCCCTCGCCCCCGTCACCGGAATCGACGACGACCCGGGGGACGCGCGGCCCGATGCCGCACAACACCTCGTAACTGATGGTCCCGAGCACGTCGGCCCACGACGTGGCCGAGATGGTCTCACCGCCCTGCGTGCCGATGAGCACGACGTCGTCTCCCACCGAGACCTCCGCGCCGGGGCCGCAGTCCACGACCAGCTGGTCCATGGTGACCGTCCCCGCCAGCGGGCAGTGGCGGCCACCGACGAGCACCGTACCCCTGCCGTCGAAATAGCGCCGGGGGACCCCGTCGGCGTAGCCCAGTGGCACCGTGACCACGGTCGACTCCTCGGCCAGGGCCCGGCGCCGCCCGTACGAGGGCCGCTCCCCGGCGGCCAGGACCCGAACCAACGAGACCCGGGAGCGAAGCGACAATGCCGGTCGCAGTCTCCCTGCACCCCCGGGGCCAGCGGCGGCGGCCAGGGCGTCGGCCACCGAGGGCGAGGGCGCCTCGCCGTAGAGCGCGATCCCGCAGCGCACCAGGTCCCGGCGCGCCGCGGGATGGGAGATGGCCCCGCCCGAGTTGGCCAGGTGTTGCAGGGGCACCACCACGCCGGCTGCCCTCAACTCGTCGCACACCTGGTCGAAGCGGCGCACCTGGAGCGCCGTGAAGGCGCGATCGTCGGGCTCGGCGCTCTCGGCCACCGCCAGGTGGCTCCACAGGGCACCGAGACGCAGCCCGTCGACCCGACCGACGGCCGTGACCAAGGCGGCGACGTCGTCCATGTCGGCCCCCACGCGGTGCATGCCCGTGTCCACCTTGACGTGGACGTCGGCCACCACGCCAGCGGCGCGGGCGGCCCCGTCGAGCGCGGCCACCCCCTGGTGCGTATACAACGTGGCCGTGAGCGCCGAGGCGACGACGTCGCCCATGGCGCCAGGCGGAGGCTCCGACAACACGAGCACCGGCGCGTCGATGCCCTGATCGCGCAGGTGGATGCCTTCGTCGACGATGGCCACCGCCAACCACGTCGCTCCGCCCGCCAACGCGGCGCGCCCCACGGCGACGGCGCCGTGGCCGTACCCGTCGGCCTTGACCACCGCGCAAAGCTCGGCGGGGGCCACCACCCGCCGCAGCAGCCGGGCATTGTGGCGGACGGCGGCCAGGTCGATCTCGGCCCAGGCCCTGGCCGTGGGGTCACCCACGGCGGATCCCCGACAACCAGCGAGCGATGAGGTCGGCCAGGTCGCCGGCGATGAGCCCCTCGGGTGGCCCGAGCCCGGCGGCACATCCGTGGACGTGCGCGGCCAAGGCGGCGGCCTCGAGGGGCGGCACGCCGCGGGCCACGAACGCCCCGATGGCCCCGGCCAGCACGTCGCCGGTACCGGCCGTGGCCAGGCGGGGCGAGCCAGCCGTGACCAGCCGGACCACGGCCCCGGGCTCGGCCACGACGGTGGTCGGGCCCTTGCGCAGCACCACTGCGCCGGCGCGCTCAGCCAGTCGGCGGGTCTCGGCGATGCGGTCCCGGCCCGGCGCCGTCCCCGTCAAGCGGGCGAATTCCCCGTCGTGCGGGGTGAGGATGGGCGTCGACGCCGCGCCGGCCAGGGCGGCGGCGACCTCGTCGCCGGTGCCGAGGGCATAGAGGCCGTCTGCGTCGATCACCACCGGGACGGGGGACTCGGCGATCAACCGGCGCACCTGTTCGCCGACGCCGGTGTCGCGACCGAGACCGGGGCCGACCACGACGACTCGGCAGCGCGCCGCCATGGCCAGGGCGTCGGCCGCCCAGCCCTGGGCCGGCAACGCCATCCCCACCGCCTCACCCGACGGGAGGTCGCCACCCGACGCCCCGGGCACACCGAGGCGCACCATGCCGGCCCCGGCGCGGTAGGCCCCATGTGCACACAACTCGGCCGCGCCGGCCATGCCCGGGCTCCCGGCCACCACGGCCACGGCGGACTGCCACTTGTGCGCGCTGCGGGTCCGGGGGGGCACAAGCTCGGCCACGTCCGTGTCCTCGACCACGGCGATACGCGCCCGGTGCACGTCGAGACCGATGTCGACCACCTCGACCCGGCCGGCCAGCAGCGGGCCGTCGCCGAGGAGCAGTCCCGGCTTCAAGGCGGCGAAGGTCACCGTCAGGTCGGCGCGTAGCGGCTCGCCACAGGCCTCCCCGGTGTTGCCGTCGACCCCCGAGGGGATGTCCACGGCCAGCACCGGCACGCCGGCGGGCACGGCGGGGGCCCGGTACTCGCCCCGGAAACCCGTGCCGTAGGCGGCATCGATCACGAGGTCGACCGCCGCACGCGGCCCGATGGACGACGGCGCGTCGGCCACGTCGACCACCGCCACGCGCACGCCGCGGCGACGCAGTCGCGCCGCGGCGACCCGACCATCCGCCCCGTTGTTGCCCTTGCCGGCCACCACGACGACCTTGCGCCCGTAGGACCCACCGAGAAGGCGCAGGGCCCAGGTGGCCACGGCCGTGCCGGCCCGCTCGACGAGCGTCGACTCGTCGAGCGACGCCAAGGCGTCGGCGTCGATGGCCCGCATCTCCTCGACGGTGACGACGGGCTTCATCGGTCGCGCTCGGCGATCACGCTGGCCACGGCCACGGTGTCGGTGTGCGTGAGTGACACGTGCCAGCGGGCCACGCCGCGCTCGGCGGCCAGGGCCGCGGCCCGACCGGCGAGCTCGAGGCGCGGCGCGCCGCTTTCACCCCGCCGGACCTCGACCTCGCGGAAGTCGGCGGCCCCGATGCCGACCCCGAGCGCCTTCAAGACCGCCTCTTTGGCCGCGAACCGCACGGCCAGGCGCGGGGCGGGATCGCGGCTTCCCGATGCATAGGCGTACTCGCTCGTCGTGAACAGGCGGTCGACGACGCCGGGCCGACGTTCGAGCAGCGCCCGGAAGCGGTCCACGTCCACCGCGTCGACACCGATGCCCGACACGGCGCCCGCGTGGGTCCCCGGGGCGTGCGCCGTCACTCGACGGTGACCGTCTTCGCCAAGTTGCGCGGCCGGTCGACGTCGTGACCGTGGGCGCGTGCCAGGTGGTAGGCGAACAACTGCAAGGGCACGACGTCGACGACGGGGGCGAGCAGCGGGTGCGTGCGCGGGACCCACAGCACGTCGTCGGCCTGCGACGCGGTCTCGTCGTCGCCGTCGTTCGCCACCAGCACGACGGTGGCGCCGCGACTTCTGACCTCGGCGATGTTGCCCATCATCTTGTCCCACAATTGCGTGCGCGTGGCTACGCCGACCACCACCGCCCCGGGCTCGATCAGGGCGATGGGGCCGTGCTTGAGCTCGCCGGCCGGATAACCCTCGGCCCGCAGGTACGAGATCTCCTTGAGCTTGAGCGCGCCCTCCATGGCCACGGGGAAACCGACATGGCGGCCGAGGAAGAAGAAGTCGCGCGTGGTGGTGTACTTGGCCGCCACCGCCGCGACGGCGTCGGAGCGCTCCAAGGTGGCCTGGACCAGCTCGGGGAGCCGCGCCATGTCGGCCAGTCGCTCACGACCGTCGGCCGGTGACATCGCGCCGCGCAGCTCGGCCAGGTACAGCGCCAGGATCTCGAGCGCCACCACCTGGGTCAGGTGCGTCTTGGTGGCGGCCACGCCGACCTCGGGCCCGGCGTGGGTGTAGAGCACGCCGTCGGCGTCGCGGGTCATGGAGGAGTCGACCACGTTCGAGATGACGAGGACCTTGGCGCCCCACTGGCGGGCTTCGCGCATGGCCTGGAGCGTGTCGATCGTCTCACCCGACTGGCTCACCCCCACCACCAAGGTCCGGTCGTCGAGGACAGGGTCGCGGTAGCGGAACTCCGAGGCGATGTCGATCTCGGTGGGGAGCCGAGCCCAGTGCTCGATGGCGTACTTGGCCACCATGCCCGCGTGGTAGCTCGACCCGCAGGCCACGATGAACGCCTTGTCCACGTCGCGCAGTTGGTCGCGGGTGATGCGCATCTCGTCCAGGGCGATCGACCCGTCCGCCAGCACCCGGCCGAGCAGGGTGTCGGCGATGGCGCGGGGCTGCTCGTGGATCTCCTTGCTCATGAAGTCGGGATAGCCCTCCTTCTCGGCGGCGGCGAGGTCCCACTCGACCGTTCGCTCGGTGGGCTCGACGACCTTGCCGGCCAGCGTGGTCACCCGCATGGACCCGGCGCGCAGCTCCACCACCTGGTCGTCGTCGATGACCCAGAACCGCCGGGTGCGCCCGAGGAGGGCGGGGATGTCGGAGGCGACCAGGCCCTCGCCGCCCTCGCCGACGCCGACCACCAGCGGAGACACCCGGCGCGCCCCCACGATCGTGCCCGGCTCGCCGGCGCACACCACGGCCAGGGCGAACGCGCCTCGCAGTTCGCGGACGGTGGACCGCACGGCCTCGGCCAGGGACGAACCACCGGCCAGTTCCTCCTCCACCATGTGGGCGATCACCTCGGTGTCGGTGTCCGAGGCGAAGGCATGCCCGTCGGCTTCGAGGCGCGCCCGGAGCTCGCGGCAGTTCTCGATGATGCCGTTGTGGACCACCGCCACCCGGAAGGTGCAGTCCACGTGGGGGTGGGCGTTGGTCTCCGTGGGGTGGCCGTGGGTGGCCCACCGGGTGTGCCCGATACCGGCACCGACAGCCTCGGGCGCCTCCTTGACCACCTTGACCAGGTCCTCGAGCGAGCGCGTGCCCGTCGCCGCCCGGGCCCGCCACAAGGTCGTGTCCGCCTCTCCGACCTGCAGGGCCACCCCGGCGGAGTCGTAGCCGCGGTATTCGAGGCGCTCGAGGCCGAGGAGGAGTAGTTCGAGAACGTTGTCGCCGCCGGTGACCCCGATGATGCCGCACATGGCCCCAGGCTACGGCGCCCTGGCAGGCTGGGCGTCACCGGGCGCCGGCGGAGCGGTCCGGCTCGACGAGACCAGCCGGACGGCGTCGACGAGCCCCTCGACGATCCGGCGAGCGGTCTCTTCGTCGAGCGCCTCGACCATGACCCGGACCAGGGGTTCGGTGCCGCTGGCCCGAAGCAGCACCCGCCCCCCGTCGCCGAGCGCCCGCTCGGCCTCGGCCACGGCGTCGACCACCGCACCGTCGGCTACCGCGGCGGCCGGGTCGGACGAGGTCACCGACACCAGGACCTGCGGGAGCCGGCGCATGGAGGCGGCGGCCAGGTCGGCCAGGGACCGGCCGCTGCGCTGGAGCAGGTCGAGGAGCATCACCCCGGTGAGGATGCCGTCGCCGGTGGTGGCCAGCTCCCGGAAGACGAGGTGCCCCGACTGTTCACCGCCGAGGGTGAGCCCGTCGGCATCGAGCGCCTCCAGCACGTACCGGTCGCCCACGGGCGTCTCGCGCACGGTGATGTTGTGCTCGGCCATGGCCAGGCGAAAGCCCAGGTTGGACATGACCGTCACCACCACGGTGTTGCCGGCCAGCTTGCCGCGCGCCGCCAGGTCGATGGCGAACATGGCCAACAGCTCGTCGCCGGTCGTCGCCCGGCCGTCATGGCCCACGGCCACGAGGCGATCGGCATCCCCGTCGAGGGCGATGCCGAGGTCGGCCCCCGATGCCACCACGGCCGCGGCCAGCTGCTCGGGGTGCGTCGAGCCCACGCCGTCGTTGATGTTGGTGCCGTCGGGCTGCGCGCCGATGACCTCGACGCGCGCGCCGAGGCGCTCGAATACCGTCGGGGCCACGGCGAAGGCTGCGCCATGGGCACAGTCGACCACCACGTGCAGCCCTGAGAAGGCACCCTCGCCGGCCAACGCCACCAGGTGCTCGCCGTAGGCGTCGGCCACGTCGGGCTCCGACCACAGCCGACCCACGCCGTGACCGCTCGGCGGCAGCGGGCCACCGCTGGCCGCCAGGACTCTCTCGAGTTCGACCTCGATCGTCTCCTCGATGGCGTCGGGGAGCTTTACCCCGCCCGCGGCGAAGAGCTTCACCCCGTTGTCGGTGAAAGGGTTGTGCGAGGCCGAGACCACGGCCGCGGGGACCTGGCGGTGGGCCGACTCCCAGGCCACCCCCGGCGTCGGGAGCACACCCAGGTCGACCACATCGGCGCCCTCGCTGGCCAACCCGGCAGAGAGCGCGGCTTGGAGCATCGGGCCCGATTGGCGGGTGTCCCGACCGACCACGAAGACCCGCGCCGGCAGCACGCGCGCCGCGGCGCGACCGAGGCAGAGGACCAGCTCGGTGTCAAGATCGACGTTCGCGACACCCCGGATGCCGTCCGTGCCGAAGCGGACGCCCACCGGTTACCGCTTCGAGTACTGGGGCGCCTTACGGGCCTTCTTCAAGCCGTACTTCTTGGACTCCTTCTCGCGGGCGTCGCGCGTGAGGAGGCCGGCCTTCTTGAGCGTGGCGCGCTGCTCGGGGTCCAGTTCGATGATCGAGCGCGCGATGCCCAGGCGAAGTGCGCCGGCCTGGCCCGAGATGCCGCCGCCGTCGATGGTGGCATCGATGTCATAGCCCTCGGTCAGGTTGGTCAACCGCAGCGGTTCGACAACGAGCATGCGGTGGGTGGCCGAGGTGAAGTACTGCTCGATGGGACGGCGGTTCACCGTGATCGCACCTTGTCCGGGCCGGATGCGCACGCGCGCCACCGCGGCCTTGCGTCGGCCGATGGTCTTCGACAGCGGTACCGGGAGCTTCGTCTTGGTCGACACGGGGCGATACGGTCCTTTCAGCGGTGCGTGGAGTGCTCGGAGTGCTCGGGTTCGTCGGGCGGGCTCAGTACCGGGCCCGAGCTGCGGGCAGCTCGAGGGGGACAGGCTGCTGGGCCTCGTGGGGGTGGTCGGGGCCGGCGTAGACCTTCAGCTTGAGTAGCTGCTGACGACCGAGGCGGGTGCGAGGCAGCATGCCCCGCACGGCCCGGCGCACGACTTCCTCGGGACGGGTGGCGAGAAGGTCGCTGTAGCGCTCCTCCTTCAGCCCGCCGGGGTACCCGCTGTGGCGGTAGGCGATCTTCTGCTCGGACTTGCCGGCGGTCAGCACCACCTTGGCCGCGTTCACCACCACCACATGGTCGCCGGTGTCGATGTGCGGGGCGAAGATGGGCTTGTGCTTGCCTCGCAGGCGCGACGCCACCTCCGTGGCCATGCGGCCGAGGACCAGGCCGTCGGCGTCGACGACGAGCCATGCCTTGGTGATGTCGACGGGCTTGGGCGAGAAGGTGCGCACGAATGATCCTCTAGGTGGTCCCGGTGAGCCGGCCCGCCGATCGGGCCTCTACCGTTCCGCACGGTCGCGGTGGCTCGCACCGTGTAAAAGTGCTGGTCCGGATCGCAGGCCGACCGCTAACGATAGGTGCTCGAGGGGCCCCGGGGCAAGCCGTCCCGCTCGGGGGCCCCGGCCGGGGGCTCGCGCCGCGGGCTCCGGCCGCGCTCAGCGCCCGGGGCCTGTTCCCCGTAGTCGACCGACACCAGGCACAGTCCGTGAGGTGGGGCGATGTTCGAGACGTGGGAGCGCTCGCCCGCCGACAACAGCCACATCACGTCGCCGGCTCGGAGGCGCCCGCGCCCCACGTCGACCAGGGTCCCCACGATCGAGCGCACCATCTGGTGGCAGAACGACTGGGCCTCGATCCCGAAGCGCAGCAGTCGGGCCCCCTCCCCCACCACATCGCCGGCGACCAGGACCTCGTCCCAGCGCGCATCGAGCACCCGCCGGAGGATGGGATCGTCGGGCGAGCTCCCCGGGACGCGTCGGCAGAAGGCACGGAAGTCGTGCTCGCCGATGAGCGAGTCGGCCGCCGCCCGCATGGCCCGGAGGTCGAGAGCATGCTTGGTGTGCCACGCCACCGGGGCGAGCAACGGATCGGGTACCGCGGACTCGAGGACCAGGTATCGGTAACGCCGGGCCCGGGCCTGGCGGCGGGCGTCGAAAGAGTCGGCCACCGCCTCGGCCCTCCGCACGACGACCCGAGGGGCCAGCATGGCGTTGACCGCCTTGGCCAACGCCTCGGGGTCGACCGCCCGGTCCACGTCCACGTGGACCACCTGGCCCCGAGCATGGACGCCGGCGTCGGTCCGCCCCGCGCAGGTGAGCGACACCGGGTGGCGGACGACCGTGGTGATGGCATCGGCCAACGCACCGCCCACCGTGTCCTGGCCGGGTTGGGCTGCGAACCCGCGGAACACGCTCCCGTCGTAGGCGACGAGCAGCCGCAATCGGGCGGTCGGTACCGTCGGGACGGCGGAAACCGCTTCGCCGGTCGCAGCGGTCATGCCGGTGGAGCCGACCCCGGTGCCGGCATCGCCGGACACGGCTTCGGGGTCGAAGAGGGTCAAACCAGTTCGATGCGCGCCATTGGTGCGCTGTCGCCCAGGCGCGGGCCGAGCTTCAAGATCCGCGTGTAGCCACCGGGCCGGTCCGAGTAGCGCGGCCCGATCTCGGCGAACAGCTTGTGCGCCATGTCCTTGTCGCGGATCAGGGCCACGACCTGGCGCTGGCGGTGCACCCCGCCCTTGCGGGCGGCGGTGATGCACTTCTCCATCACCGGCCGCATGGCCTTGGCCTTCGTCTCGGTGGTGACGAGGGACTCGGCCGCGATCAACGACGCGACCAGGTTGCCGAGCATCGCCTTCTGGTGGGCGGCATCGCCCCCGAGCCGACGCCCCCGTTTGGGCGTGCCACGCATCCTCGGCCTCAGTCCTTCGTCCGCAGGGACAGACCCCGCTCGTCGAGGCGCTGGATGACCTCGTCGAGCGACTTCTGCCCGAAGTTGGTGATGGCCAACAGGTCCTCGGGAGTCCGCTCGACGAGCTCGCCGATGGTGTTGACCTGGGCCCGCTTGAGGCAGTTGCGGGGTCGTTCGGACAGGTCGAGATCCTCGATGGGCAGGTCCAGGTCGGGCGAGCCGCTGGTCGAGGTGCCGACCTCGCCGAGCTCGAGGCCCTGGGGCTCCTCCTCCAGGTCGGCCACCAGGCCCACCAGGGAGCGCAGTGTGTCGCCCGCCGAGGCCAGCGCCTCGCGCGGCGAGAGGGAGCCGTCGGTCTCGATGTCGAGCACCAACCGGTCGAAGTCGGTCGACTGCTCGACGCGCACGGGCTCGATCGTGAAGGCCACCCGGCGCACCGGCGAGAAGATCGAATCGATCGGGATCACGCCGATGGTGGTGGAATGCTTGTTCCGGTCGGCCGAGGCATACCCGCGCCCGCGCTCGACGGTGACGTCGATGGCGAGGCGTCCCTTGGCGTTCAGCGACGCGATGTGGAGCTGCGGGTTGAGTACCTCGACGTCGGACGTGAGCTGGAGGTCGCCGGCGGTGACGTCGCCGGGGCCCCGCTTGTCGCAGCGCAGGGTGACCGGCTCGTCGCTGTGGACACGAAGGACGATGTCCTTCAGGTTCAAGATGATGTCGGTGACGTCCTCTTTGACACCGGGGAGCGTGGTGAACTCGTGGAGGGCGTCGTCGAAGCGGACCTGGGTGACCGCCGCTCCGGGGATGGCTGACAGCAGGGTCCGGCGGATCGAGTTGCCGAGCGTGTGGCCGAAGCCCGGCTCGAGAGGACCGACGGCGAACCGCTGGCGGTTGTCCTCCTCTTCGCCGATGGCCTCGACGGTGGGGCGCTGAATGATGAGCATTCGGATGGCTCCTGCAGGTGGTCGGTGTGCGTGGTGATCGGACGGGTCGGTACGACGGGGGTCGGGAGGTCGACTACTTCGAGTACAGCTCGACGATGAGCGACTCTCGCACGGGCTCGTCGATGTGCTCTCGCTCGGGGAGCACGTTGACCGTCACCTGGGTGCGGCCTTCGCCGGCCGACAACCACAGCGGCAACGGCCGGTCGATGGTGTCCAGGTTCCGGCGCACCACGTACAGCTCCTTCGAGGATGGTTTCATGGAGACGACGTCGCCGACGCGCACCCGGTAACTCGGGATGGTGACGCGCTTGCCGTTCACGTGCACGTGCCCGTGGCGCACGAGCTGGCGGGCCTGGGAACGGGACGCCCCCCACGTAGCCCGGAAGGCCACGTTGTCGAGCCGGAGCTCGAGCAGACGCAGCAGGTTCTCTCCGGTGATGCCCGGCTGACGGGCGGCCTCGGCATAGACGTTGCGGAACTGCTTCTCGAGCACACCGTAGATGCGACGGGCCTTTTGCTTCTCCCGCAGCTGGTTCAGGTACTCCGAGCCCTGGCGCATGCGGTCGCGGCCGTGCTCACCCGGCGGATAGGCGCGGCTGTGACGGTCGCTGACCGCCTCGCTCACGGGGCACTTGAGCGAGTAGCAACGCTCGCCTTTCAGGAACAATTTGGTCCGCTCGCGCCGGCACAGCCGACAGACGGGCCCGGTATAACGCGCCATGTCTCCCTATTTCCTCTCGCCCCGACCGTCAGACCCGGCGCCGCTTCTTGGGGCGGCAGCCGTTGTGCGGGATCGGGGTGACGTCCTTGATCCCTGCGACCTCGATACCGGCGGCGACCAACGACCGGATGGCCGTCTCGCGGCCCGATCCCGGTCCGCGCACGAGCACGTCCACCTTGCGCACGCCGTGCTCCATGGCCCGACGCGCCGCCTGCTCGGCCGCCAACTGGGCAGCGAAGGGTGTCGACTTGCGTGACCCCTTGAAACCGACGTTGCCGGCCGACGCCCAGGACAAGACGTTGCCCTCCTGGTCCGAGATCGAGACGATGGTGTTGTTGAACGAGCTCTTGATGTGGGCGACGCCGTAGGCGATGTTCTTGCGCTCGCGCTTTCGGGGTCGACGAGCGGCTGGAGCGGTGGACGACTTGGGGGTCTTTGCCATCAGTGCTTACGAACCTTCTTCTTGCCGGCGACCGTCTTCTTCGGCCCCTTGCGGGTACGGGCATTGGTATGGGTGCGCTGCCCATGGACGGGCAGGCCCTTGCGGTGTCGGATGCCCTGGTAGCAGCCGATCTCCATCTTGCGCTTGATGTCCTGGGCCACGTCGCGGCGCAGGTCACCCTCGACCTTCAAGTTGGCGTCGATCCAGGTGCGCAGCTTCGCCACTTCCTCGTCCGTGAGGTCGCGAACGCGCGTGTCGGGGTTGGTCTCGGTCGCGTCGCAGACTCGTTGGGCCTGGGTCCGGCCGATCCCGTAGATATAGGTGAGGGAGATCTCCAACCGCTTCTCCCTGGGGATGTCAACGCCCGAAATTCGTGCCACGCGCCGTTCCTCGCTCCCTTGTCGCTCGTCGCCGCCGGGGCTCGCTCAACCCTGGCGCTGCTTGTGTCGGGGGTTCTCGCAGATGACCATGACGCGGCCGTGCCGGCGGATCACCTTGCACTTCTCGCACATCGCCTTGACGCTCGGTCGCACTTTCATCTGCTCTTCGTTCCTGTCGTCGTGCCGGGAACACCCCCCGGCACCGGTGTCACTTGTAGCGGTACGTGATGCGCCCCCGACTCAAGTCGTAGGGCGTGATCTCCACCTGCACGCGGTCCCCGGGCAAGATGCGTATCCGGTGCATCCGCATCTTGCCGGAACTGTGCGCGAGCACCTTGTGGCCGTTCTCGAGCTCCACCCGGAACATGGCGTTGGGGAGCGGCTCGACAACCGTCCCCTCGAGCACGATCGCATCCTCCTTGGGCTTCGGCAGGTGACTCCTCCTGGTTCTCGTTCGTGGGGCACCCAATCCCCGGGGGGTCTGGTGCCTGCTCCCAACTCACCACCGGTCGGGACGCTGTCCCGCCGCTCGTGCCCGGGCCGTCCTCGGACCGAGTCGATCCCTGGGCGGCCGAGAACGTGCCCGGCCTGGCGAGCCGACCCATCAGGATAGCTGCTCGCGGGCCGGGGGGCCAAGGGGGCGCCGCGAACCCAGGCCGGGAGGCAGGCCGGGAGCCGGGGAGCGCCCGGCTAGGGCAGGGTCAGGACCTCCGGGCCGTCGTCGGTCACGGCGATGGTGTGCTCGAAATGGGCCGAGAGCCGGCCGTCGGCCGTCATCACGCTCCACCCGTCCTCCAGGAGCACGGTGGCCGGCCCACCGGCGTTGACCATGGGCTCCACGGCGAAGACCATCCCCGCCTTGAGCAGGGGACCACCGCTGCCGGGCCAGTAATTGGGCACCTGGGGCTCCTCGTGCATGGCCGTGCCGATGGCATGGCCGACGTACTCGCGCACCACCGAGAACCCCGCCGCCTCGGCGACGTTCTGGACGGCCCGGCCCACCTCGTGGAGTCGGTTCCCGGCCGTGAGCTGGTCGATCCCGGCCCACAGACTGCGCTCGGTGACTTCCATGAGCCGGGTCGCCTCCGCCGTCACGTGGCCGATGCCCATGGTGAAGGCGGCGTCGCCGTGATAGCCCTCGACGATCGCCCCGCAGTCGATGGAGAGGATGTCCCCCTCTTCGAGGACGTAGGGCCCCGGGATGCCGTGGACGATCATGTCGTTGGGCGAGGTGCAGATGACGGCCGGGAACCCCCGGTAGTGGAGGAAATTGGAACGGGCACCGCGACGTTCGATGACCTCGGCGGCCACGGCGTTGAGCTCGGCGGTGGTCACGCCGGGCTTGGCCGAAGCCCGGGTGGCTTCGTGCATCTCCGCCACCACCCTGCCGGCCCGGCGCATCTTGGCGATCTCCTCGGCGTTGCGCCTCACGACGGCCCACCCTTCGGGCGCCCAGGGCCCCGCCAGTGGCCGCGACGCTCCTCGACGGCCCTGATCACCCGGCGCGACACCGCTTCGGCCGCGCCCACCCCGTTGATCTTGGTCAGCTGGCCTCGGTCCTCGTACCACTCGATCAGTGGGGCGGTCTGGCGCTCGTAGAGCTCGAGGCGGCGGATGATCGCCTCCTCGGTGTCGTCCTCGCGCTGGATCACTTCGCCACCGCAGATGTCGCAGGTCCAGTTGACCTTGGGCGGCGTCGTCACCGAGTAGTTCGTGCCGCAGTCGGTGCAGACCCGACGACTGGCCAGGCGGCGCATGACTTGGACCGTGGGGACCTCGATGTCGACGACGAGGTCGAGGTCGCCAGGCGCCATCAAGGCGGCGAGGGCCTCAGCCTGGCGGGTGGTCCGTGGGCAGCCGTCGAGAATGAAGCCCCGGGCCCGGGCGTCGGGCTCGGCCAGTCGCTCGGCCACCATCTCCATGATGATGTCGTCGCCCAACAGCTCGCCGCGGTCCATGACCTCTTTGACCTTGGTCCCCAGGTCTGAGCCCGACTTCACCGCGGCCCGCAACATGTCCCCGGTGGAGACGTGCGGGACCACGTAATGGTGCGACAAGCGCACGCACTGGGTTCCCTTGCCGGCCCCCTGCTTGCCGAGGACCACGAGCCTGACGCCAGGTACCACGCCCGGCTACTTGAGGAAGCCCTCGTAGTTCCGCATCATCAGCTGGCTGTCGATCTGCTTCATCGTCTCCAGGGAGACGCCGACGGAGATCAGGAGCGTGGTCCCGTAGAACGGGTAGGCACGCAGGTTCCAAAACGCCATCAGCAACGAGGGCGTGACAGCCACGAGAACCAGGTATCCAGCGCCTGGAACGGTGATGCGGTTGAGGATGCGTGCGAGGTAGCGCTCCGTGGGCGGGCCGGGGCGAATGCCGGGGATGTAACCACCCTGCTTCCTGATGATGTCGGCCTGCTGGTGCGGGTCGAAGGCGACGTACACATAGAAGAAGGTGAAGGCGAAGATCAAGAGCCCATAGGCCATGATGTAGAGCGTGCTCGTGGGCTGGATCTCGTTGGTCACCCACGTCCGGACCCCGTTCCACGGCGCCAGGTTGGCCAGCAGCACCGGGATGTAGAGCAGCGAGCTGGCGAAGATGATCGGGATCACGCCGGACTGGTTGACCTTGAGCGGGATGTAGGTCGACGACCCACCGAACATGCGCCGACCCACCACCCGCTTGGCGAAGGTGACCGGGATACGGCGCTGGCCCTGCTCCATGAAGACCACGAAGACCATGATCACGATGGTGAGCGCCAAGATGGTGCCGAACTTGAAACGGCCGCCCTCGGCCAGGACGGCGGCACCCCCGGCCGGGATGCCGGCCACGATGTTGGCGAAGATCAAGATGGACATGCCGTTGCCCACCCCGCGCTGGGTGATGAGCTCGGCCAGCCACATGACCAGCGCCGTCCCGGCGGTGAGCGTCAGGCAGATGAAGCCCGCCTTCCACAAGGTGAAGTTCGGGATCAGGTCGATGCTCTGTCCCCCGAGGAGGCTCGATCCTCCGTTGTGGAACACGTAGACGAGCCCGGCCGACTGCAACAGGGCCAAGCCGACGGTGAGGTATCGGGTGGTCTGGGTGATCTTCTTCTGGCCGACCGCCCCCTGGTCACGCCATTCCTCGAGCTTGGGAATGACCGTGGAGAGGAGCTGGATGATGATCGAGCTCGTGATGTAGGGCATGATCCCGAGCCCGAACACAGCCATACGAAGCAGGCCGCCGCCGGAGAACAGGTTCAGGAAGCCGAGGATGCCCGCCTGCTTGGCCGCCGTCTCGAGCTGCTGGACCTTGTCGATCGAGATGTAGGGGCAGATGATGTTCGCCCCGAACTCGTACAGGCAGATGATGGCCAGCGTGAAGATGACCTTGTTGCGTAGGTCGGGAACCTTGAAGATGTTCTTGAGGCTCGAGAGCAACGCCCCTCCTCGTCACTGCCGAATCCGGTGACCCGGACGGTGAGGCTACCGGTTGGTGAGGGCGTTCCCCCGCGCGGGGGGTCGACCGTGTCCGAAGGGGGGCGGCAGGATCTCGACGCTGCCCCCGGCCGACTCGATGGCGGATCTGGCCGATGCCGAGGCGCCGTGCACAGACACCCGCAGGGCCCGGGTGACCTGACCCCGTCCCAGGACCTTGACCAGGGCGCCCTTGCGCACCAGGCCGACGGCACGGAGCGTGGCCGGGGTCACCTCGTCACCCTCGAAGTCCTGCAGTGTGTCGAGGTTGACGACCGCGTAGGCGACCCGGAACGGATTCTTGAAGCCCTTGAGCTTCGGGATCCGCTGGGCCAGGGGGAGCTGGCCACCCTCGAAGCCGATGGGAATGGTGTCGCGCGCGCCCTGGCCCTTGGTGCCTCGCCCGGCGGTCTTGCCGCCCTTGCCGCCGATGCCTCGGCCCACCCGGCGCCTGGGCCGGCTCGCGCCCGCGGGGGCGCGGAGGTCGTGGAGCTTCATGACCCACCCTTCTTCCCGGATGTCGGCTTCTCTGCTGTCGGTTTCTCGGACGTCGGCCTCTCGGACGCCCGACGGGCCCGGCGTGCCACCTCCTGGTGCTGGCGCTGGGCGGCGGCCTCCTCGGCCGTAGCCGGCACCACCTCGACGAGGTGAGGGACCCGGGCGATCATGCCGCGCACGTCGGGCACGTCGGGCAGGACCCGGCTGCGGCCGATGCCGCGCAACCCCAGGGCCCGCAGCGTGCCGCGGTGCTTGGGCTTGGTGGAGATCGACGAACGGACCTGGGTGACCCGTACGTGGCCGGCGGTCTCGGCGCTCTTGGCGCGAGCCGGGCTCATGCGCCCGGCTCCTGGAACAGGTCACCGGCCCGCTGACGTTCGCGGTAGGCCCGCAGGACGCCCTTGGGGGTGACCTCGTCCATGGACTTGCCCCGGAGACGGGCGACGTCCTCGGGCCGACGCAGCTCCTTCAGACCGGCGATGGTGGCGTGGGCCACGTTGATGCCGTTGGACGACCCCAGCGACTTGCACAGGATGTCGTGGACGCCGGCCAGCTCCAAGATGGCTCGAGCCGCGCCGCCGGCGATGACCCCGGTTCCCGGCGACGCCGGCTTCATCATCACCTTGCCCGCTCCCGCCTCGCCCATGATCGGGTGCGTGATGGTCGAGCCGGCCAGCGGCACGGAGAACATGTTCTTGCGGGCTTCCTCGATGCCCTTTTGCACGGCCAAGCCGGCCTCCTTGGCCTTGCCGTACCCGAGGCCCACTCGGCCGTTGCCGTCACCCACGACCATGAGTGCCGTGAACGAGAACCGTCGCCCGCCCTTGACCACCTTGGCCACCCGGTTCACCCGGATGGTGCGCTCTTCGAATTGCCCGTCGAGCATCGTCACGTCAGAACTCCAGTCCCGCCGCCCGGGCGGCATCGGCGAGCGCAGCCACGCGCCCGTGGTAGCGGAAACCGCCGCGGTCGAAAACCACGCGCGTCACCCCGGCTTGCTTGGCTCGCTCCGCCACCAGGCGCCCCACCGCTTGGGCAGCGGCCACATTGCCGCCGCCGCTCGAGCGCAACACGGACTCGACCGTGGCCGCCGACGCGACCGTCTTGCCCGTGGCGTCATCGATGACCTGGGCCGATATGTGGCGAGACGAGCGGAACACGGCCAGGCGCGGCCGGTCGGACGATCCCGAGATCTGCTTGCGGACCCGGGCGTGGCGACGGACCCGCAGGGCGGTCGAGCGACTCGTCGTCTTCTTCATGGCTATTTCGCCGCCTTGCCGGCCTTGCGCACGACGCGCTCCCCGGCGTAGCGCACGCCCTTGCCCTTGTAGGGCTCGGGCTTGCGGACCTTGCGGATGTCGGCGGCCACCTGGCCCACCTTCTCCTTGTCGATACCCTTCACGAGGATCCGTGTCGGGGTCGGCACCTCGAACGTGATGCCGTCGGGTGCGTCGATGAACACCGGGTGCGAGAACCCGAGGGCCAGCTCGAGCGACCCTGGCCCCTTGGCCAGGGCCCGGTAGCCGACGCCCACGATCTCGAGCTCCTTCGTGTACCCGCTGGTCACCCCGGTGACCATGTTGGCCACGAGTGACCGGGTCAGCCCGTGCAGGGCACGGTTCTGGCGCTCGTCGTTGGGCCGCTCCACCAGGAGGGCGCCCTCGTCCTGGCGGACGGTGATCTCGCCCGGCAACGAGCGCGACAAGGTGCCCTGCGGCCCGTTCACGGTCACAGCCCCTTCGGACACCGTCACCGTGACGCCGCTGGGGACGTCGATCGGGGACCGGCCTATGCGTGACATGGCGAACGCTCCTCACCACACATAACAGAGCACCTCCCCACCGACGCGGCGCTTGCGCGCCTCGGCGTCGGTCATGAGTCCCTGACTGGTCGAGAGCACGGCCACGCCCATGCCACCGAGTACTCGGGGCATCCGGTCCGCCTGGGCGTAGATGCGAAGGCCCGGCTTCGACACGCGCTTCAGGCCCGCGATGGTGCGCTTGCGGTCCGAGTACTTCAGCGTGATTTCGAGCACTTTGCCCGGTCCTTGAGCGGCGGGTGCCACGTCGTAACCGGCGATATAGCCCTCCTTTTCGAGGACGGTCGCCAGTGACTCCTTCAACTTCGAGGTCGGCATGCGCACCGTGTCGTGCATGGCCGTGTTGGCATTGCGGATCCGCGTGAGCATGTCCGCGATGGGGTCGGTCATCGTCATCGTCGCAGCCCGCCCCTCACCAGCTCGCCTTGGTCACGCCGGGGATCTCGCCGGCGTGCACCATGACGCGCAGACAGATCCGACACAGCCCGAACTTGCGCAGGACAGCCCGCGGTCGGCCGCACCGTCGGCACCGGGTGTACGCCCGAACCTTGAACTTCGGTGTGCGCTGCTGCTTCTCGATCAGTGCCTTCTTCGCCATGGTGCTATGCGGTCTCCTGCCTGAACGGGAACCCGAACGCGACGAGAAAGGCACGGCCCTCTTCGTCGGTTCGGGCTGTGGTGCAGATCGTGATGTCCATCCCCCGGGTCGTGTCGACCCGGTCGTAGTCGACCTCCGGGAAGATCAATTGCTCGGTGACACCGAAGGTGTAGTTGCCGTGGCCGTCGAACGACGTCGGCGGCAGTCCCCGGAAGTCGCGCACCCGCGGGATGGCCAGAGCGATCAGCCGGTCGAGGAACTCCCAGGCCCGATCGCCGCGCATGGTCACTTTGGCCCCGATGGCCTGTCCCTCGCGGAGCTTGAAACCGGCGATCGAGGTCCGAGCGCGGGTGACCACGGGCTTCTGCCCGGTGATGACCTCGAGGTCGCGCACCGCGCCCTCGATGAGCGACTGCTGCTGGGTCGCCCGGCCGACGCCCATGTTGACGACGATCTTGGCCAGCCGGGGAACCTCCATGATGTTGCCGAGGCCGAGCGTTGCCTGCAGCTCGGCCCGCAAGGTGGAGTCGTAGCGCTCCTTGAGGCGCGGCCGGACGCGGGTCGCGGTGATCGCGGCCATCACAGGTCGCTCCCGCATCGGCGGCACACCCGCAACTTGCGCCCGGCATCGTCGATCCTGACCCCGATCCGGCTGGGGCGGTTACAGGACCTGCAGACGATGGCCACCGCGGAGACCGGCAGGGGCATGTCCTTGTCGATGATCCCGCCCTGCATGGTCTGGCCGCGGGGCTTGGTGTGGCGCTTGGACATGTTGGCCCCGTCGACGATGACCGTCCGACTCACGGGATCGGCCTTCATCACCGAGCCCTGCTTGCCGCGGTTCTTCCCGCTTAGGACCTGCACGTTGTCGCCCTTGCGGATCCGCATCACAACACCTCCGGAGCCAGCGAGACGATTCGCATGAATTTCTTGTCGCGCAGCTCGCGCCCGACGGGGCCGAAGATGCGAGTACCGCGGGGCTGTTGCTGCTCGTTGATCAAGACCGCCGCGTTCTCATCGAAGCGGATGTAACTGCCGTCGGGGCGGCGGCGCTCCTTGGCCGTACGCACGACGACGCACTTCACCACCTCGCCCTTCTTCACCGCCGCACCCGGGATGGCATCTTTGACCGTGGCCACGAAGATGTCGCCGATGCCCGCGTAGCGCCGACGCGACCCGCCGAGCACCTTGATGCACAGCACCTCGCGAGCTCCGGAATTGTCCGCGACCTTCAGTCGCGACTCCTGCTGGATCATCGGGCGCGCTCCAAGACCTCGGTTACCCGCCAGCGCTTGAGCTTCGACACCGGACGCGTCTCCATGACCCGCACCCGGTCTCCCACCTTGGCGTCGAAGCGCTCGTCGTGCGCGTAGAGCCGCTTGGTGCGTTCGACCGTCTTGTTGTAGCGGGCGTGGCGAACCGGTTCGCTCACGGCGACCACGACGGTGGACTGCATCTTGTCCGACACAACGAGGCCCTCGCGCACCTTGCGCCGGCCCCGCCCCTCGGCGTCTTGGTGCTCGGCCATCATTCGTCCTCCCCGTTCGCGCCGGACGCCCCGGCGACCTCCTCATCGGCCGGCGCTTCGTCCACCACGCCCTCGTCCTCGGTCACGCCCTCGTCCTCGGTCACGCCCTGCTCGTCGGCCACGAGGTCCTCGGCCTTGGCCCGCCGGGCCCGGCGGGGCGCCGCCGGTGCAGCGGGCTCGACCGGGCGGAGCCGACCCGTCGATGGGCTGCGACCCTCGGCCAGCGCGATCTCGCGGTCGCGCAACAAGGTCAGGACCCGGGCCACGTCGCGCCGGACCTGACCCACCCGCGAGGCGTTGTCCAACTGGCCCGTGGCCAACTGGAAGCGCAGGTTGAGCAGCTCCTTGCGGTACTCGGCCAGGCGTTCCTCGAGCTCGACGTCGTCGAGCTCTCGCAACTCGGTTGCGGACGGCATGACGTCTAGACCTCCACCTCGGGCGTCCCGTGTGTTCCGGGGCGCACGACGAACCGGGCCTTGAACGGAAGCTTCTGGATGGCACGCTCCATGGCGGCACGGGCCAATTCCTTGTCGACACCGGCCAGTTCGAAGAGGATCCGTCCGGGACGGACGACGGCCACCCAGTGCTCCGGGTTGCCCTTGCCCGACCCCATGCGCGTCTCGGCGGGCTTCTGGGTGACGGGCTTGTCCGGGAACACCCGGATCCAGACCTTGCCGCCACGCTTGACGTGACGCGTCATGGCGATTCGAGCGGCCTCGATCTGCCGCTGGGTGAGCCATGCCGGCTCGAGCGCCTGGATCCCGAAGTCGCCGAAGTTCACCGTCGTGCCGCCCTTGGCGGCGCCGTTCAACCGACCCCGCTGTTGCTTGCGGTGCTTGACCTTGCGCGGCATCAACATGGTCAGTCGTTCTCCTTGCGGAAGTGCGGCGTCTCGTGATGCTCGGTGCGGGTCCGACGCTCGATCTCTTCCTCCTCGGCCAAGAGGCGCTCGAGGTCGTCGACCTCGCCGGCCACCGGGGCGGTGCCGGGCAGCGGTGCCACGGGCACCTCTTCGACCTCGGTGTCGGTGTCGGTGCCGGCCCCCGTGCCCGTGTCGACGGCCGCCGCCACCTCGACATCGGGCGCCTCCTCCGGCCGGATCTCTTCGCCGGCCTCGCCGTCGGTCTCGGAGACCTCACCCGGCAACTCGCCTTGCTCGGCGCGACGACGACCGCCACCGGCGGTGATGAGTCGGCGCGGGCGGGACTGGCCGGAGGTCTCGCCGGCCGCCATGGCGGCCTCGCGGGAGATCTTGTCCTCCGAGGAAAGCTTGTACGGCAAGATGTCGCCCTTGTAGATCCAGACCTTCACGCCGATGCGGCCGAAGGTGGTCTTGGCCTCGCGAAAGCCGTAGTCGATGTCGGCCCGCAGGGTGTGCAACGGGACGCGACCTTCGCGGTACCCCTCCTTGCGCGCCATCTCCGATCCGCCGAGGCGACCCGAGCATTGCACCCGGACCCCGAGGGCCCCGGCCTTGGTCACGGTCTGGAGCGCCCGCTTCATGGCCCGACGGAAGGCGACCCGACGAGCCAGCTGGTCGGCAATGCTCTGCGCGATCAGTGCGGCGTCGAGCTCGGGCTGCTTGATCTCCTGGATGTTGAGCTGGATCCGATTACGAAGACCGGTGATGTCCTCGATCTTCTTCTTCAAGCGGTCGGCCTCGGACCCACGCCGGCCGATGACGATGCCCGGGCGCGCCGTGTGGATGTCGACCCGCACGCGGTCGCGAGTGCGCTCGATCTCGATACGGCTGACAGCGGCGGCCTCGAGTTGGGACATGAGGTAGTCGCGGATCTTCCAGTCCTCGATGATGAAGTCCTGATAGTGGCGCTCTTCGAACCACCGCGACTTCCAGTCCGTGGTGACACCGAGCCGGAACCCGTACGGGTTGACCTTCTGGCCCATCGCTAACCCTCTTCCCCTGGGTGCTCATCGGCCCCGTCGGCTTCGCTCTCATCGACTTCGGTCACGTCGGTCACGTCGGTCACGTCGGTCTCGACGACGTCGGTCTCGACGACATCGGTCTCGTGGGTCTCGACCCCGGCGGTCTCGGACGTATCCGTCGCCTTCTCGTCGGACACACCTCCGGCCACCGTGCCCTCGGTGCCCGCGCCCTCGGTGCCCGCGCCGCGTCCCCCACCACGGCGCGACGCGGCCACGCGCCGCGACCGGGTGGCGACGGCCACCGCTTGCGCCGCCCGCCGCCGCTGGAGACGGTCTTCGGGGAGCCGGCTCACGATCACCGTGATGTGGCACGTCCGCTTGCGGATCCTCGTCGCCCGCCCGCGTGCACGGGGGCGCCAGCGCTTGGCCGTCGTGCCCTCGTCGGCATAGCAAGCCGACACGTAGAGCTCGTCGGGATCCAGGCCGTCGTTGTGACGGGCATTGGCCGCCGCCGAGGCAAGAACCTTGGCCAAGACGCGTGCCCCTTCGCGCGGCGTCGCCCGCAGCATGTCCTGGGCACGGTCCACGTCCTGGCCGCGCACGAGGTCGAGGACCTGGCGCGCCTTGGTGGCCGACATCCGATAGTGACGCAGGACGGCACGCGTCCCTTCCACCTCGTTCGTCTTGAGGCCGGGCATGTCAGCGCCTCCCCTGGCGTTCCTGTCCGGCGTGATACCGGAACGTGCGCGTCAGGGCGAATTCGCCGAGCTTGTGGCCGACCATCGATTCGGTGATGTACACGGGGATGTGCTTCCGACCGTCGTGGACGGCGATCGTGTGCCCGACCATGTCAGGGATGATCGTGGAGCGGCGCGACCAGGTCTTGATCACGCGCTTCTCGGCCGTGGCGTTCATGGCGTCCACCTTCTTGAGCAGGTGGTCGTCCACGAAGGGCCCCTTCTTCAGGCTACGCGGCATGCTCGAGCACTCCCTCGACTCCGGTCATCGGCGCGCGCCACGGGTGCGGCGGCGGCGCACGATCATCTGGTTGGACGTCTTCTTGCGCGAGCGGGTCCGGCCCTCCGGCTTGCCCCACGGCGACACCGGGTGGCGTCCGCCCGACGACTTGCCCTCTCCACCACCGAGGGGGTGGTCGACCGGGTTCATGGCCACGCCACGTGTCTGGGGGCGCACGCCCTTCCAGCGGTTCCGGCCGGCCTTGCCGATCGAAACCAGCTCGGCCTCGGAGTTCCCGACCTCGCCGAGCGTGGCCCGGCAGTCGATCGGCACCCGGCGCATCTCGGTCGACGGGAGGCGCAAGGTGGCGAACAGGCCCTCCTTGGCCACCAATTGGGCGCTCATGCCCGCACCACGGGCCATCTTCCCGCCCTGGCCCGGGCGCAACTCGATGTTGTGGATGGTGGAACCCACGGGGATGAAGCGCAGGGGCAACGCATTGCCCGGCCGGATCTCGGACCCCTGGCCGTTTTGGAGAACGTCGCCGACCTTGACCTGCGCGGGGGCGAGGATGTAGCGCTTCTCGCCATCGTAGAAGTGCAAGAGCGCGATCCGGGCGTTGCGGTTCGGGTCGTACTCGATGGCGGCGACCTTGGCCGGGACGCCGTCCTTGTCCCGCTTGAAGTCGATGATCCGGTACTGCTGCTTGTGGCCGCCGCCGCGGTGACGGGCGGTCTTGCGCCCGTAGTTGTTCCGGCCCCCGGTGGACGGCTTGGGCGCGAGGAGCGTCTTCTCGGGCTTCGAGCGCGTGATCTCGGAGAAGTCCCCGCTGCTTTGGAAACGGCGGCCGGCACTGGTGGGCTTGCGCTTGCGAATAGGCATCGTTCGCGTCCCCTCAGCTCTTCTCGAACAGGTCGATGCGATCGCCCTCGTGGAGGGTGACCACTGCCCGCTTCGTCGAGGGGCGCGTCCCGACGGTGTTCGACCGCCGGTTGCGCCGGACCTTGCCCTTACGGTTGAGCGTATTGACTTTCGTCACGCGGACACCAAATGCCTGCTGCACGGCGAGGCGGATCTCGATCTTGGTGGCGTCGGGCGCCACGACGAAGACGTAGACCCCGTCGTCCATGAGCGCATACGACTTTTCCGACACGACTGGTCGGCGGAGGATCTCGACGGGATCCCTCATTGGTCGCTCCCCTCGTCCACCACGTCCGCGTCGTCGCGGACCGATTCGGTCTGGGTATCGCCGACCGATTCGGTCTGGGCGTCGCCGACCGACGCGGCGTGGTCGTCGCCCTTCGTCGTGGCCGTCTCCTCGGTCCCGACCAGCGTCGCGGCCGGGGCGGCCTTCGGTGCCGGGGTCCGGGCCGGAGTCGCGCCGGTGACGGTCTCGCCCACGCCGCCGGGGATGGTCTCGTCGGTGAACACCACCCAGTCGCTGCGCATGATGTCGTAGGCGTTGAGCTCGGCGGCCAGCAACGTCTGGACCTCCGGCAGGTTGGCGAAGCTGCGATCGGCGGCGCCGTCGGCCTCGGTCAAGACCACGAGTACCCGGCCCTCGACCGCCAGGGCGGCCAGGGCGGCCAGGGCGGCCTTGGTCTTCGGCGGGTCGAACGTCCACCGGTCGATCAGCGCGATACGCCCTTCGCCGGCGCGGTCGGAGAGCGCGGAGTTGAGCGCGAGGCGGATCATCTTCTTGGGCGTGCGCTGGCGGTACGAGCGGGGCTTGGGTCCCAGGGCCACGCCACCGCCGACCCACTGCGGCGAACGGGTCGAACCCTGCCGGGCCCGACCGGTGCCTTTTTGGCGGAAGGGCTTGGCCCCGCCCCCTCGGACCTCGGCTCGCGTCTTGGTCGATTGACTGCCCGAACGGGCTGCGGCCAGCTGGGCGGTGACGACCTGGTGGAGCACGGCCACGTTGGGCTCGATGCCGAACACCTCGGGGGAGATCTCCACCACGCCGAGGACCGTGCCGTCCTGGCTTCGGCGCTCGACGGTACGCCGGACCGGGTCCGGGCGTTCGCGCTTGACGTACGAGCGGGTGGTCAGGGTCGCCGGCGTCACGACACCCTCCGGCCGGCCGTGCCCTTGACGGTGTCGCGCAGCACCACCATGCCGCCGCGGGGGCCGGGGATGGCCCCTTTCACCAAGATGATCTCCTTGGCCGAATCGGCCTGCACGATCTCGAGGTTGGTCGTCGTCACCTGGGTGCCGCCCATGCGTCCGGCCATGCGGGTGCCCTTGAACACCCGGGCCGGCGTGGCACAGGCGCCGATCGAACCCGGTGAGCGGTGCTTCTTGTGGTTCCCGTGCGCCGCGCCCTGTCCCTTGAAGTTGTGGCGCTTCATCGCCCCGGCGAAGCCCTTGCCCTTCGAGACGGCGATGGCGTCGACCCGCTCGCCGGGGGCGAGCAGGTCGGCGGTGAGCTCCTGACCCACCTCGTACCCGCTGGCATCGTCGAGGCGCAGCTCGACCAGACGCTTGCCCGCTTCGACCCCGGCCGCCGCGTAGTGGCCCTGCTCCGGCTTGGTCAGCCGCGATGCCTTGCGCACGCCCCAGGTGACCTGCAGCGCCGAGTACCCCTCTTTGTCCGGGGTCTTCACCTGGACCACGCGCACGGGCGCGACCTTGAGGACCGTCACCGGGATGGCACGGTTCTGGTCGTCCCAGACCTGGGTCATGCCGACCTTCTCGCCGACGATCGCCTTGGTGGCCACGGATGGATGGATCCCTTCGTTCCTCGTCGGAGCCCGGGCGCCCGAGGGCGACCGATCTCACTGGTCAAGCGCCAGAGCGCCCGTCATCCACGTCAACGCTCCGCCCGGGATGCCCGAGCGGAGCGCTCACCTGGTTTGCCCCGAGGTCCCCGCCGGCGAGCCAGCGGGCGCTCGGAGACGTCTGTTTCGGAGTGCGGGCCGTCTCCGACCCGGCTGACCACGCTACACCAGGGAGCGTCCGCCCTGCCAGCGTGGTCGCACCCACCGCGGCACCCCCTCGGGCCCGCACCGGCGGGGTCCCGACGCAACGCCGGCGGCGATCACACGTTCTGGATCTTGATCTCGATGTCGACCCCCGCCGGCAGGTCCAGGCGCTGCAGGGAATCCACCGTCTTGGGGGTGTGGTCCACGATGTCGACCAGGCGCTTGTGCACCCGCATCTCGAAGTGCTCCCGACTGTCCTTGTACTTGTGCGGCGAACGAATGACCGTGTAGCGGTGCTTCTCCGTGGGAAGGGGCACCGGGCCTTGGACCTTTGCCTGGGTGCGCAGCACCGTCTGGACGATCTTCTCCGTCGACTGGTCGAGGATCTCGTGGTCGTAGGCCTTGAGCCGGATCCTGATCTTCTGCTTGCTGGTATCGGCCACGTTCGATCCTCGTCCCTCGGTCGCCGGTCGTTACTTGAGGATCTTGACGACGCGGCCCGAGCCCACGGTGCGCCCACCCTCGCGGATGGCGAAGAGCAGGCCCTCGTCCATGGCGATGGGCTTCTGGAGCTCGACGGTCATCGCGGTGTTGTCCCCGGGCATGACCATCTCGGTGCCCTCGGCCAGGGTGATCGACCCGGTGACGTCGGTGGTCCGGAAGTAGAACTGCGGCCGGTAGTTGTTGAAGAACGGCTTGTGGCGGCCGCCCTCCTCCTTGGTCAGGACGTAGACGTTGGCCTCGAAGTCGGTGTGCGGCGTGATGGAGCCGGGCTTGGCCAGCACCTGGCCACGCTCGACCTCCTCCTTCTTCGTCCCCCGCAGCAGCGCTCCGATGTTGTCGCCGGCACGGCCCTCGTCGAGGAGCTTGCGGAACATCTCGACACCGGTGACCGTCGTCTTCTGGGTCGGGCGCAAGCCGACGATCTCGATCTCCTCGCCCACCTTCACCTGGCCCTGCTCGACCTTGCCGGTCACCACCGTGCCACGCCCGGTGATGGACATGACGTCCTCGATGGGCATGAGGAAGGGCTTGTCGATCGGGCGCTCGGGCTCGGGGATGTACTCGTCGACGGCCGCCATGAGCTCGAGGATCTTCGGAGTCCATTCGGGGTCGCCCTCGAGCGCCTTCAGCGCGCTCACCCGGACCACCGGGATGTCGTCGCCGGGGAAGCCGTACGCCGTGAGCAGCTCTCGGACCTCGAGCTCGACCAGCTCGATGAGCTCCTCGTCGTCGACCATGTCGACCTTGTTGAGGGCCACGACGATGTAGGGCACGCCCACCTGACGGGCCAGGAGCACGTGCTCCCGGGTCTGGGGCATGGGACCGTCAGCGGCCGAGACCACCAAGATGGCGCCGTCCACCTGGGCGGCGCCGGTGATCATGTTCTTGATGTAGTCGGCGTGGCCCGGCATGTCGACGTGGGCGTAGTGACGGTTGTCCGTCTCGTATTCCACGTGGGCGATCGAGATGGTGATGCCACGCTGCTTCTCCTCGGGCGCCTTGTCGATCTGGTCGAACGGGGTGAAGGCGACGTTGGGGTTGGCCTCGGACAGGACCTTGGTGATTGCCGCCGTGAGCGTGGTCTTGCCGTGGTCGATGTGCCCCATCGTTCCGATGTTGACGTGAGGCTTCGAGCGCTCGAACTTCTGCTTGGCCATGACTCTCGCTCCGGGTTCCTTTTCTCGGGCGGCCCCCCTCGGGGCCCCACCTGGGTCTCGTGGTGCTGCTTGCTGGGTCGATGTTCGGTCGGGTCGGGTTCCTGCTATTCGCCGCGGGCCCGGGCCACGATCTCACGGGCGATCGAGTCCGGCACCTCGTGATACGCGCTGAATTGCATCGTGTACGTGGCGCGGCCTTGGGTCCGAGATCGCAGGTCGGTAGCGTAGCCGAACATGTCGGCCAGGGGGACAAGCGCCCGGACCACCTGACTGGTCCCCCGCTGCTCCATGCCCTCGACCTTGCCCCGGCGGGAGGACAGGTCACCGATCACGTCCCCCATGTACTCCTCGGGGGTCACCACCTCCACGGCCATGACGGGCTCGAGGATGACGGGGCTGGCCCGCTTGGCTGCGTCCTTGACCGCCATGGAACCGGCGATCTTGAACGCCATCTCGGACGAGTCGACGTCGTGGTAGGAGCCATAGGTCAGCGTGACCCGGACGTCCACCATGGGGTAGCCGGCCAGGACGCCGTTGGTGAGGGCCTCCTGGATGCCGGCGTCGACGGCCGGGATGTACTCCTTGGGCACCACCCCGCCGGTGATCTTGTCCACGAACTCGTAGCCGCCGCCGGGACCGGTCGGTTCGGCGCTGATGACCACGTGGCCGTACTGGCCCCGGCCGCCGGTCTGCCGGATATAGCGGGCCTCGACCTTCTCGACGGGCTTGCGGATGGTCTCGCGGTAGGCCACCTGGGGCTTGCCCACATTGGCGTCGACGCTGAATTCGCGCAGCATCCGGTCCACGAGGACCTCGAGGTGGAGCTCGCCCATGCCGGAGATGACCGTCTGACCGGTCTCCTCGTCGCTGCGCACCCGGAAGGTGGGGTCCTCCTCGGACAGAGAGAACAATGCCCTGGACAATTTGTCCTGGTCGGCCTTGGTCTTGGGCTCCACGGCCACGTGGATGACGGGCTCGGGGAACTCCAGGGTCTCGAGGAGGATGGGAGCCCCGGGGTCGCACAAGGTGTCACCGGTGGTCGTGTTCTTGAGCCCGACCACGGCCACGATGTCGCCCGTGAAGATGGCGTCTTTGTCCTCGCGGTGGTTGGCGTGCATCTGCAGGATCCGCCCCACCCGCTCCTTGCGGTCCCCCTTGGTGGAGTTGGAGACGGTCCCACCCTTGGCCAGAGTCCCCGAGTACACCCGCACGTAGGTGAGCTTGCCGACGTAGGGGTCGGTCATGATCTTGAAGGCGAGGGCGCTGAACGGTGCGGCGTCGTCGGCCGGGCGCTCGGAGGGCTCGCCCTTGGGCGTCGTGCCGACGGCGGGGGGGACGTCGAGCGGGCTCGGCAAGTAGTCGACCACGGCGTCGAGGAGGGGCTGGACCGCCTTGTTCTTGAAGGCCGAGCCGCACAGGACGGGGACGACCTCATTGGCGATGGTGGCCTTGCGCAGCGCCTTGCGCAGGTCGTCGGTGGTGATCTCCTCCTCGCCGACGTATTTCTCCATGATGGTGTCGTCGAAGTTCGACAACACGTCGACCATCTGGTGGCGGGCGTCGTCGGCCTCGGTGACCAGGTCGGTCGGGATGGCCTCGGTGCGCCATTTCTCGCCCATGTCCTCGTCCCAGATCAGCGCCTCCATAGCCAGGAGGTCGACGATGCCCTGGTAGCCACCCTCGACGCCGATCGGCAGCTGGATCACGGCCGGCGTGGCGTCGAGGCGGTCGCGGATCATGCCCACGGTGCGGTGGAAGTCCGCCCCGATCCGGTCCATCTTGTTGACGTAGCAGAAGCGAGGAACCGAATACTTGTTGGCCTGGCGCCACACCGTCTCGGTCTGGGGCTCGACGCCGGCCACCGCGTCGAACACCGCCACCGCACCGTCGAGGACGCGCAGCGATCGCTCCACCTCGACCGTGAAGTCCACGTGCCCGGGGGTGTCGATGATATTGATCCAGTGGTCGCGCCACTTGCAGGTGGTCGCGGCCGAGGTGATGGTGATGCCTCGCTCTTGCTCCTGGACCATCCAGTCCATGGTCGCCGCGCCCTCGTGGACCTCGCCGATCTTGTAGTTCTTGCCCGTGTAATAGAGGATCCGCTCGGTCGTCGTGGTCTTGCCCGCGTCGATGTGGGCCATGATCCCGATGTTCCGGGTCCTCGCCAGGGGAAACTCTCTGATCGGGCGTGCGTCGGCCATGGTTCTTCAGCTCTCGGGTTGGTGCTCGATGGTCCCGGGGACCCTGCGGCAGGGCGGTCGGAAGGCGCTCGCCACTACCAGCGGTAGTGGGCGAAGGCCTTGTTCGACTCGGCCATCTTGTGCATGTCCTCGCGGCGCTTGACCGACGCGCCGGTGCCGTTTGCGGCATCGAGGATCTCGTTGGCCAGACGTTCGGCCATCGTCTTCTCGCGCCGCTGGCGCGAGAAGCTCACCAGCCACCGAATGGCCAACGTGGTGGCGCGCCGGGGGCGCACCTCGACGGGCACCTGATAGGTGGCACCACCGACACGACGGCTCTTGACCTCGAGCTCGGGACGGGTGTTCTCGACCGCTTTCTTCAAGATGGTGACCGGGTCACCACCCGTCTTCTCCTTGACCGTGTCGAGGGCGTCGTAGACCAGACGCTCGGCGAGGGTGCGCTTACCCCTCGACAACACCTTGTTCACGAACTGCGTGACCAAGACGCTTCGAAAGACGGGGTCGGGGACGAGATCGCGCCGCGGGGCGGGGCCGTTGCGGGGCACGTCAGGACTCCTTCTTGGCGCCGTAGCGCGACCGGGCCTGGTTGCGCTCGCGCACACCGGCGGCGTCGAGCGCCCCACGGATGACCTTGTAGCGCACGCCGGGCAGGTCCTTCACCCGGCCGCCGCGCACCAGCACGATCGAGTGCTCCTGAAGGTTGTGGCCCACACCGGGGATGTAGGCACTGACCTCGATCCCGCTTGTCAGTCGGACGCGGGCGACCTTGCGCAGGGCCGAGTTCGGCTTCTTCGGCGTGGTGGTGAACACGCGCGTGCACACGCCACGACGTTGGGGCGCGCCCTTCAGGGCCGGCGTCTTCGTCTTGGCCTGTTTCGTCGCCCGACCCTTGCGGACGAGCTGTTCGATGGTGGGCACGCGTTACCTCTCGGGCCTGGAATAGGGAACTACTCGGCGAATCTGCGGCGCGGCGCGCTCGGGAGCGCTGCCGCACGAACAGGCAACCCTAGATCGTACCTGGTTCCTGGGCAAACGGCTCAGGCGCCGGCCTCGAGCTGACCGTTGTCCTCGTGGCCCACGTCGGGCCCGGGCGTCTCCTCGCGGACCTCTTCGGCGCCGCCGCCCAAGGTGGCCCAAGGCGCCACCGCGACGTCGTCGCCGCTGCCCTCGTAGGGCCGGCCACCGAGAGCCGCGCCGGGGTCGCCGAATCCGCCGAAGGCCCCCACCCCCGCCTCGCCCGATCCCGTGGGCGAGCCCACGTCACGCAGCCAGGCGGCCAGGTCCTCGGTCTCCTCGTCGAACCCGTACGTGCGCAGCGACACGCCCGCCGCGTCGGGCAGTTCGACCTCGATGTCCCGGTAGCGCTCCATGCCCGAGCCGGCGGGGATGAGCTTGCCGATGATGATGTTCTCCTTGAGGCCGAAGAGGTGGTCGGAGCGGCCCTCGATGGCCGCCTCGGTGAGCACCCGGGTCGTCTCCTGGAAGGAGGCGGCTGACAGCCACGAGTCCGTGGCCAGCGACGCCTTGGTGATGCCCATGAGCTCGGGGCGGCCCTCGGCCGGCCGGCTCCCCTCTTGGACGAGTCCCCGGTTCACCTCGGCGTAGACCTGGGCGTCGACGCGCTCGCCCGGGAGGAAGGGCGCGTCGCCGGGCTCGGCGACCAGGACCCGGCGCAGCATCTGACGCACGATCAGCTCGATGTGCTTGTCGTGGATGGACACGCCCTGGTCCCGGTAGACCTTCTGGACCTCCTCGACGAGGTACTGCTGGGTCTCGCGGATGCCCTTGACCTCGAGGAGCTCCTTGGGGTCCTTGGGCCCCTCGACCAGGGCGTCGCCGGCGGCGACCTCCTGGCCGTTGACGACGTCGAGGTGGGCCCGGGTCAACACCAACTCGGACTGCTCCTCGCCGTTGTCGGCCACCACCGTGATGCGCCGACCGCCCTCCTCGTCCTCGATGCGCACGACGCCCGAGTGCCGGGCCAGGCGGGCCGCGCCCTTGGGGGTACGGGCCTCGAACAGCTCGACGACACGGGGCAGGCCGTGGGTGATGTCCTCGCCCACGACACCGCCGGTGTGGAAGGTCCGCATGGTCAACTGCGTGCCGGGCTCGCCGATGGACTGGGCGGCGATGACCCCGACGGCCTCGCCGAGCTCGATCATCTCGCCCGTGGCCAGCGACTGGCCGTAGCAGGCGGCGCAGACGCCGTGCTCCGACTCGCACGTGAGTACCGAGCGCGTCCGCACCCGGTCGTGGTTCGGGTCGTCGCGCAGCTGCTCGCAGAGCTCGTCGGTGAGCACCGACCCGGCGGGCAGGACGGTGCCGTCGGTGAGGGTCACGTCCTCGGACAGGAGCCGGCCGTAGATGCGGGTCTCGAGGTACGAGCGCCGCCCGGCCTCGTCGGGCACGATCCCGTCGATCCACACCCCACGGGTGGTCTCGCAGTCGTCGATGCGGACGATCAGCTCCTGGGCGACGTCGACGAGCCGGCGGGTCAGATAGCCGGAGTCGGCCGTGCGCAGGGCGGTGTCGGCCAGGCCCTTTCTGGCGCCGTGGGTCGAGATGAAGTACTCGAGGACGCTCAGGCCCTCCCGGAACGACGACTTGATCGGGCGGGGGATCATCTCACCGCGGGGGTTCGAGACCAGGCCCTTCATGCCGGCGATCTGGCGGATCTGCTGGGAGTTCCCCCGCGCCCCGGAGTCCACCATCATGTCGAGGGGGTTGAAGGCCATGAGCGACAGGGTCTTCTCCATGGCCTTGCCCACCTCGGAGGTGGCCGAGGTCCAGATCTCGATCTCCTTCTGCCGGCGCTCGTCGTCGGTGATGATGCCCCGCTTGAACTGCGCCTCGGCCTTCTCCGCCTCGCGCTCGTAGCGGTCGAGGATGGCGCGCTTCTCCGGCGGGGTGCGCACGTCGTCGATCGAGATGGTGAGACCCGACTGCGTGGCGAAGCGGAACCCGAGGGCCTTGATGCGGTCCAGGCTCTGGGCCACCAGGTGCTTGGGCTCGGTGGCGGCGAATTCCTCCACGATGCCGCCGATAGGCGTGTTGCGCTTGCCGATCACGTCGTTCACGTAGCGGAACCCCTTGGGCAGCGCACCGTTGAAGAACACCCGACCCGGCGTGGTCACGATGGACAACGGGCCTTCGGCCCCGTCACCCCAGCCCCCGGCGGCGACGGCATCGCCTCCGGCCGTGTCGCCCGCATCGCTCCCGTTCGACCCATGCCCGTTGGCGGTCGCCCCGTCCGTGTCCCCGATCGGGACCGTGGTGCCCTCGCCGACGGCCTTGACCACGGCCTCGTAGAGCGAGGAACCGACACCCGGGCGCAGCACGATCTTGGCGTGGAGGTCGATATCACCCTCGTCGAAGGCGCGTTCGACCTCGTGGGCATGACGGAAGACCTTGCCCTCGCCCTTGGCGCCGTCGCGGTCCATGGTGAGGTAGTACGCGCCGAACACCATGTCCTGGGTCGGAACCGTGATCGGACGCCCGGTGGCCGGCGACAAGATGTTGTTGGCCGACAACATGAGGACGCGCGCCTCGGACTGGGCCTCGGCCGACAGCGGCAGGTGGACGGCCATCTGGTCGCCGTCGAAGTCCGCGTTGAAGGCCGTGCACACGAGGGGGTGCACCTGGATGGCCTTGCCCTCGACCAGCACCGGTTCGAAGGCCTGGATGCCCAGGCGGTGCAGCGTGGGCGCCCGGTTGAGCAACACCGGGTGCTCCTTGATGACGCCCTCGAGGACGTCCCAGACCTGAGGCCGGCGCCGCTCGACCATGCGTTTGGCCGACTTGATGTTCTGGGCCAGCTCCAGGTCGACGAGGCGCTTCATGACGAAGGGCTTGAACAGCTCCAACGCCATCAACTTGGGCAGACCGCACTGGTGCAGCGACATCGTCGGACCGATGACGATGACCGAACGACCCGAGTAGTCGACGCGCTTGCCCAGCAGGTTCTGGCGGAAGCGGCCCTGCTTGCCCTTCAGCATGTCCGACAGGCTCTTCAAAGGCCGGTTCCCCGGGCCGGTGACCGGCCGACCACGTCGACCGTTGTCGAAGAGGGCGTCGACCGCCTCTTGGAGCATGCGCTTCTCGTTGTTGATGATGATCTCGGGCGCGCCGAGGTCGAGGAGCCGCTTGAGGCGGTTGTTGCGATTGATGACTCGCCGGTACAGGTCGTTGAGGTCGCTCGTGGCGAACCGTCCGCCATCGAGCTGGACCATCGGACGCAAGTCCGGAGGGATGACGGGCACGACGCCGAGGATCATGGCCCGGGGGTCGTTGACCCGACGGCCGTGATCGTCACGACGGTTGAAGGAGGTGACGATCTTCAGGCGCTTGATGGCCTTCTGGCGGCGCTGGGCCGACAGCGGCCGCCGTCCGTCGGCGGCGTCGATGGCCTCGCGCAGCTTGACCTCTTCGACGTCGAAGTCGATGCGCTCGATGAGCTTGGCGATCGCCTCGGCACCCATGCCGCCTTCGAAGTAGTCCTCGTAGCGGATCCGCAACTCCCGCCACAGGAGCTCGTCCTCGATGATCTTCCGGGGGAAGAGGTCACGGAACTCGTCGAACGCCCGCTTGGCCAGGTCGATCTCCGCATCGGCACGTTCGCGCGCCATGCCGATCTCCTTCTCCACGTTGCGCTGGCGAGCCTTGATCTCTGTGTCCTTGGCCCCCGACGACTCGAGCTCGGCCAACTCGGTCTCGAGGACCTTGAACCGGCGGTCGATGTCGAGGTCGCGCTGGCGCTCGACCTGGGCGATCTCGTCGGCCAGCTCCGCCTCCAGGGCGGCCAGGTCCTCGTGGCGCTTCTCGTCGTCGACCCAGGTGACCAGGTTGGCGGCGAAGTAGATGACCTTCTCGAGTTGCTTGGCCTTGAGCTCCTCGCGCGCCTCGGTCCCCATCAATAGGTACGCCAACCAGCTACGCGTGCCTCGCAGGTACCAGATGTGCACCACCGGTGCGGCCAGCTCGATGTGGCCCATGCGTTCGCGTCGGACCTTCGAGCGCGTCACCTCGACGCCGCAACGCTCACAGATGATGCCCCGGAAGCGGACGCGCTTGTACTTCCCGCAGTAGCACTCCCAGTCCTTGGTCGGACCGAAGATCTTCTCGCAGAAGAGCCCGTCCTTCTCGGGGCGCAGCGTGCGGTAGTTGATGGTCTCGGGCTTCTTCACCTCGCCGTTGGACCACGAGCGGATGGACTCCGCTGTGGCGAGGCCGATGCGAAGCTGGTCGAAATTATTGACGTCCAGCACGGCTAGAAGCTCCTCTCCGCGGCGCGGCGCTCGTCCTCTTCGTCCGAACCTCGCTCAGGCCGACTGATGTCGATGCCGAGCTCCTCGGCCGTCCGGAAGACGTCCTCGTCGAGCTCACGCATCTCGATCTCCTCGCCCGTCGTGGACAACACCTCGACATTCAGGCACAGCGATTGCATCTCCTTGATGAGCACCTTGAAGCTCTCTGGGATGCCCGGCTCGGGGATGTTCTCGCCCTTGACAATGGCCTCGTAGACCTTCACCCGGCCGAGCACGTCGTCCGACTTGATGGTCAACAGCTCCTGGAGCGCGTAGGCGGCGCCATAGGCCTCGAGGGCCCACACCTCCATCTCGCCGAAGCGCTGGCCGCCGAACTGGGCCTTTCCACCGAGGGGCTGTTGCGTGATCATCGAGTACGGGCCGGTGGAGCGCGCGTGGATCTTGTCGTCCACGAGGTGGGCGAGCTTCAAGATGTACACGTAGCCGACCGAGATCCGGTTGTCGTAGACCTCGCCGGTTCGGCCGTTGTACAGCGTCGCCTTACCGTCGGTGCCGATGAGGCGATCCCCGTTGGCCGAGTCGGAATTGAGGTGCTCGAACACCTGGCGGATGGTGGAGTGACGTCCAGCGTCCTCCACCTCGTCCCAGTGCGCCCCGTCGAATGCCGGCGTGGACACCCAGACGGCCGGGTCGGTCCGGGGGCGGGTCTTGGTCCCCGTGCCACGCACCGGTGGGTTGTGCATCTCGACCCCGTCCCAGCCCCACCGGGCGGCATAGCCGAGGTGAGACTCGAGAACCTGGCCGACGTTCATCCGGCTGGGCACGCCCAGCGGATTCAAGATGATGTCGACCGGGGTGCCGTCCGAGAGGAAGGGCATGTCCTCGACGGGCAGGATCTTCGAGATGACGCCCTTGTTGCCGTGACGTCCGGCCAGCTTGTCGCCCTCGGAGATCTTGCGCTTCTGCGCGACATACACCCGCACCAGCTGGTTCACACCCGGCGGGAGTTCGTGAGAGTCCTCGCGTGAGAACACGCGGACGTCGATGACCTTGCCCGACTCGCCGTGAGGAACCTTGAGCGACGTGTCCCGCACCTCGCGCGCCTTCTCGCCGAAGATGGCCCGCAGCAGCCGCTCCTCGGGCGTCTGCTCGGTCTCTCCCTTGGGCGTCACCTTGCCGACGAGCACGTCGCCGGCGTCGACCTCGGCACCGATGCGGATGATGCCGCGCTCGTCGAGGTCGGCGAGGATCTCCTCGGAGAGATTCGGGATGTCCCGGGTGATCTCCTCGGCACCGAGCTTGGTGTCCCGGGCGTCGACCTCATGCTCCTCGATGTGGATGGAGGTGAGCACGTCGTCGCGCACCAGGCGTTCCGAGAGGATGATGGCGTCCTCGAAGTTGTAGCCCTCCCACGGCATGAAGGCGACCAACAGGTTCTTGCCCAGTGCCAGCTCGCCGTTGTGGGTGGCGGGACCGTCCGCGATCACGGAGCCGGCGACGACCTTGTCGCCCTCCTCGACGATCACCTTCTGGTTGATCGAGGTGTTCTGGTTCGAGCGCCGGAACTTGGCCAACCGGTACGTCTTGCGGCCCAGCTCCTTGTTGAAGCGGTCCTTTTGACCCGGCTTGTACTCGATGACGACGGCGTCGCCCGTGAGCTCGACGATGGTGCCCTCGCCCTCGGACAACACCACGTCACCGGCGTCCTGGGCGGCGCGCGCCTCGACGCCCGTGCCGATGTAGGGGGCCTCGGGCACAACCAGGGGCACGGCCTGCTTCTGCATGTTGGCGCCCATCAAGGCCCGGTTGGCGTCGTCGTGCTCGACGAAGGGGATCAGCGCGGTGGACACCGAGACGATCTGCTTCGGCGACACGTCCATGAGGTCGACCTCGGCGGGCGGCACGTAGTCGATCTCGCTGGTCGTGCCGTAGGAGGTGGTCGTGGCCCCGACCCGGACGCCCGCGCCCTGCGGTCCACGGCGCACGAGTACACGCTCGTCGACGAAACGCCCTGACGCGTCGAGGTTCGCGTTCGCCTGGGCGATGACGTGCTCCTCCTCCTCGTCGGCGGCGAGATACACGATCTTGTCCGTCACCCGGCCATCGGTCACCGTGCGATACGGCGTCTCGATGAACCCGTACTCGTTGACCCTGGCATAGGTCGCGAGGGCGCCGATGAGGCCGATGTTGGGGCCTTCCGGCGTCTCGATCGGGCACATCCGGCCGTAGTGCGAGCTGTGGACGTCACGGACCTCGAACCCGGCGCGCTCGCGCGACAGGCCGCCCGGCCCCAAGGCAGAGAGCCGGCGCTTGTGGGCCAGGCCCGACAACGGGTTGTTCTGGTCCATGAACTGGCTCAGCTGGCTGGTGCCGAAGAATTCCTTGATGGCGGCCACCACCGGCCGGATGTTGATGAGCGTCTGGGGCGTGATCGCCTCGACGTCCTGGGTCGTCATCCGTTCGCGCACCACCCGTTCCATGCGCGACAGGCCGACCCGGACCTGGTTCTGGATCAGCTCGCCAACCGACCGGATCCGCCGGTTGGCGAAGTGGTCCTGGTCGTCGATGCGGTATCCCGACTCACCGTCGGCGAGGTGGAGCATGTAGGTGGCCGTGGCCAGGATCTCGGCCTGACTGAGCACGCCCTGGGTGGGGTCGGGCCGCTCGAGCTCGATGCCGAAGAGGTCGACGATGCGCTCGATCTCGGGGCCGAGCTTCCGATTGAGCCGGTAGCGGCCCACCCGGGTGAGGTCGTAGCGCTTCGGGTTGAAGAAGGCATTCTCGAAATAGCCCTTGGCGGCCTCCACCGACAGGGGCTCGCCCGGCCGGGCGCGCTTGTAGATCTCGAGGAGCGCCTCTTCGCGCGTGGGCGCGATCTCGCGCTCTTTCTCCCATTGGCCCTCGAGGAAGTCGAAATGGCGGACGAACTTGGTGAGAAACGCTTCGTCCTCGAAGCCCAGGGCCCGGAGCAGCACGAAGATCGATAGCCGGCGCTTGCGGGCCACGCGGGCACCGGCGGTCACGTCCTTGGACGGCTTGGCCTCGACGTCGAACTCGATCCACTCGCCGCGGTAGGGGTGGATGGTCCCGGTGACGATGGTCTTGGCGTCGCGCCCGGGCTGGAAGATCACGCCCGGGGAGCGCACGAGCTGGCTGACGACCACGCGCTCGGTGCCGTTGATGATGAAGGTGCCCTTCTCCGTCATCATCGGGAAGTCCCCCATGAAGACGGTCTGCTCCTTGATCTCCCCGGTCTGGGCATTCATGAACCTCGCCCGGACGAAGACCGGGGCGGCGTAGGTCATGTCCTTCTCCTTGCACTCCTCCTCCCGGAACTTGGGCGGCGGGCGCAGGTCAGGATCCGTCGGGTCGAACTCGAGCTCGAGCCGAAGCTGTCCGGTGAAGTCCTCGATCGGGCTGATGTCGGCAAACGCCTCCGCCAGGCCGCGGTCGAGGAACCACTGGAACGAGTCACGCTGAATGGCGACCAGATCCGGTAGTGACAGGACTTCGTCCAGGTTGGCGAAGGAAAAACGTTCCGGGCTCTTGGACCGTGAAGGCAACGGTCTACTCCTCCCAGTGCAGGGGTGATCGTGACGGGCGGTGCAGCAATGCGGGTCGAGGGGCCGAAGAAGCAAGCCCCGGCGGAGCGGGCACGAGCAAGAGGACTACGGGCAAGCGGGACTACAGCGACTCGGACGGACGACCATCGACCGCGACACAGGGGCAGGGGATGCCGGGGCGCGCGTCATTCAGGCGTCAATTGCGGGGGTGGCGCGAAGACGGGGCACGACAACAAGACAGCATACGCGGACGCGCTGCCCGAGGCAACCCCATGTCGCCAGGGACAGGGTACGGACGCGCCGGGGTCGCGTCAAGGACCCTGGCGCGTCCGCCGCCTTCACCGCCCCACCGACGCTTCGGCGGCCCCGCTACTTGATCTCGACCGTGGCGCCCGCCTCTTCGAGCTGGGCCTTGGCCTTGTCGGCATCCCCCTTGGACACCCGCTCGAGGAGTGGCTTCGGGGCGCTGTCGACGAGGTCCTTGGCCTCCTTCAGCCCGAGGCTGGTGAGGGCTCGCACTTCCTTGATGACCTGGATCTTCTTGTCTCCGGCACCGGTGAGAATGACGTCGAACTCCGACTTCTCCTCCTCGCCGCCAGCTTCTCCCCCACCGCCCGCCGGCGCGGCGGCGGCTACGGCCACCGGGGCCGCCGCGGTCACGCCGAACTTCTCCTCGAAGTCCTTCAGGAGCTCGGAGAGCTCGAGGACGGTGAGGCTGGCGATCCCCTCGAGGATCTCGTCCTTGGTCAGGGTCTTGTCGGCCATCTTCGCTGTGCTCCTTGTCGTGTTTCGATCTCGGTGGATTCGGGCCCGTCAGGCGTCGGTCTCGGTACCGGCTTCCGGTTCGGGTTCGGGTTCGGGTTCGGGTTCGGCTGAAGGTTCGACCGGGGCCTCGGTGTCGACCGGGGCCTCGGTCGGGGCGCCGCCGCGATCGTCGAGCAAGGCGGAGATCCCGTAGGCGAGGTTTCGGGGCAACGCCTGGAGCAGCCCCGCGAACTGCTGGAGGGGTGCAGCGATGGCACCGGCGATCTGCGCCAGCAAAACGTCGCGCGAGGGCAGGTCGGCCAGGACCGACAGGTCCCCGGCGCTGAGGATCCCCTCGCCGCCGATCCCGCCTTTGACGATGAGGTGCGTGTTGGTTCGCGCGTAGTCACGCAGGGCCTTGGCCACTGCGGTTATCTCGCCCGAGACAAAGGCGATGGCGGTGGGGCCCTGGAGCAGCGAGTCCAGCTCGGCCAGAGGACCGTCGGCGATCGCCAGCTTCACCAGCGTGTTCTTGTAGATCTTGTAGTCGACCCCGATCGCCGACAGCGATCTGCGCAAGGCGGCGAGGTCGGCCACCGTGAGACCCCGGTATTCGGTCAGGATGGCGCCGTCGGCGTCATCGAGGCGTCTGCGCACCTCGTCGACGACGGCCACCTTCTCCGGCCTCGGGTTGTCCATCTCCGGCTCCTCTACTCGGTCGGTGCAACTCGCACACCGCTTGCTGCCGCCACCGAGCGGGGCTTGAAGCCTCCGCGAAGCAGGATCGGTCGTCCCCTCGTCAGGCGGGCCCTTCGGGCCCCTTCGGCACCATCGGGAATGGTGCAACCGGAGGTCTGCGGCGACGGCGTTTTCGTTCTGGTCGATCAGGGAGAATCGACTTCATAACCGTACTACGGCTACGAGGCCAGTTCTTCCTTGACCTCTCGGGCGTGGAGCGGGTCGATGTGCACGCCCGGTCCCATGGTGGACGAAAGCGTGACCGCCCGCAGGTAGCGCCCCTTGGCCGCCGCCGGCTTGGCCCGGACCAATTCCTCGATGACGGCGTGGGCGTTGACCAGCAGGTCGGCGATCTCGAAGGAGGTCTTGCCCACACGAACGTGGACGTTGCCCACCTTGTCGGTGCGGTATTCGACGCGTCCACCCTTGAACTCGGCCACGGCCTTGCCCACGTCGGTGGTCACAGTCCCCGTCTTCGGGTTCGGCATAAGGCCGCGCGGCCCGAGCACACGGCCCAGCTTGCCCACCTGGCCCATGAGATCGGGCGTGGCGATGGCAACGTCGAAGTCGAGAAAACCCCCTTCGACCTGGGCCACCAGGTCGTCGGCCCCGACTTGGTCGGCACCGGCTTCCCGGGCCTCGGCCGCCCGCTCGCCAGCAGCGAAGACCACGACCCGCGCGGTGCGCCCGGTGCCAGCCGGCAGCGTCAACGTGCCCCGGACGATCTGGTCGGCCTTGCGAGGGTCGACGCCCAGCCGGACGGCCAACTCGACGGTCTCATTGAAACCGGCGGACGCCATGGATTTCACGATCTGCACCGCCTCCGTCAGCGGGTACAGCTGCTGGCGGTCGAACTTCTCCAGGGCGGCGCGGTACTTCTTGCCCCTCTGCACGTCGTGACTCCTCTCGTGTCCTTCGTCCGGCCCGACTCAGCCCGCGACAGCGATGCCCATGGAGCGGGCGGTCCCGGCGACTTGGCGTTTGGCGGCCTCGAGATCGGGGGTGTTCAGGTCCGGGAGCTTCACGGTGGCGATGTCGGTCAGCTGCGCCTCGGTGATCGTCCCGACTTGCTCCCGGCCGGCCGCAGTGGCGCCCTTGGGGAGGCCGGCCGCCTCGCGGAGCAGCACCGGCGTCGGCGGCGTCTTCAACGTGAAGGAGAACGAGCGGTCCTCGTAGATCACGATCTCGACGGGAACCACCGTCCCCCGCTGGTTCTCGGTGGCGGCGTTGTACTGCTTGCAGAATTCCATGGTCTGGACCCCATGGGGCCCGAGCGCCGTGCCGACCGGGGGCGCGGGTGTCGCACCCCCGGCGGGGAGCTGGATCTTCACGATCGCGAGGGTTCTCTTCTTCGCCATTTCGAGTGATGCCTCCTGGACCTAGAGCTTGGCGACCTGGCTGAATTCGAGCTCGACGGGGGTCTCCCGGCCAAAGATGTTGACAAGCACCTTGAGCTTGAGTTGGTCCTCGTTGATCTCGTCGATCTGGCCGGAGAAGTCCGCGAACGGCCCTTCTTTGACCCGGACGGTCTCGCCCACCTCGTACTCAAGGCGAGGCCTGGTCTTCTTGGCCGGCTCGGTGCCGCCCTCGATCTTCACCTGCAAGATTCCCTCGACCTCGCGCCGCGACAGCGGCGTGGGCTTGGTCCCGGGCCCGACGAAACCCGTGACGCCGGGGGTGTTGCGAATCACCGACCACGAGTCGTCGTCGAGCGCGCACCGGGTCAGGAGATACCCCGGGAAGACCTTCTTCTGGACGACGACCTTCTTGCCGTTCTTGAACTCGACCACGTCCTCCATGGGGATGACCACCTCGAAGATCCGGTCCTCCATGTTCATGGACACGATCCGGGACTCCAGGTTCGACTTGACCTTGTTCTCGTACCCGGCATAGGAGTGGACGACGAACCATTGGCCGGGACGGTCGTACGGGCTCTCGACGACGACTGCCGGCTCCTCCTCGTACTCGTCGTCGCCATCGACCTCGATGACGGTCACTTCCTCGTCGACGGTCGCGTCGGCATGGTGCTCCTCGGTGACCTCGCTCAGGATGACCTCCTCGATCACAGGCACGCCTCCTTTTGTGGCCCCCGCGAAGTGCTCTTCACTGTCGTCATTGATCCGCGGGTCGCTCATCAGGTCTTGAAGAGGAACAGGAAGGCGTGAGAAAAAGCATCGTTGAGCAAGAAGATGAGCGAGACCATGATGATCAGGGTGACGAGCACCACCGTGAACGACCGGACCACCTCGGGACGGGTCGGCCACGCCACCTGTCGGAGCTCGGAGCGCACGCCGCGGAAGAATTCCACGATCTTGCTGAACATCGACTCCTTCTGTGCCGTCGGCCGGGGAGCCCGAGCCTGCGGCGCCTGGCGCCGGGTCGCGGCAGAGCCATCGGCCTCCATTTGGCCTTGGCGCTGCATCATGCGCTTCATCTCACGGTTCACGGCTTCGCACGCCTTTCGACGGACGGGTGGCAGGGCAGGAGGGACTCGAACCCCCAACCGCCGGTTTTGGAGACCGGTGCTCTACCAGTTGAGCTACTGCCCTCCGGCGGCCTGACCACCGGTCACCGGTCAGCCGGCCCTCGAGGGCCGAAGACTCAGGTTACCACCCAGCGTCCTCAGGCTCTCATCGTGGTCAACGACCTCGGATCGTGGTCACGACGTCCGTGCGGAACGAGCCGATCGGCCCCGACCCACGGCCAGGGCAACGGTCGCCGCCGTGGCACCCATCGCCACCACGGCGGCCCCGCCCACGAGCGCCACCCGCCGCCCGGCCAGTCCCGTCCCGACGACATCCTGGCCGGCCCGATCCCCGAGGGCGGCCAGGACCGACCCCGGCGCCCCCGCGGGCATTGGCGGGTGCTGGGCCCGCAATTGTTCGAGGAGGCGAAGCATGCCGCGGTATTTGGCCATCTCCGCCTGGCAACGAAGGCAGGTCTCGACATGACGGACTACGGGGCGGTCGCCACGCCGGGCGCCGTCGAGCATGCGAGGCAGGGCCTTGGCCACCTCGTCACACTGCACGGGCCACCTCGGAGGTACTGGCGTCGCCCCTGACGGGCGCCTCGGGAAGGGGCGCCGTCGCGTACAAGTGCTCGCGCAGCTGACGGCGGGCCCGGTGCAACCTGACCTTCGCCGCCGTGGCCGAGATCCCCAGTTCGGCGGCGATGGCCTGATGCGGGAGGTCGTAGACGTCGCGGAGGACGACGACGGCGCGCAGGGTCGGGGACAGCAGCGCGAGCGCAGCGCCGACACGGTGGCGGGCGTCGACGAGATCGGAACGAGCCCCGGGGTCGTATTCGCTCCGGCTGTCTTGCAGCGTCCGACCCACGCCGGCCGACGCCACCGTGTCCAGGGTCTGATGCGGCGCGGCATCGGGCCGGGCCAGATGGGTCGAGGCACAGTTGGCCGTGATCCGGTACATCCAGGTCGCAAAGGCGGCATCGCCGCGAAAGCGCCGGATGGACCGGTAGGCCCGAAGGTAGGCGTCCTGGACGACGTCCGACGCGTCGTTCTCGTCGCCGGTCAACCGCAATGCCAGGTTGAAAACATCGCCGTAGGTATCCCGGACCAGGCTCTCGAAGGCGTCGCGATCCCCCGAGCGGGCCTTGGCCACCAGGTCAGTGCTGTCGTCGCCCACCGTGGGCGCCGCGGTCAGCGAGTTTCCTTGTGGACCGTGTGCTTGTGATCCCACCGGCAGTACTTGGTGAGCTCGATGCGCTCACGG